>Ga0136632_10000001_pt1 | contig 111338 bp, 112 predicted proteins | sample AntDrymUQ6112106_2_FD_104670 | JGI IMG/M metagenome (GOLD analysis project Ga0136632, IMG submission 104670) | Polar desert sand microbial communities from Dry Valleys, Antarctica - metaG UQ611 (21.06) | ecosystem: Environmental > Terrestrial > Soil > Desert | place: Antarctica: Dry Valley...
CGGGCCGGCTCACGGGAGCCCCCGCCGGCGACGGCGGTCAGGCGCTGACCGTGTTCGCAAAGCCCTACCCCTATGAGAGCGAGCAGGTCGCGGGAACGGTGGTCACGAATCCCACCGGGCGCTACTCGCTCGAGGTCGAGCCCCGGCTCAACACCCGCTACGTCGTCCGCGCCACCGCCGACCCGACGATCGAGAGCGCACAGGACCCCACCGCCTGGGTCTATCCGAAGAAGATCGGGACCGTCGCCAAGTTCATCCGCCCGGGACTGGCGAGCGGGCGCATGATCCTCCGGGTCGATCCCAACCACCCGTTCCGTTTCGAGGATCGCCCGCTGTTCTTCTACTTCCGCAAGAAAGGGTCGAAGGTCTTCGAGCGCGTCGCGCGCACCGAGACCCGCCTGCGGAGACCGGGCGACGTCACGGGCTTCGCCAAGTTCAAGATCCCGCGCGGCAACTACACGTTCGTCGTCACCTGGTGCTTCGACCCCGGGCGCAAGGACTTCGGCGTCGGGCGCCCTGTGCGCGAGAAATGTCCGCGCAGGCGCTTTCGCGGCGGCAGCTTGAGCAAGCTCGCGGAGCCGCCCCCGCCGGGCCCCGAGGACATCGCGACCGCGCGCTGATCCGCCGCCCGGCCGAGCCGCGCGCCGCCTCGCAGGCCTTTGAGAGACTGGGCGCGATGGCGCGCACGCGCAGCTATGAGCGGACCCCCGAGGAGCCGAGGCCGGTCACGATCGAGCCGGGCTTCGTGCGCACCGCGACGGGGTCGTGCCTGTACGAGCAGGGAGAGACGCGGGTGATCTGCACCGCGTCGGCCTCCGATTCGGTGCCGCGCTGGCTCGAGGGCTCGGGCCGGGGGTGGGTGACCGCGGAGTACGCGATGCTGCCCGCCTCGACCGGGGAGCGCAAGGAGCGCGACTCCAAACGCGGGCGCCCCGACGGGCGCTCGACCGAGATCCAGCGGCTGATCGGCCGCTCGCTTCGCGGGGTGATCGATCTCGGCGCGCTCGCCGAGCACTCGATCTTCGTCGACTGCGACGTCCTGCAGGCGGACGGCGGCACGCGCTGCGCCTCGATCACCGGCGGCTACGTCGCGTTGCGCCTTGCGACCAGCAAGTTGATCGAGGCTGGCGCGCTGGAGCGCGATCCGCTCACCGGCTCGGTGGCGGCGATCTCCTGTGGGGTGGTCGACGGCGAGCTGCTCTGCGACCTCGACTACTCGGAGGACTCGCGCGCCGAGGTCGACGCGAACATCGTGATGACCGGCGACGGCGGGTTGATCGAGGTCCAGGCGACCGCCGAGCGCACCCCGGTCTCGCGCGCCTCGCTTGACGAGCTATTGGTCCTCGCCGAGTCCGCGATCGAGCAGCTTCGCGAGTCGCAGGCACGTGCCTGCGGCGATCCGCCGAAGGGATGAGCCCGGTGCCGCGGCGCCTGGTCGTGGCGACGCGAAACGAGCACAAGCTGAAAGAGCTGGCGGAGATCCTCACCGGGGTGGAGCTCGTGTCGCTGCCCGAGTCGGTCGAGATGCCCGCCGAGGACGGGGAGACGTTCGCCGAGAACGCGCTGGTCAAGGCCCGCGCCGCGCGCGCGGCGACCGGCGAGCCCGCGATCGCCGACGACTCGGGGATCGCCGCTCGAGCGCTCGGCGGCCGCCCGGGGGTGTACTCGGCGCGCTTCGCGGGCGAGCGGGCGACCGACGAGCAGAACCTCGCGCTGCTGCTCCGCGAGCTCGATGGCGCCGAGGACCGCCGGGTCGCCTACGTCTGTGCGATCGCGCTGGTTGACGCCGAGGGCAAGGAGCGCACCTTCGAGGGCCGCTGCGAGGGGGAGTTGGCGGCGAAGCCGCGAGGCAGCGGCGGCTTCGGCTACGACCCGGCGTTCGTCCCGCTCGACACCGGCCCTGCCGACGAGCGCACGATGGCCGAGCTCAGCCCGACCGAGAAGCACGCGATCAGCCATCGCGGCTGCGCCGGCCGCGGGCTCGCCGCGGCCCTGGGGCTGGAGGCCCGGCGATGATCCGCACGAAGTCCGGCGCCGCGGCGCTCTCGATCGCCTCCAACTCGCTCCTGATCGCGCTCAAGATCGCCGCCGGGGCGATCACCGGATCGATCGCGATCATCACCGAAGCCGTCCATTCCTCGATCGACCTGCTCGCCTCGGTGGTCGCCTTCGTCTCGGTTCGCAAGGCCGACGAGCCCGCCGATCGCGAGCACCCATACGGCCACGAGAAGCTCGAGAACCTCGCTGCCGCGATCGAGGGGATGCTGATCCTGCTCGGCGCCGGGATCATCATCTACGAAGCGACCCGCCGGCTGGTCAGCGAGGTCGAGGTCGAGTCGCTCGGGATTGGGATCGCGGTGATCGCGTTCTCGGCGGTCGCCAACGTCGGGGTCTCCACCTTCCTCTCCCGCCGCGCCCGGGCGCTTGGCTCGCCGGCGCTCGAGGGCGACGCTGCGCACCTGCGGGCCGACGCGCTCACCTCGCTCGGCGTGCTCGCCGGGCTAGTGCTCGTCGAGCTAACCGACGAGCCGGCCTTCGACGCGATCGCGGCGCTGCTCGTCGCCGCGGCAATCGTCGTCGCCGGGCTGCGGATCGTGACCCGCTCGGGGCGGGTGCTCGTCGACGAGTCCCCGCCCGCCAACGAGCTCGACCTGATTGAGACCGCGATCGCCGCCGAGCGCTCAGGCGCCACGGAGATCGCCGGGTACCACAAGCTCCGCGCCCGCCGCGCCGGCGCCCGCCGCTACATCGACCTCCACCTCCAGTTCCGCTCCGGCACCACGCTCGAGCGCGCCCACTCGCTCGCCCACCGCGTCCGCGGCCGGATCGAGAGCGACCTGGCCCACTCCGAGGTCCTGATCCACGTCGAGCCCGAGCAGTCCCTGCGCTCGCCCGAGGAGGAGGCGCGGGGCCCTTACCGCTCCGGCTGAAGCCCGCCCGGAGGGCTGGCGCTCAGAGCAGGTTCACCGCGGCGGCCGCGCCGACCGCGGCGGCGACGATCGAGTAGCCGCTGTAGCCGCTGAGCGCGAGCAGGATCGTCGCCAGCGCGCAGGCGGCGACGACGATCAGCCAGGCTGCCCGTTGCAGCGACATCGCTCGCTATTGTCGCGAACGTGGCCGACCCCACCGCGCGCGCCCTGCCGAGCGCCGCCGACGCCGAGGTGGCGATCGCCCGCCTCGAGGCGATGTCAGCCGATCTGCGCGGCTGCGCGATCCTCGACCCCGGGGGCGCCGTGCTCGCCGCGAGCGCCGACGCCGAGGCGTGGGAAGCCGTTGCTCGCGAGCTTTTGGCCGCGGCCGACGCAGCCGCCGGGGAGGCCGTCACCCAGGCCCACGTCGGCACCGAGGACGGCGAGGCGTTCGCCGTTCGCCACGGGGGTTACGCGGTAGTCGCCGCCAGCGACCGCTTCACGCTCGCCTCGCTGATGCTCTCCGACCTGCGGGCGGTGCTCCGCGATCTTCTCCGCGGCCCGGCCCCGGCCCCCGCCCTTGCCGCGAGCGGCGGCGGCTCGACGGAGGCGAGCGGCTGATGCCCCCGAAGCCGCACCGCGCCCTGATCGACCGCGTCTCCGGCTACGCCGACGAGGCCGGTGCCTTTCTGCGCCGCCGCCGGACCACCCGCCGCCCGTTTGCCCGCGTGCATGTCCCGGGCGGGCGGATCGATGCCGTTGACGCGGACACCGAGGCGGGCCGTGAGCTCTTTCTCGCCGCGTCGCGAGTTCTCGACGCGGCGGCCGCTCGCTAGTTTCCCCCGCGTGAGCGTCGCACCCGCCGAGCACCTCCTCGACCCCGAGCTCGCGGGGCGGATCGTCGCCCGCGCGCTTCGACACGGCGGCGATTTCGCCGAGCTCTTCTGCGAGGACCGCGCCGGGCTCTCGCTGTCGGTCGACGAGTCGCGGATCGAGCGCCCGCAGCGCGGCGCCGAGCGTGGGGCAGGGGTTCGGGTCGTGAGCGGCGAGACCACCTACTTCGCCCACGTCGACGGCCTCGGGGAGGTCGATCTCGAACGCGCGGCGGATTCCGCCGCCGCCGCGCTCTCGGGCCAGCGGATCGAGCCCCGGGCGCTCTCCGCTGCCGAGCCCATCCTCGGCCAGGAGATCGAGACCTCACCGGTGGACGTCCCCGCCGAGCGCAAGGCCGCGCTGCTTCGCGCCTGCGACGAGCGCGCCCGCTCGCAGGGCGACGCCGTGGCCCAGGTTCAGGCGAGCTACTCGGAGGGTCGCCGGCGGGTCACCGTCGCGAACTCCGACGGCCTGCTGGCCAGCGACGACCGTACCCGCGTGCGGCTCGGCGTTCAGGCGGTCGCGCGCAAGAACGGCACGGTCGAGACCGGCTTCGAGACCCTCGGCGGCCACCGCGGCTACGAGCTGGTCGAGGACGGCGCCGGTGAGGAGATCGCCGCCCGCGCGGCCCGTGCCGCGCTCACCCTGCTCGACGCCGGTCCCGCCCCGGCCGGGGCGCTGCCCGTCGTCGTCGGCGGCGGCTTCGGCGGGGTCCTCTTCCACGAGATGACCGGGCACGGTCTCGAGGCCGACCACGTCCAGAAGGGGGCCTCCGTATATGCCGGCAAGATCGGCGAGCAGGTCGCCGAGCCGTTCCTTCAGGCATACGACGACGGGCGACTCGCCGGGGAATGGGGAACCGACGGGATCGACGACGAGGGCACCCCGACCCGGACCACCGCGCTGATCCACGAGGGGAAAGTCGTCTCCTACCTCCACGATCTGCGCAGCGCGCGCAAGGATTCCCAGGACTCGACCGGCAACGGCCGGCGGGAGAGCTTTCGCCACCTGCCGATTCCCCGGATGACGAACACCTTCATCGCTCCGGGCGAGGCGACTCCCGAGGAGCTGATCGGCGATCTCGAGCGCGGCTTCTACGCCGTCTCCTTCGCCGGTGGGCAGGTCGACCCGACGACCGGCGACTTCGTCTTCGGCGTCTCGGAGGGTTATCTGATCGAGGCCGGCAAGGTGACGAAGCCGTGTCGAGGCGCCACCCTGATCGGCAACTGCCTCGACGCGCTCGCCAAGATCGACGCGGTCGCCGAGGATTTCGAGATGAAGACCGGCTTCTGTGGCAAGGGCGGCCAGCGGGTCCCGGTCGGCACCGGCCAGGGGCACGTGCGGATCCGCGAGCTCACCGTCGGCGGCACGGCGGTCGGCTAGCGACGTGGCGAGCGAGCTCGAGCAGGTCGCCGAGCGCGCCGTCGCGGCGGCGCTCGACGCGGGCGCGGGTGACGCCGAGGCCTACTGTCAGGATTCGACCGGGCTCGAGGCGCGGGTCTTCGAGGGCGAGGTCGAGAGCCTCACCGAGGCCGGCCAGCGTGGCCTCGGGCTGCGCGTCTGGATCGAGGGCCGCAGCGGCTACGCCTACGGCACCGACCTAAATGAGCGAGGGGGGGTGGGGGAGATCGCCTCCGGCGCCGTCGAGGCCGCGCGGGTCGCCGACGCCGACGAGTTCGCTGCGGCGCCCGAGCCCGCGGGCGCGGCGAGCGAGATCCCGGGCCTGGTCGACGACGGCGCGTCCGAATGGGACACGGCGCGCAAGGTGGAGCTCGCGAAAGCGGTGGAGCGCGCCGCCCGCGACGCCGACTCGCGGATCGCCGCGGTCGAGACGACCGTCTACGTCGACGAGCGCGCCGCGGCGGCGCTGGTTTCCTCGCGCGGCGTCTCGGGCGCCTACGAGGCGACCTACTGCTACGCCTATCTGCAGGCGATCGCCGAGGCCGACGGGGACCGCCAGACCGGGCTCGGGTTCGGCATGGGGCGCTCGCCGGCGGCGCTCGACGCCCAGGCGATCGGCGCCGAGGCGGCCGAGCGCGCCACCTCGCTGCTCGGCGCCCGCAAGCCCGCCTCGCGAAGCTGCCCGGTCGTCCTCGACGAGACGGTCGCCGCGAGCTTTGCCGGGTTCATCGGCGGCGTCCTCTGCGCCGACGCCGTCCAGCGCGGGCGCTCGCCGTTCGCCGGGCGCCTCGGTGAGGATGTCGGCTCCGAGGCGCTGACCCTGACCGACGACGGGGCCGACCCGGCCGGGCTCAACTCCGCCCCTTTCGACGGCGAGGGGATGCCGACCGGGCGCACGGCGCTGATCGAGCGGGGAAGGCTCGCCGCCTACCTCCACGACTCCTACACCGCCCGGCGCGAGGGCGAGGGCGCGCGCTCGACCGCGAATGCCGCCCGCGGTGGCTACCGCTCCGCCCCCTCGGTCTCGAGCTCGAACCTGATCGTCGCGCCGGGTGAGCTCGGCTTCGAGGAGCTCCTCGCCGAGGCGGGCGAGGGCGTCTACGTCACCGACGTCGCCGGCCTGCATTCCGGCGTCAACCCGGTTTCCGGCACCTTCTCGGTCGGCGCCACCGGCCGCGTGATCGCCGGCGGCGAGCTCGCCGAGCCGGCCGACGAGTTCACGATCGCCTCCGATCTCGCCTCGATGCTCGCCTCGGTCCGCGCGGCCGGATCGGCGCCGCGCTGGGTGCCGTTCGGGGGCTCGGTCTCGACCCCGGCGCTGCTCGTCGGCGAGATGGCCGTCGGCGGGGCGTAGCCGTGGCCCGCCGCGCGATTCCGCTCCTCCTCGTCCTCACCTGCCCCGGTGCGCTCGCCCTCGCCGCCCCCTCGCTCCCCGACCAGCGCGCCTGGAACCAGGACGTCTCGGCGACGCGCGGGTGATCGCTGAGGCCCTGAAGCGTTACGGGCTGATCGTCGCCGACAACGGGGCGAACTGGTTCTTCCAGGGCACCTCGGACCGCCGCTGGAACGACGACAACCTGAACCAGCTCAAGCAGATCCCAGGCTCGGCGTTCGAGGTCGTGCGCTCCGAGGCGCCCGTCCACGTCTGCTGAGCGCGGCGCGGGTTCGCTAGAGAACTTCGAACCAGGCGCCGCACTCGCGGCGGCGGTCCCGACCCCAGACCGAGGCGAGGTCGACGAAGACCGCCTCGTCGATGGCCTCGAAGAAGTCGCACGGCTCGACACCCTCGTGCCAGACCTCGAGGCGGATGCTGTTCTCCTTCTGCTCCACCGCGAGGTTGATCGGCGTTCGGGGCGAGGTCGAGAGCAGGCGCGAGACGATCTCCACGGTGAGCAGGCGGATCATCCGCCGCTGGCGGCCGTCGCAATCCGCGAGCTTCGCCTCGACATCGGTGAGCAGCTCGCGCAGCCGGCGCGGATCCGGGGTGAACGCGAACCTGGCCGTGCTCCGCCGGCGGCGCTCTTCGAGCTCGGTCGCGACTGCGGGCACGCCGAGCGGCGGTGGTGCGGGGCTTGTCAGGAGCTTGAGTGGGCGCATGGGTGAAGGACGTCTGTCCCTGGGAACAGGGAGTACCGTCAATTCGATCGTCGGATGCGCGCAAGGTGTTGAGGAAAAGCGCCGAACTACGGACGAACGGTCGATCTGCGCGCGCCGAGCACCGCGGCGATCGGCCCGGAGAGCGCATAGAGCAGTGCCAGGGCGATCGCGGCGAACTTGGCGATCGCGGCGGCGAACGCGAGCTGCGGCCAGGGCGTCGCCGGCTCGTCGAGCAGCGACACGGTCAGCCCGAGGTTCTCGACGTAGTCGAACCCGGCAGCGGCGAAGGCGACCCAGGCGAGCGCGATCCCGACCCCTGCGACTGCCGGCCGGCCCGCCCGGCGCCACGCCCCGGCGGCGGCCACGCAGCCCCCGGCGAGCGCCGCTGCGTAGATCAGCGGATAGAGCAGGTCGAAGCCCTGGATGAACGCCGCCTCCTCGAGCACGCCGCGCTCGCGCCAGGTGGAGAGGATCTCCTCCGCTCGCTCGACCGAGCCGGCGAGCTCGAACTCGATGATGCCCTCGCCGGTCTCGTCCTCATCGAGCGGCTTCAAGGCCGTGCCGGCGGCGGCGGGGAGGAGGGCGGCGAGGATCGCGCAGGTGAGCGCGAGGCGCCTGCGCGTTTGCGGCCAGCGTTCGAATGGGTGAATGCGACTCATGGCGCCGGGGCCAGTCTCCCTGAGGTTCGCGAGGGCTCGATCAGCCGGTCACCCCCGGCGTAAAGAAGGGTTCCTTCGTTTGCGGACCTGGTCCGTTAGTGACGGAAGCTCCACCCCTGCTCTCGGATGAGATCGACCATCTTGATGCAGCGGACGCCGTAAGCAGCGCACACGTCGGGGATCTTGGGATTGACGACGCTGCGCGGATTCTCCTCGGTGACTACGGCACAATCCTCCACCCTCGCCAGCGCAATGACAAACGGGTCCGCGCCTGATCGCATCGATCTCGCGCTGACTAGCTTCGGGTGCGAAGCCAGTATCTCCGAGACTGCAACCTGCACTGCCTCATCAACCTCTACAAACAGGCCCGCCTGCTGCTCTACCCATTCGAGGAGATCGTCCTCTTGCCGCTCTAGTTCGACCTTTACCTCCTCGGTCGCGTGAAGATGGCCGTCCTGTACCAGCCGAGGGAGAAGGTCGCTCCACAGCGATGGCAGGATGTCGGGCGGCAGGTTCCGTTGCCACGGCTCAACGAGGGAACAGGTGTCAAAGCTGTAGATCACGACGCCGATCCGAGAAGCTGCTGTTGGATGCGAGGAAGGTGCTTGAGGCGAACGTCCAGGTAGTCGGAGACGTCGCTCGCCGTGATGCGGCCCTCTGAGTAGCTACTGAGCACCAGGCCGGTAAACGAGGGACCGGCGCTCGCAAAGGCCATTTGCGCCGGAGGTGCGAAGCCGCCCTGGCGTCCTTGCCGCAGTCGCTCGTACGTTTCTAGGAACTCGATGCGCTTCTGCGCGTAGAAGTCTGAGTTGGTTCGTCCAAAGTCCAAGAGGCGACGCAACACGACCTCTCGGCTCACCCCGAACCGTCCGGCGATAGCCGCCAACTCGGTATCGCTCCAAGCGACCTCGCCTCCCGGATGGGCGCGAACCGTCTGGTCAGCGAACAGGGCTTCGCTTGGTACCAGCGCCGAGCCCGCGACGCTGTTGCAGAACCGCTCGACTCGGAGTTCTCCGGGCGGGCGCTCGGTCACGTCGTCGAGGTCGCACAACCCACCGTCCCGGAGCATGAGATGGCCGAACTCATGAAGCAGTGAGAACGCGCGCCCTCGGGGGCTGTCCTTTACATTGACCACGACGGTTGGGAGCGGTGACTCGCTGATCGAGAACCCTCTGGCCTCCGACAGCTCGACGGCGGTCATCTGGAAGACGAGCGCGCCAGCCCCTTCGACCGCGCCTCGCCAGCCGTTGAAGCTGTCGTACGGCCCACGCCATCCCACCTGATCGGTCAAGTGGACACCGAGTAGATCTCGAACGCGAGCGCCGACCTCCTCGGGGGACTCATCGAGGGATGCGGACGCTTCGATGCCTTCCGGCTCTTCCCCTTCGAGGCCTGATAGCTCAAGGGCAATCTCGCGGCGCAGCCCCGCCTTGCGGATCTCGAACCGCAGATCGGAGGACTCGACACCAGCGACCTGGCCCGGAAGTCGCCGGAAGTCCTTCGGCATTTCCTCAGCCTCGGGAACCTCGGGCAGATAGAAAACGGCGATGGGACGTCGGTAGATCCAGGCGAGCGCCCGAAGCTGCTTGATGGTTGGTCGCCTCTGGCCAGCCTCCCATTCTGCAATGCGCTCCGGCTTGACCCCAGCCTTCTTGGCGGCGACCTCGGCATCCAAGCCAGCCGTCTCGCGCGCCCACACCAGTAGGTCGGGATGGACGAGCGCTTCTACGCGCTGAGCCATCGTCTGCTTCCTCGTGAACCCTCGAAATCCAGGCTTCGACCGTACTGGGCCACACCCGCGAGCACCAGGCGACGAGCAGCGGCGCGCACTAGGACGCCAGCTTCTTGAGAGCGACCCAGCTTCCGGCCGCCTGCTTCACGTCCTCCTCGAACGCGAGCAAGTACGACCACCTCGCCTGGATCTTCGAGGTCTTGTTGACGTGGTTCGCCCAGCGTCGAGCAGCCTCGCGCTTGGCCTTTACATCCCCGCTGGCCGTCTCCTTGTCCATCTTGATCTCTAGGACGTAGTGATCGCTCGATGTCTCCACGACGATGAAGTCCGGGTTGTACTCGCGACCTTGCGTCCAGAGGATGGGCAGATCGTTCCGTTGTAGACGTAGCCAGTACTCGACCTCACTGGCGGCTTCGAGGATGTTGGCCGCATCGCGCTCAGTGGAGCTATCGAACCAGTCCTGACTGAAGAGCGACTTCGAGTACCGGTACCCGGTTCCGCGCTCGTACTTACCCGCGATGTTCTGTGTCGTCTTAGGGCGAGCGAGTCGCGGCTTGCTGAACTCGATGACCTCGACCACCTGGTCGTACTTCGGCTTGGCGACGAACCGTCGCTGTTCTTGGTTGATCAGACCAATCAACCGCGCTGACGCTCGATCCATGTACGTGGAGAGAAGGTCGTGGGCCTTGACGCCCAAGCCAGAGATAAACGCATCCACAAGCGGAGCAGCAGCCTTCCGCTCGCCCGACCTTGCGGGCGCGATCCCGGAAGCGAGGACTCGATCCATCAAGTCCTTGCGGGCGTCCTCAAGTGGGATCAGTGATGCCTCAGATCTCACCTTGTCCACGGCGGGTGCGGTGATCAGTTCAGTGTGGCGAAGCCCGTCTGGCCCCTCTACGATCTTGGCGCTGACGGTCGTGCGTCTTAGCTCAGTTTCGGGATCAGCCGCGATGCTCTTCCCGGCCTGCTCGAACGCATCCAACTCGGTGATGTCAGCGAGGGAAAAGCTCGACTTGGGTGCGGTCATCTTCAGGATAGGAATCTGTAGGCGCGGCAGATCCGGTCTGGGCAGCAGTTGCTCCTGCAACTCCTCTAGCTGCTCACCCGCCTGCTCCACGTAGCCCTCCACGGTGGCGATCACGGGCTGCCCAGGCTGGACCGTAGGCGTGTCGCCACCTGTCTCCACGGGCGTACCTGCCTCAGTGGTTTCGAGTGTCGGGACAAGTTCGCCCTCCGCGTTCTTTCTCAACACAGCCCGCGTTCGGCGGTCGATGAACTGCTCGTTGATCACTCCCGCCTTCTCAAGCAGCTTCTTGTAGCTCTCGTGCCCGAGCACTTCGAGGGTGTCCAGCACTTCGATGTCGGTGTACTCACCGAACGGCAACCGCAGTCCACGACCGAGGGTCTGCTCGGTGAGGATCGTGGAGACGCTGGCACGCATCGAGGCGATCACGTAGACCGATTTGTTGTCCCAGCCCTCCTTGAGCATCCCGACGCTTATCACGATCCGGTACGGGCTCCCCAGGTCTTCGAGCTTGTCGAGAGCCGCCAACGCAACGTCGGGCTGCTTCGAGTGGACGGTGAGCACCTTCTCGGTGTACTCACCCTGAGCAAAAGTCGGATCTTTCAAAATCGACTCAAGCTCGTCCGCCTCCTCGATGTCCTTCGCGATCACGAGCATGAGCGGATTCACCGGCTCCTTGCCCTCGGCATCGCTGTAGGCGACGACAGCCCTCTCCTTTAAGCGCAGTAGCTCGATTCCGTCGAGCAGCTTCGTGGCTGGGTCGCTGCGGTCGTCCTTCCTGCCGACGATCACGGGTGTCTTGACGAGCTTGTCGGCTATCGCCGCTGCAAGTGGGTAGCGGAAGATGATCTCGTCCTCAGGCGTCTTCGAATGTGGCGTCGCCGTGAGCCCGATCAACACGCGGGGACGAAGGCCATCGACGGCCTCGGAGAACTTGGGGCCGAAGTAGGTGTGGTGCTCGTCTGCAAAGACGGTCAGATCATCGGCTCCTTGCAGCGTCGCGTAGAACGCCTCGCCCAGGCTCTCGTTGAACTCGTGCGTCTTCTTGCCCTGTTTGGTGCCAGGCTTCGTCAGGCTCTGGACCGTGAAGACGTAGAGCTTCACCTGCTCGGGATCCTCCATCGCGCTGCGCATGGCAGCCGAAGCGAAGTTCTCCGACGTGATGACAAGAGGAGCGGCCTCCATCCCGCCGAGCAGGCTCTTTGGGTGGCCTGGCGTGAAGTTCGCTTCTGTCTTGTCGAGGATCGTTCTTCCGGGGGTGATTACGGCGAAGTTGCGCACACCCTCGGCTGCGAAGTACTCGATGGCCGCAGCGAGGATGTAGGTCTTCCCTACGCCCGTCGCTGCATCCACGACCGCTCGGAACGGAGGTTGCTTACCGTCGATCTCAAAGTGCTGAACAACCTCGAAGGCGATGCTTTCAAGGGCTTCGCGATTGGGACCGCGAAGGTCCAGGCGGGCCGCGACGCCTGCAATGCGGTCTAGATCAAACGGATCACCGGGCACGAATCCCGATTCTCGCCGGAATCGTGGATGAGGTGGGCTCTAGTCGGAGCCGTTGATACTCGGCTGCCATCGAGCCGAGCGATAGTCCGCGAGGATCGATGCCGGGATCTTGCGCACGGTCGAGCCTCTTCGAAGCTCGCGGAGAGTTGCCTTGACCTCCGAGTCCACAGCCGTCCCGGCCACGTTTAGTAGCTCTCCATCTGGCAGTGCGTCAAGCAATACGCGCGCTACGTCGCCGTTGACGAGCCCATCAACGACAGCGAGGCGACTCCGCCCACGCCGCCCGACGAAAGGCGGATCAGCTTCGAACTCGAAGCCAAGCTGAGCCGCCGTCGCCTCAGCGAGCTTCCCGTTTGAAGCCCACTCAGCGATTACGACGGACCCCTCGTCGGCCTCGAACATCGACGGGGAAACGTCAAGGATGCGAAATCCACCGCCTCCCAGCCAACCCACAGCTTCTGTGATCCCGCCTGGATCGCTACCGCCAACGACCTTGTTCATGCGCGGCAGGGCAAAGGAGTCAAGGGTGTCCTTCGACCGCTCGACGCCTATCCATCGTCGCCCCATCTTGTGCGCGACGGCGGCTGTCGTACCGGAACCCAGGAAACAATCGAGGACAACATCTCCTTCGTCGGATGCGATGTGCACGATCCGCTGAAGGAGGCGCTCGGGTTTAGGCGTCGAGAAGGGTGCGCCGGTGGTGGCAAGCGCCTTGCTCTCCCGCTTCGCCTCGTCGGTAGTCCCGACCTCCGAATAGGGCCACCAAGACTTCGGCACCAGGTCCTGCACCTCGGTGCGAAATGTCTTGATCCGAGGCACACCGTCGCCCTCTGGTCCCCACCAGATACGTCCGTCGGCGTCTAACTCGGCGAGCTTCTCTTCTGAGATCGACCAGTACCGACCTGCCGGAGGCCCCTCGATGATTCTTCGTGAAGGCGTCGTGATGGGATAGGTGCCCTTGCTGTAGAAGTTGCGCGCCTGAACCGGCTGAGAGGTCCAGTCGCCTCGCCGATCTCCGTCGGGGTTGCTGTACAGGCTGTCCTGCTTCTCGGTTCTCGGCAGGCGGTGGCGAGTCTCTGCGAACGCGTTCCGCTCCTTGGCGTAGATCACGATGTAGTCGTGGACCGCAGAAAAGACGGCCATGTTGGACTGCGACGCTTGACGCTGCCAGACCACCGTGCCGACGAAGTTCTCTCGCCCGTAGATCTCGTCAAGCAAGACCTTCACATGCGCGTGCTCCGAGTCATCGCAGTGCACCCACACAGATCCCGCAGGAGCCAACAGCTTCTCAATTTGCACGAGCCGGTCGCGCATCATCGTCAGCCAGACCGAGTGCTCAAGAGCGTCGTCGTAGTGGAGAAATGACTGCTGTGTGTTGAAAGGCGGATCCAGGTAGGCCAGCTTGACGTTGCCTACGAATTCGGTCGCAAGTTCGGGAAGCTTCGCGAGGCTCGTTAGCGCATTGAGCGCGTCGCCCCGAATCAGCAAGTTGTCCTTCGACCGCGAGCGCTTCGCGGAGATCACGCCGACGGTGCCCGCGTCATCGAGCAAGCGGACCTCGGCAACGCGATAGTCGGACGGCGGTACCCAAACGTAGGTGCCGTCTTCGTACGCGAGCAGCCGCTTGTCTTTGTTGGTCCAGGTCAGTTCAAGCCGACCCTCGTACTGCTCAGACGGCGGCATCGCTCTCTCGGTCATGAGCCAAGCCTAGCTCCGAGTCCGGCACCCTCGGATGGGGGGATCTGCACTATCCCGAGCGCTCCTCTTAGCCCAGCACCCTGAGACATGCCGTCCCTCGAACATGGCGAGGATCCAAAGGATCGGCGAACATGGCGCGGTGAAGTCCCTGCGTCGAGGCGAGCTCCTACTGGGGCTGGTCGTGGTTTTGACCCTGATGGGCTGTGGCGTCGATGGGCAGGACACGCCGGAACCCGAGCCGACTACGGCGGACGTCGTCGCGCGGTGCACGAAGGCGATGGGCGGCTCGAATCCACCCGCGTGGCGAGAAGAGGCCACGGTGGCAGGGCCATTTGGCTTGTTCGGCGTAGGGCGCGACTTTCAAGGCCTGGGCGTGCGTCGAACCAGCAGGGGCTTCTTCCTCGCCAAGATTCCCGCTGTTCTTGACGGCCACAAGTCCGTGATCCTGCGAGTACCGAGCGAAAGCATCGGCGAGGTCGGCCTCGGCTATGGAGGTTTCAACGAGCCGAGGTCAGTCGAGGGAGCCGCGTCCTCAGTTCAGTTCAAACCATGTACGGACAAACCAACGACAAGCTGGCCTGGCGGGCTTATTCTCGTAAACCGGCGACCTGTGACCTTGGTCGTCGAACTCCCCGACGGCCAGCAGCAGCCGATTCGCATCGGCCGGTTGTAGCTCCCTGCGTATGCTGCTAACCATGCAAAGCGACACATGCACGCTGCTACCGAGATGGGTCGCCGCTTGCTACCACCTGCTACCCAGTTGAGCTAGCGCCAGAGCAAGAAGGCACGAGCGCGTTCGCAGTTGTTCGCAGTTCAGAGAGCCGAGAACCCCGCTTGGCGAGCGGGGTTTCGCGGTTCTTCGCAGTAGCGGTCAGATATCGGGGCGACTGGAGCCCAAACGGCGATGAGCACCCACTGATCCTCGGTCCGCACGGTGCCGATGATCGAATCTGGCGACATGACCGACATCCCAAGATCGCGATCCTCGGCTAAAGGCAGTGAATCCGCCTCCTTATCGGCCAGCATCGGCCGCTTGTTCCACAATCCACTCGGGCGGTTCTATCCTGCCACTCCACTGGGTGGCCCAATCGGGCGGGGCGTCGTAGTAGCCGTCGAGACTCGGTCTGTTGGCCGACAGGGCCCGTTCCATCCGAACCCCATCCCATACAAAAGACACCTCGCGGAGACGGTTGCTCGCTTCGACGTCGAGCGTCGTGAACTCCAGGCGCTCGTCGATCGGCTCCCGGAGCAGGAACGAAGCTCCAGTGTGGTTCTCGATTCTCTCCGCCAAAACGAGATCGAACCCGTCCCATCTGAGAATCAGAAGCTCGGATGAACCGTGGCGCTGAAGGACCTAATCGAGGGTGTCCGTTGAACACGGGGGAACGCCACTACACCTTAATACTGAACGCGGCTACGTAGGTCGAACAACGTAACGAGAACGGTAACCACGAGGCCCAGCGAAATGCTAGGCACGATACCCACGACGCTCCTCAGAGGCGCAAGGGCGACAAGACTCAGAAGCAGCGTCCCGGCGTAGAAGACCAGCCGGCCCAGGAACAGCTGGCCCACGTCAGCGGTGACAGTGACAGGCATGCCTTCGCTGTGCCGATGGATGCCGAGTTCGCGCCGGCCGTAGGCATCAACATAGATCTCATGCTCGCGAGGGTACGTGATTCGGTCGGGACCACGCCACACCTCAGAACTCGACCCCGGAAAGACGCGGAGCGAACAATTGTGAACCTCGTATCGATTCTCAGAATCTGGCCGCACGACCCGCAGGCGCACATATTGGCCCGCCTCGATGCCCAAGAGTGCGATGTTCCTCGAATCGAGAACGCACGAGTTATTTTCTGCATCCAGATACGAAGGACGAAACAAAGGTAGACACAGAGGCCGAGGCTCAACAAACGGGAATGGCCGCTGGCGACGGCGTACCGGAAAGAGTTCGACGGTGGCTCCATAGCATAGCCGCCCAGGAATGCCTAAGACATGGCGCACCGTCTGGTTGAGTTGACAATGTCCCTCTTCCGCCTCGGGTAACTCCTCAACCCGAACGAGGCAAGCTCGCTCGCGATACACGACCGCTGCGAACGACCTTAGCTCGCGTTTCGCAGCATCGGCCCTACTTAGCCGTGCTACACCGATTCCCGGCGGCCCGGAGCTTTCCCGATGGCCCACCACGAGAAGGCCCGACCGGAAATTGTCATCTTGGGGTTCGTCCCGGATTCCGTCTAGGAATTGCCGATAGAACTCCGGCAGCCCATTTTCCTTTGCGTTTGCGATGAGTGCTTCCAGGGTCCCGCGTTCGGGCGGACGCTCATGGGGCAGGTCTCCCGCATGCGTGATGGCAAACGCGCGGCGGGACGCACCGCCCCAGTCAACGGTGGTTACTTCGCCCAGCTCCACGTCCCGCAATTCCTGATCTGATCGCAGGGCGCTCAAAGCCGCCGAATCAAGCTCATACACGGCACCCCAGACGGCCACATGCTCCGTTTGTACGATTACGGGAACACCCCAAACGGAATCGCTTGACGAGGCAAAGGCCAGCCGGTGATCTCGGACGCGTGCGATTCCCACAAGCCGTCTTGCGCCGGGCAAGCCAGCAAGGTCCTCGCCATAAGCGAAGTAATGGACTGTTTCCGAGGCGGACAGTTCCGATTCCTACCGCGAGGAAGGCCATTGGCTGGTCACGTAGCCGATGATCCTGGGACGGCACCTCATTTCGCCGTCCGGAAATTCACGAGCGCTCGGCAACTCTCTGCATCTCCGTTAGAAAGGACTTCAGCACTCGCTCGTCGTCGTGTGGAAACCCGAAACTCGCGTTGACTTCAAGAGCAAAGAGTCGCGCCGCGTTGTCCATCAGTAGGTCTGCGCGCATGAGATCCCCGCCTACAGCCCGGACCATCTCTCGGCCCATCAGCACCACCGCGTCCTCGGGGTCCTCCACGACGCGGGCGGCCTCGGCGTCAAAACGCGCAACGGACTTCTCGCTCTCCACGGTGGCGCTGGCCTGCTCGTAGACGCGAATCCAGCGATCCGGGGTGGCGACTACTCGGAGCTGCTTGGTCCAGCGGATCGGCTGCTGAAGGATGCAAAGTCGGTCTCGATGCCGCAGATCGTCCAGCGCCGCGTCCAGGCTCTCAGCGAATTTGACCCCCCGACCCTGTTTGCCCCCAACCGGCTTCACGATCTTCGGCCCTGGAGGAATATCCGTGCCCGAGTCCCATTCTTGAGGTGGTACCCATGTCGGTGGGCTGAGCAGATCACGCGACCGAAACAACGCATAGCTGACGAATTTGTTTGTTGCTCGATCAGAACTCGCCAGTGAGTTCAAGAACCGCACCCCCTGCCCCTCGAGAATGTCTGCGCCCTGACGGGCGAACGCGGCGACTTCCTCATCTCGCGAATCGGGTCGCCAAAATCCGACGTCGAAGGCCTTGCCGCGGCCTGACGAGGGGTCAAGAAGGGCACGTGGATCGGTGACGACGGTGACCTCGTGTCCGTGCGAACCGAGGTAGTCATTCAGGAGCCGAATGGCCGGGTTGTCCCCATTTCTAGTGCAGAGCGCGATCTTCATGGTTGCGGTCAGTTGTGTTTGGCGTGCGCGACGCGACGCGTGAGCAAAGGTCGTCCGGACAGTACCTGGATTCATCCGCGAGCCGGACGGCGAAGGGGCGGGTGTCTAGCTTGCGCTCAGCCGCCCAAGCCGTCAAGCGTTGAGGCCGTTCCGGAGACTTTCGAGGTTCTCGGCAGCGATGTCGCCTGACGGCATCCTTGCCGCACTCAGTGAGCGGTTTGCCGATCTGGCCGAGACCGATCTGGGCGGAATGGTCGGGACGGTCGACGACTTGCGTCGACGACGACGTTGCGCGAGCAGGCATTCGCGGACGGAGGGCCGCCGTCCCTTTTCCTCGACGCAGCCGTGGGTTCTGGTGATCCACCGCGATTCGATGACGATCCCGCGGGGGATGCATTGCGGGCTGGCTTACTCGAAGACCTCAAGGAAGCGCAGCCCCCATCATCCAACGGCGCCGGACCCCACTCCTAGCGGCGCGGATTGACCTCGGCTCAGCCAAGCGGAGCGCCTCTGTAGTCGACGGGGGCGTGCATAAACGACCCGCCGTTCGTTGGCGCGGACGCTCGCTCGCGGCTACTCCGGGCTCGCGGCCACATACCGACCGCTAACGCAGGCGATCTGCTCTTCCCGAATCACCATGAAGTCGTCATCGAGCTCCGCGGGCAGGGAGGTGGGACCGGCGCTTGCGCCGATAGGACGTTTGAGAGCAAGTTCTCGATTATGGCCGCTCTCGATCGTGAAACCTCGCAACCGGCCGACCACCTTCCGGCCATCCTTCAGCTCGACCGTGACCATCGACACTCGGTCGTCGGGCAGGTCGAGGCGCATGGCACGATGCCAAAGAGAACCGGCTGTATCGACCTCTTCGTCCTCGCTGCGATGAACGACACGGGCCGCCAAGAGTGCACCCCCGTAGGCCAACCCATAGAAAAGGAGCAAGGCTGAGAAGGCTCGAATCGGCTCGGTGAGCACGTAGCCGTCGAAGTCGGCACTGAGCTTGACGGTATTGAGGGCACCGATTGCCTCACCGAGTGCGAGGACGATCCCCGCTGAGGCGAGGGAGAGCATGGCCCCGATGACCAGCATCTCTACCGCGTCGCCGAGCTGGCTTTGGTCCGGCCGTGGACGGTGCCGACCTGCTCTTCGAACGTAGAGATAGCCAGGACCGAGGCTCGCGGCGATGGCTGCGAGCCCGAGCAGGGTTTGTGGAATCACTCTCCAGCTTCAGCTGGCGGAGAATTCTCGCTCGGACTGTCGCCGCCGCTCGGAGTCGCTTCCGCCGAAGGCGACTCGGCCGGAGGCAGTCCGCCGATGAATTCGACGCTTCCCTCAGGCCCAGGAGTCGAAGGCATGAGGACTATCGCCTTCTCCTCGATCGAGAGATCGATGCGTTCGCCTCCTTCAGCGCCTTCTCTTGACGAAGCGGGAGTCGAATCGGATGGCTTGTCGGGTCCGTCAGTCACGTCGAACGATTGTATCTCGACGCTCGGCGGCTCCTTCGAGGGGTGAATCGGTCTGTAAGCCGATGGTGACGTTCTAGACGGATTCCCCCAACCCGTCGGCGACCTGAAAGCGGCGTCTTCAGCCCCAGCGCGCGTGGACGCACGTTCGTGGGCACACCGTGGTTGGGTCTCATCTCGGTATCGGCAAACCCCGGTCGAAGGGCCGGACGAACGCCGAGGCGTTGACGGGCAGGATGACCTCGGTCGGCGGCGCATCCGGTAGGGGATCTGGCGGAGGAAGCCCCGCGCAACTTGGAAACGTCGCTCTCTGGCGAGGAGGGGTCACGTCCCCGGTCAGTCGCCGGGTTTGGCTGGGTCGGCACCCCCGTTGCCGGCGGCATCCTCGTCCTCTTCGCCATCATCCCCGTTTACCGTGATCTCAGTCTTGGAGCGGAACGAGGCAACGATCGCAGCGAGAGTGAAGCCCCCGATGACGTACCACAACTCAGTCGCGACCGAGTCCCGGAGGGCACCAATCAGAGCCAGGACAATCGCGGCTCCGGCCAGCACCCACGCCAGGATCTGCTGCCACAGATGGAATGTGCTGGTCGATGGGTCGAGGACGACCTTGATTCCCTTGAGAAGATCTACCGCCTCCTTCGCGGACTTGCTCGCATCAGCGGCGTTATCCGACGCAGCCTGGGCCGCCTCGGCCGCAGTTGCCGCTTGATCTGCGGCCGTCTGGGCGGTTGCAGAGAGGCTGCTCATCGCCTCAGCAGTGAATTCAGCCATCTCTCTCCTCCGGTCAGACCGGCTCCGTCCTCATAGCCGGATTGCCCTAAGTCCTATCCGATCAGAACGGCTGTAGCAAGCGCTTCCACTAGGTTCCGACGCCGGTATTCCAATCTAGCTGCCGCCATTTGCCCACGTGGCGAGACCAGTCTTCAGCGCGGTGGCGTGCGGCACCAGAGGCAACCATGGCTGAGAGGTGCCGTCGAGCAGCACAAGGAGACGTAACCGATCGACGATGAGATCGGTTGCGTAGCGAAGCTCTCGCCAGTGTGGGTAGTCCGGAATCAGGACATGTGGGATGGCGAGTGCCGCGGCGAACGCGCCCTCGCGGATATCCAGCAGCTTTCCCCACTCCGACTTCTCCACCTCGCGGGCCTTGCGAGTGAGTCCCCAGCCGACCGTGCATTGGCAGAGGAGCACGGGATACCCGGCTCGGTGGTCCGGGAACGCGCGCCACGCTGCCACGTCGAGGCCGTGGTCGTTGCGAGCCCGACGCGCTCTTGAGGGATGCGTCTCCACGCTGAGACGAGATCCGAGCCGCTTGATCGCCGCCCTGATCCCGGTCTCGTCGCTTGGCCCCGCGCGTGCAAACACGATCGCCTCGCCCCCCGTCCATCTCTTCAGCGCAACCTCGACAAGCTCCTCAAAGACGCGACCGGATGTGAAGCCAGTCACAGGCTTGCGAAACCCTGGCTCGGCCGAGTTGAGAGCGAGGTAGGCGTAGAGACTCTCCAGGTTGTCATCGAGACCGCGCCTCGAGATCGCGGTTCGATCTCGCACGAACGGATACAGCCCGCCGCCCGCCCGCTGGCGCCGTCTCACCTCCGTGAATATCTCGCCGACGGCGATCTCGATCTCTGCCTCATTGAGATCAGGCGCCGACTCCTCGATCCGCTCGCGAAGCTGGCTCTTGCCCAGTCGCAAGTTCCCGGTGACGATCAGCGACAGCTCGACCCAATCAGCTTGAGCAGCCACGTCCCGACTTGGGAATTGCCTCATTCTTCTTCCTCGGCCTCAACCTCGTACTCCTCCTCAGAAGCCAGGTCGTATTCCTCGTCCTCCGCGACCTCGACCGTCGACTCACCGGCGGGCAACCCGTCCAGCGCATCGCGGACGGCCTGTGTTCGGCTGATAACCTCGGCATCCTCAGCGAAGTCTGGGTAGTCGCCCGCGACCGACGCAACGGCGTTGACTGCCTTCTCGAGACCCTTGAGGACTAGCGCGCGACGGCCGCCGGAAGCGTCAAACGCACGGTCAAGGTCTCTCTCGCTCTCGAGGATCTCGCGACCCTCTGCCGAGCGAAGTGCGGTCGCGAGCTCATCGATCCGACGCGTGTCGGTAAAGACGGGGCCCGAGCCGTCCGGCAGCCCGTACAGATAGCCAATTAGCTTGCGCAGGGAGTCAACGTCACCGACCGACCCATCGTCGTGCGGGACCATTTCGGCCGGCCTCTTTGCCTCGATGAACTCGCGCACCCCGGCGGTCGTCATCGATCGCTCGAATCGACCAAATGAGTCCTTCACGTCGTCGACATCTATCCCGGCCTCCTCGGCCTGGTGGATCGCCAAGTAGTCGCGCAGGTAGCGCTTCACGCGCGTAGCGCCCTCTCCGACGAGTTCGCTCACGGTCTCGAAGTCTCGATTGCTGTCTTGGATCAAATGGGCGACGAATGCCGCCTTGTCGTATGCCTCCCACTTTGCGATCCCGACGATGTGCCGGTAGCCGATCGTGGGTGCGGCGGCATCGCGGTCTGGGACGATCTGGCACGGGATTTCAGAGAGGTCGAACCCGCTCGCCTCAAGCTTGCCGGCCAGCTCCGTCCAGGTCTCGTCGGCGTCGGCCTCCGCGCGAAGGGCCTCGTCGGTGAGCAGACGCGCAGCGAGCAGTCGGCGATTGCCCTCCGCGACAACAAAGCGGTCGCCGTCGGGAAACGCGATGAGCGGCTCGGAGGGAAAGAACCCATACTCGGCGAGCGAGCGCCCGATTGGCTTCGGATCCCACGCCTCGATCAGATTGCGGGCGATCTCGGCGTCCGTCAGCTCTCCCTCCGCAGGCCTGAGGCGAAGCAGCCGAGGATTCCGGCGGTCAAAATCGAGCGCGGCAAGTGGAAGCCGCTGAATCTCAGGCGGAAATTCGCTGGCCATCACTCGCAGCTCCCTCCGGTCGGCTCATCGCCCCCATCACATCATGGACCGTGCGCGCGGGGTCCGCAGCAGCTTGAAGTACCTCTGGGAGGTCTCCGTTGACTTCACCGAGATGCCGGCGGATCTCCCAGAGCACTGCAGCGCCAAGTGGCGGTGGCACCGCATTCCCGATCTGGCGTCGGGCCGCTGTCAACTCTGGCGAAAGCGGGAACCAGTCGGGAAAGCCTTGGAGCCTGGCAAGCTCTCTCGCTCTGAGGTGGCGGTTCTCCCAGTGGAATGGCCCGTTGAACGTCACCCGCTGAGCAGAGACCGTCGGCGACGGTCTCGCCGGGCTGAGCTTCAGCAGAAACGACCAATAGCGGCTGCGCCAGCGAAAGATCGGCGGCTTCCACCCGTTGCGCTCCGTGAAATGGAGATAGTTGCCGCCCGCAGGCACGAGAGGAAGAAGATCCGCCCACACTCCACCCGGCACCTCGTCCTCCTCGCTGAGCGCGCTCCTCTGGCCGAGATCGCCGATCGACCAATCTGAGGTTCGCTCGACGGGCTTCGGCCATGGGAACGAGAATCGCGGTCCGCCACGGATACCCACCACGAACAGGCGACGCCGCGCTTGGGCCACCCCGTAGTCGGCCGCGTGGAGAATGTCCCACGAGACCGAGTAGCCGGCTCGCCGCATCCTCGCGACCAAAGAGCGGAGTCGTTCGCGGTGGGTCTTGAAAGTCAGACCAGGGACGTTCTCCAGGCAGAATGCGGCAGGCCGGATTTCCCTGACTATGCGGCCGAAGTCGTCGAGGCACGACGCGGCAGGATCAGCTCCAGCCCGCTTCTCCTCGATCCAAAAGCCTGCATGTGAGAAGGCCGTACAGGGCGGCCCCCCGATCACGTATCTGACATCAGAGCCTTCCGGGAGACGAGCCAGGAGCTGCCTGCCATTGCACGACGCCGAGTCCGTCGCGACCGTCTCCGTCCCGAGGGCGGAATGAAGCGTCCCGAGCGCCTCGCAGTCGCGGTCCATCGACACCCCGACGTGGAGGCCCGCCAGATGAGCTGCCAGGTCGAGTCCACCCATTCCCGCGAAGAGGCTCACTGTATCCGGGCTGCCCGTGCTCACGGCGGTGAGCTCAGCATGCGTGGCGGACGGAATGATCGACGTTCACCACCCGTGGCATCCTGCCACGAGAAGGAAATAATCGGATGAGTGCTGATAGCCCACCACCTTCGAGCACCGGCCGCTGAAGCCGCATCAGCGTGCGTAGGGGTACCTCTCGCCCGCGGCCTTTGCGCGACAGCCTCCGCGAGAAACAGAAGCGGCGCTACCTGCCGGAAACGACCGACTTAGTCACCTGGGCTGTGGCAACGAGACGGTCTTGATCGCGCAGCTCCGAGTTGACAAACGCAAGGCGCTTACTCCGGCGGACCACCCTCCCGGTCGCGACCAAATGGGCCTCTCCCTCGACTGCGGTCAAGTAGGAAACAAACAAGGCGTGGGTGATGGCCTCCTCGTCGTCATCTAGATCGTGAAGCAAAGATAGGTAGGCCGCGACGTCGAGGATGGTCGAGATCGCGCCACCGTGGAGGAAATCGACTGCATTGACGCTTTGCTCACCGGCGACCAAAGCGATACCGGCGGCGGGATCTTCGTCATCAACCAGGCTGGCGCCGAGAAAGCGCAAGAGGGGGACACCGAGCGCCGCGCGAGCTCTGGCGTCGGCCTTAGTAGCCATCTTCGTTCCCTCTCAATCCGTCGGGTCCTTGCCGGTCTTCGCCGACCCGGGTTGGAGCATGGGCTCCTGGCTGCCAGATCAGCTCATCCGCTTCGGAGACGCGTCGGGCGAGAATGAAGAGGAGGTCGGAAAGCCGGTTCAAATAGCGAACGACCTCCGGATTGATGTTGGGGATCTCGAGGACGAGGCGCTCAACCCGTCGGCAGACGGTTCGGGCTAGATGCAACTCGGGCGCCGGTGCCGGTCCGCCGGGGACAACAAAGGAGTTCAGCGGCCTGAGCTCAGCCTTGGCCTGATCACAGGCTTTTTCGAGCCACTCGATGTACTCGGGCGTAATTCGCCGGCCCGGGTCAGTGGCGCCTTCGACAAATGGACGGCCGACGTCAGCGCCAACGTCGAGCAGGTCATTTTGAACCCGGCGCAGGTACTCGGTCTCGGTCGCTGCCAAGCTCGCCGGACGTCAAGGCAGCGGCAAGATGGGCGCTGATCTCCTCAAGATCGGCGGCGCCCAAAGCCGGGTCGGTCTTGTTCACCCGCTGGCCGTCGGGGAGCTCGGTTTCGCCGAAGTCACCGACCCGGGTGTAGATCTGATCCAGGCGCACGGTCATCATCGCCTCCAGTGCCTCTAGTAGTTGGTTTGGCGTCGGGGTAGCGTTCTCTTTCAGGACGTTAAGGAGATGCTGCAAGCGGCTCCGAAGCCGCAACCGAAGAGCGAGATCCGACTCGACCCTTTCCAGTTGGCTTTGGAGCAGCGAACGCAGCGTCTCCGGCTCGCTCTCGAGAGCCGTCGCAATGTCGGCCAAGCTGAAGTCGAGACTGCGCAGCGCGACGATGCGGTAGAGGCGAGCGACGTCGGCGTGCGAATAACGGCGGTGCCCGCCTTCCGATCGTTCCGACGGGACTAGCAAGCCGATTCGGTCGTAGTGGCGCAGCGCCCGCACCGTTGTGCCGGCCTCAGCGGCTAGCTCACCGATCGGCCAATGTCGTTCCTCGATCTGGTCCATTTGCTCAACCTAGGCCATGACGCAGGGTCCGGTTCAAGTCGCAGGCGGTCCGAAGATTCCCAGCCGACTGCTCAGGCCCGATCCGGGAAGTCGAGATACGCATCCCCTCGGTTCGCTCCCGCTTCGCGCGAAACCTGACAGCCGAGGGCTGCTTCGAAGCGAAGGTGCTGGACCGACCGCTAGTCGGGGATCGCAGACTGCAGGCGCGGTCCAAATTTAGGGTCCAAAGTGATCGAACGTGAGCGGACCTCACGCTGATGTTCCGCGGAAGCGTCATGCGAACCACTCGAACGCCCGGTGCGAATGGAGAGGTCGACGCTCTGAGTAGGTGGCGATCATCCGATAGGGTCGGCTAAACGACTGTGGAGGACAGGGTGACTGGGGTTCCGAGGTGAGAGAGTGTCCTTTGACGACTGCCGGTGGAGCCCGAGCATGAGCTCACTTGCCTTTGGCGCTCTAACCCGCAAACGGCAAGAGGCCGACCAAGGCCAGAGCACCAGCACGGAGCCTCCGGGGCTTAAGGGCTATGTGGACGTGCTCGCTGCCATGGTTCCGGCCGAAGTGCTGGTCGCCCATGCTGCTGTTGTCGCAGCGACGACCGAGACAACCCCTGTAGAAGACGAACCTCCGGTCACGACGATCAGTGACCCCGCGGTCCTGGAGGCCGCCTTCTGGGGGCTGATAGTCATGAGCATCGTCTTCTACTTCGTCGGATTCCAAAAGAAGAAGTGGACCGTACCGGCAGCTCTCGGAGCATTGGTCCCGCCGGTCGCCTTTGCTCTGTGGTCAATGGCACAGGATCCGAGCGCCTTCTCCGCGGTTGTGCCCGACGCTAGCGATTCAGTCAAGGAGGTCGTCATCATCCTGGCGGCACCGCTTGTCGCCCTCATCGCCGCTGCGGTGCCATTCATCCTCGACCGCTCGCCGTCACGGCGATGAATGTGCCGGAGAACGAGGCCAAGTTCGACCACTTGGTCGTCGTGATGATGGAGAACCGTTCGTTCGACAACATGCTCGGGCACTTGTCGCTAGAAGACCCGTACCGCGCTGACGGACTCAGACCGGACATGCAGAACCAAATCGGCGACAAGTCGGTGCGGGTGTTCCCGCTCGACGACCAAGAGGAGATTCCCGATCCGGACCACTCGCCCGAGGGAGTCGATGAGCAGCTTGCCGATGGCAACGCGGGCTTCGCCGCCAGCTACCAGGCGCGACGTCCGGAAGCGACGTCGTGTTTTGCCATGGGCTACTACGACTCGACAGAGGTGCCGACGTACGACTTCTTGGCTCGGGAGTTCTGCATCAGCGACCGATGGTTCTGCTCAGTCCGCGGTGAGACGTGGCCGAATCGTCTGTACGCGCTGACCGGCGGTTCAGATGGAAGGCGGCAGAACCAGAAAGTGCCGATCTACAAGCTGCGGGCCTTTACGCGCGAGCTCGATCGCCAGGAGGTTTCATGGCGCTGGTACTGCCACTTGGATGCAGCCCCGGCGACTGTCGTGCTGGCCGACCGGTCGTACGCGCCTAGGTGGTTCTTCGATCCGGAGAGGAACTTCGCCTTCTTCGATGGTGACTTCGCCGGTCAGCCAACTTTCCTCGAGGACGCCGCCGCTGGCAACCTCCCGGCAGTCTCGTGGATCGATCCGCGGCTCCTTACGCCGCTTGGGCCGACGAACGACGACCATCCGCCTACGCCGATCCACCACGGCCAGGAACTGATCGCTTCCGTTTACCAGGCCTTGTCGACGTCACCGCAGTGGGAGAGGACCCTTCTCCTTATCACTTATGACGAACATGGCGGGTTCTTTGATCACGTCGCGCCGGGCCAAGCGCCAGATGCTCGACCTGAGATGGCGGTTCATGGCGTCCGCGTGCCGGCGCTCGTGGTATCGCCGTGGGTCGAACCCGGCCAACTGACTGGGTCAACCGACGACCAGATCTTCGATCACACGTCGATCATCGCCACCGCTCTGCGGCGTTTCTGTGCAAAACCTGACGATGGTTGGAGCTACGGAAAGCGCGTCGAGGAAGCAACTGACCTGAGCGTGGTTCTTACTCAGGACACGCCAAGGAAGGCGCCGCAACTGCCCGCCGAGTTGAGAGTGCCGGAGGATATGGAACGCGTCACGGAGTATTTAGCCGAGGCCGGATCACGGTATGTGCTAAAGGAGGAGCGTACGACACAAGCGGCAATCGTCGAAGGACTGGCGCGCGAAATGGCTGCCCATGGTGGCCTTGAGGAAGGCGATTGGCTACAGGACAGGGATCTCCTCTCGGCTGACGTGGTCAAAGGGAAGGAAGACATCTCTTTGGGCCGCCCTGAGCTCGACGAGTTCCAAAAGGGCATCCTTCGTGCCAGCTTGAAGCTGCGGGCCGTGGCCAACGAAGTCATGACTGAGCAGGACTGACGCTCACCGGTCTCTGGCAAGGCGGAATGCGTGCGTCCCCGGCGTCGAGAGCGACGTGCTCTGCCTGGACGTGGTGGAGAGGCCTCGAGGGCCACCTGGTGGGCTTCACCCCCGGGTACCCAGCGCGTCGCCGGGCTCGCCGTCCGTCATCAACGCCCGCTCGATCGTGATGTACGTCTGATCATGGCCCTCCCAGAGACGGTCGAGGCGAGTTCCGACGAGCTGGCACCGGCGTTGGCTACGGCCTGAGCGCTCCGTGTCCGAAGACGCGCTTCCGCTTCGCGCGAGGAGGGCAACCCCGGCATCACGCGTGACGGAAGACGGCTGACTGAGCATCGGTGCGATCCTTCGGCGCCGTGGCTGTCGTCGTTCCGTCCTTCCCCCCCGCCGCCATCGAGGCAGTTTGCCGCGAGCTTGCGGAAGCGGTGACGGGGGCGCAGATTGCGAATCTGCTCGCTCCATTGAACGTGCACGAGGCTCCCGCCGAGCAAACCAACACGAAGTGGAAGCGGCTCTTCAACGCAGTAGCCGCGAAGCAGAACCAGCAGCAGGACGGTCGGCCCCTTATCCGACTGATCACCGAGGTGATGCAGCCGGTCCGCTTCGCAACCCCTGAAGACCACGAGAACCATCGAGTGGCACTGAATGCGCGCTTGCTCCTGCACGGCTACGAAGTGCGCGAGGACGGGAAGGTGGGGCGCGCGGTCAAGGCGCAAACAGTCTCAGAGGCGCAGCAGCGCGCGGATGCCCTGAAAGCGGAGCTGCAACGACGCGACGTGCATCCGGACGTACTCGCGTTCTGCCGGCCCGAGCTCCTGCAACAGAACTACTTTCATGCTGTGTTGGAGGCGACCAAGAGCGTGGCGGACAAGATTCGCGCTCGAACCGGCCTCACCGGCGACGGAGCGTCGATCGTGGACCAGGCGTTCGGACTTGGTCAGGGTGCTCCAATGCTGGCGTTCAACGATCTCAACACGGAGTGGGACCGCAGCGAGCACACGGGTCTCGCCATGTTGTGCAAGGGCCTCTTCTCGACCTTCCGGAACCCGACGGCACATGCCCCGAGGGTTCGCTGGACGGTCGAGCGGCGGGAGGCCTTGGACCTGCTCACCCTTGCCTCGATGCTGCATCGCCGGCTTGACGGCGCCCGTTGACCATTGAGCCAGCCCTAAGCGACGCTTCTCCTTCGCGCGAGCAGCGACAGCGGCATGGCGCCACGGTGTGAGATCAGAAGGACTGAACCAATTCCTACGATGGACCATCGCGTGTCGTCGCTTCAGAGTTGACAACGCGCGCTGGGGCGTTCGCCCCGCCGTGCTCGGAGACCTCGCTGTGCGCCGGTTCGTCCTCCGGTTCAAGGTAGTCCTGTAAGAGCTTGGCGGTCTCCCCAGAGCGCTGCTGGAGCATCTTGCTTGCCTTCTCCATATTGGCGGAGGTCGGAGCCGGGGGATCACCCGCCAGTTGGTAGGCATAAGTCTCCCACAGTGTTATCTGCGAGAAGTAGTTCATGAAACTGACCTCGACCTGGACGAGGTTGGAGAGGGCGGTCTGGGTCTTTTCTATTGGACCCGTCAAGAACAGGGCAACAAACGTAACGGCGCCCATGCCCGCGAAAAGTGCCGCATACTGTTTGTCGTCATTTGCGACGATGCCGTAGACCGCTGCGGTAACAAAGAGACCCAGGCCGATCAAGAACATGAGGTAGTTCATCAACGTAATCCGCTTGTAGGTCTTCGCGGCGTGGTCGAGTGTCGTCTTAAGAATGCTGGCCGTGTACTTGGCGAGGTCGATCCCGCGCTCGGTGTTAGCTTCGGCCTGAAGCCGACCTTGTTGCCGCTGGAACTCGAGATCTTGCCGCTGGAACTCGAGATTCTGCCGCTGGAGATCTGCTTGATCAACCGGCATGGCTTCCGGTGTGCTCATGCTGCGCTCCCTCTCTGGGTTTAGGAGAACCTACGTCGAGATGTAGCCTCGGTCAAGGCCGGATGGTCCCTCGTGGCCGTACGCGCCCGCTGCCTGACCAGTCCACTTGGCACCTGGTCGCTCATCCCGCCGACCTGCCCGGCGGTAGTGGGGGCAGGATTTGAACCTGCGACCTCCGGGTTATGAGATCGGACGGACAGGTCGTGTTGGGGTGCGCACATGGGTCCTCAGGCGTCGCACGACGCCCCCAGTTGCGCTGAGTTTGCGCTCAGTTGATGCCCGACTTGATGCCCGCTCGGGGCCTTCGCAGTAGCGGCCGAACCGCCAGGGAGATCGTCGGCCGGCGCTTCTGCTCTCACGCGAGAGCGGCACTCCGATGCATCACGGCGGAGCCGTGCTCCTCATGGAGAGCGATACTTCCCAAGGTCATGGCATCGGATAATCCCATTGACGATCTCCGAGCTCTCCAAGAGCTAATCCGCCGTGAGGGCGACCCAAGTCAGCGGCCCGCGTTGACGCTTCGCCTGGACCTTAACGACGAAGAGAGTGAGGCCTTGTTCCTCGACCGCGAGGAGGCGCGGCGTCTGCGCCGCCTCGAGGTCACGCTCCTCGGGGACCTGCGCTTCGAGCATATGGAGAAGACGGTTGAGAAAGACCTCCGTCAGTTCGCGCGCGAGGCGTTCAGCGACAGGGCGGCGGACGCGGTTGATGCCTTCGTCGAGCGCCACGCACGCGACGTCGAGGAGCGGGTTTGCTTCGTCCCGGTCGAGCACCTGAAGGTGTCGTCGGTCCGGGAGCTATTTGGCCTCACCCTCCTCCCCGTCAACCACGAGAGCACCCCGGACCCACATCCGTTCTTCTCCTTGGAACCTCCGGTGGGATCGGTGGCAGCAGTTCCGGTCCTCGGCACACACCTGGGCCGACTGGCTGACCGCGCCCAGGCAAAGACGGAGCAGTCTCTACGCGTGCTGCGGGTAGCCCTGCGAGGACATCGGATGGTGCCGAGTCCGCAGCTTCGATTTCGGATCGCTGACTACTACACGTTCGGAGAAGGGCTGGCGGGGTTTGAGACCCGGCCCGACGCGGGCTGGGAAATCGCGCTCGATGACGAACTCGTTGTGCTCGCCGAGGGCGAGCCGGTCGCCCGCCTGAGCGCGGCCCCTGGGACAGATGTCGAAGAGCGTGCCCAGATCGCGCTCCGTTGGCTGGCGGATGCAGCGATGGAAGGCGACGACATGAAACGGACGCTCTATTTGACTTTCGCGCTGGAAGCCATACTCGGCCAGAAGTCCGAAGGGCGGAAGGCCCACGCGCTCGCATTCCGACGGGCCGTGCTCAGCACGCTAGCGAGCGACGGAGCGTTCACACACCCCGATGGCATCGTCGAGCTTTACGTGGATGCGCGTTCGGCGGCAGTCCACGGTGAGGACATCCCAACCGTCGACAGCAGGTCAGTGGACGGCTTTGCCTGGGACGTCAGACGGGCTTTGAACGAGTTCCTGGTGTTCGCGGATCGAGAGGCTCTCACGAGGCGTAAGGATGTACGTCAAGCGCTTGAACAATCACAAGCAGCGAAGGAACTCGAGACATGGATTCGCGAGCACGCCTTCAATAAAGACTGGGGTAAGTACCTCGACGGGCGCGGAGGATGACAAGGACGGCCGCTGCCTCAGGTCCACCTCGGCGAACGCTGGTCCTAGGGCCGGAACTCGCGCGTGAGAACCTCGCCTGTGTCGGGATCGATGAAGCGAAGTCGCAATGGGCCCCGCTCATCCGATATTTCGGACGGGAGATCCTTGAGCAGCCCATTGACCGCGTTTAGGAAGTCCTCCCGTGGAAAGTCATCGCCTTGCTCTCGAGCGAAAGCGGCAAGCCGACCCATGAGCTTGCCGGCCGTCATGCGATCCGCCGTCACAAGGATTGGGCCGAGTACCGAAGTCGCCCCTTCTTGCCAATGCAGGGCAAAGGCGTTGACCCACGACTCGGGATCGCCTTCGTAGATGAGCGCGGCGGCGAGGTACGCCTCCGCGGCTTCAGCTCGCCTGCCACGATCCAGGTCACAGCGCGCCAGGTTGAACCAAGGAAGTGGGGACAACGCGTCGCGCTTGAGCGCTCGCGTGCAGAGCTCCGCCCCGGCGTCGGGGTTCTCCGGTGGCAAGTGCGCTAGCTGCCCGGCTAGATCACGCGCGGCGTCAGCATCGCGCGCTTGCTCCGGGATCCCGAGTTCATCCACGATGCGGTCGAGCACAATCCCCTTGAGGCCCCATTCGGCCCCGGCTTCAAAGATGTCGCCTTTCTCAACGAGATAGTCACGGAGCAACTCCCGCGCCTCGGCGTATCGCCCGGAATACATCACTGCATCGGCGCGAAGTGCCCGTGTGAAGTCGTTGGCCCCCAAGTCCAGCGCCTGGTCATATGCGTCGACCGCCCGCGCGTACTCCCGGGATATGAAGAGAACGCCGGCCAGCTCCGTCCAGTAGTAGAGGCGATCCCGGTAACCCGGATCCAGTTTCAGCGCTCCGTCGTACTGGTCGACCGCCTCGATCGGCTCGCGAATGCTGCGCAGGAAAGCCCCGAGGTTGTAAGTAACGCGGCCGGCAGAGACAGGGCTACCGGCCTCTAGGCGGCGGGCGATTGCGTCGTCGAACGCGGTGCGGAACGCGGCTCGCTCGTCCTTGTCGAGCCGGTCGCCATAGTTGATCGCCAACGACGACAGCACCGACGCGGCTGATGTTGCGCGATCGTCACCGCGGGCATCCAGAGCATCGAAGGTGCGAGCGGCCTCACGCATCCGCCGGGCATCGCCCATTGCACTCGCCGCGCCGAGCACGAAGGGTGGTTCGAGCGCGGCAAGGGCCTCAGGCAGAAAAGTCCCGGCAAGGCGCGCACAGACGTCGGCCTGCCCGGCCCTCCATAGGGCGAGCGCCAGGAGCACCATCAGATCGGCTGCCAGTGTTCCGGCGGCGTCGCCGGGCTCATAGCCCTCGTCCAGAGCAACCGAGGCGCCGCTCACGGCCGAGAGGTATGCACCCAACCGATCAGACTCAACAAGCACCGTGCCGGTGCCGATCTCGGCCAGACGGACCAAGCCCTGGCTTTGCCGGGCAGCGGCCTGGAGGGCGATCTCGATCTCGGGACGAGAGACATCTCCGGGCAGTGCAGCACCGGCCTCGATATTCACTGAGAGCGGAAGCGCGAGGGCCGCTTGTCTGAGATCGACGAACGCCCGCGCCTGCCGCGCCAGGTCCGCCGCGGTTGCGTCTGTCCAACCATCCTCCGGTCGCCATCGAAAGGTGACGGTCCGTTGATCCGGTGCCGAGTGCAAGTCCGGATGAGTGTGGAACCACCGCGCATACAGGCTGCCGGTTGAGGCGAGGTAGCGGACCATCAGGACCGGAAGAGCCAGCGAGCGGTAGTAGGTGACGTGCGCGACCGCAAGCGGGTACGCGAGGGCCTTGGCCAGGTCCGGTTCGTCAGTTGCCTTCAGCTGTGCGTTGTAATGAACGCCGGTGGCGTGACCACCATCGAACTCCTCAACGTCACAGTCGATGCCGTAGTCGGGGCTTCGCCTCCTGACGACGAAACTGGAGCCGAGCGCCTCCTCGAACGCTGTTTGCGACTCGGCTTCGAGTTCATGCTCCCGGGGGCGCTGCGGCATGCCGTCCAACGTAGCGCGTGTAATCGCAGCGATCGCTCGTTTGTCCATCCGACGCAGCGCTCTCGCTTCGCGCGGAGGCTGTCGCACAAACCCAAAGTGACGCCGTGAGAGCTCGTGTCAGGCCTCTTTAGAAACGGGACGACCCGTCGCTTCATCCGGTGCCTGCTCCTGGACCTGGTCAATGTCTCACCGGCCGCTGAAGCCGCATCAGCGTGCGTAGGGGTACCTCTCGCCCGCGGCCTTTGCGCGACAGCCTCCACGCGAAGCGGGAGCCATCCCGCCTGCCACACCGTCAAGTGACGGGAGTGAGCCCTTTCGCGCGTTCTCGTAGCGGCTACGGGGTGGGCTCCGCCAGGACCACCCCGCGGCCGGCCAACAGCTCGAGGTTCTTCGAGCCGACATCCTCGCGCCGCATCCAAAACTCCCACGGCGTTCCCCGCAATGGCTTCGTTTCGACCGCCCCGTCCGGCTTGAAGTCGATGATGTCGAAGATCCCCAAGCGCGTCTCGACGAGATGGCTAGCCATGTCGATCGCGAGCTTGCCGACTGACTCGATGTGCTCGGCAATGTCGGGGAGGGGCATCGTCGCGTGGTTGCCGACGGCAGCTTCATCTCGCCGCCGTGCCCAGATCACGATCCCCTCGACTGGCTCGCCGTCCTCGTCGAGGATCTCGACATCGTCGGGGTTGGCAACCAGCGACGCGTGTTTGTAGGCGTGGAAGAAGCGCCGGTATCGCTCCCACTCACGAGCGAGATTTCCCAGGTGCTCGGCCACGAGCTTGGCGGTCGCTTCTTCAGCGGCGTCGAACGCGGCTCGCTCGGCGACGGAGAGTGGCGGCCGCAACTCGAAGAAGTCGTGCATCGAGAGACCCTCGAACCAGAAGCCGCAGAGGCGGAGAAAGTAGTCGGGATCCCGCTTGTGGATCTGGGCGAAGAAGTTGTTGACGTCGCTCGGGTCGTAGGCGGTAGCCCGCACGTAGAAGGGCAGACCCGCTAGCCCGACCATCATCGCACTGGCCATCGTCCCGACATCCTCGAGCGTCTGCATCGCATCGCCGATCAGGCCGAGCAGCCCGAGCTGGGCCTCATGACGCGAGACCGAATCAATCACGGCATCGAAATGGTCCCGACTGTCGCGAAGAGCAACTCGGCGCACGGGTAGGGCCTGATCGCGGTAGGAAAGGAGGTACGCCCGCTGCGGGAGCAGGTAGGTCTCGGCGTCAGGCATCGGGGTCTCAGGAAGCGTCGGCATCCTCGTCCCCAAACAAATCAGCCACCGCCTTCTGCTCCGCCTCCGGCAGCTGTTCGAGCAGATCCGAGCGCAGCACGAACAGGTGCTGCGTGCTGACGGCGAAGACCCAGGCATCGACAAGCTGTTCGATCAAATCGCAGGCGGTCTCGGCGGTATTCCGGACCATCGCAACCGCCTCCGGCGTCAGCTCAACAAGGTGCGGCGTCGTTTCGACCTCGCGCCGTTCGTCGCTGACCGTTGAGACCAAGCTGGCCGCGAACGGGCGGGGCCGATCGAGGGGGACCTGCTTGCTCAAGATTCCGCCGCCCGGCGGGTCGATCAGATGCGGCGCGGTGACGACCCCGAAGCCGTGCATCAGGTTCTTGGCGCCGACACGGTGGGAGAGCCAGAAGCTGGCGACGAAGTTGATCTTCGTCTCGAGCTCGCCCGCGGTCAGCTCACGCAGCACCTTGACCGCGGCGCGTTGAGGCTCGCTGTGGCCGCCCTCCTCGGCGATCGCTTCGTCGGTCGGCATGGCCCAGAGCGTGCGGACGTCGAGGACACTGCGAAACAGCTCCTCGTAGAGGCCGTCGAGGTCCTCGGCTCGATAGGAGGTGAAGCGACGCCAGCGATTCTCGTCGGCGACGGCCCAGAGCAGAGCGCCGAGATCCTCGACCGCAAGCAAGGTGCGCTGTACAACCAGGAGACCAAGCCCGCTGATCTCGGACTCGGGTGCGTCGGCCTCAGCAGCCTCGTCGTACAGAGCATGCGCCCGAACGACCGCGGCGCGCCGGAACGCGGCTACCCGCCCTCCCCCGCGGAGGTGGCTGTAGAACTCCCGGCCCAGCTTCTCCTCGACGTAGGCCGGGTTCGCGTCGCGGGTCTCCATCCTGATTCCCAGCATCGTCGTTCGATCGTAGGGCGGTGCTAGGCGGAACCCACTCGCCTACCCTGGCTAAATCCTCCTCGAAGCGCTGCTACTTGCCGTCGCACGGACCATCGTTTCGATTGTTCGGTTGATCTCCGATTGGGTGAGCCGCCGACGCCGGGGTGCGGAGGAGCGGCTCCGCCACGTGCTGGCGACGAAGGCAGACGTTGCCGGTCACTTCCCCGAGATCCTGCCTCCCGAGACCAACGGCGACGCGATCATCCGCGAACTCAGGCGAATGGACAGCTACCCGGACATCGATGACAGCCTCCGTGGGATCTCGCCGTGGTTCAAGGTCGAACTCAAGGGGACCTATTACGGAGGCGTCGAGGCATTCCTCTCCGTCCAAGAAGTCCTGATCGAAAAGGACATCGCCCGGCCGGCCCCCGATACGCACGACCCTGAGGCCCGGACGGTCTTTGTCGTGGGCCGGATTCCTTACGGTGCGATCGAGGGAATTGACTGGGAGGGGGACGAGTACTACGGGTTTACCCATGTCTACTGCCGCTTCCGCGGGTGGGGAGGGAGGAAGGGGCCGTACGAGTCGATCGAGCTCTACGACCGCACCGAGCGAGAGCTGGGCGGCGGTCACAAGTACTACGAGCGGCTGGACGGTGTGCGCTGGAAGCCGAAGCGGCGGGCGATCGTCGGCCGTTGGCTGGACCGCAGGTTGCTGCGCAAGGCCGACCGCGAAGCCGGTCGCTAATGGTCACCCCGCGGGCTCAGGTGCGCCCCTATCGCTCCATTGCCCCTCTGCTCCTACGCGCGACGAGCGGCTGCGAAGATGGCCGCGTGGACAGGGAAGCGGACCTGCGAGCGCTCTATGGGCTCGTGCATCGCTTTGCCGTCACTCGCGACCGCGGCCGTACGCCGATCGCTCCGCGGCAGGTAGTCGCTCGCGCAGCCGACAGTGAACTGATGCTCCTAGCCCAGGGCCTCGCGCAGAGTACTCAGAGGGTCACGGGCTATCCCTACCGAAACCCCACCGGCTTAAGCCCAGCCGGCGAGCGACTTGATGGGTTCCTCCGCCCCCTTGAATACACGATTGATCACACTGACTCGTCCCGCGCGTACGTGTACTCGACCGACCTGGTGCCGTGGTATCCCGGCAAGCACCCTGCCGGAAAGGGAGATATTCGACCCGCCGCGGATGACGTTGAGCATTCCTGGCGGTTCTTTCAGCAGGAGGTGCAACTGGTCCGGCCCAGGGTCATCATTCTTCTCGGTGGATGGGCGGCGGATCGGTACCTACGACGATACGGCGCCGGGCCGCTCAAGGCTGGGCTCACGGAGTCCGCGGGGAAGCGATTCGAGAGCTCGGTCGCGGGTCATCCGATAGCTGCCGTTGTCGCGTTTCACCCTTCGGCGGTCTGGGGCAGGTTTGAGGTTTCCGGGCGGGAATCGTGGCTTCGGGCCGTCGAGACAGTCCAACAGCTGCTTGCGAGGTAGCTGCGCGCGGCCCCAGCTTCCGCAATGCGGCGACATGCAGCAGCGCCACCTATGCAGTGGACGCACGCCCGCCCGCCGTATGTAGATCTGTGCGTCTCACCTAGATCCGATTGGTGGTGCGATTTGTTTCTCGCTACCGCGGATTGTCGTGCGAGGGCGCGTAACAGCTTGATTGCTGGCTAGGTCTGAGCCGGCGCGGCATGACCGCGAAAGCGCATTGCGCCGCCCCGGAAGGAGGCATCCAAAAAGGCAATGCGACGCAGATGCCGAGCAGCTTCAGGGCGAGAAACAATCCCCTCAGCCAGACGAACCGCGCGGCGGAGCGCGGGCTTTCGAGTGCCCGGCATCTCGTGGGTGATGACGTAGACGTCGAGCCGAGTCGGCGGAGCGACGTTGCCTCTGTTCAAGAAGAAGTCCGGGTACAGATCAGCGAGCCGGCTGAGCTGTCTAGCGGTTCCAAGCTGGGCCGCGTATGCGAGCGCCTGAACGAGCGCGACCTCTGGATTCTTGTCGTGTCGGAGCTTCGCCTCGGCGACGATCGGAGTCCGGTCTTCGGGGTTTGCGTTTGCCAGCAGAAGGTCAAGCCAGAGCTTGGTTGCGGTGATCTGGGGCTTTCCCGAGGACTTGAGAGAACGGGCGGCCACAAGCTCGCGATCGACGTAGAAGAAGTCGAGCTCCGATCGGCGCCCCACCTTGAAGCGCGTTGGCTCCCACAGCATCGCCGCGAGGTCGTCGGTCCCTTTGAGCCTCCCGGAGTTCCTGATTCGATCGGGGCTCTCCAGGGCAGTTCGCTTCCCCGGGTAGAAAGGTCCGCTTCCGCGCAGCTGGGGCTCCAGCTGTTTGATGCTCTGCGCGAGCATGGTCGCAAGTCCAGCCGCGTCTGGAACCCCGTCCTTTCGCAGGTTCGCGTAGGCGGTCTCGATGGCGGTGGGTTTCGGCTTCGGGCTCACTGCCGCGATTCTCGCACCCGGGAGTGCGCGAGTAGACCAGTCACCCGGTCAGGGTGCGTTGCCCATCTCTTCGTAGAGCCCGACGAGCTCGCCGAGTGGCGCCTCGAGCTTGTCATCAGACCTCCCACCATTCCAGATCTCGACGGGGCTCGGCGTGGCCGAAGATGCTGGCGAACCGCTCTGGGTGAGCCGTATGGATGGGCACGACGCGGTCCGGCTTCATCGCCTCGGCCAGGCGGACGAGGTCTTCGACCGTGGCGTGGCCCGAGGCATGGAGGACCGTCAGCGGGATCTGGTGTCGATCGAGGAACTGGCGGAAGTCGAGCATCCGCTCATCGTGCAAGTAGCCCGGCCACATCGACCAGATCGCCTCCGCGCCGTGAAGGCATTTGGCGCGCTCGAGATCGCGAATCATCGATGGGCGGAAGCTGAGGACCAGCCGCGCAGCCTCTGGGCCCAGCTGTTCCGGGTAGATGCGGTCACGGTGGATTAGACGAACGCGGTCGAACCGGCCGCTGCGCAGGATCTTCACCCGCTGTGCTTGGGGCACGAAGAACCTGACGCGGTCCGCGCCGGGTTGGGGGATGTTCGGATTGCCTGTCGCCAGGGTGACCGCCGCTCCGTAGAGGTCGAGGATCAGATCGCGATCTGCGCGAAGGGCGGCGCGATAGAGGGAGACCATGCGGTCGACGTTCTGCATCGAGAAGGCAACAAGGACGACGCCCTCGGCGCGGCGAAAGATCTCGACGCACTGCCGCTCGACAGCGGTTTCGTCCGTGGGATCTTGCGAGCTCTCGGCGCGGCCGAGTCGGGTGCCCTCGATCATGAGCACGTCGACACCGCTGGGTGGCTCCCGCAGCAAGCGCTTGAAGAGCTCCGCCTTGCGACCGTGGGCTCGGAAGTCGCCGGTGTAGAAGAGCCGCCGTCCATCGGCCTCCACCAGCAGCGCATAGGCATCGAAAGCGCTGTGGTCGACGGTGAAGCGCTTGCAGTTGCGGACGTGCCCGACATGCTTCTTCGGTTTCCCGACTTGAGCAGCGCAGCCATGCGATATGCCGCTGCGACGGCTCAGCAGGATCTCCCTGGCGCGGTGGCGGCTTTCCTCGCAGTCCTAGACGATGATCGCTTTCACCGAGAGCAGGAACTGCTCGGCATCTTCCGGGCGGCACTACGCCTTCCGAATGGGTGCTCACAGGAGCTTGCGGCGATCTGCGAGCGCCACGCGAAGGCCTCGGTGTCGGAGCTTGTTGAGGCTCGGGCCCTGTTGGCCTGGGGTGCTCACAGCGCCGCCGACGACTTCAGTGTCGCCGATGCCTTCTGGGCGAGGACGAGCGCACCCTGGCGGCCGTACGTGATCGTCGCCATTCAGAGCAAGGAGCAAGCTGGGCGGGACGAGAGATACGAGCGATGGAGCGGGGATGCGCGTTTCCTGCGGGCATTGGCGGACGCCGTTAAGGGTCAGCCGTTCCAGTGGAAGCACCTCTAGCGACAAGCGGAGGACACCGGGGTCTCTGCCAAATAGGCGTCCATTCTCTCGCGCACCTCGTCCCGGGCATTAGATGCCCGTAGGTGTCGAACGTGGTCTGGATCCGAGCATGGCCCATGTATTCCTGCACGGCCTACGGGTTCGCGCCTGCGTCGATCAGCAGCGAGGCTGGCAGCAAACATCCGGCACGGACACAGCGCTGCCGCCGCTTTGGCGAGGCACCGCTCAAAGGACGGGGTCGGAGAATGTCAAGCGCCGCCAGAACGCGAGTTTGCGCAGTCGAACGCTCAAAAAAGAACCCTCGCGACGTGCGCACTGAGAGGGTCGCTTTCGGGAGGATTGCCACCGACGATGTCCCCATACGTGTCCCCACGAAGCCTTTTGAACGCTAGGAACCCGGTCAATAAGCGGGTTTCGCTAGCACCGCTACGGGGATTCGAAGCCGGCACGCCTACGCCGGTCAGGGTGCGAGCGAACTCGATTGATGCCCGATTGATGCCCGCTGGTGGACATGCGAGGTGGCCTCCCTCCCAGAAAGGCCCGCCTGAGCGGGCCTTTCTGCAATAGCGGGGGCAGGATTTGAACCTGCGACCTCCGGGTTATGAGCCCGGTGGATCGAGCAGGTAGAGCACTCGGCTGGGCCGTTGCACCTCACAGGCAGCGCCCAGTGCTCGGCGCTCTCATCGAGCGACGCCGATAAGACCACCGGCTCGAAAAGCGAGGCCCCTCGCTTGCCGTCCTCGCCGCCTTAGAGTTCGTACCGGGCGAGATCGGCGTCAAGAGCTCGCTCCTCCTCGTCCTGGGCCGGCGCCCCCGGCGCTCGGGGAGCAGCTGCTCGCGAATCGCCGCTCGCAGCGCGTTGGCCCTGGCTTTCACCCCGCCACCGTCTGAGCGCGAACAGGATCGCGACCCCGGCGGCGAGGATCGCCGCGCCCGGGACGAGCCAGGCCGCCAGGTCGAAGCCCTCCGTGCCCGGCACGGCGAGCACCTCGTCGCCGAACTCGACCACGAGCGCGTCCTTGATCTCGTCCTTGGTCTTGCCCTCGGCGATCAGCTCGCGGATGAACTCCCGTTCGCGCTGGGCCTGGGGGGCTTCGATCGCGAGCTCGAGCGGGACGCCGCAGATCGGGCACATGACCTCGTCCTCGATGTCGGAGAGAGAGGTCTGGGGCTCCTGCGCTGGCGCAGCCGTAGCTCCGAGGGCGAGGAGCGCGATCAGAGCGAGGATGGCCGCGGCGACCCGGCCCATGATCAGCTCTCCTCGATCAGCGGCACGACCTCTTCTTCGAGGTAGCCCTCGGTCACCGGCCCGGTCCTGACGAGCGCGACCTCGCCCTGCGGGTCGACGAGGAAGCTCTCCGGGAAGCCGGTGACGCCGAGCTCGTCGGGGTACTCGCCCTCGGCGTCGCGGAGCTGCGGGTAGGTGAGCCCGAACTCCTCGACGAACGCGAGCGCGTCGGAGGTGACGTCCTTGCTGTCGATGCCGAGCACCACGAGGCCGTCGGCGCGGTGCTCCTCGTAGAAGCGCTGGAGCGCCGGGGACTCCTCCCGGCATGGGAGGCACCACGAGGCCCAGATGTTGACCAGCACCCACTTGCCGCGGTGGTCGGAGATCGAGCCGGTGCCCTCCCCGTCGAGCGTCGGCAGCTCCGCGTCGGGCATCTGCTCGCCGACGGCGACGAGCGCCCCGCTGCCCTTGGTCAGCAGGCCGTAGCCGAGCAGGCCGATCACCGCGAGGACGGCGAGAAAGACCGCAAGGGAGCGCGCGCTCACCCGACGCAGGCTAGAGATGAACCGGGGCGGGCCCGGCCTTAGACTTCGGCGCTCTGCGGACGTAGCTCAGCTGGTAGAGCGCGAGCTTCCCAAGCTCGAGGTCGCGGGTTCGAGACCCGTCGTCCGCTTGTGAGGGACGTCCGCATCGACGAGCGCCTGCCGTTCGCGGTGAGCTGGACGCTCAGGGAGCCGATGGAGCGAAGCTCGCACGCGTTGGCGAGCGAGGGACGCGTCTGGCTCGTCGACCCGGTCGCCGACGAGAAGGCGCTCGCCGCGGCTGAAGCGCTCGGCGAGGTCGCGGGGATCCTGCAGCTCCTCGACCGCCACCCGCGCCACTGCGAGCGGCTCGCCTCGCGCTACGGCGTGCCCCACATCCGCCTCCCGGAGCGGCTCGACGACACCCCGTTCGAGGTCGTCGAGGTCGTCTCGAGGCCGGGCTGGCGCGAGGTCGCGCTCTGGTGGCGGGCCGAGTCCGTGCTCGTCGTCGCCGAGGCGCTCGGCAGCGCGAGCTACTTCGCGGTCGGTCGCCGGCTCGGGGTGCATCTGATGCTGCGCATGCTGCCGCCGCGGTCGCTGGGCGAGTTCGCGCCCAGGCGGCTGCTCGTCGGCCACGGCGACCCGCTCCACGAAGACGCCGAGGCCGCGATCTCCGAGGCGCTCGAGCGCAGCTGCCGCGACGCGCCGAAGGCGACGCTGGCGATGGCCCGCGCGTTCGCCTCGCGCTCGTGATCGGAGCCGGGGTCGAAGGGGGCGCCGGCTCGCGGAGGTTGGCGGACGGCACGACGATGCCGCTGCTCGGGCTCGGCGTCTACCTCGTCCCGGACGGCGAGGAGACCGAGAACGCCGTGCGCTGGGCGCTCGAGGCGGGCTACCGCCACGTCGACACGGCTCAGGCCTATGGCAACGAGGCGAGCGTCGGGCGGGCGCTGCGCGAGGGCGACGTGCGGCGCGAGGAGGTATTCGTGACGACGAAGTTCAACCCGCGGCTCGAGGATCCCGTCGCCGAGCTCGAACGAAGCCTCGAGCGACTGGGCCTCGACGCGGTCGACCTCTACATCGTCCACTGGCCGCAGGGCGGCCCGACCTGGGCCTGGCCGGGGATGGAGCGCGCCCGCGAGCGCGGGCTCGCGCGCGCGATCGGGGTCAGCAACTTCAGCGCCGAGGAGCTCGAGGTCGTGATCGCCGCCGGCGAGTTCAAGCCGGCGGTGAACCAGGTCAAGTTCAACCCGTTCTACTTCCGCCGCGGGCTGCACGATGCCTGCGAGCGTCACGGTGTTGCGCTCGAGGCCTGGGGCTCGCTGACCCAGGGAAACGAGATCGGGGACTCCGCGCTCGCCGCCGTCGCCGAGCGCGCCGGGCGCACGCCCGCGCAGGTGCTGCTGCGCTGGGCCGTGCAGCGGGGGGTCCCGGTGATCCCCAAGTCACGCCGCCGCGAGCGGATCGCCGAGAACGCGCAGATCTTCGACTTCGCTCTCAGCGAGGGGGAGATGAGCGCGCTCGACGGCCTCGATCGCACCGAGGGCACCGACGTGGCGCTCGAGAACCCGTGGTGGACGACCACCGGGCGGGCGCGCGGTCTCGCCGGTCGCCTGGTGCGTTCCCTGCGGGGCTGAGGCGTCGTGATCGTCTGCCTCGGCGAGGCCCTGGTCGACCTGATCTGCGAGCGGCGGGTCGGTTCGATCGCCGAAGCGGATTCGTTCAGGCCGCACTTCGGCGGGGCGCTCGCCAACGTCGCCGTCGCCGCGAGCCGGGCCGGCGCCGAGGTCGGCCTTGCGGGGGCTGCGGGGCGCGACGAGTGGGGGAGCTGGCTGCGCGGGCGGCTCGAGCGCGAGGGCGTCGATCTGCGCTTCTTCGAGCTGCTGGCGGGCGAGCAGACGCCGGTCGCCTTCGCCACCTTCGACGAGCGCGGCGACGCGTCGTTTCAGATCTACGGCGACGCGGTCGCGGCTGCGGTCGCCTCGGTCGCGCCGCGGATCGAGCAAGCTGTCGGTGCCGCCACGGCCCTCGTCTTCGGCTCCACCACGCTCGCCACCGACGCCGAGCGCACCGCCACCCTGCGCACCCGCGAGCTCGCGCTCGAGCGCGGCGTCCGCGTCTGCTTCGACCCGAACATCCGCCCGAACCGCTGGGGTGGGGACCCGCGGCCGGCCGCCGAGGCCTCGCGCGGACTTCTCGCCGGCTCCTATCTGGTGCGCGCGAATCGCGAGGAGGCGACGGCGATCGCCGGGGTCGATGACCCGCGCCGCGCTGCCGAGGAGCTCGCGGCTCTCGGCGCTGAGCTCGCCATCGTCACTCTCGGAGTGGAGGGGGTGATCTTGCGCGGCGCCTGCGAGGCCGAGCTGCCCGCCGCCGAGGTCGAGGTCGTCTCGACGCTCGGTGCCGGCGACGCCTTCATGGGGACTCTGCTCGCCGGGCTCGCGGCACGCGACTGGGACGCCTCGCGCGCCGGCGAAGCGCTCGCGCCCGCGCTCGACGCCGCGGCCGAGGCGTGCACGCGCTGGGGAGCGCTCGAGCAGTGATGAACCGGATCGCCGGCGCTGGCTCCCCGGCCTCCGGCGGGCTCGGTTCGGGGATCGGCCAGCTGCTCTAGCCGGGCCGAGGCTCGACCTGCTCGCCGGGGTGCGCGCCCTGCTCCTCGCCGGCCGGGTCCTTGGCGCCGCCCGGAGGCGAACCGCTTCCGCTGTTCCCCAGCGCGTCGAACTCGGCCGTCCCGCCCTCGGATTCGAGGCGGACGGCGTTTCGCCCGGCGCGCTTGGCCGCGTACATCGCCCGGTCCGCGCGGGCTACCAGCCGGTCGCTCGCACTGGGGTCCGAGCCGCCGCCGAAGGCCGCGACGCCGACGCTCGCGGTCACCGCCGCATGGCGCTCGCCGATCCGGGCTTCGCTCGCGATCACCTCCCGCAGGCTCTCGGCCACCCGGAGCGCGCGCTGCTCGTCGGCGTGGGGGAGGATGACCCCGAACTCGTCGCCCCCGAGGCGGGCGACGACATCGGTCTCGCGCAGCCGCGCGCGAAGGGCGGTCGCGACGCTCTCGAGCAGCGCGTCGCCCGCTGCATGGCCCCGGTCGTCGTTGACCCCCTTGAAGTCGTCGATGTCGACGATCAGGACCGCACCCCCGCGGCCGTAGCGCGCGGTCGCGGCGAGCTCGCGGTCGAGCTCGAGCTCGAAGCGGCGGCGGTTGAACAGGCTGGTCAGCGGGTCGTGGTCGGCGAGGTACTGGAGCTCGCCCTCGACGCGCTTTCGCTCGGTCACGTCTTGGGCCTGGACGACGGCGTTGAGCGGCGTCCCGTCCGGGTCGCGAATCAGCGAGACGCTGAGCGCGGCCCAGCGCACGACGCCGCCGGCGCCGACCATCCGCTGCTCGGACTGCATGCTCTCCACCTCCCCGCGGGCGAGCCGCGCGACCTCGGCCTTCATCCGCTCGAGCTCCTCGGGGTGGACGAGGTCCCAGTAGGTCATCCCGCCCAGCTCATCGGCGCTGTAGCCGGACATCCGGATGATCGCCTCGTTGACCTCGAGAAAGCGCCCGATCTCTCCGCCGGTGGCCGCGATCAGCGCCATCCCGGTGGCCGAGTCCTGGAACGCGCGCCGGAAGCGCTCCTCGGCCAGGGTCAGCTCGTGCTGCGCGCGCTTCAGCTCGGTGACGTCGGAGAGCGAGCCGATGTAGCCGCTCAGCTCACCCTCCAGGTTGAAGCGGGGGGCGCTGCGGCCGACGACCCATGTGACCTGGCCGTCGGGACGCACGATCCGGTACCCGTGCACCGCCTCGCGGACCTCGTCGAGCGCCGTCTGCCACTCGCGCTGGAGGGCGCGGCGATCGTCCGGATGGATCAGCTCGAGGTACCCGTGGTCGAGCATCGCCTCGAGCTCGACCCCGGCGATCAGCAGGCAGCGCTCGTTGGCGAAGGTGAGCCTTCCCTCGAGGTCGAGCTGGTAGATCCCGACCGGAGCTACCGCCAGCAGCGAGAGCCCGGCCTTGGTCTCCGGGCCGGGCGTCGCGCGAGGGGCGCCTCCGCCGATCTCGCCGTTCCCGCTCATGTCGGCTGAGCGGTCGGGCGGATCAGGATCTCGTTGACGTCGACGTGCTCGGGCTGAGCGAGCGCGTAGCTGACGGCTCGGGCGATGTCGTCGTCCTTCAGGGTGCGCTCGGGGTCCGGGCGGTTGTCGAAGAACGGGGTGTCGGTCATCCCCGGCTCGATCAAGGTCACCCGGATGCGCTGGTTGTCGTGCATCTGGCGGAGCTCCTGGCGAAGCCCCTCGGCGATCGCGGTGACCGCCCACTTCGTCGCCGAGTACAGGGAGCCCGGCAGCGCCCGGCGCCCGGCGACCGAGCCCGTGATCAGCACGTGGCCGGTGCCGCGCTCGAGCAGGTGAGGAAGGGTCGCGCGGATCGTCAGCGCCACGCCGAGCACGTTCGTCAGGACCATCTCGCGCCAGTGGTCGGGGTCGGACTCGAGGAAGCCGCGAGGCGCTCCGAAGCCGGCGTTCGCGAACACCGCGTCGAGTGAGCCGAACTGCTCGAGCGCCGCGCGCGCGAGGCGCTCGTTGTCCTCGGCCTCGGTGACGTCGGCGCGAACCGCGAGCGCGCGATCGGCGCCGCCGAGCTCGTCGGCGAGCTCGCGCAGGGCGTCCTCGCGGCGGGCGCCGAGGACGACTCGCCAGCCGTCCAGGGCCGCGGCACGCGCGGTCGCCGCTCCGATCCCGCTCGAGGCGCCGGTGATCAGCAGAACGGGTTCACCGGGCATGACACGTCAAGGTACCCCGGAGCAGATCGCCATAATCAGAAGCACCTCATGGACCCGGATCGAAAGCGAAGGATCCGGCTCGTGGTCGCGCTCGGTGCCGCCGTGCTGCTCGCCGCGGGCCTCGTCTACACCTCCTTCAGCGCGGGCACCGAGCTCCGCCAGCCCTCCGAGCTGCGTGGCGTCGAGGGCGGCAGCTACGAGCTCACCGGCGAGGTCGCCGAGGGCTCGGTCGAGCACCAGGGAGCCGATCTGCGCTTCGAGGTCGCCGATCGCGACGATGCCGCGGCGACGATCCCGGTCGCCTACGCCGGTCAGGTGCCCGACCCGTTCCGGGAGGGGCGGGAGGTGATCCTCTCGGGCACTGTCCGCGACGGCGTCTTTCGCGCTGAGAAGGACAGCCTGGTGACCAAGTGCCCGTCGAAGTTCGCCGCGGAGGCCGAACGGGACCCCAACGTGGTGATCGAGTGAGGGGCTTCACCGGCCGGGTTTGGCGGCTTTCTCAGGCTATGCCGGAGGAAAGCGCCATCTCTCGATGATCGACCTCGGCGCCGCCTGTTTGGTCGCGGCGGCGATCGCCTGTGCCTACGCTGCCGGCGCCGCGCTGCTCGGCGCCCACCGGCGCGACCGCCGCCTCGTCGATTCCTCGCGGCGCGCCGTTTACGCGCTCTGCGCGCTGCTCAGCGTCTGCGTCGTCGTGCTCGAGGCGGCGTTTCTGCGCTCGGACTTCTCGGTCGAGCTCGTCGCCAGCCACTCCTCGACGACGACGCCCGACTTCTACAAGCTGACCGCGATGTGGGGCAGCCAGGGCGGCTCGCTGCTGCTCTGGGCGTTCGTCCTTTCGATCGCGGCCAGCGGGGTGCTCTACGCGACCCGCCACCGCCACCGCGAGCTGGTCCCCTACGCGACCGCGGTGCTCGCCGGGATCGGGCTCTTCTTCTGCTGTCTGATGCTGTTCGCCGACGGCGCGAACCCGTTCGCGCGGCTCCACCCGGCGCCGGCGGAGGGGGCCGGGCTCAACCCGCTGCTCCGCCATTGGGCGATGGCGATCCACCCGCCGATGCTCTACTCGGGGTACGTCCTCTTCTCGATCCCGTTCGCGTTCGCGATCGGGGCCCTCGCCGCGCGTCGCCTCGACGCGAGCTGGATTCGCTCGACGCGTCGCTTCGCCCTGCTCGCCTGGACCTTCCTCGGGACCGGCCTCCTGCTCGGCTCGCTGTGGTCCTACGAGGAGCTCGGCTGGGGCGGCTACTGGGGCTGGGACGCGGTCGAGAACGCTGCGCTGATGCCCTGGCTCGTCGGAACCGCGTTCCTGCACTCGGTGATGGTGCAGGAGAAGCGCTGCATGCTGCGGGTCTGGAACGTCTCGCTGATCGTCGCCGCGTTCGCGCTCGCGCTGCTCGGCACGTTCCTCGTCCGCTCCGGGATCCTGCAGTCGATCCACGCCTTCGGCGACTCGACCGTGGGCGGTCCGCTGCTCGGCCTGATCGCGGTCGTCGTGATCGGCTCCGCGGCGCTGATCGTCTCGCGGCTCGACGCGCTTCGCGGCGAGCGGCGGATCGAGTCGCTCGCCTCGCGCGAGTCGGTCTTCCTGGTCAACAACCTGCTGCTCATCGGGCTCGTCGCGGTGATCTTCTGGGGCACCTTCTTCCCGCTGATCTCCGAGGCCGTGACCGGTGAGCGCTCCTCTCTCGGCTCCCCCTGGTTCGATCGCTACACGGCGCCGCTTGCGATCCTGCTCGTCCTCTTCACCGGCCTCGGCCCGCTGTTCGCCTGGCGCTCGCTGAGCCGCGGCGCCCTGTGGCGGCTGGTGCGGACGCCGGCCGCGATCGCCGCGACCGTCACCGTCGCGCTCGCGGCGCTCACCGACGCGCTCTCCGAGCCGCTCGCCCTGGCGATGTTCTGCTTCGCTGCCTTCTCGCTCGCCGCGCTGAGCCAGGAGGTCCTGCGCGGCGCCAGTGCCCAGCGCGCCCTCTCCGGTGGCAGCTTCCCCGCCGCGCTCGCCCGGCTCGTTGCGCGCAACCGCCGCCGCTACGGCGGCTACGTCGTTCACGCCGGGATCGCGATCCTGCTGATCGCGGTCGCAGCCTCATCGAGCTTTCAGACGAGCGTCGACGCGCGCCTGCTCCCCGGCGAGAGCGCCGAGGTCGGCGAGCTCACCGTCACCTACCGCGAGCCGACGGCCGAGATCGACCCGGTCGAGCAGAAGCTCACCTTCGGGGCGGTCCTCGACGTCTCCGAGGACGGCCGGCCGGTCAGCACCCTGCGGCCGTCGCGCAACTACTACTCGGGCCGCGGCGACGGATCGGCCGGCCCGCTTCGCTCGTTCTTCGAGGGCGAGGCGACGAGCGAGATCGGCCGCCGAGCGGGGCCGGGCGCCGATCTGTGGACGGCGATGCGGCCAGACCTGACCCCGCTCGACGAGGTGCTCACCCGCGTCGATCGAGAGCTCGAGCGAAGCGCGCCCGAGATCGGCCCCGCGGGCCCGGGCCCCGCCGAGATCGAGGCGATGCGCCGCTATGCCGCGGCCCAGGGCGACGCGATCCGGAACTTCGCCACCCTCTACCTCGCCCGCCCGCTGCCGGTCGACTTCCGGGTCAACCTGAACCCGCTCGTGATCTGGGTCTGGATCGGCGGTGCGATCGCGGTGGCGGGCGCCCTGTTCGCGCTCTGGCCGGCGCCGGCCGCGGCGCGTCGGCGCGTCTCGGAGCTGCGAGCGGCGCGACTGGCGCGCGAGCTCGGCCGGGCGTAGAGACTGGTGTCAGTGGGGGAGAGGGCACGGCGAGCGAAGCGCGGAGCGGGCGGCGGAATGATCCCCGCGGCATTCGCCTGCGCGTCCGCCGCGGCGGTCGCCTGCGTGCTCGCGGTTTCACCCGCAGCGAGCGCGGCGATCCCGCCGCCCCCGGATCGCGCCGCGTGCGAGGCCTCGGAGGCGAAGACGCAGCTGCCGCCGCGCGTCTCCCGGGCGCCGGCGAAGCGAGCCCCGCGCGTGTTCGCGATCCAGTACAAGCAGGAGCTCAAGAACATCGAGAGCTACGAGGCCTTCCGGACGAAGATCGAGTGCATGGTGCGCGGGTACGTGCTCCCGCGGCTCGCGCGAGGGCGCCCGAACGTGGTCGCCTTCAACGAGGACGTCGGGCTGGCGACGATCGCTACCGGCTCGCGCGGCGCGGCGGCGCGAGAGCAGTTCGCCCAGCCCGGTTCGAGCCCGAGCTGCGAGCAGCAGGGGGCTCCCTGTGGCGCGCTCGCCGCGCTCGGCGCGATCACCGCCGCCTACGCCGGGCCGCTTGCCGCCTACCGCGCGCGCTTCCCCGACCTCGGGCCGGTCGAGCAGGGGTTCCTGGCGCCGACCGACACCTTCGCGCGCGGCTGGATGCAGACCTTCTCCGACATCGCGCGCCGCTATCGCGTCTACATCCTCGGCTCGAACACGCAGGCGCCGTTTCTCGAGTCGCGCGACCCGGCTGAGATCACGACCTTCGCCGACCCCGACCTGCCGCGTCCGGAGTCGGTTTACGTCGCCACCGAGGGCAACGTCTACAACGAGGTCTTCATGTGGGGGCCGAAGACGGTCTGCCCCGAGTGCCCGAAGCCGCTTCGCAACGTCGTTGCGCGAAACCGCAAGGTGCCGCTGACCGCGCTCGAGGAGCAGCTCGAGATCTCTCCCGGGCCCGCGACCGGGCCCGAGGCGATCGAGAACGTCCGCCCCTACCGGCTGCCCGGCACGAAGGCGCGAATCTCCTTCGCCACCAGCCTGCCGGCCTTCGTCTTCGGCCACGACCTCGGCACCGAGCCTCCGTCGCTCGATCCCTGCTCGGACGTGAGCCTCTACTACATGCGCTGCCTCGACCGGCTCGGCACGAACCTCGTGATCCAGGACGAGGCGAACCCGGGGCGCTGGACCACGGCCGCCCAGTCCGGCGGCTGGCAGCCGCTCGAGTGGATGAGCTCGACCTGGCGCCACGTCGCCGACCGCACGGTCGACTTCGCCTACAACGTGACCCCGTTCATGGTCGGGAACCTCGCCGATCTGCCCTTCGACGGGCAGACGGCGATCACCCAGCGCCCGCGCACGGGCGGGCGGCGCTGCACCTTCGTCGGCAATCGCGTCTTCGACCCGCCGCCCGGGGGGACCGACCCGGTCGAGTACCGCCGCTACTCCGGGCCCAAGCGCCGCTTCCTCGGGATCGCGCCGTGGGTGCAAAGGGGCCACGACCGCGAAGCGCTGGCGCAGGTCGGCGCGCGGCTCGCGCCCGGCTCGGGCGACGAGCTCGAGAACGACTACGTCGAGACGGCGGTGATCGCGGACCTCCCATTCCCGGCACGGCGTGGCCGGCGCGGCTGCGCCAGGGTCCGGCGGGCGCGCTGAGACACCTCTAGCCTCCCGGCGCGATGGAGATCGCCCTCGCGCTGGTGCTGGTCGCCCTGCTCGCCTGGTTCGTGGCGGCTCCGCTTCGGCGTCCCTCCGGCGGTGCCAGCCCGAGCGAGGAGCCTCGGATCGCCGATCTCGAGGCGCAAAAGGAGGCGCTCTACCGCCAGATCCGCGACGCCGAGCTCGACCGGGAGCAGGGAAAGCTCTCAGAAGAGGACTGGCGCCGCCACGATGCGGAGCTTCGCGCCGAGGCGATCGCGCTGCTGCGCCAGCTCGAGCCCTAGAATCCGGCCCGATGGAAGGCGTCCTCAACGTGGTCCAGATCCTGATCGCGGTGATCCTGATCCTCCTCGTCCTGCTCCACTCGGGCAAGGACGCGGGGCTCTCGGGGGCCTTCGGGATCGGCCAATCGGGCGGCTCGTTCGGCGGCGGCTCGCTGGTCGAGCGAAACCTCGACCGTTGGACGATCTTCTTCGGGATCCTCTTCGTCCTCAACACGATCGTCCTGCTGAAGCTCTGACCCGGACCTGCCTGATCGTGGCGGTGGCGGCCCTCGGCCTGCTCACCGGCTGTGACGGAAGCGAGGACGAGAGCGCCACCGCGGGGTCGGCGGGCGAGGCCGGAGAGGGTGGCGCGCTCGTCTGGGCGCTCGACTCGGCTCCCCGGGACGTCGACCCGCTCCACGCGCGCTCGCCGAGCGAGGCCCTGGTCAGCCGCCAGGTGCACGAGCCGCTCGCCGCAAGCGTCGGCGCGCCCTTCGACGAGGCCCGGCTCGTCCCCGGCCTCGCGATCTCGGTGCTGCCCACCGAGGGGGGGCGGGTCTGGCGGGTCCGCCTCCGCGAGGGGGTGCGCTTCCAGGACGGCGGTTCCTTCGACACCCGTGCAGTGCTCGCGAACGCACGTCGCTGGCAGGAGAGCTCGATCGCGCGGAGGCTGCTCGGCGACTTCCTCGTCGACGCGCCGAAGCCCGGCCTCGTCCGCTTCATCCTCCCGGCGCCCGATCCGGGCTTCGCCGAGCGGCTCGGCTCGGCTCGACTCGGGATCCTCTCCCCGCGCGCGCTGCGCCGCGTCGCGAGCCTCGGTTCGCTGCCGGCGAGGGCGACGAGCACCGGGACCGGGCCATTCGAGATCCGCGAGCGGGGTGGCGGGCGCCTGCTGCTCGCGCGAAACACAGAGTGGTGGGGAACCGACCGCCGCCTCGGCCCGGCGATCGACCAGATCGAGTTCCGGATCGTCCCGGGCGCGGCGGCCGAGCGCGTCGCGATGCTCAGCGACGGCACGGCCCAGGTGGCGAGCGGGATCGGGGCCGCGCAGCGCGCCCGGATCCGCCGCGATCCGCTGCTCACGGTGATCCCCGGCGCGGGGGGGCTCGCGGCCGAGCGCTCGGTCCGGGGGATCTCCGCCGCCGACGGCCGCGCCCCGTTGCTGAACGAGCTCTGGCGCACGGCGATCGCTCCGGGCTGAGCTCGCGGATGATCGCCGATCTGCACAGCCACCTGCCGATGCACATCGCGCCGAGCGCGGCCGGCCTGCGCGAGATGCCCGGTGTGCTTCGCGACCGCTGGCGACATGTGCTCGTCTCGCTGGTCGGGCGCTTCGGCAACCTCGAGGGAGCGGCGAGGACGCCGCGGGTCTCGACGCCGCTGCTCGCGAGCGGAGGGGTGCGGATCGCGCTCTCGGTCCTCTACCTGCCGCTCGACGAGATGGTCTTCTCTCCGCAGTGGCACCTCTGGGAGCTGCGCCGGCGCGAGCGCCGCTTTCACTGGGCGCCACCGAGCCGCACCGCGTTCAAGCGCCTGATCCGCCAGCTCGAGAGCGTCGAGCGCCACGTCGGCGCGGCGGACGGGTTCGTGTTCGTGCGCTGCGAGGAGGAGCTCGACCGCGCCCTCGCGGATGGGAGAGTGGCCCTCGTCCACTGCGTCGAGGGGGCCTTTCACCTCTCCCACGCGTCCTCGGTGGATCGGTCCGTCGCAGAGCTCGCGCGGCGCGGGGTCGCCTACATCACGATCGGCCACCTCTACTTTCGCTCGGTCGCCACGGTCGCCCCTTCCTGGGCAGCGATCTCGCAGCGGCGCTGGAACGCGCTCTGGCCCCAGCCCGATGTGGGGCTGAGCACCGCGGCGCGCGCCGTGATCCGCGCCATGGTCCGCGAGGGCGTGCTGGTCGACCTCACTCACCTCAGCACCCGCGCCCTCGAGGAGACCTTCGAGTTGCTCGACGATCTCGATCCGCAGCGAGGGGTGCCGGTGCTCGCCTCACACGGGGCGCTTCGCTTCGGCGAGCTCGAGTACAACCTCTCGGCGCAGACGGTCGAGGGGATCGCCGCTCGCGACGGCGTCATCGGCCTGATCGCATCCGCGCCTCACCTCCGAGACGGAACCGGCGAGCCTCCGCCGAGGAGCTTCGAGCAGACCAAGCAGCTGCTGTTTCGCCATCTGGACCGGCTTCGCGAGCTCACCGGCAGCCACCGCCACGCGGCGATCGGCACCGATCTCGGCGGCTTCATCAGCCCGGCCCCGGGGCTCGAGAACGCCGGATGCCTCGCTTCCCTGCAGGCCGCGCTCGCCGAGCGCTACGGCGAGGCGGACGCGGAGCTGATCTGCTCCGCGAATGTGATCCGCCTGCTCCGCGCTCGCTGGCGGGCGAGCGTGGACGGATCGAGGGGCTTCGTCGATGCCCCTAAGTAGACGCTATTCGAACCCCTCGGTCAGGGAGGCGATTCAGCGACTGCACCGACTTCTGTCCTGAAGACCCAGATGAGCCACTTTGTTCCCTCGAGGCAGAGTCGCTTTCACGCGGAAGGAGCGGCTGTTCTGCTTCGCGCGAGGCGCGGCAGGGCCTTCTCGTCTCGTCAGCCCGCCGCCAGTGCTCGGCGTGCCCGCCGGCGGCGCACCTCATTCACCGCGAGGGTTGCCGCCTCACGCATGATCGCCCGGCTCTGACCGCGGCCACGGCGCAACGCGTGCCCGATCGTCGCCAGCGAGAAGCTCGGGGTGAAGACCTCCGAGGGTCGTACGTCGTGGTTGAAGATGCGACCCAGGCCCACGGTCAGGACGGGGTCGGCGGCGATGCGTCGCTGCGCCGCGCCGAGCACGGGCGGCGTCGGGCCGGCGGCGCCCATGTCGTGGGCGAACCAGTACATCTCCCAGGCGTCCTCGTCGCGCCAGCGCCACCACTCCCGCAGGGTCTCGTCGAGGCTTCTGGCGCCGCCGCCGAGCCCGGACTCGATCGCCGCCGCCAGCTTCTCGGACTGCCGCAGCGCGTCGGCGATCCCCTGGCCGGGCGTCGGATCCTTGAAGTGCCCGGCATCGCCTACCAGCGCCCAGCCTGGCCCGGCCGAGGCTCGGAAGAAGCCGTGCATGTTCGCCATCGTGTAGATCCGCCCCTCGCGCCGCGCCCCGGCGACGCCCTCATGGAGCTTCGGCCAGCCGCGCAGCCCGGCCTCAAAGACCGCCTCGCGGTCGGCGCGCACCTCGTCTCGTCGGTCGATCGAGGGACACGCTGCGACGAGGGTGAGGCCATTGTCGGTCGGCATGACGAGGTACGCGTGATCGTCGATCTTTCCGATCCACATCTCGCCGTCGGTGGGGTCGGCCTCGTAGTAGGCCCACATGAAGACTCGACCGTTCGGGGTCTGGTGATACTCCTTCGCCCCGACTAGCTTCGCGACCGTCGATCGGGTGCCGTCCGCGCCGATGACCAACGGCGCTCGCAGCTCGCCGGCGGCCGTCGTGACGCCGGCGACGCGGCCGCCGTCGAAAACCAGGTCGCTGACGGCGGTCTGCGTTCGGACCTCAGCGCCCGCCTCAGCGGCGGCGTGGACGAGGATCTCGTCGAGCTTGATCCGGCGGACGCTGATGGCCGGGGCACCGGCGATCGCGATGACATCGTCGAGCACCATCACGGCATCGTCGAAGAAGCCCCGGAGCCGCACAATCGGAGGCGCGAGGCCCAGCAGGGTCTCAAGAACGCCGATCCGCTCGAGCACTTGGACACCGGCGGGTTGGATCCCGTGCGTCGAGAGGGTGTCGCTCGGGAAGCGATCCTTGTCGAGCAAGCAGACCCGCACGCCCGAGTGGGCGAGCATCGTCGCGAGTGGCGCGCCCGCGCACCGCGCGCCGACGACGATGACATCGAAGGACTTGCTCATGATCGCGGTCCCGGACTGATCACAGATATGGAGACACCCGCCGCCTGACTGTCGCTTCGCGCGAAAAGCAGAAGGACATCCGGCTTTCGCACGATCGCCATTTCGGGGAGCCGTTCAGGCGACATGCCCCGAATGCTTGCTTGCTTATGCGGCTGAGAGGAGTCGAACCTCCACGGCCCGTTAGGGCCACAAGGCCCTCAACCTTGCGCGTCTACCAGTTCCGCCACAGCCGCTTGGGGTGGGCATTCTAGACGGCGGGCCCGGAGCCCTTGCTTCCGTCCGCGAGAGGGTCTACTCTCCGAACATGTGTTCCCGTCCGAGAGCCGAGCGAAGGAGCGGAAGAGAGTGGATTTGACCAAGCGGCAGAAGGAGATCTTCGACTTCATCCGCAAGTACGCGGCCAAGTACGGCTACCCGCCGACGGTGCGTGAGATCGGCAAGGCGGTCGGCCTGCACTCCTCCTCGACGGTCCACGCCCACCTCGCGAACCTCGAGAAGATCGGGCTCCTGCGCCGCGATCCGGCCAAGCCGCGGGCGATGGAGGTGATGGTCGGCAAGGCGAAGAAGGCGCTCCTCCAGCAGGGCCTGCCGTTGGTCGGCGAGGTCGCCGCCGGCGAGCCGGTGCTCGCCGAGGAACGGATCGAGGACTACCTCGAGGTGCCTTCGGTGATCGGTGGCGAGACCGGCGACTACATCCTCCAGGTCAAGGGCGACTCGATGAAGGACGCGGGGATCCTCGCGGGCGACTACGTCGTCGTCCGCCCGGCAGACACCGCGCTCGACGGCGAGATCGTCGTCGCGATGATCGAGGACGAGGCGACCGTGAAGCGCTTCTTCAAGGAGAAGGACGGGATGCGCCTCCAGCCCGAGAACAAGGCCTACAAGCCGATCCGCACCCGCGAGGGTCGCCTGCTGGGCAAGGTCGTCGGAGTTTTCAGGAGCATGTGAGATGGGCGCCGTCGCGACTCAGTCACGCCCGGCTCTGCTCGCCGATCCGCCAGTGGCAGAGCGGCTGTTCGAACCCGAGAGGTTGACGTTCGAGGACACGATCCTTGGCGTGTGGGAGGACCTCACGGGTTCGGGCCGCGCCGAGTGCCCCGTCTGCGGCGGGCCCGAGCTCGCCGCAGACGGCTGCGGGGGCTGCGGCTCGGAGCTCTTCTAGCCCGGGGGCCGGTGCGGTTCCCCGGAACCGCTACTCGACCATCAGCCCATGCCGGGTGGTGTTCTCGGTCATCACCCGTGACTCGCAGAACTCGGCCAGATAGCCGGGACCGCCCGCCTTCGCTCCCACCCCGGAGAGGCGGTTGCCGCCGAACGGCTGGCGGCCGACCATCGCCCCGGTGATCCGCCGGTTGACATAGAGGTTGCCGACCGGCAGGCGGCGCGCGACCGCCGCTATCGTCGCCGGGTTGCGGGAGAAGAGGCCGGCGGTGAGAGCCAGTGGGAGGGCTTCCACGATCTCGCAGGCAGCCTCGATCGAGTCCACTGCCTCGATCGTCAGCAGTGGGCCGAAGACCTCCTCGCAGAGCAGCGGAGAGGAGGTGTCGAGATCGGTGGCGAGCGTCGGGGCGCAGAACCAACCGGGGCCGCGGGGAACCGGTGCGCAGGCGAGCACCCGCCCCCGGCTCCCCGCCTCCTCGATCTGCTCGCCGACGCGCCGCCGGGCCTCGGCCTCGATCAGGGGTGGCACGTCGGTGTCGAGCTCCTGGGCCTGGCCGACACGCAGCAGCTCGACGGCTCCCGCGAGCCGTTCGGCGAGGGAAGCGACGATCGACTCGTGGGCCAGCACGCGAGCGGCCGCCGAGCACTTCTGACCCGCATAGTCGAAGGCGGAGCGGACGATCTCCGGCACCGCCTCGTCGAGATCGGCGTCGGAGTCGACGATGACGCAGTTCTTGCCGCCCATCTCGGCAACGATCCGCTTCACCCCCCGCTGGCCCGGCGCCGGCTTCGCGGCCGTCTCGATGATCTCGAGCCCGACGGCGCTCGAACCGGTGAAGGCGATCGCCCCGACGTCCGGGTGGCGGACGAGCGCCGCGCCCACCTCGCCATCACCGGGCAACAGCGCCAGGACCCCCGCCGGGATCCCGGCCTCCCGCAGCGCCTCGATCAGCGCGAAAGCGCTCGCCGGCGACTGCTCGGCCGGCTTCAGCACGACGGCGTTGCCGGCGGCGAGTGCCGCGGCCGTCATCCCGGCTGGAATCGCAAGCGGGAAGTTCCACGGCGAAATCACCGCGACGACCCCCCGCGGCGCGTAGCGCATCGTGTTGCGCTCGCCCGGCGCCTGCCCGAGCTCGGACCCGGACTCGAGCCGGATCGCCTCGCGCGCGTAGTACTCGAGGAAGTCGATTGCCTCGCAGACGTCGGCATCGGCCTCGGGCCATGGCTTCGCGCACTCGCGCACCTCGAGAGCGGCGATCTCGAGCCGGCGACGACGAAGGACTTCAGCCGCGCCGATCAATGCGGCCGCCCGCTCGGCGGCGGGCGCCAGCCCCCACCTGCGCCCGGCTTCGGCGGCGAGCGCGACAGCGGCGTCGACCTCGGCGGCGCTCGCCTCGGCGGCGCTCGCGACGACGCGCTCGGGCCTGCCCGGGTCGCTGGAGAAGAAGTCCTCGCCCCAACGCCGGTCGTCGCCGATCCAGACCGGAACCGCGATCGGGAGTGCGGGGTCAACCGCCGCGAGAGCCTGATCGAGCGCCTCGCGCTGCGGTGCCCGGCGAAGCTCGAGCGTGGGCTCGTTGCGGAACGGCGGCACGGTCGGGAGCTCGCCCAGCGGGCTCACGGCGGCGCCAGGAGCTCCTCTAGCGGAGCGCCGGCGGCGCGCTCGGCGAGGAACGACTCGTTGGCGGTGTTCTCGAGCAGGCGCCTGACGAGATAGGCCATCCCCGCGACGAGGTCGCCGACGGGGGAGTAGACGCGGGCCCGTAGCCCCGCTCGCGCCGCGGCCTCGGCCAGATCGTCGCCGAGGCCTCGCAGCACCTGGATCTCGATCGCGGCGTCGAGGCCGCCGCTGAGGCGGTTGTAGGCGACGGCGTGCGAGATCGAGCGCAGGTTGTGCGAGCCGATCGCAACGCGGACACTCTCTGGCGAGGTGCGGGCGCGATCGCAGAGCCGGCGGCTGAGCTCCTCGAAGCTGCGATCCGATTCCTGCTTGTGCTCGAACACCGGTGAGAGCCAGCCGTGCTGGCGGGCCTCGACCAGCTCGTGGTCCCAGTAAGCGCCCTTGACCAGCCGCACTGTCAGCGGCGGGAGGCGGTCGCTCTTCCCACTGAAGCCGAGGAGCTGCTCGAGCTCGGCCCCGGAGTCGCGCAGGTAGGCCTGGAGCACCACCCCGACCGATGGCCCCTCGCGAAACTCGGGTTCGGAGAGGAGCTCGAAGAGGAGCTCGAGCGTGCTCTCGCGGGTGTCGAGCGACTCCATGTCGACATGGAGGTGGGCGCCGAGCTCGTGAGCGCGGCGGAGCAGCGGGCGCAGCCGGCGGGTCGCGTCCTCGATGCCGCGCCGGGGCGCTTCAGGGCGAAGCAGCGGCGTTAGTGCGCTCACCTTGATCGAGAGGTCGGCGCGCGGCAGCTTCCCGCCGGGGCCGTGTTCGAGCACCGGACGCTCCGGAAAGTCCGCGTAGGCGCGGGCAAGCGTCGCGAGCGCCTGATCGCAGCGCGCCGCATAGCGATCGGCCTCGGCGCTCGTCACGGTCGCCTCGCCGAGCAGATCGAGCGAGCTGGCAATCCCCGCCTGCCAGAGGCGCCGCAACTCCTCGAGCGCGTCAGCTGGCGAGTCGCCGGCGATGAAACGGCGCGCCATGTGACGGACGCCGGCGGCCACCGCGGCGCCGAGCGCCAGCCGTCCCGGCTTCGAATCGGCGGCCCGCATCGCCGCCTCGAGCGAGGGTGGGCGGTCCTCGATCTCGGCGGCGAAGCCGGCGAGGTGCTCGGCGAGCTCGTCCAGCGAGCGGCAGGCGGGAGTCACGTCGACGAGCCGGAAGAGCGCCGCGCGGAGCTCGCGGTCGCGAGTCGAGGCCGCGATCGCGCGCTCGTCGAGCGCCCGCACCGGGTGGCGCGCGGCGGAGGGAAAGCGCTCGATCAGCTCGCGGCCCACTTCGAGGATCTCGCGCTCGAGGCGATCCTCCTCCGCCGCAACACCGCTCGCGTCCATGCTCTGATTGTCCCCCGTCGCGTCGCCTGCAACCAGGCTTCCCGGTGGAGAGATTCCGATCGAGGCGGGACGCGGCGGCCCCTACAATGTGTTCCGCAGGCTGTGCAGCCGCGGGGAGGTCAACAGCTCCTCGAGGAAAGTCCGGACACCGAAGGGCAAGGTGGTGGGTAACGCCCACCCGGCGAAAGCCGCGGGAAAGTGCCACAGAAACACACCGCCGATGGCGCTCACCTCACGTGAGTGAGTGCACAGGCAAGGGTGAAATGGTGCGGTAAGAGCGCACCGGCGTCGCGGTGACGCGGCGGCCAGGCAAACCCCACCAGGTGCAAGGCCAAGCAGGATCGACGACCCGGCCCGGCGAGATCCAGGTGGGCCGCAGGGCGAAGGCCCCGCCGGCGAGTTCGGCGAGATGGATGGCTGTACGAGACAGGATCCGGCTTACAGGCCTGCTACGGAAGGGGCCCCGGCGACGGGGCCCCTTCTATTGCCACGGCCGCCGGCGAGGAAGCCAGCGAGGCACGTGCTCCATGTAGCGCTCGTAGTCACTGCCGAAGCGGCGAACGAGCGCGGGCTCTCGACCAGCGGCAGATAGAGAGCGTTGACGATCACGAATCCGCCGAGCCAGACCCCGAGACCCTCGGACTCGAGGAGCCGCGTTTCGCCGGCGAGCACGAGCGCGACGCCCGAGATCATCGGGTGGCGCAGGTACCGGTAGGGCCCGCCGAGGACGAATCGCTGCGGGGGATCCCAAGGGGCGAGGGTGCCGCGCCCGACCGTGGCGCATCGACTCCGCCGACCCTCCGGCTCCGAACGCGTGGCGAGTGGCGCGGGCGCTCACGCGTGGCTCATCCTCTTGCAAGACCAGGATCTCACGCCTGCTAGGCTGCCGCGCGTTCCGCTTAGTCCCCGCCCATACACGCGGGGAGCGGGGGACCCAACCCCACCTGCTTGGGGGGACCCCTTGGTTCGGGGCGAATCGCAGGCATCTGCCGCGTAGCGCCAGCTCTTTCCTCGGCGCGAGCCCGTCAGCTAACCCCGTAGGCGTTGGAAAGAGGATGGACGAACAGGGCTTCCGCCGCGTTGCGGCGTACAGCAGAGATCAGCGTCGCACGCCCGGATCGGCTCGGGAGCGAGTCGCGAGCTCGCTCGTCGAGCGCCCCGACCGGGTCGCGCTCTGGGCGGTCGCGCTCGCGATCGTCGCGATGATCGCCGGCGCCGCGAGCGCCCAGGCCGGCTCGACCGGCGCAGCGACGGCCGCTGGTGCCGGCGGCACCGGCGCTGAGGACGACGGCCAGTGTGTCGAATCGCAGCTCGGTGATCGGACCCTGCGGATCGGCGATTGCGGCGAGGATGTGCTGACCCTGAACTGGATCCTCGAGTCGGATTACCCCGAGGTCTCGCTCCACGAGCGTTTCGACGTGAGCACCGAGAGCGCGGTTCGCGACTTCGAAAGCGATGCCCGAATCGACGTCGACGGGGTGGTCGAGGAAGAGACGCTGGCGGCGCTCGTCAAGGGGATGCCGCGTCAGATCGCGACCTGGTACGGCCCCGGGTTCTGGGGCAACGAAACGGCGTGCGGTCAGACGCTCGAGCGCAGGACGGTGGGCGTCGCGCACAAGACGCTCCCCTGCGGCTCGAGGGTCGTCGTGCGGTACAAGGGTCGCTTCCTGCGCACCAAGGTGATCGACCGCGGGCCGTACGCCAACCACGCGAAGTGGGATCTCACCCGCCGCGCCGCGCGCCTCGTCGGCTTCGAGTACACCGACGAGATCCGCGTCGCGAAGCTCCGCCAGGGGCGATAGGCGTTAGGCCGCCGCGGGCAGGACCCTCGGGGTGGACTGATCCTGTGGCAGGGCGGCCGCGTTCGCGATCAGGCTCTGGAACTCGTTGAGCGCGACGTGGGTGACCGCCTCGAGCAGCTCCTCATCGGTCCAGTCGAACTCACGGGCCTCCTCGGCGAGGTGCTGAGCCGGCCTCCCGTCGGTCGCGATCACCGCCTCGAGGAAGGCGAGCAGCGCCGCCTCGCGCGGATCGCTCGACTTGAAGCTCCGCGCCCGGGAGACCTCATCGAGCCCGAGGCCCACCGCCCGCGCCGCCTTCGCGTGCTGGGCGATCGAGTACGGGTCGCCGCGCCGCTCGGCCACCGCGAGCGCGATCCGCGCCCGGGTCGGCTGCGGCAGGCTGCCGCCTCGCAGCTCGTGGCGCATCCGGGTGTAGGCGCGAAGCGCCGCCGGCGCGCCGGCGAGCACGCCGATGAACTTCGAGACCGAGCCCCCGCCGGTCTGGACGGCCTTGACGATCGACTGACTGCCCTCGGGAGCGGTCAGCTCGTCGTGGATGTGGAAGCGGCTTGAGTCTGTCTTCACGGTCATCGGATTTCCCGCCTTTACTTTACTTTTAGCTAGTAACTTACGCGACGTAAGCAGGGTACCGGACACGGCGCGCTCCTGCAACGCTGACGCGGCCAGCCGACGCCCTCACTGCCCATACGTAACCCGACCGATCACGGATAAGGTGCGCTCGTGGCCGCCGAGAAACCGCAGAGCGCCGCGGACGTGATCAAGGCCGTCTCGGATCAGGACGTGCGCTTCGTTCGCCTCTGGTTCACCGACGTCCTCGGCCAGCTGAAGAGCTTCTCGATCAACTCCTCCGAGCTCGAGGACGCCTTCGAGGGCGGGATGGGCTTTGACGGGTCCTCGATCACCGGCTTCAACCCGATCGAGGAATCGGACATGATCGCGATGCCCGATCCCTCGAGCTTCGCCGTGTTGCCCTGGCGCAACGAGGAGAACGCGACGGCCCGGATGTTCTGTGACATCCAGGTTCCCGGCGGGGAGCCCTACGAGGGCGATCCGCGCTGGATCCTGCGCCGCGCGCTCGAGCGCGCGAAGGAGATGGGCTTCGAGGCATACAACATCGGGCCCGAGCTCGAGTACTTCTACTTCAAGGACGCGCGCCCGCCGGGCGGCGTTCCGGAGACCCTCGACGAGGGCGGCTACTTCGACCTGACGACGCTCGATGCCGGCTCGGATGTGCGCCGCGAGACGATCCTCGCGCTCGAGCAGCTCGGGATCCACGTCGAGTACGCCCACCACGAGGTCGGCCCGTCCCAGCACGAGGTCGACATGCGCTTCAAGGACGCGCTCGCGATGTCGGACGACTGCATGACGTATCGGATCGTGGTCAAGGAGTACGCGATGAAGCACGGCTGGCACGCGACCTTCATGCCGAAGCCGCTGTTCGGCGAGAACGGGTCGGGGATGCACGTCCACCAGTCGCTCTCAGCCGATGGGCGCAACGCCTTCTACGACTCCGACGATCAGTACTTCCTCTCACCCGTGGCGAAGTCGTTCATCGCCGGCCAGCTCCGCCATGCGCGCGAGATCGCGCCGCTCTTCGCCCAGTGGGTCAACTCCTATAAGCGCCTCGTCCCGGGCTACGAGGCGCCCGTCTACCTCGCCTGGTCGCGGCGCAACCGCTCGGCGCTGATCCGGGTGCCGCTCTACCACCCGGGCAAGGAGCAGGCGACGCGCGCGGAGCTGCGCTGCCCGGACCCGAGCGCCAACCCCTACCTCTGCTTCGCCGGGATGCTCCACGCCGGGCTCGAGGGCATCGAGCAGGGCTACGAGCTGCCCGAGCCGATGGAGCAGAACCTTTACCACCTGACCCCCGAGGAGCGTGCTCAGCGCGGGATCGAGCAGCTTCCGGAAACGCTCGGTGAGGCGATCGAGATCGCCTCCGAATCCGAGCTCGTGCTGCGGATCCTCGGCGAGCACACCTTCAAGCGCTTCATCGAGATCAAGCGCGAGGAGTGGGAGGAGTACCGCGTCCAGGTGACGCCCTGGGAGATCGAGCGCTTCCTCTCGATCCTCTAGTGCTCGCCCTCAGCGGGCGCGCGTCTGGCCCGGGAGGAGCGGAAGCCGCGAGGGACGTCGCACCGTCCCGCGGGGCCGCTGGCGGACCGGCAGGCGCAGGCGCAGGCGCTTCACGTCGATCTCGAACTGCTCGTTCGAGGGGCGGCCGTAGGGGGCGTCGTTTCCGAGCAGCTCGAGCTTGATCGTGTGGCCGGGCGCGAAGCGCCAGGCGTTCGGGTGCAGCTGCCAGACGTCTCGGCCCTTCGCCGTGGGTCGGTAGAGGCCGCGCGCGACGAGTCGCTGGCTCTCGCCGTCGGGGGCCACGTCCCAGAGCCGCGAGGCGACCTGGGCGACGTCCGGCGGGGCGCCGCGGAGCTCGAGGTCGCCGATCGCTGTCGGAGCTCCGATCAGGGTGCGGGCGCGGCGGCGGACCGGGCGCGTGTAGACCGCGGTGCCGGGCGCGCGCTCGGCGCCGAGCTCGACGCAGCCGTCGCCCCTCCCGGCGGCGGGGTCGAGCGCGCGACCGGTCGCGGGATCCCCGCCTTCGGAGCTCACGGACTGGGGCTCGGTGGAGCGAATCCGCACCTCGCCGCGAGCCAGGCGCGTGAACGTGCGCGCCCGGAAGCGCCGGCCCGGCGGCTCGCTGCGGGGACAGGTCTGGGCCGTGGCGCTCACCCCCTGCCGGGGCGGGCGGCCGCGTCCGCGCAGGTGGTGATCGAACCAGCGGTGGATGGCGCGGATCAGGCGCGTGCGCTCGGGCGCCTTGTTCGCGGCCCGCTGGTGTCCGAAGTCGCCGAGCACGAGCGAGAGCGGAGCGCGGGGATGGCGCTTCCGAGTCCGGTTCGCGAAGCGGAGCACCTCGTCGGCCGGAAAGAGGTCGTCGGTGAAGCCGGATCCGATCAGCAGCGGTGGGGGCCGGCTGCTCGGAGGGACGTAGTAGGCGGAGTGGTATCGCGTCAGGGTCTCGACGATCGCCTGCGCCTCGGGGTCGGTGTAGGGCTCGCCGCGGTCGGTGCGTGCGACCCAGCCCGCCACGTCGGCCTCGGGATCGGTACCGGGTGGCGCCAGGTAGCCCATCGGCCGACCGGGGACGAAGGGCTCGCCGGTCGGCTGGCCGGGGCCGATCGCGACGGTTGTCGCGGCGAAGATCGCGTTGACCACGGTCGCCTTCTCGACGCCGACCGGATTCGTCGCCACCGAGCGCGGCGTGATCGCGTGGCTGAAGACACGCCCGTTTGGCGCCGCCGCGTAGACCAGATCGGTCCAGGGGATCACCGGGGCGGCCGCGGCGATCCGAAGCCGCGTGCCCGCTGGGCTGCGCCATGGCGCGAGCTCACCGTCGGGCATCGCGACGCGGTCGCGAAGCGCGGCCAGCATCAGCGTCTGCCCGCCGCCGTATGAGTCGCCGGTGACGCCGATCCGGCGGCGGTCGACGACGCGCTCGTCGACGAGCCTGCCGATCAGCTCCTGGGTGTCGCGGACCTCGTAGCGCAGGTCGGCGAGGTGGATGTAGCCGCGCGCGCAATCGGCGGCGTTCGCGAGCCGCGACTCGGGCGTCCCGCAAGAGCCCCAGAACCCGCGCGCCGTGTAGGTGAGCACCGCGTAACCCTCGCGCGCCCAGGCGTAGGCGTTGTCGGTGTAGGCGGTCTCCTCGGGGTTGAGATACTCGTACTTCGAGTTTCCGAGCCCATGGATCTCGACTACGAGCGGCAGCTCGCGCGCCTCGGCGCTCGGCAGGGTCAGGGTCGCGTCGAGCGGCACCCCGTCCCAGGAGCGCACGAGCCCGGAGCACTGATGGACCCCTTGCGTGGGAGCGCAGTCTTCGAGCCCGAGGGGTGCGGCGACGGCCGGGACGCAGCCTGCCGCGAGGAGCAGGAGGGCGAGACCAAGCGAGCGGCGCAGCATGTACGCGAGCGTACCCCTCGCCGCGCGACCGCGAGCCAGTTCACCTGGCCGACCCGTCCGACGCGCGCGCCCGCTCAGCCGGCGGCGGAAAGCAACGCAGCAAGCGCGAAGCCGAGCACGGTGAGCAGGCCGGTCGACGGGCCGCCCTGGCGGTTTGCGTCGGGAATCATCGAATCCGCGAGCAGGACGAGCACGCCGCCGGCGGCAAAGGCCTGAAGCATCGCGATCGCGTTGCCCGAGGCGCCGTCGAGGAGCGCGTAGCCGAGCGCCGAAGCCACCGCGCAGGTGAGGACGACCGCAGTCCAGGCGAGCAGGATGTGCCGGGTGGAGGCGCCGGCGGCGCGCATACCGCTCGAACCCCCGATCGCCTCTGGCAGGTTCGAGAGGAAGACGGCACTCAGCACGGCGATGCCGACCTCGGCGCCGCCGATCAGGGTCGTCCCGATCACTGCCGCCTCCGGGATCCCGTCGAGCAGCGCCCCGAGCAGCAGTGACGTCCCAGAGCCCTCGGACTTGTCTCGCATCATCTGCCGCTCGCCCGCGCCACGGCGCTCGAGTGCCCGGTCGCCGCCGTAGAAGGCGAACGCGCCGAGCGCCAGGCCTGCTGCGGTCGCGTCAGCGCCCCCGAGCCGCAGCGCGTCCTCGGTGAGCTCGAAGGAGACGGCGCTGATCAGCGCGCCCGCTCCGAAGCCGAGCACGAGCCCGACCGTGCGCTTGGTGATCGGGGTGAGGGCGCCGATCAGGGCGCCGATCAGCAGCGAGGACGCTCCCAGGGCGCCCCAGCCGGCCGCCTCGAGCACGCTGCTAGGCGTTGCGCTCGCGCAGCCGGCGAAGGCCGGCGGCGGCCGAGGTCCGCGCGTTGAAGGCGGCGGTCATCGCCCGGCCGGCGGTCGAGTCCTGGGCGGGCAGCAGGCCGAGCTGCTCAGCGATCTGCATGCCGTTCGTGTAGGCGTTGTTCTCGACGATCTCTCCGCCGAGGACCCGCAGCATGTCGCAGCCTTCGAGCTCGACCGTCGCCCCGGTCGGCGCGATCCCCTGGAAGCGGCCCGGCCCGGTGAACGCCGCGCGCGTGCGCCAGCGCACGGCGACGAGCTCGTCCGAGGCGACAAGCTCGACGACCTCGAAGCGCCAGTCGGGAAATGCCTCGAACAGCTCCGTGAAGTAGTCGCGCACCCCCGCCGGCGCCCGCAGCTCGGCGATGCCGTGGAGGCGGTCGACGCATCCCTCGCGCCACATCGCGGCGGCTCCGTCGGCGTCCTTGCGCGCGAGCGCCTCGAAGTAGTCGCGGACGACCTGCTCAGCTGACACGGGAGGAACCTAGCGCTCGAGCGCCGCGGCAAGCTCGCCGGGGTCGGTGACCGGTCGCTGGCAGGCGAAGCGCTCGCAGACGTAGGCGGCGGCCTTGCCCTCGACGGCGCCCCGCCCGCGCATCAGCTCGGGGTGCTCGGTGCCCTCGGGCCCTCCGGCGAGCACGAGGTGCGGGCGAAGCCGCGAGCGGACGGTCGCGGCAAGCGCCGCGAGCCCGTCGTCCGACCCGGAAGGCGCCACGAGCGCCACCTCCTTGACCTCGGCGAAGTGGAAGTCGAGCGCGCGCAGCAGGTGCGCGACCGCGTTCGGATGCTGCTCGGCCACCCGGTGAAAGAGGCGGAAGACGGAGACGGCGTGGCGCTCGTAGGAGTGCTCGCCGGTCAGCGCGGCGAGCCGCAACAGGCCGAGGGCGGCGGCCGAGCTGCCGGAGGGGATCGGGTGATCGTCGACGTCCTTGCGCCGTGCGATCAGCGACTCGTGGTCGTGCGAGGTGGTGAAGAACCCGCCCCGCTCGGGGTCGGCGAAGCGCTCGATCATCGCATCGGCCGTCTCCCGCGCCGCGAGGAACCAGCGCTCCTCGAAGCTCGACTCGTAGAGCGTGAGCAGCGCCTCGAGCAGAAACGCATGGTCCTCGAGATAGGCGTTCAGCTTCGCCTCGCCATCCTTGTACGTGCGTAAGAGGTGTCCCTTCCCATTTCGCATCTCGACCCAGACAAACTCCGCACAGGTGCGCGCAGCCTCCAGGAAGTCCTCGCGGCCGAGCGCCGCGCCGGCCTCTGCGAGCGCCGCGATCGCGAGCGCGTTCCAGGAGAGGATCCGCTTGCCGTCGAAACCCGGCCAGACGCGCTTCGCGCGTGCCTCGTAAAGCGCGCGGTTCGCCTGCTCGATCCCCGCTGGGGTCTCGGCGGCTAGCCCGGCAGGGAGGTGAAGGATGTTCCTGCCCTCGAAGTTGCCCCGTTCGCTGACGCCGTAGTGGGCGATCACCGCGTCGGCCGAGTCCGCGAGCCCGGCGTGGGCCAGCGTCTCGCGGATCTGCTCCGGCGTCCAGACGTAGAAGCGACCCTCTTCGCCCTCGGAGTCGGCGTCGAGCGCGGAGAAGAAGCCGCCCTCGGGACCGCGCATTTCGGCGAGCATCCACTCGAGGGTGCGCTCGCAGACCGCCCGCCAGCGCTCGTGACCCAGCACCTGGTAGCCGTGCAGGTAGGCGCGGGCGAGGAGCGCGTTGTCGTAGAGCATCTTCTCGAAGTGGGGGACGAGCCAGACCTCGTCGACCGAGTAGCGGGCGAAGCCTCCGCCGATCTGGTCGTTGATCCCGCCGGCGGCCATCGCGTCGAGGGTCACCTCGACGACGTCCTCGACGCCGCGGGCGAGGAAAAGCTCGAGCGCTGAGGCGGGCGGGAACTTGGGGGCGGAGCCGAGGCCGCCGTGCCGCATGTCGGCGAGCCCGCGGAGCCCACGGACCGCGTCGTCGAGGATCCGCGGCGAGAGCAGCTCCGTCGAGGGCTCGACCCGAGCCAGCGCGCCGAGCTCCTCGCGGATCCGCGCCGCTGCGGCGTCGATCTTCTCGCGCTGCGTGCTCCAGGACTCGGCGACCGCCTCGATCACCATTCGAAAGCTCGGCATCCCGTGGCGCTGCTCGGGCGGGAAGTAGGTGCCGCCGTAGAAGGGCACCCCTGCGGGATCGAGGAAGGCCGTCAGCGGCCAGCCTCCCTGCCCGGTCATCCGCTGCACGGCCTCCATGTAGATCGAGTCGACGTCGGGGCGCTCCTCGCGGTCGACCTTGATCGCGACGACGCGCTCGTTCATCAGCGCCGCGGTTTCCTCGTCCTCGAAGGACTCGCGCTCCATCACATGGCACCAATGGCAGGCCGAGTACCCGATCGAGAGCAGGATCGGGCGGTTGAGCTCGCGCGCGCGGGCGAAGGCCTCCTCGCCCCACGGGTGCCAGTCGACCGGGTTGTCCTTGTGTTGGAGGAGGTAGGGACTGGTCTCCTCGGCGAGGCGGTTGCTCATCGTAGGCTCGCGGGCCCGCCCGCCACGGCTCGGCTAGGCGCCCGTGACGTCGCGCGCGAACGCCTCGAAGGCGTCAACGAACTTCTGCAGGTGCTCCTCGGAGTGGGCCACCGAAAGCGTCCATTCCTCCTCGACGCCCGGGGTCATGAAGACCCCATTGTTCATGTGGTAGAGCCAGGCGAGCGTGGAGAGCTCACCGTCGACCTTGGTCAGGTAGTCGCGGTACTCGCGCAGCGGCTCGGAGGCGAACACCACGCAGCCCTTGGCGCCGAGGCCCTCCGAGTAGCAGGGCAGCTCGTAGCGCTCAATCACCGTCTCGCAGGCGCCGAGCAGCCAGCGGTTCGAGCTCTCGAGCGCCTCGTAGGCGCTCTCGGTCAAGACCTCACCGAGTGTCGCCGAGGCGGCCGCCATCACCAGGGGGTTGCCGTTGAAGGTCCCGTACTGGTGAACGCGCCCGTCGGAGATCAGCTCCGCGATCTCGGCCGTCATCCCGATCGCGCCGCCCGGGTAGCCGCCGCAGATCGCCTTCGCGAGCGTGACCATGTCGGGCTCGACGCCGAAGCGCCGGGTCGCGCCGCCGCGGGCGATCGTCGCGCCCGTCTTCACCTCGTCGAAGATCAGGATCACGCCGTGATCGCGGGTCAGCTCGCGGACCCGTTCGAGATAGCCCTCGAGCGGGGGGATGATGTTGATGTTCATCATCGCCGGCTCCATGATCAGCCCGGCGACCTGGCCCTCGAGCTTGCCGAGCACCCGCTCGAGCGCATCCGCGTCGTTGAACGGCACCGCCCGGGTCAGCTCCGTGAGCGCCAGCGGGTAGCCCTCGCCGTAGGGAACAGAGCGCGGGTCGTCGCGCTCGCCGAGGTCCTCGAGCTCGGGGTAGACGGAGACCATCACCGCGTCGTGGTGGCCGTGGTAGGAGCCCTCGATCTTGAGCACCATGTCGCGCCCCGTGGCGCCGCGTGCGAGGTGGACCGCGTCCATCGTCGACTCGGTGCCCGAGTTGGTGAAGCGCCACTGGGGCAGCCCGAAGCGGTCGGCGAGCTCCTCGGCGACCTCGATCGAGCCGTCGGTCGGGGCGGCGAAGTGGGTGCCGAGGTCGATCCGCGCCTTGACCGCGGCGCCGACCGTCGGGTTCGCGTGGCCGATCGCCATCACCCCGAAGCCGTTGTGGAAGTCGACGTACTCGTTGCCGTCGACGTCCCAGACCCGTGCGCCCTCGCCGTTCTCGAGGTAGACGGGCCACGGGTCGTTCTCCTGAAAGGAGGAAGGGACGCCTCCGGGCATGACGCGCAGACCGCGTTCGTGACGTTCCCTGGAGGCGGGCGTGCGCTCCGCGAGCCTCGTCTTCTCGCGCTCGGTCAGCTCGGCGATTCGCGCGCGGTCGATCGCCTTTCCGGTCTGTGGCGGTGTCTTGATCTCCATCGAGCCAGCCTACTGCCAGGCGTGGTTAAGCTTGCGGCGTGAAGCTGGAGGGCGTCCACCACATCACCGCGATCACCGCCGATGCGCAGCGAAACGTCGATTTCTACGCCGGGACGCTGGGCCTGCGAATGGTGAAGAAGACGGTCAACCAGGACCAGCCGAGCGTCTATCACCTCTTCTACGCCGACGAACAGGGCTCAGCCGGCTCGGACATCACCTTCTTCGAGTTCCGCGGCGCTTCGGGAGGCCGTGCGGGGGCGGGGATGGTGCATCGGGTCCTCTGGAGGGTCGCGTCGGCCGCGGCGATCGAGTTCTGGGAGGGGCGTCTGCGCGACGCCGGGGTCGAAGCCGAGCCGGGGGATGGGCGTCTGCGCTTTCGCGATCCCGAGGGCCTCGAGCACGAGCTGCGGGTGAGCGACGTGCCGGACGCGGCGCTGATCGCCGACCATCCCGAGGTGCCCGCCGAGCACGCGCTCCAGGGGTTCGACGGGGCGCGCGCCTACGGCGGCGACCCGGACGCGAGCAGTGGCCTGTTCGAGGAGGGGCTCGGATTCGAGGCCCGGGACGACGGCTGGGAGGTGCGCGGCGACGGGCGCGGTGGCGTTTGGTCCTACGACCCGCCGCCGGCGGAGCCTGGGATCGAGGGTGCCGGCACCATCCACCACATCGCCTGGGCCTCGGCGATGGACGACCACGAGCGCTGGCGCGAGCGGGTGCTCGAGCAGGGCGCCCAACCGACGCCGGTGATCGATCGCTTCTGGTTTCGCTCGATCTACTTCCGCGAGCCGAGCGGCGTCCTCTTCGAGATCGCGACGCTCGGTCCCGGGTTCGGCGTCGACGAGGATCCCGAGCACCTCGGCGAGAAGCTGATCCTGCCGCCGTTCCTGGAGGATCGTCGCGAGCAGATCGAGGCGCAGCTCACGCCCGTGGAGAACCCGCGCGTGTCCCGCGCGCTATAGCCGCACCGCGCGAGCCGCCGATTGCGGGTGGCTAGCCTCTTCGCAATGGGTCATCTGAGACTTCTCGACGGTGGAGGCGCGCGCCATCAGGCGCTGGCGGCGGCTCACGCAAACGGGCCCACGGACGCGGAGGCGCTCGACGCCTACTCGCGCGCCGTGTCCGGCGTCGCCGAGCGCCTTTCGCCCTCCGTGACCAGCCTTCGCGTTCAGCGACATGGACGCGGGGGGCGGGTCGGATCTGCGAGCCGGCTCGCTCAGCATCGAGGTCGAGGGCGTCGAGTTTCGGGTCGAGCCCGCCGCGCTCCGTCCGTGACGTATGCGAACATCAGTTCGTGCGTTGGGAGAACCTGGAGAGAGGAGGCGGGCCGCAGGCGCTGCTCCCCGGTGTGGGTGATTCGATCGTGCGGACCTTCGATGCGCCGGAGGCGCTGGGAGTGCGGTTTCACGAGCTCGAGGCACGCTCGGCGATCAATCAGGTGCCGAAGCGCTCGCGAATGCCGTTCCGCTACACGATCAATCCCTACCGCGGGTGTACGCACGCCTGCGTCTTAGCGGGTCTACTGCTTCGCTCGCCCCACGCACAACTACCTCGACCTCAACGCGCGGGAGGACTTCGAACGCGAGATCGTGGTCAAGGTCAACACCCCGGAGCTGGCGCGAGCCGAGCTCGCAAGACCGTCGTGGAAGGGTGCCCACGTCGCGCTCGGGACGAACACCGACCCCTACCAATGGGTCGAGAGCCGCTACCGGCTCACCGAGGGAGTCTGGGAGGCGATGCGCGACTTCTCGAACCCCTGCTCGGTGCTGACCAAGTCGCCGCTGCTGCTCCGTGACCTGAAGCTCTTCCGCGAGCTGGTCGAGCGCACCGAGTTCGTCGCCAGCCTCTCGATTCCGACGCTCGAGGAAAAGGCCTGGCGGGCGACCGAGCCGCACACGCCGCATCCCCGAAAGCGAATCGAGGCCGTCTCCGAGCTGGTCCGAAACGGGATCCCGACCGGGGTCTTGGTCGCCCCCCTGATCCCTGGCGTCAACGACGACCCGCATCAGGTCGAGGAGATCCTCGCGCTGCTCGGCGAGGCGGGCGTCACCGACGTCGGCGGCATCGGCCTCCACCTGCGCGGCGAGGTGCGCGAGATCTGGTTCGACTGGCTGCGCCAATACCGGCCCGATCTGCTCGAGCGCCACCAGGAGCTCTACGCCCACGGTGCTTACCTGCCGCGCGAAGAGGCGTCACGGCTTGCGAAGCTGGCACGGAGCGGCGCCAAGCAACGGCGCTGGCGGGTCAGCAATCCCGAGACGGAGGAAGCTACGACGGCGCCGGCGCCGGAATCCCAGCCGACACTCTTCTGAGCGAGAGGGCGACGGCGACCGTCCCGAGTGCCGCGGCCGAGGCGAGCCCGAACGCGGCGCCGTAGCCGCCGAGCGCGGCCGCGGCGCCGGCAAGGGGGCTGCCGATCCCCATCCCGAGATCGAAGAAGGCGGTGAAGGTGCCCATCGCGACGCCGCGGCGCTCCTCCGGGACCCGGTTGATCACCAGCACGGCGAGGGACGGGAACAGGAGTGAGAACCCGGCGCCCATCGCGACCGCGCCGGCGAGCGCCACCGGCAGGCTCTGGGCGAGCCCGATCGCGACCAGGCCCCCGGCCTCGACGAGCCCGGCCCCGATCGCGCAGCGCACCGGGCCGAAGCGGTCGGGGAGCCAGCCGCCGACGATCCGCACCGCGACGACGGTGGCGGCGAACGCTGTGAACGCCGCAGCTCCGTGGCCGATCTCGCGCTCGTCGAGGTGCAGGACCACGAACGCCGCCATCGTCGCGTAGCCGACGATCGCTAGCGAGAGGCCGAGCCCTGGTCGCAGCGCCTCCCGCGAGAGCAGACGGCGCTCGTGCTCCTCGGCCCCGCGCGGGATGAACCGCTCAGGGATTCGCAGCGCGATCGCGGCGCCGAGCAGCGGCGCGCCGGCCGCGAACGCCCAGACCACCCCGTAGCTCGAGGCCTGGAGGATCAGCTCGCCGATCGGCGGGCCGAGCGCGAGCCCACCCCAGATCGCGAGCCCGTAGAGGCCGATGATCCTGCCTCGCCGCTCGGGCGGCGTCATGTCGACGATCCATGCGGAACCGGCCGTGTAGATCGCGCCCTCGCCGGCGCCGAGGAAGAGTCGGGAGACGATCAGGCCGGGAATGCCCGCGGGGACGAAGAGGAGCAGCCCCGAGACCGTCGTCGCCAGCGCTCCGAGGAGCACGATCCGCTTGCGGCCGCGACGGTCGGCGAGGTGTCCCGCGAGCGGCCGGCAGGCGAGACCCGTGACCGCAAACGCACCGGTCACGATCCCCACCTCCAGATCGCCCGCGGCGAGCGGTCCGGTGACGTAGCGCGGCAGCACCGGCAGCGTGGCGCCGACCGAGAGCAGCCCGAGCAGGGTGACGGCGAAGATCCCGGCGAAGGCGGTCTGGGATGGAGAGAGGCCTTGCGCCAGGCGGTTCACCTCTGAATAGATAGCGTGCGGGATGTGAGCGACCAGGAGACGCTGGAGGCCGCGCTCGCCGGGCTGCTCGAGCGCGAGCGATTCGAGCCGTCGACGGAGTTCGCCGAGCGGGCGCTCCTCGGCGATGAGTCCCTGCACGATGAGGCAGCGCGCGACCCCGAGGCGTGGTGGGCGAGGTGCGCCTCCGAGCTCGACTGGTTCGAGCCCTGGGACACGGTCCTCGACGACTCCAATCCGCCCTTCTACAAGTGGTTCACGGGGGGCAAGCTGAATGCCTCGCACAACTGCCTCGATCGCCACGTCGACGCCGGACTGGGCGAGCGGGTCGCCTTCCACTGGCGTGGCGAGGAGGGCGAGGAGCGAGAGATCACGTACGCCGATCTCCTCCGGGACACCCAACGGCTGGCGAACGTGCTCAAGGATCGCGGGGTCGGGCCCGGGGATGTGGTCGGGATCTACCTGCCGATGATCCCGGAGGTCGTCGTCGCGATGCTCGCCTGCGCGCGGATCGGGGCGCCGCACAACGTCGTCTTCGGCGGCTTCTCGCCGGAGGCGGTCAAGGAGCGCATGCTCTTCTCGGAGGCGAAGGCGCTGATCACAGCCGACGCCGCGCGGCGCAAGGGCAAGGTCGCCGAGGTGAAGCCCGCGGTCGACGGGTTCCTCGAGGAGGTGCCCTCGATCGAGACCGTGATCGTGGTCCGCAACACGGGCGCCGATGTGGCGATGAAGGACGGTCGCGACCTCTTCTACGACGAGGCGATCGAGGCGGCCGACGCCGAGTGCCGCGCGGAGCCACTCGACTCCGAGCATCCCCTGTACATCCTCTACTCCTCCGGCTCGACGGCGAAGCCGAAGGGGATTCTCCACACCACGGGCGGCTACCTCACCGGCGTCGCCTGGACGCATCGCCACGTCTTCGACCTGCGAGCGGACGAGGACGTGTTCTGGTGCTCGGCCGACGTCGGCTGGGTCACCGGCCACTCCTACATCGTCTACGGGCCGCTGCTCAACGGCGCGACCTCGGTGATGTACGAGGGCGCCCCCGACTACCCGGACAAGGACATCTGGTGGGAGCTCTGCGAGCGCTACGGGGTGACGATCTTCTACACCGCCCCGACCGCGATCCGCGCCTGCGTCAAGTGGGGGCCCGAGTACCCCGAGCGCCACGACCTCTCCGCGCTTCGTCTGCTGGGCACGGTCGGGGAGCCGATCAACCCGAAGGCTTGGCTCTGGTACTGGAAGGTGATCGGTGGCGAGCGCTGTCCGGTCGTCGACACCTGGTGGCAGACCGAGACTGGTCAGATCATGATCACCACGTTCCCCGGCGCCCAGGCCGCGAAGCCGGGCTCGGCCGGCATGCCGCTGCCGGGGATCGAGGCCGCCGTGGTGGACGAGGGTGGGGCGGACGTCGGTACCGAGCAGGGTTTGCTCGTGCTGAAGCGTCCGTGGCCCGGGATGCTGCGCACCCTCTACCGCGACGACGAGCGCTACGTCGAGACCTACTTCTCGAAGTTCGGGGAGCGGACCTACTTCGTCGGCGATGCTGCGCGGCGCGACGAGGACGGCTACTTCTGGGTGATCGGCCGGGTCGACGACGTGATCAACGTCTCCGGGCACCGCCTCTCGACCGCCGAGGTCGAGTCGGCGATCGTCTCGCACCGGAAGGTCGCCGAGGCGGCCGTGATCGGCCAGGCCGACGAGGACACGGGCCAGTCGATTTGCGCCTTCGTCACGCTCTCGGGCGAGCTCGAGGGAGACGAGGAGATGGTCGGCGCGATTCGCGAGCTCGTTGCGACGCGAATCGGCAAGCTCGCCCGCCCGAAGCGGGTGATCTGGTCCGAGGACCTGCCGAAGACGCGCTCGGGGAAGATCATGCGCCGGCTGCTCCGCGACATCGCCGAGGGCCGCGAGCTCGGCGACGTGACCACCCTGCGCGACCCCGACGTCGTCCGCGAGCTCGACGAGCTCGTCAAGCGCCGGGCGAGCGAGGAGGAGGAGTAGCAGCGCCCCGCAGCTCGGCCCGCTTGATCTTGCCGCTCGCGGTCTTCGGCAGCTCGGCGGCGAACTCGACGATCCGCGGGTACTTGTAGGGGGCGGTGACGGCCTTGACGTGATCTTGGAGCTCGCGGGCGAGCGCCTCGGAGGGCTCGCCCTCGCGCAGGACGACGATCGCCCGGACGATCGATCCTCGCTCGGAATCCGGCGCCGGCACCGCCGCCGCCTCGGCGACCGCCGAGTGGGTGAGCAGCGCGGACTCGACCTCGAACGGGCCGATCCGGTAGCCGGCGGAGAGGATCAGGTCGTCCGAGCGGCCCTCGTGGAAGAGGTAGCCGTCGGCGTCCTCGCGGACGACGTCGCCGGTCGACCACCACTCGCCCTCGAAGCGCTCACCGTCGAGATAGCGGCTAAAGAAGGTGGGACAGCTCGCGACCCGGACCTCCAGCGTGCCCTCCTCGGCCCGCACCTCGAAGCCGGGAAGCGGGCGGCCCATGGAGCCGATCCGCAGCGCCTCGCCGGCCAGGTTGCCGGTCAGGTGGCCGGTCTCGGTCTGCCCGTATCCGTCGTGGATCTCGAGCCCGAGTCCCTCGCGGAAGGCATCGATCACCTCGGGGTTGAGCGCCTCTCCGGCCGAGACCAGGCGCCGCAGCGAGGCGACCGGGCGCAGCTCGGTGCGCTTCGCGAGCACCCGGTACTCGGTCGGCGCCTGGCAGAGCACGTCGACGCCCTCGCGCTCGGCAAGCGCCAGCCGCTCGGACGGATCGAAGGGGGCGTCGACGAGCATCGCGGCCGCGCCGCACAGCCACGGGGCGACGAACACGTTGCGCGCCGACTTCGACCACCCGGTTGCCGTCGTGCACCAGGCCAGCTCGCCGTGCGCCGCTCCGAGCCAGTGCTCGGCCTGGGCGCGCTGCCCGGCGAGGTAGCGCTGGGCGTGAAGGACGGCGCGAGGCTCGCCCGTCGTGCCCGAGGTGAAGACGATCAGCGCCGGGTCCTCGGCGCCGAGCTCCGCGACCGCGGCGGGGGGCTCCTGGGCGCGGTCCTCGTCGAGCGCGGCGCGGACCTCCGCGAGCGTCATCGCCTCCACGGCCGGTGGCAGCTCCGCGAGCAGGTGCTGCTCCCCGATGCACAGGGTCGGTGACGCCGCCGTGACCCGGTGCTCGAGGTCGTGGCGGCGAAGCTGGGTGTTGCAGGGGAGCGCGACCGCCCCCATCCGCCAGCAGGCGAGCAGCGCCAGCACCCACTCGACCCGGTTGCCGACCAGGGTCATGACGACGTCGCCACGGCGAACGCCGCGAGCCGCCAGCGCGCCGGAGAGCCCGGCGGCCATCGCGCTCAGCTCGCCGAAGTGCCAGACGCGCCGCTCGCCCTCGCGGGAGATCGCGAGCAAGGCGGGTCGCGAGGCGGGGAAGCGCTCGAGGACGTCCTCGACGAAGTTCATCGGCGATCAGTCTGCCGCTCAGCCGAGCTGGGAGGCGGAGCGATTGCGAATCTATACTCGCCGCGTGCCGCTGCCCCCCGGCCCGCGTGCCCCGGCGCTCGTCAACACGGTGCGGTTCGCCCGCCGGCCGCTCGAGACCTTGCTCGGTTGGCACCGGCGCTTCGGGAACGTCTTCACCGTTCGTTTTCCGGTCTTCGGCACCGGCGTCTACGTCTCGGACCCGGCGGCGATTCGCGATCTGTTCACGGGCGATCAGACCGACCTCCACGCGGGGGAGGCGAACGCGCCGCTCGCCCCGGTGCTCGGCCACAGCTCGGTCCTCGTCCTCGACGGCCCAGAGCACCTGCGCCAGCGCCGGCTCCTCCTGCCCCCATTTCAGGGTTCGAACGTGGCGGGCTTTCGCTCGGTGATCCGTGAGGTTGCCGAGGCCGAGGTCGGGCGGTGGCGGGTGGGGGAGGAGTTCCCGTTGCGCGAGCGGATGCGCGCGCTGACCTTCGAGGTGATCTGCCGTGCGGTGTTCGGCGTCACGGATCCCGATCGCGTCGAGCGCCTTCGTGGCGCGCTGCTCGCGGTGGTCGACTCGGGACCGATCTTCTTCCTGCCGCCGGTCCTGCGTCGCGACCTCGGTCCCCGCAGTCCGTGGGGCCGGTTCCAGCGGCGCCTGAGAGCGGCCGACGCGCTGATCTACGAGGAGATCTCCCGCCGGCGGAGCGTCGCCGATCTCGAGCAGCGAACCGACGTCCTGTCGCTGCTGCTCCGCGCCCGCGACGAGGACGGACGGCCGATGAGCGATGGCGAGCTGCGCGACGAGCTGATGACGATGCTCGCCGCAGGGCACGAGACGACCGCCACGGGCCTCGCCTTCGCATTCGATCTGCTGCTCCACAACCAGCGGGTGCTGGCGCGCCTTCGCGACGAGCTCGACGGCGAGGACGATGCGTATCTCGACGCTGTGGTCACCGAGACCCTGCGGCTGCGGCCGGTGATCGACGCGCCGGCCCGGACCCTGAAGGCGCCGCGCGAGGTGGCGGGTTGGGAGCTGCCCGCGGGGGTCAATGTCTACCCGGCCGCCGCGGTGACGCACCATCGCGCAGATCTGTATCCGGAGCCGTTCGAGTTTCGCCCGGAGCGCTTCCTCGACGGCCGGACCGAGTCCTATAGCTGGCTTCCCTTCGGGGGCGGCATCCGCCGCTGCATCGGTGCGGGCCTCGCGCAGGCGGAGATGGCCGAAGTGCTCCGGCTCGTCCTCGCACGGGTCGAGCTGCGCGCGGCTCGTCCGGAGCTCGACCCGGTGACCCTGCGCGGGATCACCCTCGTCCCGCGCCACGGGACCCCCGTGGTCGTCAGCGCGAAGCGGTCCGCGGCGATGCCCGCCCCCGCGGCGCTAGCGGCCTAGGACTCGCGGCGCAGCTCGGTTCCGTCGTAGAGCTTCTTCACCCGCACCGTGCCCGGCGGCGCGGCCTGAATGCAGAGCTCGCAGAGGACGCACTCGTCGAGGTTCTCGCGGACGACGCGGACGCCGCCACCCACGCCGGAGGCGGAGAAGATGTCGACCGGGCAGATCTCCTCGAGCTTCTTCGCGAGCTCGACGTCCGCGGCGACCGCCTCGTCCACCTCGACGCCGATGAAGACGCCGTCGAACGTTTCCGGGCGCGGCTCGGCCTCGGCGCTCACGCCGTCACCCCCAAGCGGTCCTTGACCGCATCGGGGATCTCGTCGATCCGCTCGACGACGCGGATCCCGGCGGCCTCGAGGCGGGCGATCTTCTCGGTCGCCGTGTCTTGGATGCCCTCGACGATCGTCCCGGCGTGCCCGAAGCTCATCCCCTTCATCTCCTCTTCGTCCATGAACTTCCCCGCCATGAAGGCGATGATCGGGAGCCTCGAGGAGTGCTCGGCTACCCACTCGGAGAGCTGCGCCTCCATCCGCCCGCCGGGCTCGGTATAGATCACGATCGCCTGCGTCTCGGGGTCGGCTTCGAAGAGCGCCATCAGCTCGGCGTAGGTCGATCCGATGATCGCGTCGCCTCCGATCGAGACCGCGGTCGAGACTCCGAGCCCCGCCTGCGTCAGGGAGGAGGAGATCTCGGTCGTCATACCGCCGGAGCGCGACATCACCCCGACCGGGCCCGGCGCGTAGGCCTTCGCCGCGTCCTTGGCGGGGCCGCCTATGCCGCCCATCTTGCAGACGCCGGGCACGATCAAGCCGAGGCAGTTGGGGCCGATGATCCGAGCGCCGCGCATCCCGGCGAGCTCGACCATCTGCGCGACGTCGCCGCGCGGGATCCGCTCGGTGACGATCACGATCAGCTCGATCCCATTCTCGATCGCCTCGAGCACGGCGTCCTTGGTGAAGGCGGGCGGGACCGTGACGACCGATCCGTTGACCGGCGCGCCGTGATGCTCGACCGCCTGGGCGACGGTGTCGAAGACGGGGACGCCGTGGACGTCGCGGCCCTTGCGCCCGGGGGTTACGCCACCGACCACCTTGGAACCGTAGTCGAGGCACTCGCGGGTCAGGTTGACCGCCTCACGCCCGGTGATCCCCTGGACGATGAAGGTGAAGTCCTCGGCGAGGAGGATGCTCATTCGGGGGCTCCCTGGATCTTCTCGACCGCGCGACGCGCCGCCTCCCACATCGAAACGCTTCGATCGCAGTACTCGACCCCGTAGCGCTCGAGGGTCTTGAAGCCCTCCTCCTCCCAGGCGCCGGGGATGCGGAAGATCGCGATCGTCTCTTCGGGGTCCTTGCCGAGCTCGAGGCAGGCCTTGATCACCCCGCGGGCGACGATGTCGACCCGGGTGTTGGAGACGATCGACATCATCACCGCGATCTTCTCGACGCCGTCCTTGTTCAGTACCTCCTTCGCGAGCCCGCAGGCCTTGGCGACCGAGGGGTTGCCTCCGATCTCGGAGTAGTTGGCCGGCCGGCCGCCCTGGGAACGGACCGCGTCCGTGAGCGTCAGCGAGCCGCCCCCGGCCCCGATCACGAGGCCGAGGTTGCCGGCGAAGCCGTGGTCCTTGCCCTGGATCACGCCGCGGTGGTCGGCGGCGTCGATCGCGGCGACGTTACGCTCGAACTCGCTCGGCTCGTAGGGCTCGCGATTGTCGTCCTCGGCAATTCCGAGCTCGGCCAGCAGCGCCTTCTGGCGCGGCTTTGCCTCGTTCTCCATCTCCATGTGGGCGTCGAGGGCAACGAAGGTGCCGTCGGCGAGCTTCGCCAGCGGGTTGATCTCGGCGAGCGTCATGTCGTTATCGCGGAAGAGGCGGGCGAGGCGGGCGAGGACCGGCGTGGCCCGGTTGAGCTCGGAGCCGCTCACCCCGGTCGCGGCGATCACCTGCTTGGCCTCGAAGTCGGAGATCGGCAGCAGGTTCGAGACGTGTCCGCGGCCGACATGGTCGGGATGCTCCTCGGCGACCTGCTCGATGTCGATCCCGCCCATGTCGCTGAACAGCATCAGCGGGCGCTTCGCGGTCCCGTCCCAGACGACCCCCGCGTAGTACTCCTGGGCGACCTCGGCCTTCGGGTCGACCAACACCCCCCGCGGCATGTGCCCGTTGATCTCGAGGGCGAGGATCTCGGCGGCGTGCGCCTCGGCCTCCTCGGGCGTGTCGGCGAACTTCACCCCGCCGGCCTTCATCCGCCCGCCCGTCAGCACCTGGGACTTGATCACCACGGGGCCGCCGATCTCCTCGGCCGCCTGGCGTGCCTCGCCCGCGGTCGTGCAGAAGCCGTACTTCGTCACCGGGATCCCGGCCCGCTCGACGATCTTTCGGGACTCGTACTCGTAAAAGCGCATGGCGATCAGCTCGGCGGGGGGGCGGTGCGGCGCGGAACCCTAATGGTTACCCTCGCGCCGTGGCGAGCATGGACGACCGCGTGGCCGACGTCGCGGTCGTCGGGGCCGGTCTTGCGGGCCTCGCCGCCGCACGGGCGCTGCGCCGCAGCGGCTGCGAGGTGGTCGTGCTCGAGGCTCGCGACCGGGTCGGAGGGCGGACGCTGAACCAGCCGATCGGCGACGGCAAGGTGGTCGAGCTCGGAGCCCAGTGGGTCGGCCCGACCCAGGACCGGATCCTCGCGTTGATCGGGGAGCTCGGCCTCGAGCGCTTTCCGAGCCACTCTCGCGGTGAGAACCTGTTCGAGCGGGGCGGCGAGCTCACGCGCTACGAGGGCACGATCCCGAAGGTCAACCCGCTCGCGCTAGCCGAGGTCGCGCTGGTGATGAAGCGGATCAACCGGATGGCCGCTCAGGTTCCCCCGGAGGCGCCGTGGCACGCCCCGAAGGCGGCGGCCTGGGATTCCCAGACGTTCGAGAGTTGGATGCGGCGAAATGTCCGCACCGCGCTCGCCCGCGACATCCTGCGGCTCGCGATCATCGGCGTCTGGGCGGCCGAGCCGCGTGACGTCTCGCTGCTCCACGTCCTCTTTTACATCCGCTCGGCTGGGTCGCTCGAGATGCTCGTCGACGTCGAGGGCGGAGCCCAAGAGGCGCGCGTGGTCGGCGGGACCCAGCTGATCTCCGAGCGCGTCGGCGCGGAGCTCGGCGCCGACTCGGTGGTGCTGTCCTCGCCGGTGCGCTCGATCAGCCGCGAGGACGGCGCGGTGAGGCTCTCCTCGGACGCGGTCACGGTGCGTGCGCGCCGGGCGATCGTTGCCATGCCGCCGGCCCTCGCCGGGCGGATCCACTACACGCCCGCGCTGCCCGCGCTTCGTGACGGGCTCTCGCAGCGGATGGCTCAGGGCAGCGTCGTCAAGTGCATGGCGATCTACGAGCGACCTTTCTGGCGCGAGCGCGGGCTTTCCGGCGCCGTGACGAGCGCCAGTGGGCCGATCTCGGTCGTCTTCGACAACTCCCCACCCGACGGCTCGCCCGGCGTCCTGCTCGGGTTCTTCGAGGGCAAGGCGGCGCGCGATGTCGTAGACCTCGATCGCGAGGCGCGCCGGCGCATCGTGCTCGACTGCATGGCGCGCTTCTTCGGCCCCGAGGCGTTGCGGGCCGAGGGCTATGTCGATCGCGCCTGGGGCGCCGACGAGTGGGCGCGCGGCTGCTACGGGGGGTACTTCGCCCCGGGCGGCTGGAGCGACCACGGGCCGGCGCTTCGCGAGTCGATCGGGCCGATCCACTGGGCGGGGGCCGAGACGGCGATTGTCTGGAACGGTTACATGGACGGCGCGGTCTCCTCTGGGGAGCGCGCGGCGGATGAGGTGCTTGCGGCGCTCGCTTGAGCGCGGGGCAGCCGCGGACCGAGCACCGCTAGCGGCGCGCGACCGCGCGGAAGACGAGCAGGGCGAGGACGGCCCCGATCACCGACCCGATGATCCCGGATGCTTGAAACGCGCCCTCGTTGAGGTCCTTTTCGAAGAGGGCGTAACCGATGAAGCCGCCGATGAAGCTGCCGACGATGCCGAGCGCCACCGTGCCGACGCAGCCCATCGGGTCGCGACCGGGTACGAGGAGCCGCGCGAGGTAGCCGGCAATCGCCCCGAAGACGATCAGATAGAGGACCAGCCCGAGATCCATCGGTCGCTCCGTTCCCCCACCTGGGGCGGGTAAACGCGCGATTGCGACACAATGGCGCCCCGTTCACGAGAGAGGAGCACCGACAACTTGAGCGAGACGACGGCCGCAGCCGAAGCCCCGACGAGCCACGCGAAGCTCACCTCGTGGGTCGAGCAGATCGCTGCGCTGACCCAGCCCGAGGAAGTCCAGTGGTGCGACGGATCGGCCGAGGAGTACGACCGCCTCTGCCAGGAGCTGGTCGACGCGGGCACCTTCAGGCGCCTCTCGGACGCGAAGCGGCCAAACTCCTACCTCGCCTGGTCTGACCCGAGCGATGTCGCCCGGGTAGAGGACCGGACCTTCATCTGCTCGGAGAACTCCGAGGACGCGGGCCCGACGAATAACTGGCGCCAACCGGCCGAGATGCGCGCCGAGCTCGAGGAGCTCTTCGCCGGCTCGATGCGGGGCCGGACGATGTACGTGATCCCGTTCTCGATGGGCCCACTCGGCTCGGACAAGTCCCACGTCGGCATCCAGCTCACCGACTCGCCGTACGTCGTGGTTTCGATGCGGATCATGACCCGGATGGGCGAGGGAGCCCTCGACGTCCTCGGCTCCGATGGCGAGTTCGTGCCCTGCGTCCACTCGGTCGGCGCACCGCTCGCAGACGGCGAGGAGGATTCCCCGTGGCCGACCAACGCCGAGACGAAATACATCGTCCACTACCCGGAGACCCGCGAGATCTGGTCCTTCGGCTCGGGCTATGGCGGCAACGCGCTGCTCGGCAAGAAGTGCTTCGCGCTCCGGATCGCCTCGATCATGGCCCGCGACGAGGGCTGGATGGCCGAGCACATGCTGATCCTCAAGCTCACCTCGCCCGGGGGGAAGGTCAAGTACGTCACCGGCGCATTCCCCTCGGCCTGCGGCAAGACCAACCTCGCGATGCTGATCCCGACCCTCGAGGGCTGGACGGTCGAGACCGTCGGCGACGACATCGCATGGATGAAGTTCGGCGAGGACGGCCGCCTCTACGCGATCAACCCCGAGGCGGGCTTCTTCGGCGTCGCGCCGGGGACGGGGGAGGAGACCAACCCGAACGCGATGGCCGCGATCCGCGAGAACGCGATCTTCACCAACTGCGCCCTGACCGACGAGGGCGACGTCTGGTGGGAGGGGATGACCCGCGAGCCGCCCCCGCACGCGATCGACTGGCACGGAAACGACTGGACCCCGGAATCCGAGGAGCCCGCCGCGCACCCGAATGCTCGCTTCACGGTCCCCGCCGCGCAGGCGCCCTCGATCGCTGCCGAATGGGAGAACCCGGCCGGCGTCCCGATCGACGCCTTCCTCTTCGGGGGGCGGCGCGCCAGCGTCGTGCCGTTGGTCCGAGAGGCGTTCGACTGGGAGCACGGCGTCTTCCTCGGGGCGACGATGAGCTCGGAGATGACCGCCGCCGCGTTCGGCACCGTCGGCCAGCTCCGCTTCGACCCCTTCGCGATGCTCCCGTTCTGCGGCTACGACATGGCCTCCTACTTCGAGCACTGGCTCGAGATCGGTCGCCGCGGCGACGCCGGGAAGCTGCCGCGGATCTTCTACGTCAACTGGTTTCGCAAGGACGCGGCGGGTGACTTCCTGTGGCCGGGATTCGGCGAGAACAGCCGCGTGCTCGAGTGGGTCTTTCGCCGCTGCGACGGCGAGGTCGAGGCGGCCGAGACGCCGATCGGGCTCGTCCCCGTCGAGGGCGAGCTCGACGTCGAGGGCCTCGAGGTCTCCGGCGCGGCACTGCGCGAGCTGCTCACCGTCGACGAGGCGGCGCTGCGCGACGAGATCCCGCAAGTCGAGGAGCACCTTGCGAAGTTCGGGGAGGGGTTGCCGGGCGAGGTCCGCGAGCAGCTCGAGATGCTCAAGGGGCGGCTGGGCTAACGGACCCCGCGCTCGCGGCGAAGCCGGATGATCGCTTCCAGGTACTCGAGGTCCATGACGTCCTGTGGCCTGGCGGCGGTTCGCTTCATCGCCTGCAGGTCGGCTGGCGAAGCCACGAGCACCGAGTACCCGCCGAGGTCGACGCGCTCGGCATTGCGACGCAGCGACCCGTAAGGCGGAGCGCCAGCGGGACGGCGATGCACGTCGAGCCAGCCGGCGGAGGTGACGAGGGTGAGCAGTTCGGTGTTCCCGAGGGTCGCGGCGTCAGGGACGAACGGAACCTTCTCGTCGACGCCGCGAAGCTTTGCATCCAAGCCGAGCAGGACCTCGCCCAGCAGCTCGAGGTTTCGATCGTCCGGCGAGAACACGATGTCGAGATCGCGGGTCAACCTCGCGGAGCCGTGGGCGACCATGGCGATCCCGCCGATAACGACGTAGTCCACGCCGGCGGAGCTGAGGCGCTCGAGCATCGTTTCGAGCTCGAACTCGGGCCACTCCGCAGGAAGACGCTGCTTAGGGTCCACGAGCCTTGAGAGCCGCGCCGGCGATCGACCTCGCCCCCCGGTAGTGGGCCGTGAACCTCCGCAGGCGGTCGGCCGGGGACAGCTGCAGCCCGGAGGCGACCAAGCTCTCGTCGATCGGGGGATAGCCGGACGGGATGAGGTCGACCTCGAGCTCGTGGCCGGTGGCGGTGATGGCTCGTTTCAGCGTGTCGAACCTCGGATTCGCGCGTCCCGATTCCAGCCGCGCCACAACCGATTGAGACGTCCCGAGTCTCTCCGCAAGCTCAACCTGGGTCAAACCTCCCGCGGCTCGGGCCTGCTTGAGGAGTCGTCCGGCTAGAACAGCCACGCCGGGATCAGTATAGCCCTTAAGCTATATCGCAAATAAGCGATAACCAGAAAGCGTTGCAACCACTGCTCAGGGAGCAGGCGTCGCCGGCTGCGGCTGCGAGGAGCCGGTCTTCTCGTCGGCCGCGGCGGCCTCGCTGCCGTCGAGCGCGTAAGCCTCGGCGAGCTCCGGGTCCTTCTTGGCGAGCATCTCGGCGAGCGAGACCATCACCTTGCACTGCTTCCAGGTCGCGTCGTCCTGCATCTTGCCGTCGATCATGTGGACCCCGCGGCCGTCCGGGATCGCCTCGAGCACCTTCTTGGCGAAGCGGACCTCCTCGGGGTCGGGCGAGAAGACCTTCTTCGCGATCTCGATCTGGACGGGATGGAGCGACCAGGCGCCGACGCAGCCGAGCAGGAAGGCGGCGCGGAACTGCGCCTCGCAGCCCTGGGTGTCCTTGATGTCGCCATAAGGGCCGTAGAAGGGCAGGATGCCCGCCGAGGTGCACGCGTCGACCATGCGCGCGATCGAGTAGTGCCAGGGGTCTTGCTGGGCCGTCGCGCGCGGAGCCTCGGGGTGATCGGGGTCCGGGTCCTCGATCACCCGGTAGCCGGGGTGCCCGCCGCCGACCCGGGTCGTCTTCATCCGTCGCGACGCGGCGAGGTCGGCCGGCCCGAAGCTCATCCCCTGCATGCGCGGGCTCGCGGTCGCGATCTCCTCCAGGTTGACCACGCCGAGGGAGGTCTCGAGGATCGCGTGCACTAGCAGCGGTCGCTCGAGGCCCGCCTTCGCCTCGAGCTGGGCGAGCAGGCGGTCGACGTAGTGGATGTCCCAGGCGCCCTCGACCTTTGGGACCATGATCACGTCGAGCTTGTCGCCGATCTCGGTGACCAGGGTGGTCAGGTCGTCGAGCATCCACGGGCTCTCGAGCGCGTTGATCCGCGTCCACAGCGAGGTCTCGCCGAAGTCGGTGTCCTTGGCGACACGCACGAGCCCCTCGCGGGCGGCGAGCTTCTTGTCGGCGGGGATGGCGTCCTCGAGGTTGCCGAGCAGGATGTCGGCCTGCTCGGCCATCTGCGGGACCTTCGCCGCCATCTTCTCGTTTGAGGCGTCGAAGAAGTGGATCATCCGCGCGGGCCCGAAGGGGATCTCGCGTAAAGGCTCGGGGGCGCCGATCGCCAGCGGGTTGAAGAAGTCGCGTGGGTTTCGCACGATTGCTCAATCTACCGAGCCGACGGTGCGCAAGAGCGACTCTCCGGCCGCTCGTGTGTTCCCCCTCTATGGGCCAACACGACTAGGGAGGTACCGATGCACAGGAGCTTCAAGCCGAGCCCGGCGCTGCTCGTCGCGGTGATCGCACTCGTCGCGGCACTGAGCGGCTCGGCGATCGCGCTGCCCGGCAAGAACACGGTCGACTCGGGCGACATCGAGAACGGCTCGATCAAGTCCGCCGACCTGCGCGACGCGAAGGCGGTCAAGCCGGACGACCTGCACCCGCGGGCGCACCTGTGGGCGGAGATCGGCGCAAACGCTCAGGTTCTGGGCGCGAGCGAGCCGGGGATCACGGTGGCGCGCACGACCCAGCCGCAGGGCGGCTACTCGGTCGACTTCGCCCAGGGAGACATCGGGCCCTGCGCCTCGGTCGCCCAGATCAGCGGCTTCGCGCCGGGTGGAGGGATCCCGTCTGGGCAGGTCGCGACCGAGCTCTCGGCCACGACAACGACCGCGATCAGGGTCGAGACGACCAACAGCGCAGGCGACCTCGCCGACCGGGGGTTCACCCTTCTCGTCTTCTGCTGATCGGCACGACCGGACGGCGCGGCCGCTAACCGGCGGCCGCGTCCGTCCGCGCCGTCCGAGATGGACACCGCGCGACCGCCAGTCCCTCTGCTTCCTCGGGAACTGGCGACATGGCGGCGTCAGGTCACTGTCGCTACCCGCTGCGGCTGCTCATCGCGTCGGCTGCGCGGCGCGTGTTCTCCTCGACCGCGATCGCGAGCCGGATCATCTCCGAGGCGGCGAAAGCAAACAGCGCGTAGAGCGCGACGCTGATTCCGCCGCCAATCAGGACCACGAGGGCCTCGCCAGTTCCGCCCTCATCCGAGGAGCCAGCGGCGATTGACGCGATCAGCACCCCGAGCGTTCCCAGGATTGCGATCACCCAAGCGACCACCTTGAAAATCGTCGAGACCGTTCGCAGCGCCCGATAGCGCTCGCCTACAGGGGGGCCTTGCGATGTTGCAACCTCCACTACGTCCTCCTCGTTCGGATGCTCGCGACCTTATCCGGACGACAGCGGTCGCGGACGGTCCCCAGCGCACCGATCAGCCGCTCGGCGTTCGACATGCCCCCAGTATCCTGATCCGCGAGGGGTCCCCGACGAAGCAGGAGCAATGGCCGTAGCTACCGCGACCTATCAGGAGAAGACCGACGAGCAGCAGGCAATCACCGAGATGGTGCGCCAGTTCGTCGACAAGGAGATCCTTCCCGTCGCCGAGGAGTTCGACCACGAGGACAAGTTCCCCGAGGCGATCGTCGAGCAGATGAAGGAGCTCGGCCTGTTCGGGGTCACGATTCCCGAGGAGTACGGCGGCATGGGCCTCGACCTGAGCACCTACGCGATGATCGTCGAGGAGCTCTCGCGTGGCTGGATCTCGATCTCCGGCGTCGTCAACACCCACTTCATCGGCTCCTACCTGTTGATGAAGTTCGGCACCGACTCACAGCGCGAGGAGTTCCTGCCGAAGATGGCGACCGGCGAGTTCCGCGCCGCGTTCTCGCTCTCCGAGCCCGAGGTCGGGTCCGACGTGCAGGGGATCAAGGCGACGGCCAAGAAGGTCGAGGACGGGCGCTGGGAGCTCAACGGCCAGAAGATGTGGGTCACGAACGGGCTCGGGTCGGCCCTCGTCTTCGTGCTCGTCAAGACCGACCCCAAGGCCGAACCCGCCTACCGCGGAATGACCTGCTTCATCACCGAGAAGGAGCCCTGGGCGGAGAAGAATTCCGGCGAGTTCGAGGGCCTCGAGATCCCGCCGAAGATCAAGAAGATGGGCTACAAGGGCGTCGAGTCGACCGAGCTCGTCTACAGCGGCTACCGCTGCGCGGGCGACCGCATCCTCGGTGGCGAGGAGGCCGGCCTCGGTCAGGGCTTCAAGCAGATGATGGATGCGCTCGAGGTCGGCCGGGTGAACGTCGCCGCCCGCGGGGTCGGGATCGCCCAGCGCGCGCTCGAGCTGGCGCTTCGCTACTCGCAGGAGCGAAAGACGTTCGGCAAGCCGATCGCCCAGCACCAGGCGATCCAGTTCAAGCTCGCCGACATGGCGACGAAGGTCGAGGCGGCACGCCTTCTGACCCGCAAGGCGGCGATCATGAAGGACGCCGGCGAGCGCTCCGACCTCGAGGCCGGGATGGCGAAGCTGTTCGCGTCGGAGGCCGGCAAGGAGGTCGTCGAGGAGGCGTTTCGCATCCACGGCGGCTACGGCTACTCGAAGGAGTACGAGATCGAGCGCCTCTACCGCGACGCGCCGCTGCTCCTGATCGGCGAGGGCACCTCCGAGATCCAGCGCATGGTGATCGGCAAGAAGATCCTCGAGCGAAACAAGATCTAAGGACTACCGGCACATGCTGCTTTCGCCGCTAAAGCGGCTCAAGAGATAAGAGCTGAATGGGAGCCTCAACACCCGAGCTGATCCGGCAGGCGATCGAGGGCTTGCGATCGGAGGTCCCGGCGCTTGCGAATCTGAAGCTCGTCTTCGGGCTCGAGCTGCGCGGCCGCGGCGACGTCCAGCTCTACCGGGTGGCGCTCCCCGGGCCGGAGATCTCGAAGGGTGTGGGCGAGGACGAGCGAGTCCACGTCGCGATTCCCCGCTCGCACTTCAATGAGCTCGCCGCCGACGCCAAGGTGAGGCACTGGCGCGAAGCGTGGGAGCAGGGCCACATCAAGGCCGAGGGCGACCCCAACATCCAGAAGCTGGTCGGTCAGGTCATCGCCCGCTCCGAGGCGCGCGGGCGCTTGAAGAAAGCACACTGAGCACGCTGGCGAATTGGCGTCGACCAGCGATCTGATCATCGTCGCGATCCAGCGCCTGCAGGCCCAGGTGCCGGCCTTCGCGAAGCTGAGGCTCGTCCTCGGACTCGAGCTGACCGTCGGCGGGTTGACCGGCCCGGGGGAGTCGGAGCGCTACCGGATCGAGCTCCCGGGGCCCAAGGTGGGCCAGGGCGCCGCCGAGGACGGGCGAGTCCGCCTCAGCGTGCCACGGACGATGTTCACCGTGCTCGCCGAGGAGGGCCAGCTCGTCGATTGGCGCGAGGCGTTTCACTATGGCCACCTGAAGGCCGAAGGCGATCCGAAGGTGCTGCGGCTGCTCGGCCGGGCGATCGAGCGCTCGGGGGCGAGCTAGGGCGGTGGGCCGTGGCCGCGAGCGCCTCGCGCGTCTTCGCATCGCCTCCCAGCGCCTGCACCGGCCTCCCGCGGCCGACGACCCGGCGGAGATCGCTCGCTCGATGGCCGGCGCGCAAGCACAGGAGAAGCGGGCGGGCATGCTCCAGTTCCGCGCTCGCGGCCGCGGCCTGACCGCCGAGGCGGTGGAGCGCGCGAGGGTCGAGGAGCGCTCGCTCGTGCGCGGGTGGCTGATGCGCGGCACGGTCCACCTCGTAGCCGCCGAGGACTACCGCTGGATGCTGGCCCTGTGGTCGGAGAGGCACGGCAGGCATGCCCGCCGCCGGCTCGCGCAGCTCGGGATCCCCGCCGCGAAGCAGGAGCTGGCGCTGCGGGTGATCGAGAAGGCGCTCGGCGACGAGGAGGATGTCAGCCGCCCCGAGCTCGTCGAGCGGCTCGCGAGCGCGGGCGTGGCGCTGAAGGCGGAGACGCGGGTTCACATGATGTTCCTGCCCGTCGTCGAGGGGCTCGCGTGCATCGGTCCCGATCGAGGCGGGAGCGGATCGCTGGTCCTCGCCGACGATTGGCTTGGGAAGGGCGAGGAGCGCGAGCGGGAGTCCTCTCTAACCGAGCTCGCGCGCCGCTACCTCGGCGCCTTCGCGCCGGCAACCGAGCGCGACTTCGCCTTCTGGTCGGGTCTGCCGCTTCGCGAGTGCCGCCTCGGGCTCGAGCAAATCGCCTCCGAGCTCGTCCAGCTCGAGAGCGGGCTGCTGGCGCTGCGAGCGAGCCGCCCGCGCGCACCGCGCTCGCCGCTCGTTCGGCTGCTGGGCGCCTTCGACACCTACCTGATGGGCTACGCGAGCCGGGCCTCCGCCGCCACCGAGGACGCAGAGCGCAGGATCCTCCCGGGCGGGGGCGTGCTCCGCCCGACGGTTTGCGTCGACGGGCGGCTCATCGGCCTCTGGGCCTCGAAGAGGAGCGCCAAGCGCCTGGCCGTCACCCTGGAGCCGTTCGAGCCGCTCGCCGATTCCGTCCGCGACGCAATCGCCACCGAGGTCGACGACATCGGTCGCTTCGAGGGCCTCAGCGCAACGCTCACCTGACCGTGGCCGGTACGATCCCGCGCCGATGAGCGAGACGCAGCGGCTATCAACCGAGCAGGCCGAGCGCGAGGCCTCGGGAGCCCGCCGGTACGGGCGCTACCTCGAGGAGTTCGAGGTCGGCGCGGTGTACAAGCACTGGCCCGCGAAGACCGTCACCGAGGCGGACGACCACCTCTTCTGCCTGCTGACGATGAACCACCACCCCCTGCACATCAACGACGTCTACGCCGGGCGCTCGCAGCAGGGCCGCAACGTCGTCGTTGGCCCGCTCGTCTACTCCCTGGCGCTCGGGATGTCGGTCGGCGACGTTTCGGGCAAGGCGATCGCGAACCTGGCCACCGAGGAGCTCTCCCACCCGGCGCCCGTCTTCCATGGCGACACACTCTTCTGCGAGTCGGAGGTGCTCGAGAAGCGGCCCTCCTCCTCGAAGCCGGACCGCGGGGTGGTCCGCGTCCACACGCGGGTCTTCAAGCAGGACGGCACCCTGGTCGCGGAGTTCAAGCGGGCCGTGCTCGTCCCGCGAGAGCAGCCGGGCGAGGCGCCGAAGGCCGAGGGAGACGTCGACTGACGCCCGCTGGCGCCCGCGCGGGTACCGTGAGCTGATGCGCGCGCTCCGCAGATCCATCGCGCTTGCACTGGCGCTGAGCGCGCTCGCCGCCGCTCCCGCCGGCGCTCAGGATTCGTGCCTCGGCGAGCCCGAAGCCGAGGGTGTCACGCCGATGCCTGGCCCGGCGCTTCGCTTCGGGATCAACCCTGCCGGCGAGGCGGGGGCACTCGGGCCGGCGGTCGAGCCGGTTCCCGGCACGCCGGCCGAGACACTGGCCGCGCTCGCCCACCTGGCGCCGCCTGCTGGGCCCTTCTACGTCCGACTCAACCGCTTCTTCTGGTCGGAGGGCGTGCCCGGGATCCGGCGCTTTCAGAAGCTTGCGCGCCGCTACACCCGCCACGGCTACCTGGTCGAGCTTCAGCTTCGTTACCACCCGCGTCCCGAGCAGGAGGGACGAATCGACCGCTGGGTGAAGTACGTGCGCCGCGTGACGCGCAAGTTCGGCCGCAACCCCGGGGTGCGCGCGATCCAGGTCACCAACGAGGTCAACTTCACGATCTCGCCCGATTCCTCCGACGGCGCCTACGACCGCGCCCGCAAGGCGCTCGTGCGAGGGGTGATCGCGGCGAAGCGCGTCGCCCGCCATCGCGACCTGAACCAACTGAAGATCGGCTTCAACTGGTTCTACCGCACCGATCCGGGCAACGAGCGAAGCTTCTGGGGCGAGCTCGCCGCGGCGAAGCCGAGGTTTCGCCGGGCGGTCGACTGGGTCGGCCTCGACGCCTACCCGGGCACGTTCTTTCCCCCGGTCGAGCTCGGTGACGGCTACCGCGACGGGATCGTCAACGCGCTCTCGACCCTGCGCTGCTTCATGACGGGTGCCGGGATCCCCGAGGCCGTACCGATCCACGTCGAGGAGAACGGCTACCCGACGCTCGAGCCGACCCGCAGCTACGCCGAGCAGGTCAACGCCATGCGCCAGATGGTTGGCGCCGTGCACGACTTCCGAGGCACCTTCAACGTCACCGACTACCGCTGGTTCGACCTCCGCGACCACCGCACCAGCTCGCAGAACTTCCAGCACCAGTACGGCCTGCTGCGCGACGACTACACGCCGAAGCCGGCGTTCGAGGTCTACCGCGAGCTGGTCGCCGAGCTGGCGCGGCGCAAGCGCGGCAAGCGCTGACCCTCGGATATGCGCACGGTCGAGCGCTCCTCCTCGTTGCCGCTGGCGGCTGAGCGGGTCTGGGCCCGAGTCGTCACCGAGGAGGGGATCAACCACGAGCTGAGCCCGATCCTGCGGATGACGATGCCCGCCGGGTTGCGGGGGCGCACGGTCGACGATGTCGCCGTCGGCGAGCCACTCGGGCGAAGCTGGCTGCTGCTCGGAGGGCTCCTACCGGTCGACTTCGACGACCTTCAGCTCGCCGAGCTGGAGCCCGGGAGGCGTTTTCTGGAGCGCTCCCAAACGCTCGCGTTCGCCGTCTGGGAGCACGAGCGTGTGATCGAAGAGCTGGGCGAGGGTGCCTGTCGGGTCAGTGACCGGCTCGGCTTCGAGCTTCGCCCGGGACTGCGGCGCGTTCCGGGAGCCGGCGCGCTCGCGGCCACGATCGTCGGCGCGCTCTTCGCCCACCGCCACCGGCGATTGCGGGCCTGGGCGGGGGAGACGGAGGCGCGGACGCGTTAGCCGTTGGGCGCGCTAATGCGCCTCGTCCGCGGCGTGGGCGGGCGGGCGCGATTCCTCGGCCAGCGAGGTGAGCTCGAGCGTCCCGCGCGAGGCGTCCTCGAGCACATCGGTTGCCTCCTCGGCCGAGCGGGCATAGAGCTCGACCAGCAGGTGAACGACGATCCGCTCCTCCTCGTGCTTGTGGAAGCGCACGTGGGTGAAGAACTCGCGGGTTCCCTGCTCGCCGAACGCGGCGTACGTGAGGCTGTCGGCAGCCTCCGGCCCGGAGCACGTCTCGACCAGGTCCTGGTCGACCATCACCGTGCAGGAGGCGACCCACGGTGTCCCGGCGACCATCCGCTCCCAGCGGTCCTCGACCGGGATCACGTGCCCGTCCTCGATCCCGAGGTGCGGCTGGTCGTGCATGCAGTCGAGGCATTGCACGACCGCCTCCTGGACCTCCTCGACACGCTCCGCGGTTTCGCCGGAGTCGGGGTCAACTCGGATGATCGCGTCGTAGTGGACCTGGGCCTCGAGGCGGGTCGACCAGCAGCGATAGCAGCGCAGCCAGGCGCTGCGCGGGTCGGCGTTCACCTCCATCATCAACCCTCAGCGTAGCTCGCCCCGCAACAAGCGAATACGTGAGTGCGAGGTTAACGTCTGGCGACCGCCCGGCGGTGCTAGGCCGCGGCGGCGGAGCCTGCCGCGCTTCGCTCCCCGACGAGCTCGGCGATCTCGGCCATGATCCGGTTGACGTCGAAGTCCTTGGGGGTGTAGACACGGGCGACACCGGCGTCGCGCAGGCGCTCGGCATCGGCACCGGGGATGATCCCACCGACGACGACGGGCGCGTCGAGTCCCTGCTCGCGCAGCAGGCGGACGGTCTCCGGGACCAGCTCCGCGTGGGAGCCGGAGAGGATCGAGAGCCCGACCACGTCGACGTCCTCCTCGACAGCCGAGGCCACGATCTGCTCCGGGGTGAGGCGGATGCCCTGGTAGATCACCTCCATGCCGACGTCGCGGGCGCGAACGGCGATCTGCTCGGCGCCGTTGGAGTGACCGTCGAGGCCGGGCTTGCCGACCAGGATCCGGATCCGATGCCCGAGGCGCTTCGAGGCGGCTTCGACCAGCTCGCGAACCTCGCCGAGCAGCTCCTCGTCGCCTCGGGCGGCGCTGGTCCCGACGCCGGTCGGCGCGCGGTAATCCCCAAACACGTCACGCAACGCCTGCGCCCACTCTCCCGTGGTCGCGCCCGCCTTCGCGGCGGCGATCGTCGCCGGCATGATGTTCTGGGAGGAGTCGGCGGCCGCCTCGGCGAGCTCGGCGAGTGCTCGCTCGACCGCGGCCTCGTCGCGCTCGGAGCGCCAGCGCTCGAGCGCCTCGCGGCATTCGCGCTCGACCTCCGGATCGGGCTTCAGGATGCCACCGTCGGCGTCGGCGGTGAGCGGCGAGTCCTCGGTCTCCGTGTAGCGGTTCTGCCCGACCACGGTGATCTCGCCACGCTCGATCTTCGCGATCCGCTCGCGGTGGGACTCGACCAGGCGAGCCTTCATGTAGGGGACCGCCTCGACGGCGCCGCCCTGCTCGGCGACGACCCGCATCTCCTCGCGGGCGCCATCGACGAGCTCGGCGGCCAGGCCGTCCATCACCTTCGAGCCCTCGAAGATGTCGGGGTAGTCGAGCAGGTCGGTCTCGAAGGCGAGGATCTGCTGGATCCGAAGGCTCCACTGCTGATCCCACGGCCGCGGCAGGCCAAGCGCCTCATTCCACGCCGGGAGCTGGATCGCGCGTGCCCGTGCGCTTCGCCCGAGGGTCACGGCGAGCGCCTCGAGCACGATCCGCGGCACGTTGTTCTCGGGCTGGGCCTCGGTCAGGCCGAGGGAGTTGACCTGGACCCCGTAGCGCATGCGCAGGAACCTCGGGTCGGTGACGCCGTAGCGTTCGCGGCCGATCGACTCCCAGATCTCGCCCATCGCGCGCAGCTTCGCGTGCTCCTCGACGAAGCGGACACCGGCGTTGACGAAGAAGGAGATCCGCCCGAACACCTTGGGGAAGTCGGCCTCGGCGACCTGGCCACGCGCCTTGACCTGGTCGAGCACGGCGATCGCGGTCGACATCGCGTAGGCGATCTCCTGGACCGGTGTCGCTCCCGCCTCCTGCAGGTGGTAGGAGCAGACGTTGGTCGGGTTCCAGCTTGGGATCTCGTTGACCGTGAAGGCGACGGTGTCGGCGATCAGCCGCATCGAGGGCCCTGGCGGGAAGGCGTAGGTGCCGCGCGAGAGGTACTCCTTGATGATGTCGTTCTGCGTCGTACCCTTGAGGGCTGAGAGCTCGACACCCGTCTCGTCGGCCACGGTCGCGTAGAGGCCGAGCAGCCACGCCGCCGTCGCGTTGATCGTCATCGAGGTGTTCATCTCGCCGAGCGGGATGCCGTCGAAGAGCGCGTGCATGTCGCCCTTGTGGACGACCGAGACGCCGACCTTGCCGACCTCGCCCCGGGCGAGGACGTGATCCGGGTCATAGCCCGTTTGCGTCGGCAGGTCGAAGGCGACCGAGAGCCCCGTCTGGCCCTTGGCGAGGTTTCGCCGGTAGAGCTCGTTCGAGCGCCGCGCGTCCGAGTGCCCGGCGTAGGTCCGCATCACCCAGGGGCGATCGGGCTCCGGGAGCCGATGCTCGCTCATGGCCTCATTCTCCCAGGTAGCTTGGGTCGATGGCCCGCCTGATCGACCTCATGCACCTCGGTCGCGATCGGGTGATCGCGGCGCACGAGCGCCCCGGCGGGGTGATCGTCGACCCTGGGCCCGCGTCGACTCTCGAGACCCTGCTGGGGGCGATCGAGTCCGAGCCGCGGGCACTCTTGCTCACGCACATCCACCTCGATCACGCGGGTGCGACGGGGGTGCTGGTGCGTCGCTTCCCGGCGCTTCGCGTATACGTGAGCGAGATCGGTGCGCCGCACCTGATCGACCCGTCGCGCTTGCTGCGAAGCGCCGCGCGCCTCTATGGGGAGGGTGCCATGGCGCGCCTGTGGGGCGAGGTCGCACCGCTACCGGCGGAGAACGTGACCGCCCTGCGGGGTGGGGAGGAGATCGAGGGCCTCCGAGTCGAGCACGCTCCGGGCCATGCCGCCCATCACGTCGTCTATCACGACCCCGGCTCGGGGGAGGTGTTCGTCGGGGACGTCGCCGGGGTGCGGATCGTGCCGAACGAGCAGACAATCGCGCCCACGCCTCCGCCCGAGATCGACGTCGAGGCGTGGATTAGCTCGCTCGAGCTGCTGCGCTCGCTCGACGCCTCCTGCCTGCACCTGACCCACTTCGGGGCGGTCGAGGACGTCGCCGCGCAGCTCGAGCGCGTTGAGGCCGCGCTGCGGAGCGCTGTCGAGGCGGCGCGCCGCGGGCGCGAGCCCCTCCTCGCGCACGCGGAGTCCGAGCTCGAATCCGCGGGGGCCGACGCCGTGCGCCTTCGCCAGGCAGCGCCACCCGAGCAGCTCTGGCTCGGGCTTGAGCGCTACCTCGCGAAGCGTGGCTGAGGTCCTGCGGGCCGCCCGCGCACGGTTCGTTGCGCACGGCCGCTCCGAACCCCGCCCCCTGGTGTTGGGGCTTTTCCAGCGGCTACGCTGCCCCCGCATGCCAACGGTTCCAAAGATCGCCACCCGAGCCTCCCGGATAGCCCTCGCCGCGCTCTGCTCGCTGCTGCTCGCAGCGATCGCCGCGCAGGCCGCCGTTCGCGTCTACAGCAACGACTTCTCCTCGCGCAAGGAGTTCGCGGAGATCGAGCGCTCCGGCGGCAAGGCCTGTGAGCGGCGTTATCGAAAGAAGAGCAAGTCGATGCTCGCCACGGTCGAGCGCGGCCCGGCGACCTGCTCGTTTCGCCCGCCGATCCAGGGAGACGGCGAGCTTCCCAACCACCATGTGAGCGTCGACGCGAAGGTCCTCGACCGCACCCCCAAGTCGATTCGGGGTGGAGCCTTCATCGAGCTCACCGTGCGCTCGGGCGGCGGTGGGGTCGGCTACTCGCTGCGGGTCTTCCCCGAGAAGGAGCGCTTCACGCTGACGCGCGGGCCCGAGGGCGGCAAGTTCCCGATCTCCGAGGAGAGCTCGGCGATCAAGAAGGTCGGCGAGCGCAACCGGCTCGAGCTGGTCGCCAACGGCGCCGACATCCGGGCCTTCGTCAACCGCAAGGAGGTTGCGAAGATCACCGACGAGAACCCCGGCCAGGTGACCGGGCGCAAGATCCGCTTCTCGATCGGCTCCGAAGAGCAGGCGAAGAAGGAAGTCCTCGGGACCTTCAAGCGGGTCTCGGTCGCCGTCCCCGGCTGAGCGCCAGGCTCGGCGCGCAGGTGCGATGGCGACGGAGACGATCGAGCGAACGCGGGGCGCCGGGCCCGGCTCGGGGGTAGGCGGCAACTGGCTCGTGATCGTGCTCAACGACGACCACAACACCTTCGACCATGTCGCCCGCACCCTGGCGAACGTGATCCCCGGCGTTTCCCTCGAGCGCGGCTACGGCTTCGCCGAGCAGATCCACAACCGCGGTCAGGCGATCGTCTGGACAGGGCCCCGCGAGCCCGCTGAGCTCTACTGGGAGCAGCTCGAGGCGGCGGGCCTGACGATGGCCCCGCTCGAGTCCCACTGAGGCCGCTGCAAACGGTCGCGCCTATCTAAAAGCGCGGCAGCAGGGTGAGCAGCCGCCCGCCCGCACCTGGGGGCGAGCCGGCGAGCGCGGCCCGCGGGCCGGGGCGACGCCCGGCGAAGCGGTGCCCGCCGGAACGGGGCTCTCGGCCGTGGAGCTGGCGCGCGCGGAGCTCGAGCAGCGAGCGCAGCTCGGCGGTCCGGCTGAAGGGATCCGAGACGGTGCGCCCGTCGGCGAGCGAGATCGCGGCGAGCAGCCTGCCCTCGACCTCGGCACCGAGCGCCGGGCCCTCGATCCTCGCCTCGGAGTCGAGCCCGGCGAGCTGGGCGAGCGCCTCGCCGTCGCGCTCCTCGAGGCGGCGAATGGTCACGCTTCCGGTCGGCAGGTAGGTCTGGTCAGCTCTCATCGTTTCACCTCGTGTTCGCGGCTTTAGCCCTTGAACGGACCGGCCGGCGTGTTTGTGATGCAGCCAGGGTCGCAAGCCCCGGCTATTAGCGCAACATGGATCTCTGCTTGCCGTGATAAGGTGAGCTTATGCTCGATACGAAGCGCCTCAGGATCCTGCGCGAGGTGGAGCAGGCCGGCTCGTTCTCCGCCGCCGCGGAGGCTCTCTACATGTCGCAGTCGGCGGTCAGCCAGCAGATCGCGACGCTCGAGCGCGAGGTCGGGATGAAGCTCCTCGATCGCACCCGCGAGGGGCCGAAGCCGACCGAGGCCGGGCGGATCCTCGTCGGGCATGCGGAGGCGGCGATCGCTCGCCTCGACGAGGCCGAGCGTGAGCTCGCGGCGATCGCCGGTCTCGAGGGCGGCGAGCTTCGTCTCGCGAGCTTCGCGAGCGCGAGCGCGACGCTGCTCACCGAGGCGGTCTCGATCTTTCGCGGCCGCTTCCCGAGGGTCCGCGTCTCGGTTGCCGAGGCGGAGCCCGAGGACTCCCTGCCCGGCCTACGAGCCGGCGAGCTCGACCTGGCGCTCAGCTTCGACTACTCCTCGCTTCCGGCCGAGTCCGACCGCGATCTCGATCTGACCCTGCTGCTGACGGAGTCGATGCATCTGGCGCTTCGCCAGGACGACCCGCTGGCAAAGCGGGCGACGGTGAAGCTCACCGACCTGCGTGAGCGCGAGTGGCTGAACGGAGGCCCGAACACCTGCGGCGAGCTGGTGCTCGGGACGTGCCGCGCCGCGGGCTTCGAGCCTCGGATGGCGTTCGAGAGCGACGATTACCACGTCCTCCAGGGCTTCATCGCCGCCGGTCTCGGCGTCACCCTGCTGCCCGACCTCGCGCTGGCGACGCTGCGCTCCGACCTCGTCGTACGTCCGACCGACCCCGACGCGCCCAAGCGTCGCGTCTGGGCCGCCACCCGCGCCGAGGGGGCGCGCTCCCCGGCGACCGGGGAGATGCTGGCGATCCTGGTCGAGGTCGGCGAGCGCTACTCGCAGCGCACCGCGGAGCACCTGAGCGTCGCGGCGTAGGCCGCGGAAGCGCCGACTAGCTGCGTCCGTTGGAGCTCTGGATCGCGGCGTCGGCGACGAGGTTGTGCCAGGCCGGTAGCACGGGCTTGTGGTACAGGGACATCGCGGCCTCGCGCAGCGAGGAGATCTCCTCGGAGTACCAGTAGCGCTCGAAGTCGGTGCGGTCGTCCCAGATCGTCACCTGGCGGAAGAGCAGCGGATCGTCCTCGCTTCGCCCGATGTAGGAAACGCTGGCACCGAAGGCGAGCGCTCGATCGAGGGCGGGGCGCCAGATCTCCATCCACCGGTCGGCCCGGAACGGGGTCACGTGCCAGTCGATGTAGTTGACCTGCATTCTCTACGCCCCGACCTCGGCCCAGATCGCTCCCGGACCGTCCTCGTGCTTGCCGTCGGTGTCGGAGTCGGCCCCGACGCGGATCGCGATCTTGCCGGCGTGCTTGTTCTCGTGCATGAGCTGATGCGCGCCGGGCACGCCGTCGAAGTCCATCGAGCGCCAGATCACCGGGCGGATCTTGCCCTCGGCCATGAGCTGGTTTGCGCGCATGCACTCGTACGCGTTCGCGAAGTGCGAGCCGAGGATCTCCTTCTGCTTCATCCACAGATAGCGGACGTCGAAGTCGAGTGTGTAGCCCGAGGTCGCGCCGCAGATCACCACCTTGCCAAACGGCTTGACGGTGAACACGGAGGTCGGGAAGGTCGCCTTGCCGACGTGCTCGAAGACGATGTCGGGGGCGTCGCCAAGGATGCCCTTCACCTGCTTGGCGAAGGCGCGTGAGACTTTGAAGCGCTCCTTCTCCTCGTCGGCTGACTCGTCGCCGCGGCGCATCATCCCGGCGAACTCGTTGCGGTCGACGTAGTCGACCGCGCCGAGCTGCTTGACGAGCTCGCCCTTCTCGGCGGAGGAGACGACGCCGACCGCATTCGCGCCGGCCGCCTTGCATAGCTGGACGGCGAACACGCCGAGCCCGCCGGCCGCGCCCCAGATCAGGACGTTGTGACCCGCCTGGAGCTTGCAGCGGTCGAGCAGCATCCGGTAGGCCGTGAAGTAGGTAAGCCCGTAGGCCGAGGACTCGACCCAGGAGAGGTTCCGAGGCTTGGGCAGGAGCTGCTGGGCCTGGACCTTGGTGAACTGGGCGAACGACCCCCAGGTGGTCTCGTAGCCCCAGATCTGCTGGCTCGGCGCCGCCATCGGATCGAGGCCGTGGACCTCGACGTCCTCGTAGGAGGCCTGGTTGCAGTGGATGACCACCTCGTCGCCGGGCTTCCACTTGGTCACGCCCGGGCCGACCTTCCAGACCACGCCCGAGGCATCCGAGCCGCCGATGTGATGCCCCCACTCGGGATGATCGCCGTAGCCGAAGACCGAGACGGGCTTGCCGAGCGATGCCCAGACGTTGTTGAAGTTGACCCCCGCGGCCATCACCCGCACGATCACCTCGAACGCGCCCGGCTCGGGGAGCTCAATCTCCTCGACCTGGAAGGCGTCCTTGGGCTCCCCCTCGCGCTCCTGGCGGATCACCCAGGCGGCCATCGTCTCGGGCAGCGTTCCGGGCTCGACGTCGAGCTTCGAGACCTCCGATACGTCTACGGCCACAGGCACTCCTCGGATCGGTTTCGGGGCGCGGCGGATCCTAGATGACCGATTCGAAATTCACGCGTCAGGCTTGCGTCCGGGCGCCCGACTACCTTGGTCAGTCGCCATGGAAGCCTCCGAGAGACCACAGCTCCCGCTCGACTCCGCCGCCGCGGAGCAGGGATCGGTGCGGGCGATCGACGACCGGCTCGTGATCGAGCACCTCGAGGTCGCCGACGCTGGCTCCGCGCGCGTGGTCCGCGAGCAGTTCCAGCAGGGACGTCGACCGGCGGACACGGTGGCGAAGGCGATCGAGATCGGCGCCCGCGTGATCGACGGCGAGGGCACGGCCGCAAATGTCGACTACGTGCGCCGCGAGGTGCAGGCGAGCCTCGGGACGCTGAACAAGGAGCTCTCCTCAACCCTCGCCGACGGCAACACCGAGCTCGCCGAGCGGATCGCCTCGGCCTTCGGCGCCGACCGCAGCGGCTCCGTTCAGCAGCAGATCAAGCAGATCATCGACGGCGCGACCGAGCGCCATCGCCACGAGATCACGAAGCTGCTCTCCGCCGAGGACGGCTCGAATCCGCTGGTCGCGATCCAGGCGCGGATGGGGAAGGCGATCCTCGAATCCGACGAGCGCCACCGCCAGGAGATGGCGCGGCTGCGCGAGGCGCACGCCGAGGCGGAGCGGGCGATGCGCCACCAGGTCGCGGTGATGGGCGAGCGCGTCGCCGAGCTCGTCGAGCGCCAGGAAGGCGACGAGCGCGTCGCCGAGGCCGAGGACGCCGGCACCCGCAAGGGGTTCACGTTCGAGGAGAAGGTCCACCTGGCACTCGAGCGGATCGCCTCCGCGCGCGGCGACTGTGCCTCGCACACCGGTGGCGAGATCGCCGAGGGCGGCGGCAAGAGGGGCGACACGCTGATCGAGCTCGGAGCGGCGGAGGGCCCCTCCGCGGGCCGGATCCTGTTCGAGGCCAAGGACAAGCGCCTCTCGATGAACCAGGCCTGGGCCGAGCTCAACCAGGGAATGGCGGCGCGCGCGGCGGCGTTTGCGGTGCTCGTCGTCGCGGGCGAGGAGCGGATGCCCGCTCGCACGCATTCTCTGCACGAGTACGAGGGCAACAAGATGATCGTGCCGCTTGATCGCGACGATCCGGACGGGCTCGGGCTCGAGGTCGCCTACCGGCTCGCGGCCGCGCGCGTGGCGATGGCTCGCGACCGCGAGCTGCAGGTCGACGCGCTCGCGGTCCGCGACACGGCCGAGGAGGCCGTCTCGATGCTGAAGCAGGCCCAGGCGATCCGCTCGACGCTGACCGGGATCAAGACGAGCTCCGACAGGGCACGCACCGGCCTCGACGCGATGGTCGAGGCGGTCCGCATGCGCCTCGAGCGGATCGAGACGCTGATCGAATCGGCCGAGCCCGAGTAGCACGGTTTTGCGGAACCGCGCAGGTGGTTCCGTGCGCTCCTCGCAGGCGGCGAGTCGCCGCTCCTACGGCAGCAGGACCTCGTTCTGGGAGCTGGCGCGCTGGGGGCCGACGATGAGCAGGTCCTCGCGGGCGTTCGATTCCTCCCCGGCGGTGACCGCGTACTCGCCCTCCGCGAGCTCGGCCTTCATGCTGCCGGTGGCGCCGGGCGGGATCTGGTCGCTCGCCTCGTCGGTCGGGCCCTCGAGCGTGAGCGAAACGGGGTCCTGCGACTGGTTGGAGACCGTGATCGTCGCGAGGCCGGCGCCGACCGTCGGCGGCTTCGAGGGGCTGATCGAGACGTCCTCGTCGCTGACCCGCGCCGAGATCTCGATCGGCGCCGGCGGGCGGTCCTCGTTCTCGAAGTCGTCCTCGCCGCAGGCGCCCAGGCCGAGGGTGGCGGCGAGCGCCGCGGCCGTCACAAAAACCCTCCTCTGAAGGCTCATCGTGGGCCGAACCCTAACCCAAGCACCGGGGAGGGGCGTCACACCGCGGCACCGGCGACCCGCACCCCTCAGAACCCGGGCTCGAGGATCTCCGCCTCGACCCCGCGGCCGACCGAGACGCTCATCCCCGGCTCGCCCTCGCGGCGCAGCACCGCGAGCGCGATCGCGCCGTGAGCGGGAGAGAGGACTGCGGTGCCGATCGCGCCCAACTCCCGCTCGCCGAGCCATACGGGGTCTCCGTCTGCCACCGGCGCAGCGAGTCGCAGCCCGCGCAGGCTGCGGTTCGGCTTGCCCTTGTAGTGCAGGCGCGCCACCGTCTCCTGGCCGATGTAGCACCCCTTCGTGAAGCTGACGGCACGCTCGTTGATCCCGGCCTCGGCGGGCAGGGTTGCGGTTGTCATCTCACGGCCGAATCGTGGCCGTCCGTCCTCGACGCGAACGATCTCGGCGGCAGCCTCGCTGACGGGCTCGACCCCACGCTCGACGAGCGCGTCGCGGACCGGCGCGGCGTCGGCCGCGGCGACGAGGAGGTCGACGCCGCCGTCGCTGGCGACCGCTGTCGCCGCCACCGCGCCGACCGCCACCTCGCGGTGCGCGTGCTCGGGTCCCAGCGGGCCGGCGAGCGCGAGCTCGGTCGCGGCCGGGCCGATCACCGAGACGATCGCGATCTCGTCGGTGATCTCGTCGACGGCGACATCGCGGCCGACCTTATACATCGAGAGGTGGCGCATCACCGCGTCGCCGGCGACGGGCTCGAGGTCGAGACGAAGCCCGTCGTCGAAGCGCAGCACCCGCATGTCCCCCTGCATGTGACCCTTGCGGTCGAGCAGCGCGGCGTAGCACCCCTCGCCCGGGGCGAGGGCATGGATCTCGTTGGTGAGCTGGCCTTGGAGGTACTCGCCCGCCTCCGTGCCGGCGACTGCGATCGACCGGCGATCGCGGACGACGCAGCCGGCGGTTTCGCGCAGGGCGCGGTACTGGCCGTCGAGCTCGATCTCGGTTGCGCTCCGCATCCGCACGATTGTGACAGCACGGTGGCCTTGACTTTCAGAGTTTTGGTCTGCCAAAATCTCAAATATGAGTGAGCAAAAGAAGATCTCAGAGGAGCGTTCGCCGGGCAGCAAGTCGCCGGGCAGCAAGTCGAACTCCGACGAGCAGCGTGGCATCAGCCGACGCAGGTTGCTCGCAGGCAGCGTGCTCGCCGCTCCGACGCTCGCCCTGCTTCACGAGACCGTCCCCCACGGCGGCCTGCATGCGGCACTCGGAGGTGAGCAGCCCCCCAGTGCGCAAGCGGCGGCCGACGGCTCGCACGGCGTAGCCGCGCATGCAAACGGGCTCGGTACGGGTGGGCCGACCTTTCGCGCTGGCGGCAGCGTCGATCACGCTGCCAACGGCTTCAACCCGACCGAGATCCTGCGCGACTTCGACTACGGCAAGACCACCCGCCTTGCCAGCGGCCGCGTGCTCCGAGAATGGCAGCTCGTCGCCAGTGACCAGGAGGTCGAGGTCGCGCCCGGGGTCCGTTTTCCGGCCTGGACCTACAACGGCCGCATCCCGGGACCGACGCTTCGCTGCAACGAGGGCGACCTGCTGCGAGTTCGCTTTATCAACGGCTCCGCCCATCCGCACACGGTCCACTTCCACGGGCTGCACCCGGCGGCGATGGACGGGATCCCGGGCGTCGGCGCGGGGATCATCGAGCCCGGCAAGTCGACCACCTATGAGTTCAACGCCGAGCCGTTCGGCCTCCACCTCTACCACTGTCACGTCGCGCCGCTCGCCGAGCACATCGCCCGTGGCATGTACGGGACGTTCATCGTCGATCCCAAGCAGGGGCGCCCCGACGCCGACGAGATGGTGATGGTGCAGCACGGCTACAACACGACCTTCGACGGCGAGGGCAACCAGCTCTACGCGGTAAACGGCATCCCCTTCCATTACATGGACCAGCCGATCCAAGTCACCCGCGACGAGCTGGTGCGGATCTACCTCGTCAACGCGCTTGAGTACGACCCGATCAACTCGCTCCACATCCACGGCAACTTCTTCAACTACTTCCCGACCGGGACCTCGCTGCAGCCGGTCGAGTTCACCGACACGATCATCCAGGGTCAGGCCCAGCGTGGGATCTGCGAGATGCGGTTCCCGAACCCGGGCCCGTTCATGTTCCACGCCCACAAGACCGAGTTCGCCGAGCTCGGCTGGATGGGTTTCTTCGAGGTCGACTGAGATGGAGGCACGAGGCGAAGCCGTAGGTGGCACGCGCGCGGGTCTGCTCGATTCGATCCCCAGCTGGGGCCTTGCCGCCGGCGCGGTCGGGGTGATCGTGGCGGTGCTGCTCGCGCTCGCGATCGCCGGCGGCGACACCCTCCCCGAGCGTCTCGGGCCACCGGTCGAGGAGCTCGCGATCGAGAGCGTCGAGCTGTCGCCGAACCGCATCGAGCTTGCGCTTCGCAACACCGGACCCGACGCGGTCGAGGTGTCGCAGGCTTTCGTCAACGACGCCTTCGTTGATTTCACCGGAGCGACACAGCCGATCGGACGGCTCGGCTCCGAGACCGTGGCGCTCGTCTATCCATGGCAGGAGGGCCAGCCGTACCTGATCTCACTCGTCAGCGCGACCGGAGTCGTGATCGAACACGAGATCGCGGCCGCCATCGAGACGCCGCGCGCCGACGGCGACCTCTTCGCCCTGATGGCCCTGCTCGGGACCTACGTCGGCGTGATTCCCGTCGCGCTCGGGATGCTGTTGCTGCCTGCGATGCGTCGGTTCGGCTCAGGTTGGATCAGGATCTTGATGGCGGTGACCATCGGACTGCTTGCGTTCCTCGCGATCGACGCCACCCTCGAGGGCCTCGAGCTGGGGGGCGAGTCGGCTGGGGCGTTCGGCGGAGCCGAGCTGCTCTTCCTCGGTGCCGGGCTCTCATACCTGCTGCTGACCGGGCTCGATCGATACCTGCGAGCGCGATCCGAGCGGCGGGGGGCGCAGGGCGGGGGCGGACAGTTGGCGCTGATGATCGCGATCGGCATCGGCCTTCACAACATGGGTGAGGGCCTCGCGATCGGCTCCGCATACGCGATCGGTGAGCTTGCCCTGGGAGCCTTCCTCGTCGTCGGCTTCGCGATCCACAACACCACCGAGGGGTTCGCGATCGTCGCCCCGTTGACTCGCGACAAGCCGTCGCTGCGACGTCTCGGCGCCCTCGGGCTGATCGCAGGCGCCCCCGCGATCCTCGGTGCCGTGATCGGGGCTTCGGTCAACAACGCCGAGCTCTCGGTGCTGCTCCTCGGCGTCGGTGTCGGCGCGATCGTCCAGGTGATCGGACAGATCGCACCGGCGATGCGCGACCGCGCCGGGCGTTTGCTCGACGCGGCGACGGCGACCGCGATTGCCGCCGGCGTGATCGTCTTCTATCTGACCGGTCTACTGATCTCGGTATGACAATGGCCCACTCGGGTTTCCGCCGCGATCCCTCCGCCGCCAACACCGAGGCGGTCGAGGACTACGCGAAGGCGATCTACACCCTCTCGCGGCGCGGCGCCGGGCCGGTCTCGACGAGCGCGCTCTCCGAGCGCCTCGGGGTCTCGCCCGGCAGCGTCACCGCGATGCTCAAGCGTCTCGCCGAGCTCGGCCTCGCGACCCACGAGCGCTACCACGGGGTGACCCTGACCGAGCCGGGGGAGAGGGTGGCGCTCGAGGTGATCCGCCACCATCGATTGATCGAGGCATACCTCGCCGATGCGCTCGGCATGCCCTGGGACCGTGTCCACGACGAGGCCGAGGTGCTCGAGCACTACATCTCCGAGGAGCTCGAGCAGCGGATCGCCGCCGCGCTCGGGGATCCCAGCCACGACCCGCATGGCGACCCGATCCCGACCTCGGAGCTGGCGCTCGACCGCGACGGCGCGGTCGCTCTCGCCGAGCTCGAACCGGGGGAGGCCGCGACCTTCAGCCGGGTCTCCGACTCCGACCCGGCGATGCTCCGCTACCTGGACGAGCGCGGGATCCGTCCCGGGGCGCGGATCGAGCTCCGCTCCCGCGAGCCGTTCGAGGGTCCGCTGACGGTCCTCTGCGCCGGAGCCGAGCACGTGCTCGGAGGCGAGCTGCCGCGGCGGATGCGTGTCACACGCGCCCCCGCTCGAGCTGCTCGAGCTGCTCGAGCCGGATAGCCCCGGCTCGGCTACCCTGCGATTCGTGGCACTCGCCGAGGACTTCCAGTCGCTCCTCGACTCACTGCCCGACGACTGGACCGACATCGTCTGCGACCTGCGGATCCTCGACGAGGAGCGCTACGTCGACGCCGCGGTCCTGCTCACCCAGGTGAACGCCCAGCCGTACTCGAAGGCGGACTGGCATTGGCGTCTGAACGTCGCCCACCGCTTCGGCCACGCCGCGGCGCCGGAGACCGTCAAGGGCACGCTCGCCTACCTCGACGAGCAGGGAATCGAGGGCGAGATGATCGTCCGCGACGTCCACGAGGGCCGCGCCGAGATCGTCCAGATGTGGGGCCGCCCCGAATCGGTGCGCCGTGAGTTCCGCGCCCGGAGGACGCTCTAGCTCGTTTCGAGCGGCGATCTAACCTTCGAGACCGAGCGCGAAGGAGTCGCCGATCTCGGGCGGCTCGGCGAGGATGCCATGCGCGACATCCCAGCGCGCCCATCGCCGCAGGGCTTGGCGCTCGAGCCCCAGGTCGCCTGAAAGGGCACCGGCCCCGAGCAGGGCGTCGAGTTGCGCTCGCTGCTCAGCGGTCTCGAGCCCGTCGACCTGCTCAACCATCACCTCGATCGCCGCTGTCGGCTCATCGATCGCCGAGAGGTAACCGCGGCCTGTCGCCTCGACCACGTCATCGATCAGCTCAGAGTCGGCGGCGAGCGTCTCGGCGGAAGTGGCGAGGACGAGCTCGGGGTAGGGAGGCGCGCCGTAGTCGTCGACCCGGAACACCCGCGTCGAGATGCCGAGCCGGCGCAGTGTCACGCCCTCGGCGTTCCAGAACGCGGTCGCGGCGTCGAGGCGGCCGGCTGACAATGCCGTGACCGAGTCGAAGCCGATAGTCACGCGGTCAACGGAGCCGGGGTCGACACCGGCGGCCTCGAGCACCGAGTCGAGCACGGCATCATCGGAGGGAAGCCCCGTGACCCCGGCCGTTCCGCCCTCGAGGTCCGCGGGAGTCCTGACCGCATCGCGATCGGCTGCGATCACCGCCGCCAGCGGCCGCTGGACGATCGCGGCGACCCCGACGACGTCGACCCCGCGCTCGCGGGCCAGCCCGAGGTCGTGGATGTCGAGGATCGCGAGCTCGGCGCGGCCGGCCGCGAGCAGCTTCGGGGCGTCGGTCGACGCGGAGGGCTCGCGGATCGTGAGCTCGACGCCGCGCCTCTCGTACTCGCCCGCGGCGAGCGCCGCATAGATCCCGGCATGGACCGCGTTCGGCTGGAAGTCGAGCACGACGGTCGCCTCGCGTGAGGCGCCCGGTTCAGCACCGTCTCCGCCGCAGGCGCCGAGCGCGAGCGCGAGGACGGCCGCCAGCGACGCAGCGACCCGTGTCATCGATCGCTGGAGGATAGCCTTGGCTCATGCCGGACAACCCGGTTGAGCCCGGCGAGCTGCTCGCCTTCGTCGAGATCCCGAAGGGGTCGCGCAACAAGTACGAGTTCGACGAGCGGATCGGCCACGTGATCCTCGACCGCTTCCTCTCCTCCTCGATGGTCTACCCGACCGACTACGGCTACCTGATCGGCCACCGGGGACGCGACGGGGACCCGCTCGACGCGATGGTCTGCGTCTCGGAGCCGACCTTTCCCGGCTGCGTGATCCCGGTGAAGGCGATCGCGCTGTTCAAGATGCGCGACGAGAAGGGTGAGGACGACAAGGTCGTCTGCGTGCCGACCCACGATCCGGGCTGGAGCTCGGCCGAGAGCCTGGACGACATCACCGAGCAGCTTCAGCGCGAGATCACCCACTTCTTCTCGGTCTACAAGCAGCTCGAGGGCAAGGCTGTCGAGGTCGACGGCTGGAAGACCCGGGAGGAGGCGCTCGAGGTGATCGCCGACGGCAGGCGGCTCCACGAGCAGCACGCGGGCCGAAAGCCCTGACTGCCGCGGTTCGCCGCTGACCACGTATAGACTGCCGCGCTCACCCGACGAGGAGGTATTGGACAAAGTGCAGGATCGAGGCCTCGCGGCCTACATCGCGGAGCTGATCGGGACGCTGTTCCTGGTCTTTGTCATCGGCACGGTCGTGTCGCTCTACGTCTCGACCAACCCGGCCGCGCAGACCGGCTCGGACTTCGCCGTGATCGGCCTCGTGCACGCCTTCGTCCTCTTCGGCCTGATCATCTCGCTCGGCCAGGTGAGCGGCGGTCACTTCAACCCGGTCGTGACGATGGGCGCCGCGGCGCTGCGGCGGATCGACCCGGTCGACGCGATCGTCTACATCCTCGCCCAGCTCTCGGGTGGTGTGCTCGGCGCGCTGCTCGTCAAGGGCCTGCTGCTCGACGAGGGCCGCGCCACCTCCTACGGCAACGTGGAGGTCTCTTCGCTGCTCGGCTCGAACGTCCAGGGTGGGATTGTCGAGGCGCTCGGCGCCTTCCTGCTCGTGCTCGTGATCTGCGCGGTCGCGCTCAACCCCCGCGCCCGCCACGAGTGGGCGCCGTGGGCGATCGGCGCGACGCTCGGCTTCATCGTGATGGTCTTCGCGCCGCTGACCGGCGGCTCGTTCAACCCTGCCCGCTGGTTCGGGCCGGCGCTGATCGGCGACGCGCTCGACGCGAGCGACCTGCTCGTCTTCGTGCTCGGCCCGATCATCGGCGCCGCCCTCGCCGTCGCGGTCTACCGGTTCGTGATCGCCGGCCCGCAGTACGCGCTCGGCCCCGAGCCGCCGAGCTCGGCGGGCGAGACGGTCGAGAACGTGGCGGCGGACGTGACCACGCGCGCGAGGTCGGTCGAAGACACCCGCGACCGTCGGGACTAGGCCGCGACCGACCTTCGAGACTAGGCCGGAGCGGTCGGCGCGGCCGTTCGATAGCTTGAGCGCGTGAGGCGAGTCACCTTCTCGCGCAACTACACGCTCTCACTCTCGCGGACCTGCCGCTGCTATTGCAAGTACTGCGCGTTCGCGACCCACCAGGCCCACCTCTACACGCCCGACGAGGTCGAGGATCGCCTCGAGCAGGCGGTGCGGCGAAACGCCAAGGAGCTCCTCGTCCTGACTGGCGAGGCCCCCGAGGTGAACCCGCTGGTCGCCGCTCGCCTGGCCGAGTACGGACACGCCGACTTCGTCTCCTACGTCGTCTGGGCGTGCGAGCGGGCGCTCGAGCGCGGCCTGCTCCCGCACACGAACCTCGGCGTGCTCTCACGCGAGGACCTGGCGCGGCTTCGCGAGGTGACCGCCTCGCAGGGGCTGATGCTCGAGTCGGTCTCCGAGCGGCTGATGGAGACGGTGCACGCCGGCTCGCCGACCAAGCACCCGGCCCACCGCTTGGCGACGATCGAGGCCGCCGGCGAGCTGAGGATCCCGTTCACGAGCGGGATCCTGGTCGGGATCGGCGAGAGCGAGGAGGAGCGCGTCGCCTCGCTCGAGGCGCTCGCGGCCGTCGACGAGCGCCATGGGCACATCCAGGAGGTGATCCTCCAGAACTACGTCCCGCACCCGCGCTACTACGGGCAGGAGGTGGCCGAGATCGCCGACGAGGCCTCCCGCGAGCGCTGGGCGCACGCGAACGGAGACCCGCCCGCCGTCACCGGCTCCGAGGCGCTTCCTGAGTGGGCGACGCCGATCAGCCTGGAGGAGATGAGGCGGCTCGTGCGTGAGTGCCGGCGGCTGATGCCGGAGGTCGGGGTGCAGATCCCGCCCAACCTCTCCGACTGGTGGGTCGACCTGGTCGAGGCCGGGGCCACCGATCTCGGCGGGCTCTCGGCGAACGGCGATCACATCTCGCCCGAGCACGCCTTCCCGAGTCCCCACCAGGTGAGAAAGCGCCTCGCGCCGCGCGGCTACGCGCTCACCGAGCGCCTCTGCGTCTACCCCCAGTACCTCGACCCGGAGTGGATCGAGCAGGGCGTGCTCGACGCGGTCAAGCTCAAGTACTGGAGCTTCATCCCCCGGGGTGGCTCTGGCCGGCGCCAGGAGCGGTCCATAGACCCCGGCCTGGCGCCGCGGGCGATCGAGCGCGGGCGCGACGGCATCGCGCTGTCCGAGGAGGAGCTGACTGCGCTCTTCGCCGAGACCCGCCCGGCAGTGATCGAGGAGATGCGCGCGGCCGCCGACGAGCTGCGCGCCGAGCTCGCCGGCGATCTCGTCACCTTCGTCGTCAACCGAAACGTCAACTTCACCAACGTCTGCATCGTCGGCTGCGCCTTCTGCGGCTTCGGGCAGGGCAAGCGCTCGCCCGACGCATACCACGTCAGCGAGGAGGACTTCCAGGCGCGGATCGAGGAGGCGGTCCGCTTCGGCGCGACCGAGATCTGCATGCAGGGCGGGATCCACCCCGACTACACGCTCGAGCACTACGGTCGCTGGCTTCGCCTCGCCAAGCAGGTCGCGCCCGAGCTTCACCTTCACGCCTACTCGCCGATGGAGGTGCACTTCATGAGCGAGCGAGCGGGCATCTCGGCACGCGCGGTGTTCGAGTACCTGCGCGAGTGCGGCCTCGGCTCCACGCCCGGCACGGCGGCGGAGGTGCTCGACGACGGCGTACGGACCCGGATCTCGCCGAACAAGCTGCCCGTGGGGCGCTGGGTGGAGATCATCGAGGCCTGCCACGAGGCCGGGCTGCGGTCGACCTCGACGGTGATGTTCGGCCACGTCGAGGAGCCGTGGGAGCTGGCGCGCCACATGCGCGTGATCCGCGAGCTCCAGGAGCGCACTGGCGGGATCACCGAGTTCGTGCCGCTCTCCTTCATCCCCTTCAACACGCTGCTCGGGCGGACCCACGGCGTCGAGGAGATCTCGGCCGAGGAGAACCTCAAGCACACGGCGGCCTTCCGGCTCGCGCTCGGGCGCTCGATCCGAAACCTGCAGGCGAGCTGGGTGAAGATGGGACTCGAGGCGGCGACGGAGAGCCTGCGCTGGGGCGTCAACGACCTCGGCGGGACGCTGATGGAGGAGAACATCTCGCGCATGGCCGGCTCACGGCACGGTGTCCGCCTCGAGCCCGAGGACCTGATCGGGGCGGCGCGGGCGGCGGGCCGCCCGCCGGCGCAGCGAACGACTCTCTACGAGCTCGTCGAGACCTACTGAGGTGCGGCCACCTGTGACGGGTGCCGCACAGCGCACGCTCGGTGGGCCGCTAGGGTTGCGCTAGTGGCAGATGTCACGGTCAAGCGAACGGAGGAGTTCGAGGGGACCTTCCGCGGCGGGATGCTGAAGGCCCGCGCCGGCCTCGGGGTGAGCGCGTTCGGGATGCAGATCCTCCGCTTCCCGCCCGAGGCGACCCGATACCCGGAGCATGACCACGCAGACGATGGGCAGGAGGAGGTCTACCTCGTGCTCGAGGGCCGCGCGACGCTGATCGCGGGCGGCGAGGAGCACGAGCTCGAGCCCGGCGTGTTCGCCCGCGTCGGACCCCGCGAGACGCGAAAGCTCCTCACGGGCGCCGAGCCGGCGCTGATCCTCGCGCTCGGCGGGGTGCCCGGCCAGCCATTCGAGGCGGTCGGCTACACGGACGAGGGCGAGCCCGACCCGCTCGACTCCGCGCCGGGGGACGCGGGTGGCTGACGTCACGGTCAGGCGGCTCGAGGAGTTCGAGTCGATCTGGGGAGGGTTCCTGCGCGTTCGCGCGGGGCTCGGCTCGAGCTCCGTCGGGATCGCCGTGATGGAGCTCCCGGGGGGATTCGGCGACTACCCCGAGCACGACCACGCGCATGACGGACAGGAGGAGGTCTACACCGTGCTCGAGGGGTCGGCGACGCTGCGGGTGGGAGGCGCAGGCGGGGAGGAGTTCGCGCTCGCGCCGGGCGTCTGGGCGCGGGTCGGACCCGGCGAGAAGCGCAAGATCACGACCGGAGAGGAGCCTGCCCGCGTGCTCGCGATCGGCGCTCCCCCGGGCCTCGCCTACTCGCCGCCGGAGTTCACCGAGGAGGGCGCCCCGGCCGCCCTCGCCCTCAAGGAGCCCTGAGTCGTTCAGCGCCGCCGGACGCGGAACTAGCGAAAGAGGTCCTCTCCCGCAGCGCGGCGTAGCGCGGCACCTGCTCCTTCGCCGTCCTCCTCGGTGACCCAGCGGCCCGCCCCCGTGACGAGCACGGCCGGGACGCCCGCCACCTTGTCGCGGGCTAGGTCGGCGGCCGCGGCGAGCTCGTCGGCGATCGCGATCGCCGTCGCGGTGAGCTCTCGCCCGTCGCCGTCGCGGCGCCCGCGCCAGTCCTCGATCGCCCTGATCCCGGCGCAGCCGATCGCGACGTCGGTCTGTCCGAGTCGCCATGGTCTCCCGAAGCTGTCGGCGACGACGACGCCGGGCCGGGCGCCGCCGGCGAGCGCGAGCTCCGCGCGGATCCGCGCGGCGGAGGAGTCCGGGTCGGCGGGGAGCAGGGTGACCGCGTCCTCGCCCGGCACGTTCGACGCGTCGATCCCGGCGTTGGCGCAAACCCACCCGTGGTGCGTCTCGA
>Ga0136632_10000002_pt1 | contig 74785 bp, 71 predicted proteins | sample AntDrymUQ6112106_2_FD_104670 | JGI IMG/M metagenome (GOLD analysis project Ga0136632, IMG submission 104670) | Polar desert sand microbial communities from Dry Valleys, Antarctica - metaG UQ611 (21.06) | ecosystem: Environmental > Terrestrial > Soil > Desert | place: Antarctica: Dry Valley...
GCGCGCCGGCGCGCTGCGGGGTGCCGACCCCGGCGTTGTTGATCAGCACGTCGATGCCGCCGAGCCGCTCGGTCGCCTCCGCGACCGCGGCGTCGACGGAGGCCTGCTCGCGGACGTCGCAGGCGACGATCTCGCCGTCGGCGCGCAGGTCCAGGCCGACGACTCGCGCGCTGCGCCAGCGAAGCTCCTCGGCGGCGGCTGCGCCGATCCCGCCGGCCGCGCCGGTGATCACGACCCTCGCGCTCACGCCGGGGGCGCGTTCGCGGCGACGAGCTCACTCGAGCGCTCGGACTGCCCCGTGCCGTTCGAGCGGGGGGGCTCGACCCGGTAGCTCTCGAGGTCGAAGCGCTCGAGCTCGCGCTTGAAGCGGAAGGTGAAGCTCGGCCAGATCGAAGTGTTGAGGCCCTTGGAGTCCAGGTACCAGCTCTCGCATCCTCCCGAGGTCCAAACGGTGCCGGGCATCCGGGACTGGATCTCCGCGTTGTAGGCGGCCTGGACGCGTGTTTCGACCTCGAGCGCGCCGATGCGCTCGACGCGCATCCGCTGCAGCGCGTCGAGGATGTAGTCCGCCTGGGCTTCGGCCATGAAGACGACCGAGGTGTGGCCGAGGCCGGTGTTCGGCCCGAGCATGAAGAAGAAGTTGGGGAAGCCGGCGATCGCCGTCCCCTGGTAGGCGTGCGGGCTGCCGTCGAAGACCTCGGCCATCGGCCGGCCGTCGCGGCCGCGGATGCGCCCGGCGATCGGCAGGTCGAGCACGTGGAAGCCGGTCCCGAAGATGATCGTGTCGACCTCGCGCTCGGTGCCGTCGGAGGCGATCACCGAGCGCTCGCGAACCTCGGCGATCCCGGAGTCGATCACCTCGACATTCGGCTTCGCGAGCGTCGGGTAGTACTCGTTCGAGATCAGGATCCGCTTGCAGCCGGGCGCATAGCTCGGCGTCAGCCTGCGACGCAGCTCGGGGTCCTCGATCTGCTTGCGGATGTGGAACGTCGCCAGCCACCTCGTGATCCGCGAGAGCCCCACGTGCAGCATCGGCAGCGCATAGAGCTCGCGCGCCCAATAGATCCCCGCTCGCATCGCACGTTGGGCCGAAGGGAACCGCCGGTAGGCGGCGCGCTCGAGGCGGCTGATCGGTCGTGCCCGCCGCGGCGTGACCCACGGGGCCGTGCGCTGGAAGAGGTGAAGGCGCTCGACCTCGGGCTGGATCTCCGGCACGAACTGAATCGCCGAGGCGCCGGTGCCGACAACCGCGACCCGATCGCCTGCGAGGTCGTGCTCGTGGTCCCAGCGAGCGGAATGAAAGACGGTGCCCTCGAATCGCTCGAGGCCGGGGATCGCGGGAAGCTTCGGTTCGGCGAGCGGCCCCGGGGCCCCGATCAGGATCCGCGCGGTGAGCGGCCCTTGCGAGGTCTCGAGGCACCAGCGCTGATGCTCCTCGTCCCACGCCGCCTCGGTCATCTCGCAGTTGAAGCGGATTCGCGGCGTGACCCCGAAACGATCGGCGACATCGCGCAGGTAGGCGCGGATCTCGGGTTGGGGGGAGAAGGTGGAGCTCCACTCCGGGTTCGGGGCGAAGGAGAACGAGTAGAGATGGCTGGGGACGTCGCACGCGCAGCCCGGGTAGGTGTTGTCGCGCCAGGTGCCGCCGAGCTCGCCGGCGCGCTCGAGCATGCAGAAGTCGTCGAAGCCGGCGCGGATCATGCGGACCGCGATCGCGATCCCGGAGAACCCCGAACCGACGATCGCCACGTCGACGTGAGCGGGGAGAGGCTGGGTGGGCGCCGGGCGCTGTCCGTTCTCGCTCATGCTCATGAGGCGAACACTACACCACACGATGACGAGGTTACAGTGACGTAGGTTACACTCGGAAAATGATCAGCGGGACGCCGCAGGCCCTGAGGCGCAGACGGCTGACTGCCGCCGAGCGGCGCGAGCAGCTTCTCGACGCGACCCGCGAGCTCGCTGCGGCCGAGGGCGGCTTCCACGCGGTCTCGATCGAGGCGGTCGCGCGCCGCGCGGGGATCTCGCGGCCCGTCGTCTACGAGCACTTCGGGGATCTCGACGGCCTGCTCGAGGCGCTGGTAGACCGCGAGAGCGCGCGGGCGCTGCGCGAGCTCGCCGAGATCCTGCCCTCCGACCTCGCTCGGGGCGACCCGCGCGAGACGCTCGCCGCCGGGTTGCGCGGCTATCTGGAAGCGGTGCGGGGCAACCCCCTCACCTGGCGGCTGGTGTTGATGCCGGCCGAGGGCGCGCCCCAGGTCCTGCGCGAGCGGATCGCCGAGGGCCGTGCGGCCGTGATCGGCGTGCTCGCCGCGGCGATCGGCGCCGGAGAAGGGGGCGGACGAGAGTCGCCGGATCCCGAGCTGACCGCCCGGATGCTCTCCGCCGTCGCCGACGAGGCGGCGCGACTCGTGCTCTTGGATCCGGAGAGCTACCCGGTCGGGCGGGTGCTGGCTCACGCTCGCTGGGTGCTCGAGCGCGTCGGCGCGTGAACCGGGCGGCACGATTGCGGCTAGGGTCGGTGGGTAGGGAAGGGCTTCATGCGCACGCCCGTGCGCGCGACCCGTGTCCGAACACAAGGAGGCATTGGAGAAGTGGCCGAGCAGACGATTGCCGAGCAGAAGCTGGTCCAGTATCTGAGTGAGGCGTACGGCAAGGAGAAGGAGCTCGAGACCGCGCTCCAAGCGCACCTCGAGACCAACACCCGCCGGCCGTACAAGAAGCGCCTCCAGCAGCACCTGCGCGAGACGAAGAACCACTCGAAGCTGGTCGAGCGGCGGATCAAGAAGATCAGCGGCTCCGGCCCGGGGCTGGTCGCGAAGGCGACCGGGCAGCCGGTGGGCCAGCTCAAGTCGCTCGCGAAGGGGCCGCTGCACATGGCGCGCGGCACGGGGGGCGAGGAGAAGCTGCTCAAGAACGCCAAGACCGAGTACTGGAACGAGCACGAGGAGATCGCGACCTACACCGCGATCGAGACGCTCGCCGAGCGGGTTGGCGACAAGGAGACGGCCAAGGTCGCGAAGCAGATCCGCCGCGAGGAGGAGCGGATGGCCGACTTCCTCGCCAAGCAGATCCCGATCCTGACCCGCGCCGTGGCGCAGGCCGAGATCCCGGCTTCGGAGCGCAAGAGCAGCTCCGCTCGGCGCAGATCGACCCGCAAGGCCTCGACCCGCAAGGCCTCGACCCGCAAGGCCTCAGCCCGCAAAGCCCCGACCCGCAAGGCCTCGACCCGCAAGGCCTCAGCCCGCAAAGCCTCGACCCGCAAGGCCCCGACCCGCAAGGCCTCGCGCGCCGGCTCGGCCTCGAAGCGGAGCGCGAGCTCGCGCTCGAGTGGCGCAAGCACGAAGCGCACCGGAAGCTCGAGCCGCAGCAGCACCAGCTCGCGCAGCACCGCCTCGAGGAGGAGCAGTTCGCGCAGCGGCGGATCGCGCGGCGGCGCTTCGAGCAGGAGCGCCAGCCGGCGGCGGGCCCGCTAGCCCGCGACCGGCGACTGGCCGCGCGAGGCGCGCTCGGCCGCTGCGAGCAGCTCGTCGCGGAAGTCCGGATGGGCGATCGCGGCGAGCGCCTCGCCGCGCTGATGCACGGTCAGGCCCTGGAGCTCCGCGGCGCCGTGCTCGGTGACGATCACGTCGACCTGGTGGCGCGGGGTGGTGATCACCGCGCCGGCGTCGAACCAGGGCACGATTCGGGAGCGAAGCTCCCCGTCGATCGTCACCGTTGAGGGCAGGCAGAGCAGGGAGCGGTCTTCGAGGGCGAGCGCCGGGCCGGAGATGAAATCCTCGTGGCCGCCGATCCCCGAGTACTGCCGCCCCTGGATCGTGTCGGCGACGACCTGCCCGTGGATGTCGACCGCGAGCGCGCCGTTGATCGTCACCATCATCCGGTTCGCGGCGATCGCCTCGGGTGAGTTGACCAACTCGACCGGGAGGAAGGCGACGTCCTCGTTGCCGTCGAGCCACGCGTAGAGCTCGGCGGAGCCACCGGCGAAGGTCGCCACCGAGACCCCGTCCCAAATGCCCTTGCGGTTCGTCACCTTGCCCGCCTCGTGCAGGCGCATGAGTCCATCCGTGAACATCTCGCTGTGGACCCCGTAATCGCCGCCGTCAATCCCCTCGGCGAGCCGGCCGACGATCGCCGAGGGGATCCCGCCGATGCCGGTCTGCAGGGTCGCGCCGTCGGGGATGTAGTGGCGTGCGTGCCCGGCGATCGCCTCGTCGACCGGGCCGGGCTCTGGCTCCGGAAGCGCGAAGGGCTCGGCGTCGGACTCCACCAGGATGTCGATCTCGTCCACGTGCAGGGCGTGGCGATGCTCCGGTGGCATTCCCCGGGTGCGCGGAAAGCGCGAGGACCCCTCGACCACGAGCAGCCGCTTCGTGTCCGCGCCCGCGCGGCGCAGCTCGGTGAGCGTGCCGCCGGCATGAAGGGAGAGGCTGCACCAGCCGTCCGCATCGGGGGGCGCGGCGACCGTCGCCATCACCCGTGGCGCCTGCTGCTCGAGCAGCGGCGCGAAGCGGCGGAAGTCCGCGGGTGCGAAGCCGATGTTCGCCCCCTGGTCGCGGAGCGCGCGCTCGACCGGGCCGAAGAACCCGGATAGGTAGTGGACGTTCGGGTGCTTGTAGGCCTCGCTCCAGGCGAGTAACAGCGCTCCATAGATCCGCAGGTCGGCCCAGTCATCACGCCCGCCGAGCGCGGCGCAGAACGCGGGCGGCTGGCCGGTGCCGAGTGGGATCCCTAGCGTGTCCGCCGCCTGAAGCCGCGCAGCGGCCTGCTCGGCGCTCAGCGTGGTCGCCATCGGGTCCGGAACCTATCCGCCGCGGCCGTCGCGGGGTCGCGGCGCGCCGGCGCGCACGGCTTCGAGCTGGGCGGCGACGGCGAGCCCGGCGAACAGGGCGATCGCGGTCAGCAGCGCCCAGACGAGGACTCCGATCACACCGGCGAGCGGGCCGTAGGTCTCCCCGAACTCCTGCACCTCCGAGACGTAGAGCGCGAGCAGGCCGGTGAACGCGAACCAGAGCAGGATCGAGATCCCGGACCCGAAGGCGAGCCATGTCTCCTCGGGCTGGTGGCGGTTCGGGGAGAGGCGAAACAGCATCGTCACGGCGATCGCGACTAGCAGCGCGCCGAGCGGCCAGCGCCCGACCGACCACGCGGTGTCGAGCGCGTCGCTCCACCCGGTCGCGCCCTTCAGTGCCCCGCCGAGCGCCGAGCCCGGGACGAGGAGGACGAACGCGAGCGCGATCGCGAGCCCGGCGCTGAGGGCGAGCGCGAAGGCGCGCCCGTACTTGTGCACCGCCGGGCGGTCGCGCTCGACCCCATAGATCCGGTTCGAGCCGCGCTCGATCTGGCCCATCGCGGTCGAGGCGGCGAGGAGCGCGACGAAGATGCCCGCGATCAGGGCGGTCGCACTGTCGGAGGTCTCGGTCCCCTGCTCGAAGGCCTGGGTGACGATCTGCCCTGCCGGACCGGGTGCGAGCTCGCGGACCGTGTCGGTGATCACCCGCGAGAAGCTCTCCTGACCGAGCGCGTGGCCGAGGGCGACGAGTGCGATCAGCGCCGGGAAGAACGCGAGCACGAGCTGAAAGGCGAGTGCACGCGAGTGGCTGAACCCGTCGGCGAAGCGAAAGCGGATGAAGGAGTCGCGAAGCAGCGCCCCGATTCCGGTCTTGCGCAGGGTGTCGACGGCGTCGTCGCCCTCGAGCTCGCGGGTCTCCGGGACTTGGGCGGCGGTGCTCAAGGCGCCGCCACCAGCCGAACCGGTAGGGAGGCGATCCCGTAGATCCCGAGCGGGCTCTCGAGCTTGGGTTCGCCGTCGAGCTCGACCCGCTCGACCCGCTCGGCGAGATAGAGCAGGGCCTCCTGAAGCTCGGCTCGCGCCAGGTTCGCGCCGAGGCAGAAATGGGGGCCGGCGCCGAAGGTGAGCACCTTCTCGCGCCCCCGCTCGGCGGCGATCGCGAACTCCGCCGGGCGCTCGTACGCATTCGGGTCGCGGTTGGCGCTCGCGGCGCAGCAGAAGAGCAGTGTGTTCGCGGGGAAGCGGACGTCGCGGTGCTCGACCTCGGTGCGGGTGAGTCGCGCGGTAAAGGGGGTGATCGGCTCGAGGCGCAGCACCTCCTCGACCGCGGAGGCGGCGAGCTCGGGACGTTCGCGAAGCAGAGCCCACTGCTCCGGGTGGCGCGCGAACAGGGCTACCGCGTGAGCGAGCTGGGCCTGGGTGGTGTCGACCCCGCCGACGAGGACGGCGCTGATCAGGTCGACGCACTCGGACTCGCTCAGGCGGTCGCCCTCGGCCTCGGCGGCGATCAGCTCGGAGATCAGATCCTCTCCGGGATCCTCGCGGCGACGAGCGAGGAGCTCGGCGGCGTAGTCCTGGAACTCCCTCGCGGCACGTTCGAGCACCTCGAGCTCGCTCGCGACGCGCACCGGGTCGAACTGGCCCTGGATCAGGTTCGCCCAGCGGCCGAGGCGCTCCGCGTCGGAGGCGGGCGCACCCATGATCGCGGCGATCATCCGGGCGGGATAGGGGCGCGCCACCGCGGCGACCAGCTCGCAGCGTCCATCCCCAGCAAGCACCGGTTCGAGAAGCTCGGCGAGCACCGCCCGCATCTTGGATCTGTGCCGGTCGGCCGCCGGCGGGGTGAAAGCGGGTTGCACGAGGCGGCGTAGGCGCCGGTGCTCGTCGCCGTCCAGGTCGAGCAGGTTCCCCTTGAGGCGCTCGTACAGGGGCCCGCTGCTCACCCCCTGGACCTCCAGCATCGTTGTTCCGGGGAAGGTCGCGTCGGGGGTGCGAAGGAAGAACGACGCCGACTCGCGGTCGAGGACGAAGAAGCCGACCGGCTCCGCGCGCGCGAGCCAGCCGCGCTCGCGCAGCTCCTCGAGCCTGGCGTGAAACGCCTCACCGCGCCACTCGGGATCGACGTAGTCGAGGGTTGGGAGGTCGAGCTCGGTGACCGCGCTCATGCCGCGGGATTCGATCATGCTCCGGCGCGCGCTGCGCCGCCGGGGGCGCCGCCGGCTCTCAGCCTCGGGCGCGGATGCCGGCGAGGAGGATCTCGAGGTAGCGCTCCCAGCTCATCGGCGCGGGGCCCTGGTTGCTGTGCACGGCGCTGCCGAGCCCGCGCATCAGGCTGGGGATGTCCTCGGCGTCGATGTCGGGACGCAGCTGGCCGCTCGCCTTCGCCCGCTCGACCACCTGGCCCGTGATCCCGCGCATGTCCACCGCCATGGCCGCCTCGTGGCAGAGCCCTGGTCGCTGTTCCATCGCCTCCGAAATCGCGACGTCGTCGGCGATCACCCGGGCGCAGTCGGAGAGGAACTGAACCAGCCCGGCCCACGGATCAGCGAGCTCGAGCGAGCGCTTCCCGGCCGCCGCGAAAGCCTCGAAGCGGGCGTCGGCGAGGGCCCTGATCAGGTCCTCCTTGGTGGGGAAGTGGCGGTAAACGGTGCCCACCCCGACCCCGGCGGCCCGGGCGATGTCGTCCATCTGGGCGTCGAGCCCTTCGCGCGCGAACTGCTCGCGGGCCGCGAGAAGAACCTTGGCCCGGTTGCGGCGCGCGTCGGCACGCTGCACAGTCGCGCCATCGGCGGCGCGGCTATCGACGCTGGTGGTGCTCACTTCTGCCCCTCTCAACCCTGACGACAAACGGAACGCGGATTCCGTATAGTCATCCGAAACCGGAACTCTGCTTCCGATTCTACCCGACGAGAGGAGCAACCCAACCATGGCGACCGACCAGGACTTTCAGAGCAAACGGTGGCTCGCCTTGGCGCTGCTCGCGATGGCGCAGTTCGTCGTCGTCCTCGATGCCTCGATCGTCAACGTCGCGTTGCCCTCGATCGGCGAGTCGCTCGCCTTCTCCCAGGACAACCTCTCCTGGGTCGTGAACGCTTACGTGCTCACCTTCGGAGGCTTCCTCCTGCTCGGCGGCAGGCTTGCGGACCTGCTCGGGCGCCGGCGCGTCTTCATGGTCGGCCTGGTGTTGTTCGCGCTCGCCTCGCTCGCCGGGGGATTCGCAGAGAGCGAGGGCACCTTGATCGCCGCCCGCGCGGTCCAGGGCCTCGGGGCGGCGATTCTCTCGCCGGCCGCGCTCTCGATCGTCACGACGACCTTCCGCGACGGCTCGGAGCGCAACAGGGCGCTCGGGGTCTGGGGGGCCGTGGCCGGCGCCGGAGGCGCCGCGGGCGTGCTCCTCGGAGGCGTGCTCACCGAGTACCTCGGCTGGGAGTGGGTGCTGTGGGTCAACGTGCCGATCGGAGTCGCCGCCGCGGCGCTGGCTCCGTCGCTGATCGCCGAGAGCCGCTCGGACTCCGAAACGCGGGCCTTCGACTTCGCCGGCGCCTTCAGCGTCACCGCCGGGCTCTCGCTGCTCGTCTACGCGCTCGTCGAGGCGCCCGATGCAGGTTGGGGATCGGGTCAGACGATCGGTCTGCTGGCCGGGGCGCTCGCCCTGCTCGCGGCGTTCGTCGCGATCGAGCGCCGCTCGGCCGCGCCGCTTGTGCCGTTCTCGATCTTTCGCAACCGGACCCTGACCGGCGCCAACGTGGTCGGGCTGCTCACCGGCGCCTCGCTGTTCAGCATGTTCTTCTTCATCTCGCTCTACATGCAGAACGTGCTCGGCTACAGCGCGATCAAGGCCGGGGTGTCCTACCTGCCGCTGGCCGTCTCGATCATCCTCGCAGCCGGGATCGCCTCCCAGCTCGTCACCAAGGTCGGCTTCAAGCCGGTGCTCGCGACCGGGATGGTGCTGATCTCCGGTGGGTTGCTGTGGTTCAGCCGGATCTCGGTCGACGGGAGCTTCGCCGCTGACGTGCTCGGCCCGTCGCTGCTGGCAGCTTTCGGGCTCGGCTTCGCCTTCGTCCCGCAGACGATCGCTGCGATGTCGGGGGTTCGCGACAGCGATGCCGGCCTCGCCAGCGGTCTGATCAACACCGCGCAGCAGGTCGGGGGGGCGCTCGGTCTCGCGCTGCTCTCGACCGTCGCCTTCACTCGCATCGACGATCTCACGGCGGTGGTGGGTGGCGACCCGGCCGCGCTCCCGGCGGCGTTGACGGAGGGATACTCAGACGCCTTCCTGGTCGGTTCGGGCCTCGGCCTGGTCGGGCTGATCGCGACGCTGGTGCTGATCCGCGGGCGCGACAGCCGCGCGCACGTCGAGCTCGGCGGCGCCGAGGGCGCGGCGGGGGCCCGCGCCTAGTCAGGCGCCGGTTGAGCGACGCAGCGCGTTCGGGCCGAGCTCGCCCGGACGGGTGTAGCCGCTCAACCCGAGCGTCAGGTCGAGCTCGGCGAGCAGCCGGCGCAGGATCTCCTCGACCCCGGCCTGACCGCCGAGCGCGAGCCCCCAGAGGTAGGGGCGGCCGAGCAGCACGGCGTCGGCGCCGAGACAGAGCGCCTTGAGCACGTCGGCGCCGCCGCGGATCCCGCTGTCGAGCAGCACGGCGATCTCGCCGCCGAGCGCCTCGGCGATCGCCGGCAGCGCCTCGAGCGATGCGATCGCTCCGTCGACCTGACGCCCGCCGTGGTTGGAGACGACGACACCGTCGGCGCCGCGCTCGCGCGCCTCGCGCGCGTCGTCGGGGTGGAGGATGCCCTTGATCACGATCGGCAGCTCGGTCATCGCGCGGAGCTCCGAGACGTCGTCCCAATCGAGCGAGGGGTTCGCCTGCACCCCGAGGAAGTGGCCGACCGCGGCCCCCAGGTCCTCCTCGGGCGAGCGCTCGAGAGCGGCGCGAAAGACCGGGTCGGAGAGGTACTGCGCGATCCCGACGCCGCGCAGGAAGGGAAGCTCGGCGCGCTGTAGGTCGCGGGGCTTCCAACCCGGGATGTAGGTGTCGACGGTGAGCACGATCGCCGAGTAGCCGGCCGCCTCGGCGCGAGCGATGAGGCTGCGCGCGAGCTCGTCGTCGTTCGGCCAGTAGAGCTGATACCAGCGCGGCGCCTCGCCGCCGGCTTTGGCGATCTCCTCGAGCGATGTCGCCGAGGCGGTCGAAACGACGATTGGCAGCCCGAGCGCGGCCGCGGCGCGCGCGGTCGCGAGCTCTCCGTCGGCATGGACGATCGTCTGCGCGCCGATTGGGGCGAGGGCGACCGGCGCGGGGAGCGTCATCCCGAGCAGCTCGACCGACAGGTCGCGCTCGGCCACGTCGCGGAGCATTCGCGGCACGATCCTCCAGCGGCGAAAGGCAGCGAGGTTCTCGCGAGTTGTGTCGCCCGACCCAGCGTCGGCGAACACGTAGTCGGCGGCGGCCGGGTCCATCCGCTGCTCGGCGAGGCGCTCGAGCTCGTCCCAGGCGATCGGCGGGTCGGGGCGCTCGCCGCCGAGCCCGCGCGCGTAGATCCCGCGGTAGTGATCTCCGAAGGCCTCGGCCACGCCCCGAGGCTATCCGCCAGCGCCCGTGCGAGGAAAGCCGTGCGGCTCGCCGAATAGGGCGGGGGTGATGGCGGTGATGACGCCCCGCGACCCATTCGGCCGTGCCGTGCTGCGCACGGTCCTGATCGTGGTCGTGGTCGCGCTCGCCCTCTACATCCTCTACCTGTTGCGCACGCCGATCACCTGGCTGATCATCGCCGGCTTCATCGCCGTCGCGATGTCCGGCCCCGTGAACCTGATCCAGCGCTGGACCGGGCGGCGTGGCCTCTCGATCGCGCTCGCCTACCTGGCTCTCGTCCTCGTCCCGATCGGGCTCGGCGCGCTGCTCGTCCCGGGCCTGGTCAGCCAGGGCGAGCAGCTCGCCACAGACGTGCCCGGCTACGCGCAGGACGTGACCGACTTCGTCAACGAGAACGAAACCCTTCGCGGCCTGAACGAGAAGTACGACATCACCGCCGAGATCGAGTCGGCGGCTCAGGAGCTGCCGAGCCGGCTCGGCGACGCGGCGAAGGTCCTCCAGGACATCGGGGTCGGCGTCGTCAACTCGATCTTCGTTGCGGTCACGATCCTGATCTTGAGCGTGTTCATGGTCGGCGGCGGTGGGCGCTGGGCGGAGGCCTTCGTCCGCTCCCAGCCAGCGGCCCGCGCCGAGCGAGTCGACCGCGCGCTCCGACACATCGCGGATGCGATCGGAAACTACGTGGGCGGGGCCCTCCTGCAGGCGACGATCGCCGCCGTGAGCGCGTTTGTCGTGCTGACGATCCTCGGCGCCCCGTTCGCCGGACCGCTGGCGCTGGTCGTCTTCTTCTTCGACCTGATCCCGGTCGTCGGCGCGACGATCGCCGCGGTCCTGATCGCCATCGTGATGCTGTTCGTCAACTTCCCCGTCGGGCTGATCATCTGGGTCGTCTTCGCGCTCGTCTTCCAGCAGATCGAGAACTACGTGATCCAGCCGCAGATCCAGCGCCGGGCCGTCGCCGTCGAGCCGTTCGTCGTGCTCGTCGCGGTGCTCTTCGGCTCGACCCTGTTCGGCGTCGTCGGCGCGATCCTGGCGATCCCGGCGGCGGCGTCCATTCAGATCGCGATCCGCGAGTACCGCGACTACCGCCGCGAGTCGACTGTGGTCGCCGGCACCCCCACCGAGATCCCCGCCGCCAACCCGGCGTAGACTCGGCGCTCGGCGTACCCTGGGTCGATGGCGACCCGGCTGGAGCCGACCCGCGAGGCGCTCGGCCCCGCCGCGATCGAACGCGCGGCGGAGACGATCCGCGGCGCGGTGCGCGAGACGCCGCTGCTGCGTGCGGGCGCGATCTCACGCCAGCTCGGCGTGCCAGTCACGCTCAAGGCCGAGAACCTCCAGCGCGCAGGCTCGTTCAAAATCCGCGGCGCCGCCAATCGGCTCGCCGCGCTCGATGCGGAGCAGCTTCGCGCGGGGGTGGTGGCGGCGAGCGCCGGCAACCACGCTCAAGCCGTGGCGGTCGCCGCTCGCGCTCGCGGAACGACTGCCGAGCTCTTCATGCCGGCGGACGCCCCGCTCGCCAAGGTCTCTGCGGTACGCGGCTACGGCGGCACGGTTCGGCTCGTCGAGGGCGGCTTCGACGAGGCGGTCGCCGCGGCGCGGGAGCGCTCCCGGGAGGGCGGGCGTACGCTCGTCCACGCCTTCGACGACCCCGCCGTGCTCGCCGGCCAGGGGACCGTCGGCCTCGAGATCGCCGCCCAGGCCCCGGCTACGCGGCTGATCGTCGTCGCGGTTGGCGGCGGGGCGCTCGCGGCCGGGATCGCGATCGCAGCAAAGCAGCGCATCCCCGGGGTGCGGGTTGTCGGCGTCCAGTCCGAGGCCTGCGCTCCCTATCCGCCCTCGCTGCGCGCAAGACGGCCGATCGGCGCGCGCTCGGTGAGCACGATCTGCGACGGAATCGCGGTCAAGCAGCCGGGCGAGCTCACCCTGCCCCTGGTCGGCAAGTACGTCGACGAGATCGTCACCGTGGACGACGACGAGGTCGCGCAGGCGATGGTCATGCTGCTCGAGCGCTCGAAGCTGGTGGTCGAGGGCGCCGGGGCGGCCTCGGTCGCCGCGTTGCTCGCCGGCAAGGTGAGCCCGCCTCAGCGCGGCGAGACGTGCGCGGTGCTCTCCGGCGGCAACGTCGACGCCGGACGGCTCGCCGAGTGCATCCGGCTCGGCGAAACGGCCGCCGGCAGACGCCTGGCCTTCTCGACGGTGGTCCCCGATCGCCCGGGGGCGCTTGCGAAGCTGCTCGCAACGCTCGCCGAGCAGGGCGCGAACGTGATCGACGTCGCGCACATCCGCGAGGGGGTCGACCTGCACGTCCGCGAGACGGGGATCCGCCTGGTACTCGGCACCAACGGCCCCGAGCACGGAGAACGGGTGCTCGAAGCGGTCCGCGAGCACGGCTTCGAGGTCAAGATCGAGGTTCGCGCCTGATGCGCGCGGGGGCGCGCGGCGACGCCCTGAGGGTGCCGGGCGATCCCGACAGCCAGCCGATCGTGCGCGCCGCCGGCGGGCTGGTGGTCCGCGACGTGAAGGGCGACGCCGCGCGGGTCGAGGTCGCGGTCGTCCACCGGCCTCGCTACCGGGACTGGTCGCTGCCGAAGGGCAAGCTCGACCCCGGGGAGGGCTGGGAGCAGGCCGCACTTCGCGAGGTGGTCGAGGAGACCGGCCTGCGGTGCGAGCTCGTGCGCGAGCTCGTACCGGCACGCTATCGCGACCGCAAGGGCCGCGAGAAGCTCGTCCGCTGGTGGCTGATGCGCGCGCAGGGCGGGGAGTTCCGCCCCGGCGACGAGGTCGACGAGCTGCGCTGGCTCGACCCTGCCGAAGCCGCCGCGCTGCTCGACTACGAGCACGACCGCGAGCTCGTCCGCTCGCTGCAACTCTCAGACGGCTGAGCGCTGGCACCTCCAGTGCCAGGGCCGGGACGCCGAGCGCGTTCCGGCCCTAACTACGCCGGCGCCGCTCACTCGATCGGTCGTCGCCCGGCGAAGCCGTCCTCGAGACCGTGCCAGAAGCCGATCTCGTCCTCGCCCAGCTGCCAGCACAGGTACGCCTCCGTCCCCTCGAGGATCGCGGGGAAGTCGACCAGCCCGCGGTCGAGGTCGCGGATAACGAGACCGAGCGGCTCGAGGACGCCGAGCATCCCACGCACTCGAAGGAACGCCTCACCGACCTCACGGCCGGGCTCGCCACCACCGTTCGACGGCGCCGACTCACCGAGGGTCTCGTGAAGGTCGGAATCGGTGAGCCGGTCACGCGCGTCGCGGAGCTCGCCGAGCAGTGGCTCCAGCTTCGGCAGGAGGGCGTTTGCCTCCTCGAGCGTGTAGTGGCGCTCGTGGATCACCCGCGCGCGGCACCGGCCCCGGCGGCCTCCGCGAGCCGGTCGCGAAGCAGGGAGGCATCGTGCTCGGAGACAGTGCGGAGCTGGCCTTGAAAGGCGAGGTGCCAATGCTCAGCCGGCCACTTGCGAGCGTGCTCGAGCCGGGGGACAAGCTCTTCGGCGGAGACGAACCGCTCCTCGGGGAGCGCGACGACGGCCTCGGCCTCGACCCGCCAGGGATACTCCTCGTTCTTCTTCGCCCCCTCGGGCAGAAAGCGCTCGCGATCCTCGAACATCTCCGACGTGACCCGCGCGATCGCGCCGAAGGCCTGCGCCTTGGTGACGTAGAAGACGATCTCGTCGCCCGGTTCGATCTCAGCAGCCTGCTTTCGCCGGCGCTCCTTGAACGCGATCACGTCGAACCCCCGCTGGGTGTAGACGAGAAAGTTCTCGAGCGAGCCGGTCAGCACCCAAGTGGCCAAGGCGCTGGATTCTAATTGCCCGCCGCTCGGGTATAACCCGGCGCATGGACATCATGGCCGAGGAGAACAGTGGCAGGCGCGAGGAGATCGTCGAGCTGCTGCGCAAGTCGTACTGGATGGAGATTGAGACGGTGATGAGCTACATCGCCAACTCCGTCAACCCCGACGGCGTGCGCGCCCAGGAGATCAAGGAGTCGCTCGAGCAGGACATCCAGGAGGAGCTCAGCCACGCGCAGCAGTTCGCGCGGCGGATCAAGGAGCTCTACGGCGTCGTCCCGGGCTCGATGGACTTCGAGGCCGAGCAGAGCTTCTTGCAGCCGCCCGGCGACCAGGTCGACGTCGTTCACGTGATCAAGGGCGTGATCGAGGCCGAGTCGGGTGCGATCGAGCACTACAGCCGGGTGATCGAGGCCACCGACGGCATCGACCCCGTGACTCAGGACATGGTGGTCACGATCCTTCACGACGAGCAGGCCCACAAGCGCCTCTTCGAGGGCTTCCTGCGCGAGTACGAGGCGCTCGGCCTGGCGTAGCGCGGGGCGCTTCGCGACGCTGCCGGCGGTCTGGGCGGTGGGCGCGGGCAGGTACGGGAGGCCAGCGGGCGGGCACAACGTCGCTTTGGCGGCCCGGTAGCCCGAGGCGTCGACGTTGTGCCCCCTATAACGGGCACTTCGTCCCTTTCGCACTCGGACAGCGAGCGAGGTCGACGTTATGCCCGCGCCCGCCGCCAGCCGACTCTCCTACCCGCCCGTGACGGCAGGCCGGGAGACGGCGACCTCAGGCCCTCGCCGCGAGCTCGGCCGCGAGGCGGTCGGCCCGCTCGGCGTCGAGCGGGCGTGCGAGCTCTTCCCATGCCACCCGGGCCTCGGCGAGCAGCGCCGATCGCTCGGCGGGGTCGGACGCCGCGGCGCCTCGCGCCTCCAGGCTGGCCGCGTGGCCGACCGGATAACGCAGGCGCTCGGCGAGGCTCGCGGCCTCGGCCGCCGTCTCGGCGGCGTCATCGTGCTTGCCCCAAAGCGCCAGGTTGACCGATCGCGCCGCACTCGCCTCCACGGTCTGGGCGACGAGGCCGGCACGCTCGCAGAGGTCGAGTGCGCGGGCGAGCGCCTGATCTGCGTCGGCATGATCGCCGCGGTCGCGAAGCGCCGCCGCGAGCCAGAACAGCGACTCGAAGGCGATCTCGGAGCGGCCGACCTGCTCGGCGTGCTCGAAGGCCTGGCCGAGCAGCTCGACCGCGTCGTCGAACTCGCCCTCGTGCCAGTGCAGGACCCCGCGAACCGAGTACGGAAAGCAGAGCTTGCCGACGAGCGCCTCGCGTTCGGCGAGCGCCGAAGATGCCTCGCTCTCCCGCGCCGCGGACTCCCAGTCGCCGCGATGCGCCGCCAGCTGGGCGAGGGCGGCGTGGACCTCGACCTGGGAGGGCAGATCGCCCGTTTGATGTGCGAGCGCCAGGGCCTCCTCGTAGGCGCCGCGGGCGCGTTCGTAGTCGGCCTCGGAAACCTCGAAGTGGTAGCCGAGCGCGAACATCGCGCGCACCGCCTCCCCCGGGTCGCTCTCGCGGGCGAGTTCAACCGAGCGCTCGAGGTTCTCGCGGGCGCGCTCGGAGTCGCCGATCCGCCCGAAGACGCGGCCGAAGATCCCGTGCGCCCTGCTCGCCGCGCCCGCCTCCCCGAGTCGCTCGGCGAGCCGCAGAGCCTTCTCGGCGGCGTAGATCGCGAGCATGTTGTCGCCGGTGTGCATGTAGAGCGAGGCCGCCTCCTCATAGAGGCGGACGAGCTCGAGGCACGGCGCGCCGTCCTTGAGCAGGTCGATGCCGCGCTGATAGTGGGAGATCGAGCCTTGGCGCTCACCCTTGTGCCAGAGCCCGGCGCCGATCTTGCGGTGCAGGTCGCCGACCCGGGCGAGGTTCTCCTCGCCGCGATGATGCTCGAGCGCACGCTCCCAGGCCGCGACCGCCGTTTCGACCCGCCCAAGCGGCAGGGCGACGTCGCCGAGCTTCTCGCGGATCCGCGCCTGCGCCGCCGAGTCGGTCTCGAAGCGCAGCCCGAGGGCCGTCTCGTAGTGGCCCAATGCCTCGCGGTTGGAGTACAGCGCGGCGGCGGCGTCACCGGCGGCCTCGAGCGCTTCCAGCGCGCGAGCCTCGATCCGTTCGAGCTCGTGCGCGTCGAGGTCCGCGGCGGCGCCGAGGCTGGCCGCACGGCCGAGCTGGTCGGCGACCATCGCGACGACGCCTTCGGAGCGCTCGCCCGCGCGCTCGGCGATGAAGTCGCCGGCCTCCGCGTGCTTCCTCGCCCGCAGCGCCTTCGGCAGCGTGGAGTAGGCGACATCGCGGATCAGGGCGTGCTTGAAGCCGTACTCCCGCTCGCCGGCGAGTTGTCCTCCCGCGCTCGGCACGATCAAATCTCTTTCCTCGAGCGCAGTCAGCGACGCGCGCAGCTCGATCCCTTCCTCCCGCGCGACGCTTGCCAGCGAGTCCTCCCAGAACGCCTGCCCCACAACGGAGGCGTGCTGGAGCAGCCTGCGCTCGCCCCGCGGCAGCGCGTCGAGGCGCGCCGCAAGCACCGAGTGAACGGTCTCCGGCAGGGCGTCGTCGTCTCTGGTGCCCTCCTCCATGACCCGGTTGACCATCTCCTCCGCGAACAGCGGGTTGCCACCCGAGCGCTCGGCCACCCGCTCGACCAGGCTCCCGGCGCCGGCGTCAGTGCCCTGCCCGCTCGTCGGAATCAGGGCCGAGACCAGGCGGCGGGCCTCCTCGTGCTGAAGCGGGTCGAGCGTGATCGTGGTCGCGTCGAGGCGGCCGCCTCCCCAGCCGGGTCTGCGGTCGAGGAGCTCGTCACGCGCCAGACAGACGAGCATCACCGGTCCGTTCACCCAGCGCGCCAGGTGCTCGATCAGATCGAGCATCCCCTCGTCGGCCCAGTGGATGTCCTCGATCGCGAAGACGAGCGGCTGGCGGCGGCTCGCCGCCTCGACCAGCGTGCGAACGGCCGCGAACAGGCGGTCGCGATTCTGCCGCGGGTCCTCGGCCTCCGCGGCGGCATCGATGCCCTCGGCCGCCACGTCGACCCCGACCGCGCGCGCGAGGATCGCGGCGAGGGGATCGGCGGGCTCCTCGGTTCCGGCCTCGTCGAGCAGCGTCTCGACGCCGCGCGTGAGCTTTCGAAAGGCGCGCTCGCCATCGTCGGTATCGACGATCTCAAACGTGCCCCGGATCACCTCGCCCAGCGCCCAGTAAGCGAGTCCCGCGCCATACGGCGGACAGCTCCCGAGGCGCACCGCTGGGGGGCTGGGGAGCTCGCCGACGCGGGCCGTGAGCTCGCGAAGCAGGCGCGACTTGCCGACCCCGGCGTGGCCGAGCACGGTGACGAGGTGCGGGCTGCGCTCGCTGACCACTCGCTCGTAGATCGAGAGCAGCAGCGCAGATTCCTGCTCGCGGCCGACCAGAGGCACCGAGTCACGCGAGGCGCGCAGCGAGCGCCCGCGGACCACCGCCCTGACCGCCTCCCATGCAGCTACCGGCTGGGACTTGCCCTTCAGCTCGAGGCCGCCCAACTCGATGTACTCGATTGCGCCGCGAGTCAGCCGGTGGGTGACCTCGCCGACCACGACGCTGCCCGGCCGCGCCGCGCCCTGGAGGCGCGCGGCTACGTTGACCGGATCGCCGATCACGGTGTAGCCGTCGCCCACCCTCCCGGCGAGCACCTCTCCCGAGTTGATCCCGACGCGAAGCGAGAAGCTCGCCTCGGCATCCGCGGTGATCGCCTCGTTCACCTCCTCCATCGCCGCCTGCATCGCAAGCCCGGCGCGCACCGCGCGCTCCGGGTCGTCCTCGTGGGAGACGGGCGCGCCGAAGACGCCCATCACGTTGTCGCCGATGAACTTGTCGACCGTCCCGCCGAAGCGCTCGATCTCCTCGGCGAGCCTGCGCAGGGCGCGGTCGGTGAGCGTCTTCATGCGCTCGGGGTCCATCCGCTCCGAGACGGCCGTGTAGCCGGAGAGGTCGGCGAACACGACCGTCGCGTTGCGCCGCTCCTCCGGCGGGCGCTCGTCAGCCGCCCCCGGGCCCGGCTCGCGGACGGCCCCCGGGGCGAGCCCGGCACCGCACTCGATGCAGAACCGGGCGCCCGGCGGGTTCTCGGCGCCACATTCCGCGCAGGGCGGCACGAGCGCCGAGCCGCAGGACATGCAGAACCGGGCCCGCTGGGGGTTTTCGGCCGTGCAGCTGGGACAACGGGTCATCGAATGCCGCCGTTGAGCCTAGATGTTCCGCTACGCTCCGCGCCAACCGAGCCAACGAAAAACGAGGGAGAACGAGCACCTTGACCCGTCTTCGCAGCCTGATTGCCATTTGCGCCTTCGCGCTCCCGATCCCGGCCGTGGTCGCCGGTTGCGGCGGCGACGACTCCAGCGACGTCGACCCCCAGGCGGTCCTCGACGAGACCTTCAGCACCGACGAGCGCGCGTCGAGCGGCGACCTCTCGCTGACGATCAGCGGCTCCGCCGAAGGCGACGCAGGGGGCAGCTTCGAAGCGAGCTTGAGCGGGCCGTTTCAGGGCGACGCGGAGGACCCGAACGCGATCCCGCAGCTCGACTGGACCGGTTCGATCAGCGCCGACGGAGCCGGCCAGAGCTTCTCCGCCGAGGGTGGGCTGGTGGTAACCGAGGACAACGCCTTCGTCGAGTACGGCGGCGAGACCTACGAGGTCGGAACCGAGACCTTCTCCCAGTTCAAGCAGCTCGCCGAGAGTGCGGCTGCCCAGCAGACCGAGGGCTCCGAGGGTCTCTCGTTCGCTGAGGCGTTCACCCAGCAGTGCGAGAGCCAGATCGAGGCCGCGGGTGGAGACCCCTCGGCCTGCGAGATCGACTTCCAGAGCTGGCTCACGGACCTGACCAGCGAGGGCACCGAGGACATCGAGGGCACCGAGGCCGATCACGTCTCGGGCTCCCTCGACGTCGAGACGATGCTCCAGGACCTGGTCGAGCTCGGCACCTCAGTGCCGCAGGCCGCGACGAGCGGCGTTCCGACCGAGGAGCAGGTCCAGCAGATCGCCGACGCGGTCGAGGAGGCTTCCTTCGACCTCTACTCGGGCACCGAGGATCGGATCCTGCGGGGGCTCGACCTCAACGTCGCGATCGACCCGAGCTCGATCCCCGATGCTTCCGCGGCGGGTGTCGAGAGCGTCGATGCGAGCTTCTCGATGCGCCTCGGCGCGGTCAACGAGGAGCAGACGATCGAGGCTCCGAGCGATGCGCAGCCGCTCGCGGATCTGCTCGGCCAGTTCGGCATCGACCCGAGCGCGCTGGGTGGGCTTGGAGCGCTCGGCGCCGGCGGGGTCGACCTCGGGACCCCCCCGGGCCAGAGCGGCGGCGGCGCCGCGCCCGTCCCCGGCGGCGGTAACGCCGACGCCTACCTCGACTGCATCGCGAAGGCGCAGACCCCGGAGGAGATCAACACCTGCTCCCAGGAGCTCTAGCTCCGAGCGACAAGCGTTTGGGCACGGGGCCCCGGCGAAGAGCCGGGGCCCCGTTCTCGTAGTCTCCGCGTCCGATGCGGCGCTTCCTCTTCTCGGCGCAGGGCTGGCCGTACCTGCTGACGCCGTTCATCCCCGGGGCGGTGGCGCTCGAGCTGGCGCACGCGGAGCCGACCGTCGTCTTCACCGTCGCCGCGCTCGGGATCGTCCCGACCGCGGCGCTGATGGGACTCGCCACCGAGGAGCTGGCGCTGAAGTCCGGCCCGGGAATCGGCGGCCTGCTCAACGTCACATTCGGCAACGCGCCCGAGCTGATCATCGCGATGTTCGCGCTCGCCGAGGGCCTGCAGGAGGTGGTCAAGGCCTCGATCGTCGGCTCGATCATCGGCAACGTGCTGCTCGTCCTCGGCGCCTCGATGCTGGTCGGTGGCCTGCGCCACGATCGGCAGACGTTCAACCCGGTCGCCGCCAGCGCGCAATCCTCGATGCTGCTGCTGGCGGTCGGGGCGCTCTTCATGCCGGCGATCTTCGAGCTCGTCGAGGGCAAGGGGCTGCCGCCGATCAGCGCCGAGCTCGTCAGCTACGGCTCGACGGTTGAGAAGCTCTCGCTGGCTGTGGGCATCGTCCTGATGGCCTCCTACGTCGCCGGCCTCTTCTTCTCGCTTCGCACCCACCGCGACATCTTCAACCCGCCCTACGCGGAGGAGCACGAGGAGGGGGTGGGCTGGAGCGTGCGCCGCTCCGTGATCATGCTGTTCATCGCCGGCCTCGCGGTGGGGCTGATGTCGGAGATCCTCGTCGGCTCGATCAGTGAGGCATCCGAGACGATCGGGCTCTCCGAGTTCTTCATCGGGGTGATCATCGTCGCGATCGTCGGCAACGCCGCCGAGCATTGGGTGGCGATCCTCGTCGCCTACAAGAACAAGATGGACCTCGCGGTCAACATCGCGATCGGCTCCGCCGCCCAGATCGCGCTCTTCGTCGCCCCGGTGCTGGTGTTCGCCTCCTTCTTCATCGGACCCGAGCCTCTGGCGCTCGTCTTCAACGGGTTCGAGCTCGGCGCCGTCCTGCTCGCGATCCTGGTCGCGAACGCCGTCACCCAGGACGGAGAGTCGAACTGGTTCGAGGGGGTCCAGCTGCTCGCGCTCTACGCGATCCTCGGGATCGCCTTCTTCTACGCGTAGTGGACTACCTGCTGCTCGCGGTCAGCTTCGCGGTCATCCTGGCCGGCGCGCTGCTGTTCACGAACGCGGTCGAGTGGGCGGGCCACCGGATGGAGATGGGCGAGGGCGCGACGGGCAGCCTGCTCGCGGCGGTCGGCACGGCGATGCCCGAGACCCTGATCCCGATCGTCGCGATTCTCGGCGGGGCCGAAGGCGCCAATGACGTCGCCGTGGGCGCGATCATCGGGGCGCCGTTCCTGCTCGCGACGATCGCGATGGCACTGGTCGGGATCTCGGCGCTCCTCTTCCGCGGGCGCCGCGAGCAGGGGACGAAGCTGGCGGCGGACGTCGAGACCCTGGACCGGGACCTGATCTTCTTTCTCGTCTTCTTCGCGGCCGGGCTAGCGATCGGTCTGGTCGCCCCCGAGGCGCTTCACGTCCCGCTGGCGATCGTCTTCCTCTGCGCCTACGCGGTCTATGCCCGGCAGACGCTGCGTGGCGGTGGGAATGTGCAGGAGGAGGAGACGATCGGCTCCCTCTACATGGACCCGACCGCGGGCGACCGCCCGCCGACGTTCCCGATCATCGTCCAGTTCATCGTCGGCCTCGGGGCGATCGTCGGCGGCGCGCACCTGTTCGTCGAGGAGCTGCTCGCGGTCGCGGAGGAGATCGGGGTGGAGCCACTCGTGCTCTCGCTCGTGCTCGCGCCGCTGGCGACCGAGCTGCCGGAGAAGGCGAACAGCTTCTTCTGGGTCCGCGACGGCAAGGACAGCCTCGCGCTCGGCAACATCACCGGGGCGATGGTGTTCCAGTCGACGATCCCGATCGCCTTCGGGATCGCGTTCACCGACTGGGACCTGGATCGCTTCGCGATCGCCTCGGGCACCCTCGGCCTCGCCGGTGGCGTCCTCGCCTACTTTGCCCTGCGCCGGCGGGAGCGCTTCGAGCTGGTGCCGATCCTCGTCTGGGTGGCGCTCTTTGGCGCCTTCATCGCCTACGTCGCGCTGAGCTGAGCGAGCTCGCCGAGGACGACGTCGTCGGTCCGCGGCGGGGAGCCGCTCAGGCCGCAGCGCCCGGTTCCGGGGCGTCCTCGTCGGGGTCCAGGGTCAGCTCTTCTTCCTCCTCGTCGCCCCCTTCGAGCGCGACGGCGGTCAGGGTGCGCTCGGAGGCCGGGTGGAAGTCGGTCTGAAAGCGCTCGAGCGCCTCGTCGCGAGCGGCCTCGTCGATCGGGACGTCCTCGGAGACCCGGATCCAATCGGCCCCCTCATAGGTCTCCATGTTGAAGACCTCCTGGTCGATCGAGGCGGAGTCGTCGACGACGACGACCACCTCGGTCTGGGGGTTGAAGTAGGTGCCCGGGCGGACGAGCAGCTCCTCGAGCTCGACCCGGTGATCTGTCTCCTCGGGAGGCATGACCGCAGCCTACCCAGCGGCGGGCCGGAGCATGCCTACTGGCCGAGGTTCTCCAGCTCGCCGAGCTGGCGCTCGACCTCGGCCTCGACGTCGAGCGGCTCCTTGCCCTGGCGGGCACGGCGCTGGTTTCGCGCGACCACGAGCTGTCGCACCTCCTCGCGGAGCTGCGGGTCGCCCCGCGGCGTGATCGCTTGATTCTCCGCGAGCAGGCGCTCGAGCTCGTCGTCGACATCGAGCGGCTGCTCGCCGCGGGCGCCCTGGCGGTACGCCTTCGCCTCGAGAAGCTGGCGAATTTCCGCCTCGCGCGACTCCGCTGAATTGCCCTCCGCGTCGGAGTCGCGCATCTTCTGCGGCAGGTCCTCGTCGAACTCGACCGAGAACTGACCCTTGCCGACCTGCCGCAAGGCGCTGCCCGCGCCGATCGCGAAGGCAAGGGCCGCGATCGGAAGCGCGGCGAAGAAGACGATCAGGATCACCTCGCCGTTGGAAACCGCGATCGGGAGAGCGAGAAGAGCGGCAGACGGCACCGACCAAGGGTAGATCAGCTAGAGCCGAGCCACCCCGTCTCCCCACTATCTCGGGGCCGGCATCGATCGGCTACCCTTTCGTCATTGACTGACCAGTCAATCGACCCTCTTGAAGCATCCAAAAGGAGCGCCTGAGAAGTGGACTTCACGCTGACCGACGAGCAGAAGGACCTGCGCGAGCTCGCCCACAACTTCGCCGAGAAGGAGATCCGCAAGGTCGCCTGGGAGTACGACCGCGAGGGCACCTGGCCCCAGGAGATCATCGAGAAGGCGTGGGAGGTCGGGTTGATGAACACCCACCTCCCCGAGGAGTACGGCGGGCCGGGCCTGGACTACCTCTCAGGCTGTCTGATCGAGGAGGAGTTCGGCTGGGGGTGCTCGGGGATCGGGACGTCGCTGGCCGCGAACGGGCTGGCGATGTCGCCCGTGGCCCTGGGCGGCTCTGAGGGGGTCAAGAAGCGCTACCTCGGGATGCTCGCCGAGGAGCCGAAGCTCGCTTCCTTCTGCCTCACCGAGCCCGATGCCGGCTCCGACGTCTCCGGAATGAAGACGAGCGCGACCAAGCAGGGCGACAAGTACGTGATCAACGGATCCAAGTGCTTCATCACCAACGGGCAGTACGCCGACTGGTACACGGTCTACGCGAAGACCGACAAGGAGGCCGGACATCGCGGGATCTCGGCCTTCGTTGTTCCCCGCGACGACACCGTGGTGATCGACAAGAAGGAGGACAAGCTCGGACAGCGCGCCTCCAACACGGCGACCGTGACCTTCAACGAGACCGAGGTTCCCGCCGATCACCTACTCGGCGAGGAGAACAAGGGGTTCAAGCTCGCGATGATGACCCTCGACCGCACCCGTCCCGGGGTCGCGGCGATGGCGGTCGGCATCGGCCGCGCCGCCTTCGAGTTCGCCGCCGCCTACTCCAAGGAGCGGGTCCAGTTCGGCGTCCCGATCGCGATGCACCAGGCGGTCGCCTTCATGATCGCCGACATGGCGACCAAGGTCGAAGCGGGCCGCCTCTTGACCTGGCAGTCCGCGGCGCTGCTCGATCAGGGAATTCGCAACACGCTCGCGTGCTCGCACGCGAAGCGCTTCGCCGCCGACTCGGCGATGGAGATCACCGTCGACGCGGTGCAGGTCTACGGCGGTTACGGGTTCATCAAGGAGTACCCGGTCGAGAAGCTGATGCGCGACGCGAAGATCATGCAGCTCTATGAGGGCACGTCGCAGATCCAGCGCCTCGTGATCGCCAAGGAGGTGCTGATGGGCCGCAACGTCAATGAGCCTCTTCTGGAGTCGGTGAGCACGCAAAACGAGGCGGCCGCGCGCGAGTCTGAGACGGCCGCGGCCGCGGTCTAGCCCGGCACGCGACAGAGGCACCTGGGGAGCAGGCCGGCGGGGACCCCCGGACTTCGGGTTCGAGGAGGAGCGAGCGTCCGCCCGGACTCGTCACTATGCACACCATGAGAGAGGATTCGGCTCGCCCCGGGGCAGGGGGCGCGCCGCCGCAGGACCCTGCGTCGAGCATCGGAAGAGCCTGGTGGGGGCCGCCCCTGATCGCGGCCTTCGGGGTCGCGGCGATGGGCTTCGTCGCACTCGCCCTCGATCTTCCGATCCGCGATCCCGACGCTCGCTACGTCGGCTCGCCGCTCGCCCTGATCGGAGTGATCGCCGCCGTCTTCGTCGCCCTCGACGTCGTCCCGCGAGCGCTGCGCTCGCGATCGCAGGGGGGCTCGACGCTCGCCGCGCTCGCGGGGGTGTTCAACGCTCGCTGGCTCGGCAAGCGCGGCGCGATCGTCCTCGTCTCGCTGCTCAGCTTCTACGCGACCTATCTCGCCTACCGCAACTTGAAGAGCTTTCTCCCGTTCGCGGTCAGCGGCGACCACGACCTGGTCCTGCTCGATCTCGAGCGCACGCTGCTCTTCGGCCAGGACCCCGCGACCCTGCTGCAGACCCTGCTCGGGACCGGGGTCGCCGCGCATGGGCTCTCGGTCGTCTATCTGTCCTTCCTCACCTTCGTGCCGGTTTCGCTCGGGGTGGCGCTGATCTGGTCCTCCAACCTGCGCGCGGGACTGTGGTACGTCACGGCTCTCTCGCTCTGCTGGATGCTGGGCGCGGCCAGCTACTTCGCGGTGCCGGCGCAGGGCCCGATCTACGCGAAGCCCGCGCTCTTCTACGGCCTCCCCGAGACCGGGGTCTCGCGGCTCCAGGAAACGCTCGCCGGACATCGTGCCGAGGTGCTCGCCGACCCGGCTGCGACCACCGCGGTGCAGAGCGTCGCCGCCTTCGCCTCGCTGCACATCGCCGTGGTCTTCGCGGCGGCGCTGATCGCGCAGCTGCTCGGCGTCCGCCGCGGGTACCGGATCGCGCTCTGGGCGTATCTCGGCCTGACCGCGCTGGCGACCGTCTACTTCGGCTGGCATTATGCTGTCGACGACGTAGCCGGCCTGTTGATCGGCGGCTTCGCGGTGGTTGCCGCGGCGTGGGCGACGGGCTTCGAGCTGCGGCCACGCACGGCACCGAGCCTCGTTCACACGAGCGCGAGGGCGACGTAGTATCCGACTGGCGCCGCGAACAGCACCGCGTCGATGCGGTCGAGCGCGCCTCCGTGGGCGCCGAACAGGCGCCCGCTGTCCTTGGTCCCCGAGGCCCGCTTGACGAATGATTCGAAGAGGTCGCCGAGCGGCGCCGCGAGCGCGATGGTGAAGCCCAGCGCGAGCCCGTCCGCGAGGGAGAGCCACGGCTGGAAGGCGGACGCGAGCGTGCACGCCGCGGTTCCGGCAATGATGCCCGCGATCAGCCCCTCGACCGTCTTGCGGGGAGAGATGGTCGGGGCGAGCGCCCGCCGTCCCAGCGTGCTGCCCAGCAGGTGCGCCGCCGTGTCGCCGACGAAGACGGCCAGCATCACGTCGAGCACGAGGCCTGCGCCGTGGTCGAGCTCGCGCAGGAGCACCCCGTGTGCGAGCCCGAGACCGATCCAGGCGACTGCGAGAACGGCGGCGACGAGGCTTCGCGCCCGCAGCTCGGGCCGGCGGTGGCCGACCACCGCGACGAGGACGCCGAGCAGGCCCGCGACGACGAGCGCAAGCGCGAGTCCCGTGCGGCCCCCCGCGGAGACGGCGAGCGGAAGCGCGCCGGCCCCTGCGCAGGCGACGACGCGCGTCCGCCCCTCCACGACGAGCATCCGGCCCAGCTCGGCGGCTGCGATCGCCGCGAGCAGAGCGAGGGCGAGCGCGAACGCGATCCCGCCGATCGCGACCAGCGCCACCGCGACGGTGCCAGCGGGCACGGCGACCGCGACCCGGGCCGGGAGGTCGGCGAGCCGCGAGCGTCCGGGGCTCGGCGGGGCGGCAGGCGTGGCGGGCAAGCGCGCCGACGCTAGCGGAGAGTGGGGATGCGCATGAACCTTCCGAATGCGCTCACGGTGGGGAGGATCGGGCTCGTGCCGGCGCTCGTGCTGCTGCTCCTCGACGGTCCGCAGGCGGCGGCCAGCGCCGTGTTCGCGCTCGGGGCCCTGAGCGACGTGCTCGATGGGCACATCGCCCGCTCGCGAGGGATCGTGACCACCTTCGGCAAGCTGATGGACCCGCTCGCGGACAAGCTGTTGAGCGGTGCCGCCTTCGTCGCCCTGGCTGCGAATGGGCGAGTCGCGGTCTGGATCGTCGCCGTGATCCTGATGCGCGAGGCCGCCGTAAGCGCCCTTCGCTGGTGGGCGAAGCGCCGCGGCGAGGTGATCGCGGCGAACGGACTGGGCAAGGCGAAGGCCGCGCTTCAGACCGTCACCATCTTCGTCTTGATCCTCGTCTCCGACCCTGGTGCCGCCTGGGTCGAGACGCTCGCCGCGGCAACCGTCGCCGTGACGGTGGTTTCGGGCGTCGCCTACGCGCTCGCCGCGCGCCACCCTCGAGGTCCCGTCGCCCGCCGCCCGGTGACACCGTGAACGCGGGAGCGAGCGCGACCACGAGCACGGCCGCGCCGCGGGTGGCACCGTCCGCCGTCGACAGCGACGGTTGCCCCGCGCTCCACGACCTCTCCTGCGTCGTCCACGTGCACTCGACCTACTCGGACGGCACGGCGGGCGTCGAGGAGCTGATCGAGCACGCCGCTCGCTGCGGACACGACGCCGTGCTGCTCACCGATCACGACACGCTCGGCGCGAAGCGCGACGGCTGGGAAGGCTGGCACGGGTCCGTCCTGTTGCTCGTCGGCACCGAGGTCTCGCCCGCGGGCGGCCACTACCTCGCCTTCGGGCTCGATCGCGAGATTGCCCACGAGGGGCTCACCGAAGCCGAGATCCCCGCTGCGGTCGAGGCCGCCGGCGGGTTCGGGTTCGCGGCGCACCCGTTCTCGGAGGGCTCGAGGATGGCGACCCGGCTGCGCCTCAAGAACGTCGGGAGCCCGCACGGCTGGCCCGACGCCGACCGCCCCGGGCTCGCCGGGATCGAGCTGTGGAGCGTAACCACCGACGCCGCGGAGGCCTGGCGCCACCCACTGGACGCAATCGGCTATCTGCGTGACCCCGAGGGCCACCTGGACGGACCGCCCGCGCACCACCTCGCGTGCTGGGACCGGCTCTGCGGCTCGCGGCGAGTGGTCGCGATCGGCGGGCTCGATGCCCACCAGCACGGGGTCAGCGTGGGCGGGCGGCTGCTCAGCCCGATGCCGCACGGCCGCTACTTCGACCTGCTCGCCACCTACGTCCAGTGCAGGCAGCCGGCCTCGGGCGCGCTCGAAGGCGATCGGGCTGCGGTGTACGACGCGTTGCGCGAGGGCCGCTGCTACCTCGGGGTCGACGCGATCGCCCCCGCGCGCGGGTTTCGCTTCTGGGGCGAGGGTCCAGACGAGGGCGTCCTGATCGGAGAGGAGCGCGAGGCGGTGCCCCTCGTCCTTCGGGCTTCGCTGCCAGAGCGGGCGAGGATCGCCCTGCTCAAGGACGGCGAGCCCCTATACGAGCGGACCGGCAATCGACTCGAGCGCGCGGTCGACGAGCCTGGCGTCTACCGGATCGAGGCGCGGCGCACTTTTCGCGGGCGCGAGCGCCCATGGATCATCTCCAACCCGATCTACCTGCGCTGAACGCGGACGCTGGGCCAAGCCAGCGCCGCGGGCGACCTCGCGCCGCTCAGCCGCGGCGCTTCGGGTCGAGCGCGATCATCGCCCCGATCGTCGTCGCGACGATCGCACCGATCACGACCAGGTGCGCCCAGCCCTCGATCGCGTCGACGGTCGCGTAGAGGAGCGCTCCGAGCACCGCCGTGGCGAGCGCCAGGTAGGCGGTGATCGAACGGCTCCTCGCCACCCGGGTACCGGTGGTCGGGACGCTCAGGTCGATGCGCTCCGCCTGGGTCATCTGGGCCGCGCTCATGTTCGCCATCCGCTCTCCTCTTTCGTGATTCCTGCTACGAGCACAACCTAGGCGGGCAAGGGTGTTGACGTCAGTGAGAGCCCGCACACAGCCGCTATCGTCGAAGGCGATGGGCGAGCCCGATGGCTGAGCGGGGCGGGGGGCGGTCGAAACCGGTCGCCGACGCGGTCGCCGAGGCCGCCCGGGTCTCGCGCAAGCGCGCGGACGACGGCAGTGTCCGGCGCGCGCGCCGGGGCGGGCGCTCGATGGACGTCTTCGGCGGCGAGATCCGCCGCCGCGACCTCTTCCCGCTCTTGGTCCTGCACCTGATCGCGCGTGAGCCTGCCTACGGGAACCGCCTGATCGAGGAGATCGAGGCGATCACCGACGGGGTGCTGTCGGTGAACCCCAACACGATCTACCCGCTGCTTCGCGAGCTCGAGGCGCAGGGGATGATCGAGGGGAGCTGGGAGCACCCCGACCGCCGCACGCGCCGCTATTACTCGATCACGGCCGCCGGGCGCAAGGAGCATCGCCGGCTGGTCGCCGAGGTCGAGCCGTTCCTCGACTCGGTGATCGACACCGTGACGCTGATCAAGCGGGAGATCTACGGGCAGAGCTGAGCCGTTGCGGGGAGGGGCGGGGAGCGCCCGCCAGGCGGTCCACGCTTTGCGCGGAGAGTCCGCCTGACGGGCGCTCCCGTCCTCCTTCCGCTGCTCCGGTCTACGCTAGGAAGCCATGGCTGAGTTGAGCGAGTCCGTTCTGGTCGAGGCCTCGCTTGCGGAGACCTGGGACTTCTACTTCGACCCGCGAGGATGGCCCACGTGGGTCGATGGCCTGCAGTCGGTCGTCTCCGCCAAGGGCTACCCGGAGGAGGGCGGCACGCTCGTCTGGCGCTCGACGCCCGCCGGGCGCGGGGAGGTGCACGAGCGCGTGATCGAGCACGAGGAGCGCCGCAGGCACCTGATCGAGTTCAAGGACCCGGCGAGCTCGGGCAGGCTGCGCAGCGAGTTCGCGATCGAGGGCGAGGGGACCCGGGTCACCCAGAGGCTCGAGTACCGCCTCGCGCGCTCGGGACCATTCGCGTGGCTCACGGAGCGGATCTTCGTCCGCGGCCAGGTGAGGCAGTCGCTCGCCCGCTCCCTGCTGCGCTTCAAGCACGAGGCCGAGGAAGCCGCCCACTTCGAAGGCCCCGGGGCGGGGGAGCCCGCCATGCCCAGCGACAGATAGCCTTCCGCGGCTCCCAACTCTCCGGAGGTTCCATGTTCGTCTTCAAGGCCGCCGTCGTCGGCGCCGGCACGATGGGCGGTGAGATCGCGCAGGCGATCGCGGCGTCAGACATCCCGGTCGTTTTAAAGGACATCGACCAGAAGTTCGTCGACCAGGGCATCGACAAGGCCCGCGAGGTGACCAAGGGCCAGCTCGACCGGCTGGTGAAGAAGGAGAAGCTGACCCAGGAGCAGGCCGATGCGCGGCTCGAGCAGGTGATTGGGCTGATCGAGGGCGCGACGACCTATGAGGGCTTCGGCGACGTCGACTTCGTGATCGAGGCGGCGCCGGAGAAGATGGAGATCAAGCAGGCGATCTTCCGCGAGCTCGACGAAGTGACGCCGGGCCACGCGATCCTCGCCTCGAACACCTCCTCGCTCTCGGTCAGCGAGATGGGCGAGGCAACCCTGCGCCCGCAGAAGGTCTGCGGCTTTCACTTCTTCTATCCCGCCTCGGTGATGCCGCTGGTCGAGATCGTCGAGGGCGAGGACAGCGAGCTCGACGCCGTCCAGACCGCCTACAACTTCGCCCAGGCGATCAAGAAGCAGCCGATCGTGTGCGCTGAGGTGCCGGGCTTCGTCGTCAACCGGATCCTCAACTCCGCCGTCGGCGAGGTCTGGCGCGCCCAGGAGGAGCAGGGGCTCTCGATCAAGAAGATCGACGAGGCGATCCAGGGCGCGAACGTCGCCCCGATGGGGCCGTTCTTCCTCGTCGACCTGCTCGGCCTCGACACCGTCTTCCACGTCGCCGAGCATCTCAACAGGTCCTACGGGGACTCCTTCTACGTCCACGAGGGGATGCGCAAGCTCGTCTCGGAGGGCAAGTTCGGCGCCAAGTCGGGCGGCTCGGGTTTCTACGAGAACGGCGAGCCGCAGATCGAGGGCGACGCCGATCCCGACGGTGAGGCGCTCGCGGAGCTGATGAAGCTGAAGGCGGTCGTCGAGGCTTGCGCGTTGCTCGAGGAGGGGGTGTGCAGCGTCCGCGACATCGACCTCGGGATGATGGCCGGCGCCGGCATGGACCCGCGCCGGGGGATCTTCCCGCCGTTCATGGGCGCCGATCTCGCCGGCCTCGACGAGATCCTCGAGAAGCTCGAGCGTGCCGCGGAGGAGCACGGTGAGCGCTTCGCCGCGCCGCGGGTGCTGAAGCGACTGGTCGCGCAGGGACGCCTCGGGGCGAAGGCGGGCCAGGGCTTCTACGCCTATCCGCAGGCCGACGAGGGTGAGCAGACCGACACCGTGAAGCTCGAAACGCGCGGCGACGTCGCGATCGCGTGGCTCGCCAACCCGCCGATGAACGCGGTCTCCCCGCAGGTGGTCAAGGACCTCGGCTCGGTCTGGGAGAAGGTCACCTCGAACGGCGAGATCGGTGCGATGGTGATCGCCTCCTCGATCCCCGTCGTCTTCTCGGCCGGCGCCGACATCAAGGCGTTCACGAAGATGGACGAGGCCGGCGGCAAGGACCTGATCGACTCCGGGCACGCGCTGCTCCGCGACCTCGGGCGAAACCGCGTCTCGACCGTGGTCGCCGTCAACTCGCTCGCCTTCGGCGGCGGCTGCGAGCTGGCGATGGCGTGTGACTTCCGGATCGCGGCGGAGTCGGCGGTCTTCGGTCAGCCGGAGATCAAGCTCGGGATCATCCCGGGCTTCGGCGGTACCCAGCGCCTGCCGCGGCTTGTGGGCCAGGAGAAGGCGCTCGAGATGAACCTGATCGGGGACGCAATCCTGGCCGAGGAGGCCGAGGCCTACGGGCTCGCCAACCGGGTCGTGCCCGACCATGAGCTCTTCGACACCGCCCTCGCCTGGGCGCGCAAGCTGGCCGGCCAGGCGCCGGTCGCGGTCGAGCGCGTCAAGGTCGCCTCCGCCGACCCCGACCTCGATGAGGGGATCGAGAACGAGAAGGCCGGCTTCGCGAGCGCCTTCCAGACCGAGGACGCCAAGGAGGGAATCAGCGCGTTCCTCGGCAAGCGCAGCCCGAAGTGGCAGGGGAGGTGAGCCCCGACTCCTCGGTTCTCACCCCTCAGGCACAGCTCGCGGGGCTGATCCTCGAGGCGGAGCGGGTTGTCGCGCTGAGCGGGGCGGGGATCTCGGTGCCTTCCGGGATCCCCGACTTCCGCACCCCGGGCAAGGGGTTGTGGGAGAAGGTCGACCCGATGGAGGTCGCCCACATCGACGCCTTCCATAGCGACACGCAGCGGTTCTGGCGCTTCTACCGCCCGCGCTTCGCCGCCCTCGACGACAGGGAGCCGAACGGAGCGCACCTCGCGCTCGCCGAGCTGGAGGCCGGCGGCCTGCTCGAGGCCGTGATCACCCAGAACATCGACCGCCTGCACGCGAAGGCGGGCTCGGAGCGGGTGATCGAGGTGCACGGCTCGATCGCGACCTCGAGCTGCACCTCCTGCCGAGCCAGCTACCCGATCGAGTCGGTCGGCGAGCTCTTCGACGAGGACGGGGTCGCGACCTGCGCGGTCTGCGTCGGCAAGGTGAAGCCGGACGTAGTCCTCTTCGGCGAGCTCCTGCCCGAGGCCGCGATCAGCGAGGCTCAGCGCCTCTGCTCGGAGGCCGACCTGCTGGTCTGCGTCGGCTCCTCGCTCGAGGTCCACCCGGTCGCCGCGCTGCCGGAGCTGACCCTCGCCTCCGGCGGGCGGGTCGCGGTCGTGACCCAGGGCCCCACCCCGTACGACGCCGATGCCGCCGTGAAGCTCGACGGCGACGTCGTCGACGAGCTCGAGGCGGTGCTCGCGGCGCTGTAGGTGTGATCGCTCATCCCCGGCTACCCCTGCAGGAAGGCCAGCGCCGCCGCCACCTGGCGGTGGGTCTCCTCCTCTCCGGGCCGGCCGAGCTTGGCGAAGATCGAGCTAAGGAGGCAAGAGGGTGCACTTCAGCCATCCTCGCTGCCCCGTAGGCAGCGGCCGGCGACGCCTTCGGATTCAGCTCGGAACCAGGATGATCGCGCCCTGACGCGCCACCGGCACGAAGTCACGCCTGTCGAAGGTGAGGACGCGACCGCCACGGCGCTCGGCGCAGGCGATCACGAACGAGTCCGCGATCCTGAGGCGCAGATCGGCGAAGCGAGGGCGTCGAGGGGCCGCCCTGTGGTCGGGATCGGAGCGATTGAGAGCGGCGAGGATCCCGGACGTGGACCGGCGTCGAGGCGTGTCGCTCGCGATAGCCTTGCCTGGGATGAGGAGCAGGGTCCGAGAATCGGCCGGATCGATCTTGCCGGCGCTGGGCGCTGGGCTGCTCGCGCTTGGGGTGGCTGTGGCGCCCGCGGCGGCGGCCGGCGACAAGGTGACGATCAAGCGGACCACCGGCGGGATCCCCAACATCACCGCGAAGAGCCTGCGGGGCGCCGGGTTCGGCTACGGCTACGCGTTCGCCACCGACAACATCTGCGAGATGGCCGACGACTACGTCACGGTCAGAGCCGATCGCGCCCGCTACTTCGATCCGGCCGGCTCGTATGAGTCGCGGGGCAACGGCGCCGAGATCAACAACACGGACTCCGACTTCTTCTATCAGCGGATCATCGACACGAAGAAGGTCGAGAGCCTGATGTCCCAGAAGCCCCCGGTTGGCCCGCTGCCGGGTCTCAAGAGGGTGATTCGCGGCTACGTCGCGGGCTACAACTCCTACCTGCGCAAGACCGGGGTCGAGAACATCACCGACCCGCGCTGTCGCGGCGCCGAATGGGTGCGGCCGATCAGCGAGCTCGACGCTTACCGGCGCTTCTACCAGCTCGGCCTCCTGGCCAGCCAGACGGTGGCCGTGGACGGGATCACGAACGCGTCGCCGCCGTCACCGCCGGTTTCCGGCGCGGCTACCTCGACCGGCCGGGTTGGCGACGCTGAGCGCCGCATGATCGGCGAGCTCGGCGAGCGGCTCGACGCCGGTGGGCTTGGCTCGAACGCCTACGGGCTGGGCAGCGAGGCCACCCGCAACGGTCGCGGCATGGTGCTCGGCAACCCGCACTTCCCCTGGTTCGGCCCCGAGCGCTTCTACCAGGCTCACATCCGAGTTCCCGGCGAGCTCAACGTCAGCGGCGCCAGCCTCTTCGGCGTCCCGGCGGTGCTGATCGGTCACACTAGGAAGCTCGCGTGGAGCCACACCGTGTCGACGGCGTTTCGCTTCACGCCGTTCGAGCTGCGCCTGGTCCCGGGATCGCCGACGACCTATCTGGTCGACGGGCAGCCGACCGAGATGACCAGCGACCAGGTGACGATCGACGTCCGCCAGGCCGACGGCTCGCTCGCCGAGCAGACGCGAACGCTCTACAACACGGTGTACGGGCCGATGTTCACCTCGATCCTCGGCCTGCCGCTGTTTCCGTGGACGTCGACGAGCGCCTACGCGATGGGCGACGTCAACGCGGAGAATCTCCGCTACCTGAACCACTTCTTCGCGACGAATCACGCGCAGTCGAGCAGGCGGCTCTACTCGATTCTGAAGCGCTACCAGGGGATCCCGTGGGTCAACACGATCGCCTCCGACTCCAAGGGCCGGGCTCTCTACGCCGACGTCGGTGCGATCCCGGCGGTGCCCGACACGAAGGCGGCCGACTGCAACACGGCGCTCGGCGTGGCGACGACCAACCTGCTCGGCTTGCCGGTGCTCGACGGCTCGCGCAGCGCCTGCAACTGGGATTCCGATCCCGACGCCGTGGTCCCCGGGACCTTCGGCCCGGCCCGCGAGCCGCACCTGTTTCGCCGCGACTACGTGACCAACTCCAACGACAGCTACTGGCTCTCCAACCCCGAGCAGCCGCTCGAGGGGTTCGCGAGGATCATCGGCGACGAGCGCACCGCCCGGTCCCTGCGCACCCGGCTCGGTCTGAAGATGGTCGAGCAGCGGATCGCGGGCAGCGACGAGTACGCGGGCAAGCGCTTCACCCGCCGCCAGCTGGAGAGGATCGTCTTCAACAACCGCCAGCATGCCGGCGAGCTGTGGCGCGACGAGCTGGTTCGGCTCTGCGAGGAGAACCCGACGCTGCAGGGATCGAGCGGCCCGGTCGACGTCAGCGAGGCATGCCCGGTGCTGGCCGCCTGGGACGTACGAGACAACCTCGACAGCCCCGGAGCGATCCTCTTCCGGCGTTTCGCCAGCCGCGCGCTCGGCGGCGGCCCGGTGCCCGTCGGGGGCCCGGTGAGCCCCTACGCGAGGCCGTTCGACGTCAACGACCCGGTCAACACGCCGAATGGCCTCGCCACCGACCAGCCGTCGGTGCGAGCCGCATTCGCCGACGCGGTCCAGGATCTGCGCGGCGCCGGCATCGCGCTCGACGCTTCGCTTCGCGATTACCAGTACACGGAGAGAAATGGCGAGCGCATCCCGATCCACGGTGGACCCGGAGATCCGATCGGCGTCTTCAATGCGATCTCGGCGCCGTGGAACGGCGAGGGCTTCGACCCGATCGAGCACGGGTCGAGCAGCGTCACGGTGACGAGCTTCACCAACGGCTGCCCGAACGCGCGCTCGATCCTCACCTACTCGCTCTCGACCGACCAGACCTCGCCTTACTTCGCCGACCAGACGCGGAGGTTCTCACACAAGAAGTGGGTGCGCACGCCCTTTTGTGCCTCCGAGGTCCGCGCCGCAAAGCCGGTCGCGAAGGTCCAGCGGCTGCGGGTCACTCGCTAGCCGACGAGCGGCCCGAGCCTCAGCCGAGGGCGCGCTTGCGGCGCATCAGGCGCTCGCAGAGGCGCCGTGTCGGCGATCTCGGCATTCGCCGCCGAAGCTAGCCGAGCCGACGTCGACGCAGCACGCGCTCGCAGAGCCGAACCGTCTCGACCATCTCCCCGTGCCGCGCCTCGCCGAGCTCCCCGCGGAGCGCCTCGCTGGCGGCCTCGGTGGTGATCTGCCGGCGGTCCTCGAGCTTCGCGAGGGTCTCGGTGAGCGCCTCGCTCGCGTCCCCGGCGGGCTCGGCGAGCAGCGCCTCGAGCCCGATCCTGAGCTGAAGGGCGGCCTCGCGGGTGCGCCCCGCGTCGAGGTCGGCGCGCGCGCGGAGCAGCGGGGACTCGCTGAGCGAGACCGAGCCACGCCCGCCGAGCACCTCCGCAACCCGCTCCTGGGGGCGCAGCGCCTCACGCAGGCGCTGGCGCTCGCTGCGCGGCAGCTCGGCGGCCTCGCTGTAGCGCCCTTCGGCGAGCGCCTCGCCCGAGCCGTGGCCGACGCGGACCGCGAGGGCGTGCTCGGCAGAGACGTCCGGCAGATGCGGGTCCATCGCCGCGGTGCGGTGGGCGTGGACGGCGCGGTTGATCAGCTCGAGACCGGCGCTCACCTCGGCCTCGATCGCCTCGGGGTCGGCTCGCAGGGCGGCGAGCCAGCGCCCCGCGGCCTCCTCGTCGCCGAGCGGCTCAGGCCGGATTGCGGTCAGCGTCGTCAGCGGCACGGTGGCCTGCGGGGCCGCCGGGTCCGCGTCCTTGGGCTTGGCTCGGCCGAAGCGCCTGCGCAGCGGGGCGGGGGCCCCCGCAACGCCGACGACGAGCACGCGCTCGCCACCGACTCTGCTCAGGTAGCGGCCCTCGTCGAGTCCGACCAGGCCGGCCAGCTCGAGCTGAACGAAGGGAAACGACTCCGCGATGGCGCCGGGGCGAAGCTACTCGCCGAGGTGCGCGCTCGAGGCGCGCTTGCGGCGGCCCTTTGCCTTCTCGGCGTGCTCCTTCTCGGCGGGTAGGGAGTAGCGCGAGGGGGAGGTCGCGACCTCGGGGTTGTCGATCTCCGCGATCCGCTGGATCAGTCGCTTCCACTGGTCGGCCTTGAGGACCTGCGTGAGTCGCGCGGAGCCCGAGCCGGTGTCGGTCCCCGGGCCATAGAGCGGCTGGAACCCGACGTGGACGTGGTCGGCGTGGTCGCCCATCGCGTAGGTGTTCGCGCCGAGGTCCATCAGCGAGATGATCTGGTCCGGCGCCGCCGAGCCCTGGAGCGCCATCACGTCGCGGACGAGCGCCTCGGTGATCGAGCCCGGCCCCTGGTTGCCGAGCACCGGCAGACCGTTGATCTGCGCGATATCGACCGCGTTGCCGGAGGAGTGGTGGCTGATGTTGCCGGAGGCCGTGTAGACGGAGTGGCCGCACTTCAGCGAGGTGACGGCGAGCCGGAAGCCGCGCGTGGTCAGGTAGGCGAGCAGAGCGAGCACCGGCTGGCTGATCTGACCGGTGCGGATGTCCTCGCGACCGCAGGCGTAGATCTCGATCCGGGGGTCGGCAAGCACCCGGCGAACGAGCTGCGTCTTCGACATCAGGAGCACCTGCCCCGTCGAGGCGCCGTCGGTGAACGGGTTCTGGCCGGCGGCGCGGTAAATCGCGGTCGCCTCGAGCAGCTTCCAGCCGTCGAGGATCGGCTTCGGATCGATCCGCGGGGCGCCGCGGCCGGCCGGACGGATCGCGAAGTGCAGATGAGTGGCGAGCTTTTCGTCGGTTCGCCCGACCTTGCCGAGCACGGTGCCCGCGATCACCTTCGAGCCCTCCTCGAGCGGGCGCAGCTCCATCGTCTTGCGGTCGAAGCGCAGGACGCCGGAGAAGTAGGCCTTGAAGCTCTCATAGCCCGGGAGCTCCTCGGCGAGCAGCTTGTCGAGCTGACCGGAGAGGTTGGCGCGGTCGACGTTGCGGGGGCGCTCGGGGAGCGCGTAGAGGCGCGCGCGGCTGTCCTCGGTGTTGACTGGCCCGCTCGCCTCACGAGACGCCGCCGGGGCTGACGCGGGCGCATCGTCTGACGCGGGCGCATCGTCCTTCTTCGTCGTGCTCGCGGGGGCGCTCGGCTTCTCCTCTCCCGGGGAGACGAGCTTGAAGTCCGCGGCGCTCAACCGCTCGCGCTTCGGGACCGGGAAGACGTCGGAGACCTCGCCGAGCTGGGCGTAGGTGAAGCGGTTGGCGTACGCGTCGCGAAGAACCATGAAGCGGCCGAGCTTCTTCGACTTGCCGATCTTGGTGATGACGCCGTCGTTGACCGCGACCACCGGGGCGCCTTCGCGCGAATAGATGTTGATCCCTCGACGTGTAGGTGAGCTCGAGATCACGTCGGCGGCATTGCCGACGCTGCCCTTGCCGGGCTTCGAGCGCTCGAGCGCCCGACGCTCGGAGATGTCGTCGGCGTAGCGCGCGTTGGCGGCGACCGGGAAGCGAGCGCCCTCGGTGAGGCCGGTCAGCGAGGCGATCAGATCGCCCGGGAGCTTGCCGTACTGGTTGGCGTAGAGCAGGACCTCGTCGACGTACCAGTCGGCGTGGTTGTAGGCGAAGATCGCAGCCCGGGGATCGTCGGAGTAGCCGGAGGCATCGAGATAGCGGGCCGCCGCGCAGATCGCGTCGACCGGGTTGTAGGGGTCCTTGCGGCCGTCGTTGTTTGCATCGACCCCGTACGCCTCCCAGGTGGCAGGCATGAACTGCATCCAACCGAGCGCGCCCGCATAGGAAACGTTGAGGTTGGTTCCGAAGGCGGTCTCGATCCGGTTGACCGAGGCGAGCACCTGCCAGTCGACCCCGTACTGCGTGCCGCAGGCCTGATAGATCGGCAGCAGGAACGGCGGGATCGAGAACTGATCGATGACGAAGTTGGGGACGCCGATCGGGGCGGGGCCGAAGTCGGCGATCGTGAGACCGGGGTTGGCATTGGTGGGGGTTCCGTCAGAGCGGCGGGTCGCGGGCTCCTCCATCGGGTCGCGGTTCGCCCCGACGCCGCCTGAGGAGTCGCCGCGGCCGCCGCCATTGCGTCGATCCTCCTCGGCCTGGGCGCTGTCGCCCGGGCCGCCGTTGCCCGACCCGCCGCCACCACCACCGCCGCCGCCGGGGGTCGGCTCGGTCGGCGGGACATCGGTCGGCGGGACGTCTGTGCCGTCGCCCCCGTCGCCGCCGGGAAGAGGCGGCGTGGGCGCGGGCGGCGTGGGAGGCTGCGGGAGGCCGTTCGTGCCCGACTCGGTCGAGTCGAGCGGGCCGCCGGAGCAGTCGGGGTCGGTGACGTCGGTGAGCCCGTCGCCGTCGTCGTCGGAGAGGTTGGAGCATTGAGGCGCCGGGCCGGTCCCCCCATCGGGCAGCTGGACGTCGACGCCGCTCTCGCCCGAGCCGAGCAGGCCGCCCTGCGCGTAAACGGATCCGGCGACCACGCTCAAAGCGAGGATCGCCGTCCCGATCGCGAGTAGCAGCTTCCTTCTCATTCCCTTAGACCCCGGATCGCCGACGTCGGGCCGGGGCTCCCTGCCTCCGAGCCCGTCTGATCGCCTGCTCCCGAGCGAGGCAAAAACTACTTGGTGTACGCATGGTTTGCAACGGAGAAGCGATGGCGCAACGCTACCTCAACAAAGCGGAGGATTGCGCGGGGTGGGCGTGATCGGCATCGAGGTTTCAATCGGCATTCGCGTGGCCGGCCTTGAAGGCGTGCAAGACGCTACTCTGCGGCCGCCCGAATGAGCGAGTTCGACGAGGAGAGAAGCGGCCTACGCGTGCGCGGCGAGGAGGCCGTCGGCGAGCTGGCCCAGGCGCTGCTCGAGAACCCGCTCTTCAACTCGGCGCTCGGCCGCGCGCTCGGCGCGGGAGAGCGCGCGATGTCGGCGCAGCGCACGGCGATGGGGGCCTTCAACTTCGCCTCGAGCTCAGACGTCGAACGCCTCGAGCAGCGGCTGCGGTCGCTGAGCGGGCGGCTCGAGTCGATCGAGGACCAACTTGACGAGATCGCGGACGACCTCGCGACGCTCTCGGCGCGCCTCGGCAACTCGGGCGGCTCGATGTCGACCGATCAGAGCAAGCTCGCCGTCTCCGACGCCGACGCCTGAACCGCCCCCGCGGCCAACGCCCGTGCGGCCGCACCCCCGAGCTCCAGCGCCTGACGGGCAAGGTCTTCGTCGGCGAGCGGCGCGCCGGCGGCCGACTCGCTGACCACCAGCAATGCCCCGGCCGTGAGGCCGAGCCCCTGGCAGAGCGCGAAAAGCGCGGCGGTCTCGAGGTCGAGCGCGATCGCTACGGACGGCTCGCCGGCTCCCTCGGCGTCCTCGAGGCCGGATGCGGCAAGGAAATCGACGCTGGCGATCTGCGCGAGCCTCATCTCCGGGGCCGCGCCGGCGAGCGCGGCCGCCAGCGCGGGGTCGGGCTCCAGCGTGTCGATGGCTCCCAGCGCCAGGCTGATGCCGTCGCCCGGGAAGGCCGCCGCGACGATCAGCGCCTCCCCGAGCCGCAGGCCTCGTTCGAGCGCCCGACAGCGGCCGAGCCGGACGATCCGCGACGCCCCGTGCGCCGCGAGGTCAGAGACCACCGAACCCAAGCTCGGCGCCCCGATCCCGCCGGCCTGGACCGTGAGCTCGCCACCGAGCTTCGCTTCCCCTGTGTATCCCCAGAGCCCGAAGCTGTGGTTGGCCATCCGCGGGCGGATCAGCAGCTGCTGTGCGAGGGCGAGCGCCAGAGCGGGGTCGTCGGGCAGCAACACGTCTCGGGCGATCGCGGCGGTCGGGCGCAACGGTCCGCGGCGCCGGGCAGCGGGCCCCTGCTCCGGGTGCGTGGAGGCCGGAGGGCACACGAGACCCGGATTATGCTGCGCCACTGGTGTCACGGGACAAATGAGCGAAGCGCAGCCATCACAGCCACAAGCCCTGGCGGAGTCGCTGCGCGTCGCCGTCGCCAAGACACTCGAGGCGACGGCCGGGCCGACGGGCCCGGCGCGTGAGCGCGCGGCCGAGCTCGTCGACGAGGTGGTCCAGCGAGGGCGCGGGGCGGGGCAGGAGCTCGCCCGGCGCCGCCAGGACGTCGAGGGCACGATCGAGGAGCTGTCTCGCCGCGGGCAGGACGTCGGCGGGGAGCTGGTTCGCCGCGGGCACGGAGCAGGAGAAGGGATCGCTCGGCGAATCGGAGAGCTGATCGAGCGGGCTCGACCCACGCATCAGGGTGAGGCCTCGCGCGAGACCGAGTCCAGACCTAAAGCTGAGGGTTAGAATGCCCGAGGGCGGACCGCGGCGAGTTGTGATCACCGGCGTCTCGAGCCATTGGGGTGCCGAGCTCGCGCGCCGCCTCGAACGCGACCCCTCGATCGAGTACGTGGGGGGGATCGACTCGCGGCCCCCTTCGACCGAGCTGGGCCGCACGGACTTCATCGAGGCCGACCTGCGAAGCGCCGTGCTCTCTCGCCTGCTGCCGGCAACCCGCGCCGACACCGTCGTCCACTGCGGGATCCTGCTCTACCCCGAACCGGGGCGACCGCCCCCCGCCCTGCACGAAATCAACGTGATCGGCACGCTCCAGCTGCTCGCGGCGTGTGAGCGGACCGAGACCCTGGAGCGGGTCGTCGTCCGCGGCTCGGCGGCGATCTACGGATGCGAGGGCGCTGTGCCCTACCTGTACACCGAGGATCTCGCCAGGCGGATGCCGCTTCGCACCCGTTTTCAGCGCGACATCTCCGAGCTCGAGGAGTACTTCGCCAACTTCGCCCGCCGACATCCCGAGCTCGTCGGGTGCATGCTGCGCTTCCAGCCGGAGATCGGACCGGGGCTCGACTCGCCGCTCGTCCGCTACTTGACGCTGCCGGTGGTTCCGACGCAGCTCGGTTTCGACCCCAGGCTCCAGCTCCTGCACGCCGACGACGCGACCGGGGCGCTCGAGGCGGCGACCCGGGGCTCGGTCCGCGGCGCGGTCAACGTCGCCCCGAGCGGCTCGATATCGCTGAGCAAGGCGCTGCGCCTGCTTCGCCGCCCGGCGGCTCCGATTCCCCACCCGCTGTTCGGCCCGGCGCTCGAGCGGCTCGGTCGCCGGCTCGGGGCCGGCGCCCTCTACGGCGACGGCGTACGGCTGCTTCGCTACGGGCGCGGGGTCGACAACCGCCGCCTGCGCGAGGAGGTCGGCTTCACGCCCCGCTTCGACGCGACCGGCGCGGTCCGCGACTTCGCGGAGCGCTCCGAGAGCCGCCGCGTCCTGCCGAGCGTCCATCCCGGGACGATCGCCGAGCGCCTCGCGGGGGCGGGCCGGTGAGCCCGCGGCCGAGTTCGGCGATGCCCGGGCCCGAAGCGCTCGCCGACTTCCTACGCGACGTCCGGGGCGGGGTGGAGGCCGGACTCGACCCGCTGCTCGCGGCACAGCAGGCTGCCGAGACCCTGCCGAAGCAGCTTCGCGACGCGGTCGAGATGGTCGCGCTCCGCCTCCGCGGCGAGTACCACGAGGACGAGTGGGGCTTCGACGAGCAGTTCGCCGAGGCGGTCTTCCCGCTGTTCGAGTTCCTCTATGAGTTCTGGTGGCGGGTCGAGACAGAGGGCGCCACGTACGTCCCCGCCCATGGGCGAGCGTTGCTCGTCGCAAACCACGCCGGCTCGCTGTTCCCCTTCGACGCGACGATGATGACCATGGCGCTGATGAAGGAGCACCCGCTGCCGCGCTGGCCGCGCTTCCTGGTGCTCGACTGGGCGTTCGTGCTGCCCTTCCTCTCGACCTTCATGCGCCGGGTGGGGGGAGTGCCGGCGAGCCCCCACAACGCCCAGCGCCTGCTCGAGGCCAACCAGGTGGTGATGGTCTTTCCGGAGGGGGTGAAGGGAACCGGAAAGCCATTCTCCGAGCGCTATCGCCTGCAGCGCTTCGGCCGCGGCGGCTTCGTCGAGGTCGCGCTTCGCACCGGCGCGCCGATCGTCCCGGTCGCCGTGGTCGGCTCGGAGGAGATCTATCCGAAGCTCGGTGAGAGCCGCGCGCTGGCGCGGGCGACGGGAGCGCCCTTCGTACCGATCACCCCTACCTTCCCCTGGCTCGGGTTGCTCGGGCTCGTGCCGCTGCCCTCGCGTTGGCGGATCGAGTTCTGCGAGCCGATCTCGCTCGCGGAGCACCCGCCCGAGGCGGCCGAGGACCGCCGTCTCGTCTTCGACATCTCCGAGCAGGTGCGCGAGACGATCCAGGAGAAGCTGTACGAGAACCTCGTCCGGCGGGGGTCCGTGTTCCTGTGAGGTGGGGGTGCGAGGCCGCCTGATGGGGGGGAGCTGCGCGGCGGCTTCGACGTGGGACCCTCGACCTCGAGCTCTGCGGGGCCGACAGCGTGAGCTTTCCCCCGATGGTCGTGTGATCGAGCCAGGCCGAGGACTCTCGTCGCTGGGCGGGAGGCCGATCGTCAGCGGCCAGGCGGCGACTGAGCGAGCCGGATAAGCATTGACCCGGGCTGCCACCGGATCGTGTTCCCCGCGGCGCGCCGTAGACTGCCGCGACTGGCATGGGAGAGGCGGCGGTTGTCAGGGGCGAGGCTGGTGAAGTAGAGGCGGGCATCCGCCCCGAGGACTTCCGTGCCGCACTCGAGCGTGCGCTCGCCGAGGCCGACCGCGACGAGCGGATCGGCCCCCGGCTTCGGGCGACGCGGATGCGCCTGCGCTTTGAGTTTCCCGACTGCGGGATGGTGCTCAACGTGGCTGCCGAGAGCGATAGCGAGCTGCGCTGGGCGTTTTCGGACGAGGCCGACTGGCGCCCGCAACTCGAGCTGCGGATGGACTCGGCGGTCGCGAACCGCTACCTGCAGGGGCGTGAGAGCCTCGCGATCGCGATCGCCCGCGGCCGCGCCCGCTGTCTCGGTTCCTCGCGGGTGGCACTTCTCTGCCTGCCGGCGGCGCGCCTGATCTGCGAGCCGTATCGCCGCGTGATCGAGCAGAGCTTTCCGGAGCTCGTCGTGCCGAGCGCCTGAGGGTCCCGCCTCCGCGGGCGCCGAGGCGGGACGCGTTTGGGAGGATCGGCGCGTGGCCGACGAGTCGATCTCGATCAACGAGGCGGCGCGGATCTCGGGCGTCTCCGCCGCGACGCTGAAGCGTTGGGCGGAGACCAATGTGATTCCCGTCCGGGGCGAGCGCTGGACCTCGGCCGCCGCGGCGCAGGCACGCGTCGTGGCTCGGATGATTGATCGCGGCCACTCGCTCGAAGAGCTGCGCCGAGCGGTGCGCGACGGACGGCTCGCCTTCGGCTATGTGGAGGACCTCTTCCCGGGCCGCGAGCACGAGGTGAGTCCCGAGGAGGCAGCTGATCGCACCGGACTCGAGCCGGAGTTGATCGAGCGCGTTATGACCCTTCTCGGCACCCCGACAGCGCTCGAGGGGGTGCTGAGCGAGCAGGACGCGAGGGCGATCGAGGACATGGCGGCCGTGCTCGATGCCGGGTTGCCGCTCGTCGCGCTGCTCCAGCTCGTCCGCGTCTACGCCCAATCGATCCGCAAGATCGCCGAGGCCGAGGTGCGCCTCTTCCACCTCTTCGTGCATGAACCGCTGATTCGCGAGGGCGTCGACGCGCTCGAGATGGCGGCGCAGATGGAGGGCCTCGCACGCGAGCTGCTGCCGCTCACCTCGCCCCTGATGGAGTACATCCACCGCCGGTACCTGCGCTTCTACATCGAGCAGGACGTGGTCGGGCACATGGAGGTCGATTTCGCCGGGGCCCAGCGGCAGATGGGCCGCGTGCAGATGGCGTTCTGCTTCGTCGACTTGACCGGGTTCACCCGCTACACCGAGGAGGAGGGAGACGAGGAGGCGCTCGACCTGATCGAGCGGTTCGTCGAGACGGTCGAGGCCACCCTGCCGATCGAGGCGACGATCGTGAAGACGATCGGCGACGAGGCGATGATCGTCTCCCCGGACCCAGTGACGCTCACCGAATGGGCGGTCGGGTTCCTGGCGCTGTTCGCCGAGCGCCCGCAGCCGCGGGTCGGCGTGCACTGGGGTCACGCCGTGTACCGGGACGGCGACTACTTCGGCACCGAGGTCAACCTCACCCACCGAGTCGTCGCACGCGCGCTCGGCGGCGAGGTGATGGTGACCACGTCCGTCGTCGACGCGATCGGCAACTCCCCGCACCTGGAGTTCGAGCCGATTGGACGCGCCGAGCTCAAGGGCTTTCCACAGCCCGTCGAGCTGTTCGTCGCCACCGCCCGCCCGCCGGATGAGTGACTGGCGGGAATCCGCCCGCCGCGTCCGTAAGATCGGCGCCGTGAGCGGGGTGCCCGGCAAGCAGGAGGCGCTCGCCGAGCTCGCCGACGTCGTTCGCTCGAGCGGGTTGATCGAGCCCGGGTCAAGCGTCGTCGTGATGGTCTCCGGAGGCGCCGACTCCGCGTGCGCTGCCGCGGGGCTCGCGACCGCGCTCGGCGCCGAGGCGGTGCACGCCCTGCACGTCAACTATGGGCTGCGCGAGGGGGCGGCGAACTCCGAGCTCGCCTGCCGGCGCCTGTGCGCTGCGCTTCGCATCGACCTTCATGTTGAGCGTTCGAAGGCGCCGCTCGAGGGCAACCTGCAGGCGGCCGCGCGTGCGATCCGCTACGACGCGGCCGAGCGCCTGCGCGCCCGCACGAGCTCGGAGCTCGTCGCCACCGGACACACCCAGACCGACGTCGCGGAGACGCTGCTCTACCGGCTCGCCGTCTCCCCGGGAAGCAGGGCGCTGCTCGGGCTCGCGCCGCGAAGCGGCCGGGTCGTGCGCCCGCTGCTCGAGCTCAGTCGCGAGCGCACGCGCGGGCTCGTCGAGCGGACCGGCCTGCCGTATGCGGACGACGAGACCAACGAGGAGCTTCGCTTCGCGCGAAACCGGATCCGCCACGAGGTCTTGCCGGTGCTCGGCGAGCTCGCCCAGGCGGCCGAGCGCAACATCGCCGAGACGCGGATGGAGCTCGCCGAGGAGGCCACGCTGCTCGACCGTGTGGTGCTCGAGGAGCTCGCCGCCCGCGGCGCCGACGCGGGGGCGGTCGCGGTCGCGGTCGAGCGGCTCGAGGGCTGCGAGCCGGCGCTGCGCCGGCTCGCGCTTCGCGCGCTCGCCGAGCGCGCGGCGGGGAAGCGCGTGGCGCTCGGGCGCGCGCGCGCCGAGCAGATCCTGCGGCTCGCGGCGGAGCCCGAGGGCGGCTCGATCGACCTCGGCGCCGGTCTGCGGGCGGTTTGCGAGCGCGGCTTCGTGCGTTTCGAGGCCGAGGCGCCGGATGCGGCTCCGCAGGCGGTCTCGCTGCGGCTGCCGGGTCGCGCGCGGCTCGGGGGCTGGGAGGTGCGTGCCGAGCTTCACCCCGGGCCGGTCGAGCCGGGCGGGCCCGAGCTCGCGACGCTCGACGCCGGTGCGCTCGCCGGGCGGCTCGAGGTGCGGACCTGGCGCGAGGGGGACCGCATCCGCCCGCTCGGTATGCGGGGCACGAAGACGCTCGGCGACCTGTTCACCGACCGGGGCGTGCCGCGCTCGCTGCGACGCACGATTCCGGTTGTGACCGTGAACGGCGAGGTTGCCTGGGTCGCGGGCGTCGCCGTCTCGGAGAACTTCCGCCTCGACCCCGGCACGGACGAGGTCGCGGTTCTGAGCGCGAAGCACGTCGAAGGAAGCTGAGTTGAAGGATCCGCGGATCGGAGAGATCCTCGTCTGCGCCGATGACCTCTCGCGCCGCGTCGCGGAGCTGGGAGCGGAGATCAGCCGCGACTACGCCGGCCGCGAGCTCGTGATGATCGGCGTGCTCAAGGGGGCCGTCCTGTTCATCGCCGACCTGATGCGTGAGCTCACCGTCCCCTGCGAGGTCGACTTCATGGCCGTTTCGAGCTACGGCTCGGCGACCGACTCCTCAGGCGTCGTGCGCATCCTCAAGGACCTCGACGCCTCGATCGAGGGGCGCGACGTGCTGCTCGTCGAGGACATCGTCGACTCCGGCCTGACCCTCCACTACCTGCTCAAGAACCTGCGCGCCCGCGACCCGGGCTCGCTCGAAGTCTGCGCCCTGCTCACCAAGCCCGAGCGCCGCCGCGTGGATCTGCCGATCCGCTACGTCGGCTTCGAGATCCCAAACCGCTTCGCGATCGGTTACGGCCTCGATCACGCGCAACGCTACCGTAACCTGCCGTTCGTCGCCGCGCTCGCCGGCTGAAACCCTTCAAGGGGCCTTTACGCCCCTTGGTAGGCTGATCCAAGCCCAAGCAGGGGCCGCACCCCTTTTCTGATGTCCATGAGACGCTTCTTCCGCAGCGCCGCGTTCCCGATCCTGATCGTGATCGTGCTCGCGTTCTTCGCCAACCGGCTGATCCAGAGCCCGAGCGAGGAGGAGCAGCCTACCTTCACCGAGTTCAAGGCGCAGGTCAGCGAGGACCCGGAGTCGATCAAGGAGGTCACCTTCGAGCAGAAGAGCTCGACGCTGGCCGTGGTCGAGAACGACGAGAACGAGACCGAGTACTCGGTCGGCTACCTGAACGAGGACGAGCAGGCGCTGCTCAACCTGCTCGAGGCCCGGGAGATCGAGACCCAGGTCGAGGGCACCGGCGGCTCGAGCTTCCTCTCGCTGCTCACCTACATCCTTCCGTTCGTCCTCTTCTTCGGCTTCTGGCTCTTCCTGATGAACCAGATGCAGGGCGGCGGGTCGCGGGTGATGAGCTTCGGCAAGTCGCGCGCCAAGCGGATGTCGGTCGACGCGCCGAAGATCACCTTCCGCGACGTCGCGGGCGCCGACGAGGCGGTCCAGGAACTCCATGAGATCAAGGAGTTCCTCGAGAACCCGAAGAAGTTCCAGGCCCTCGGCGCGCGGATCCCGAAGGGCGTCCTGCTCTACGGCCCGCCCGGGACCGGCAAGACCCTGCTCGCCCGCGCCGTCGCCGGCGAGGCGGGCGTCCCGTTCTTCTCTATCTCCGGCTCGGACTTCGTCGAGATGTTCGTCGGCGTCGGCGCGTCGCGGGTGCGCGACCTCTTCGAGCAGGCGAAGCAAAACTCGCCCTGCATCATCTTCATGGACGAGATCGACGCCGTCGGGCGCCACCGCGGCGCCGGCATGGGCGGCGGCCACGACGAGCGCGAGCAGACCCTGAACCAGCTCCTGGTCGAGATGGACGGCTTCACGATGACCGACAACGTCATCCTGATCGCCGCGACCAACCGCCCGGACATCCTCGACCCGGCGCTGCTGCGCCCGGGCCGCTTCGACCGCCAGATCGTCGTCGACCGCCCCGATCGCCGTGGTCGCAAGAAGATCCTCGAGGTCCACACCCGCGGCAAGCCGCTCGCGAAGGTGATCGACCTCGACACGCTCGCCGGCCAGACCCCCGGATTCACCGGAGCCGACCTCGCCAACCTGATCAACGAGGCGGCGCTGCTCACGGCCCGCTCGGGCAAGCGCGAGATCACGATGGACGAGCTCGAGGAAGGGATCATGCGCGTGATCGCTGGGCCCGAGAAGAAGACCCGCGTTATGAGCGAGAAGGAACGCCTCGTGACCGCCTTCCACGAGATGGGCCACGCGATCGTCGGCCAGGTCCTCCCCAACTGCGATCCGGTGCACAAGATCTCGATCATCGGCCGCGGGCAGGCGCTTGGCTACACGATCTCGCTGCCCGGCGAGGACAAGTTCCTGACCACGCGCGCCGAGCTCTCCGACACGATGGCGATGACGCTCGGCGGGCGCGCCGCCGAGGAGATCGTCTTCGGCGAGATCACCACCGGCGCCTCCAACGACCTGGAGAAGGTGACCAATTCGGCGAAGGCGATGGTGATGCGCTACGGGATGTCCGAGCGCCTCGGGCCGCGGGTCTTCGGCCATGACCGCTCCCAGCCGTTTCTCGGTCGCGAGTTCGGCGCCGAGGCCGACTACTCCGACGAGATCGCGCGTGAGATCGATGACGAGATCCGTCGCATCGTCGAGGAGGCGCACCAGACCGCCAAGGACATCCTGGGCGAGAACCGCGAGCAACTCGACCGGATCTCGAACATCCTGCTCGAGCGCGAGACAATCGACGCCGTGCAGTTCGCCCGCCTGCTCGCGGGTGCCTCCGAGGAGGAGGTCTTCGGCTCCGAAGAGGAAGCGGAGCAGGCCCGCCCCGAACCGGAGCCCGAGCCCGAGCCCGAGCGCACGGCCGGCCGCGAGGGTCCACGCGCGATCCCGCGTCCTCGCCCGGGGTTCGCAGGCGGCGGCGCGGAGATGCGCGCCGACTACTGACAGGCCCTGCCGCACGGCGATAGAGGCCTGATGGCGACGTTGATGGGAATCGTCAACGTGACCCCCGACTCGTTCTCGGACGGGGGGTTTTTCCTCGACCCCGGCCGTGCGATCGAGCACGGGCGCCGGCTCGCCTCCGAAGGTGCCCAGGTGCTCGACGTCGGCGGGGAGTCGACTCGCCCGGGCGCGCCCGCGGTGTCGGCGGCGGAGGAGCTCGAGCGGGTGGGGCCGGTGGTCGAGGCGCTCGCCGGCCCGGGCGGCCCGGGAGCCGCGGTTTCGATCGATACCTCGAAGGCGGCGGTGGCCGAGGCCGCGCTCCAGGTGGGCGCGAGCTGGGTGAACGACGTGACGGCGCTTCGCGCCGATCCCGAGCTCGGAGGCCTCTGCGCTGAGCGCCGCTGCGAGGTCGTGCTCATGCACATGCTCGGCACCCCCCGCACGATGCAGGAGGACCCGCGATACGGCGACGTCGTCGACGATGTCAGGGCTTTCCTCGCCGAGCGGGTGGAGGCCGCGATCGGGGCGGGGATCGACGAACGGCGGATCATGGTCGATCCCGGGATCGGCTTCGGCAAGACGGTCGAGCACAACCTGGAGCTGCTCCGGCGGCTCGGTGAGCTCGGTGACCTCGGGCGGCCGATCGTGATCGGGAGCTCGCGCAAGAGCTTCATCGCCAAGCTCACCGGCCGCCCCCCGGGCGAGCGGCTCGGAGGAACGGTCGCCTCCAATGTGCTCGCACTCGTCGCGGGTGCCGAGGTCTTCAGGGTCCACGACGTGCGGGAGGTCGGGGAGGCGCTCCACGTCGCCGAGGCGATCCTCGGTCGGCGTGACTGGCAAGAGGGCGGGGTCGGCTAGCTTCCGCGGCGTGGAGGCGCACAACGGACACGAGACCACGGTCGAGGTCGAGCTCAGAGGCATCTCGCTCTACACGCACCACGGGGTGAGCGATGCCGAGCAGCAGCTCGGCCAGCGGCTCGTCATCGACGTCTCCTTCGACGTGCCCGATTGCGACGCCGTGCTCACCGATCGGGTCGAGGACACGATCGACTACGCCGAGGTGGCCGACGTCGTCGCGCTCGCAGCGACCGAGCGCAGCTACCGAACCCTCGAACGGCTCGCCGGCGTGATCGGAGAGCGCCTCGTTGAGCGCTACGGCTCCGAGTCGGTTCGCGTGCGCGCCGCGAAACCCGAGCCGCCGCTCGCCTACGCGATCGAGGAGGCCTCGGTGGAGGTCGAGCGCACTCGAGCGCCGGCCGAGCTCGATGACGAGCACGAGGCCGAGGAGCCCGGGTGAGCGAAGCCGGCCGGGTCGGATACCTGGGGCTGGGCTCGAACGTGGGCGACCGCGCCGAGCATCTGCGTGCGGCCGTCGAGCTCCTGCGCGAGCACGGGGTCGAGGTCGAGGCGGTTTCCTCGATCTACGAGACCGACCCCGTCGGCGAGCAGCTCGACCAGCCCGACTTCTTCAACGCCGCGGTCAGGATCCGCACGGAGCTCGAGCCCGCGGCCCTGCTCGACGTCTGCAAGGCGCTCGAGGTCGAGCGCGGACGGGTTTTCGCCGGGCCCCGGCACGGCCCGCGCCCGCTCGACGTGGACGTGCTGCTCCTCGGGAGCCTCGAGCTCGAGAGCGAGCGGCTCGTCCTGCCCCACCCGCAGGTGAGCGCCCGGCGGTTCGTCCTCGTGCCGCTGGTGGAGCTTGATCCGGGGTTGTCGCTGCCGGATGGCACGCGGGTCAGCGAAGCGCTGGAGAAGCTGGGTGAAGGGGAGCGGGTCGAGAAGGTCGGGAAGCTCGGGTGACGCGCCGCTGGCGCGTTTCGGGTCTATACGACCCGAAAAGCGCCAATCACCGTCAGGGCACAGGCGACGGGGAGCTCGCCCGCAGGGGCTCGAGCCACTCCGGCGGCAGCACGGACGGGGCGTCGCCGGGGTAATCGGCGACGAAACGTCGCGCCATCTCTCCAGCGCTGCGCGCGTCGATCGGTGCGCGCAGGTCCTGGAGGGTCATCAGCAGCCGCAGGCTGGTCGCGATCTGGAGGTCGGCCGCGTTCGGCTCCGCGGCGCCGAGTACCCCGCCCTCGATCCAGTCGTCGATCCGCTGCAACATCCCCGGCAGCGCAGCGAGGTCCTCGCGCACGTTCTCATCCGTTGCCTGATTGGAGCGAGCCGCGAAGGCGACTATCGGCCCCGCCGTCTTCACCGCGAGCCCGATCGGGATCCCCAGGCGGGCGCCCTCGGAATAGCTCTCGAGCGGTGAGCGGTCGCGGCGCAATGCGTTCCACAGCACGCGTCGGGCCATCGGCTGCAGGACCTCGTCGCCCCAGCGCTCGGCGCGCTCGACCTCGGCGCGGAGCGTCGGATCGGAGGGCAGCAGCGGTGGATCGGGGACGACCCGGTCGAGCTCGCGGGCGATCTCGACCGACCCCTGCACCCTTCGCCCGTCGAGCTTCAGGGCCGGAACCGTGATGCCGGGGAACCCGAGCCCGCGCAGCGCGGCCTTGTGGATCGCGGGCATCAGGTCGACGCGCTTGAACTCGATCCCCTTCTGTTCGAGCATCAGCGCCGCGGTTCGCGAAGGATGGGAACCGGGGATCACGTAGAGCGTCGCTTCCATCGGCCCATCGTATGGATACTTGTCGAGTGCTGCTCGCAATCGACGTCGGCAACACCCAGACGCACCTCGGCGGCTTTCGCGACGGCGAGCTCGCCGAGCACTGGCGCTTTCAGACAAGGGCCGGCGCCACCTGCGACGAGCTCGCCGAGCGGATCGCCGGCCTGCTCGCCCTGCGGGGAATCGAGATGGCCGAGGTGGACGCGCTCTGCCTCTCGTCGGTCGTCCCGCCGCTCGGGCGCGAGTACGAGGGCATGGCGAAGCGGTACTTCGAGGCGCCCTGCCTGACCGTCGGGCCAGGGGTCAAGACCGGGATGCCGATCCGGATCGACAACCCGTACGAGGTCGGAGCCGACCGGCTCGTCAACGCGGTCGCGGCCTACGAGCGAATCGGCGGCGCGTGCGTGGTCGTCGACTTCGGCACCGGGATCAACTTCGACGCCGTCTCCGCCGACGGTGAGTACCTCGGCGGGGCGATCGCCCCCGGGGTCGAGATCTCGCTGAGCGCGCTTGCCGAGCGCGGCGCCCGGATTCCCAGAATCGAGCTCTCCGCGCCGGACGCGGCGATCGGAAAGTCGACCCGGGGGGCGATCCAGTCCGGCGTGATCTTCGGCTTCGCGGGCCTGATCGACGGGATCGCGCGCCGGATCGCGCGCCAGCTCGGCGGCGAGCCGGCCTTGATCGCGACCGGCGGCCTCGCGGCGGCGATCGTCCCGTTCTGCGAGACGATCGACGAGATCGACGACCTGCTCACGCTGACGGGCCTGCGGCTGATCTGGGAGCGGAACCACTGAGGCGGAGCGAGCGAAGCGAAGCGAAGCCGAGCCGCGCCGCCGTTGAGGCGCCTGATCTGAGCCGGCCGGCGCTCACGGACCAGTTCGAGATCGGGGGCGTGAGGCTGCGCAATCGCGTCATCCTCGCCCCGCTCGCCGGGATCGGCAACTGGTTCGTGCGCCTGCAGGCTCATCGCCACGGCGCCGGACTCGCAGTCTCGGAGATGGTCTCGAGCTTCGCGATCGCCCATCGAAATCGGCGAACGCTCGAGGAGATGCTGCGCATCCACCCCGACGAGGGACCCGTCTCGATCCAGCTCTTCGGCTCCGATCCCGAGGTCATGCGCAGGGCGGCGGCTGCGGTCGCGGCCGCCGGACCCGACCTGATCGACCTCAACATGGGCTGCCCGGTGCCGAAGGTGTTCAAGACCGGAGCCGGGGCGGCGCTGCTGCGCGACCACGACCGCGCCGTCGCTCTCGCCCGCGCGGCGATCGAGGGCTCGGGGCTGCCTGTCACCGTCAAGCTGCGCTCCGGCGTCGAGCCTGGCGAGCGCTCCGGGCTCGAGCTCGCCCGGCGGCTGGTCGCCGAGGCCGGGGTAGTGGCGATCACGCTTCACCCCCGGCCCGCGGCCGCCCACCACTCCGGGCGCCCCGAACTCGGGCTCGTGCGCGAGCTCAGCCGTTCGATCGAGGTCCCCGTGATCGTCACCGGCGGCGCGCGGACGGCGGAGCGCGCGCGCCGCGTCTACGAGGAGTCCGGCGCCGATGCGGTGATGATCGCCCGCGGATCGCTCGGCAGCCCCTGGGTCTTCGGCGAGCTGTGCGGTCGCTCGCAGGGGCCTCCGAGCCGGGAGCAGGTGATCGACGAGCTTCGCTGGGTGGTCGACCGCGGGGGGGAGCACTGGGGTCCTGAGCGCGCGGCGCGCAACCTGCGCAAGTTCTATCCCTGGTACCTCGACCAGCTCGAGATCAGCGGCCCGGAGGCCGACTCCTGGCAGCGCACGGAGAGCCTCACCGAGGTGCGAAGCAGGCTCGAGGAGCTCGCCCGAGACGCCGTCGGCACGCCGCTATAATCGCGCGCCCTGCCCGAGCCGCGTGCGCATTTTGAGCGTCGCGAATCGGGCGTTTTCGCTGAGAAGAGAGGCCGAGTGAACGTGGCTCGTGAGTCGTTGATAACGCAGGAGGGGCTAGAGAAGCTCCACGCGGAGATCGAGCATCTCTCGACCGTGAAGCGCCGCGAGGTCGCCGAGCGGATCAAGGAGGCGCGCGAGTTCGGCGACATCGCTGAGAACTCCGAGTACGACGACGCGAAGAACGAGCAGGCCCTGCTCGAGCAGCGGATCGCCCAGCTCGAGGAGCGCCTGCGCCGCGCGAACGTTGTCGACGAGAACGAGATCGACACCGAGACCGTCGGCGTCGGGGTGCGGGTGCACGTCAAGGACCAGAAGTCCGGCGAGTCGCGCAAGTTCCAGATCGTCGGCGCCACGGAGGCCGATCCAGCCGAGCAGAAGGTCTCCAACGAGTCCCCGATCGGCAAGGCTCTGCAGGGCCACAAGCGCGGCGACGTAGTCACGATCGACGTTCCGCGCGGGCCGAAGAAGAAGCTCAAGATCACCAAGATCGAAGCGGCCTAGCTCACTTACGTCAAGGCGTCTAGGCTCGCCGGCGATGTCCGACGAGGCCAACAGCGCTTCCGGGGAGAGCCCGGCAGAGCGCGAGCCGCAGGTGCTCGCCGAGCGCCGCCGCAAGCTCGAGCGGCTGCGCGAAGCCGGAATCGAGCCGTTTCCCCACGACTTCGACGGGCGGGTCGAGCTCGCCACCGTGCACGAGGCGCACGACGGGCTCGCCGACGGCGAGGAGACCCACGCCTCCTACCGGGTCGCAGGCCGGATCGCGGCGCGGCGGGAGATGGGGAAGGCGGCGTTCCTCGACCTCGTCGATGCGAGTGGGCGGATCCAGCTCCACGCGCGCCGCGATGACCTCGGCGAGCAGGGATTTTCGATCCTCGCTGGCCTCGACCTCGGCGACATCGTCGGGGTCGAGGGCACCGCGTTCAAGACCCGGCGTGGCGAGCTCACCCTGCGGGTCGGCGAGTGGGCCCTGCTCGCGAAGAGCCTGCGCCCCCCGCCAGACAAGTACCACGGCCTCGAGGACACCGAGCTTCGCTACCGCCACCGCGAGCTCGACCTGATCGCGAACCCGGCGGCGCGCGAGCTGTTCCGAAAGCGGGGCGCGACGATCGCCGCGATCCGCAGCCGCCTCGACGCCGACGGGTTCGTCGAGGTCGAGACGCCGGTGCTCCAGCCTCTCTACGGCGGCGCCCTCGCCCGCCCCTTCACCACCCACCACAACGCGCTCGACCGCGATCTCTACCTGCGGATCGCGACCGAGCTCTACCTGAAGCGCTGCGTCGTCGGCGGCATCGACAAGGTCTACGAGCTCGGCAAGGACTTCCGCAACGAGGGTCTTTCCTTCAAGCACAACCCGGAGTTCACGATGCTCGAGTTCTACGAGGCCTACGCCGACTACGAGGACGCTGCCGTGCGGCTCGAAGAGCTCGTCGCCGACGTCGCCAGGCGGGTGCTGGGCAGCACGCTGATCGAGCGCGACGGGACCGAGATCGACCTCGCGCCGCCCTGGCGCCGGGTGACCCTGCGCGAGGCGATCCGCGAGCGGACCGGGATCGACGTGCTCGCCCACCCCGAGCGCGAAGCGCTCGCCGCTGCGATGGACTCCGAGGCCGGGCCGGACGAGGGGTGGGGGAAGCTCGTCGACGGGCTCCTCTCCAAGGAGGTCGAGCCACACCTCGTGCAGCCCACCTTCGTCGTCGACTATCCAGTCGAGATGTCGCCGTTCGCCAAGCGCCACCGAAGCGAGGAGGGGCTGGTCGAGCGTTGGGAGGCCTATTGCGGGGGGTTCGAGATCGCGAACGCGTTCAGCGAGCTGAACGACCCCGACGAGCAGCGCCGCCGCTTTGAGCAGCAGGCCGAGGAGCTTCGCCGTGGCGACGCCGAGACCCAGCCGTTCGATCAGTCCTACATCGAGGCGCTCGAGTACGGGATGCCGCCGACCGCCGGCGCCGGGCTCGGGATTGACCGGCTCGTGATGCTGCTCACCGGGGCGACGAGCCTGCGCGAGGTGGTCCTCTTCCCGGCGATGCGGAGCTGAGCTCGCCCCCGGAGCTCCGTCATCTCCGCAAGTGGGTTAGGACGCGGCGGGCCGAGGAAACCGCCCCGATATACTTCGGCATCGCCGTAGTCGACAGACCCGGAGGTTCTAATCCATCGGCAGCTCCGAGCCGAAACCCTGGATAAGGCCCCGGCGATGTGGCGTCCCCGCAGGCGGCTAGAACTCACCTAGGAACGAGGCGGATTTGTTCGAGCGATTCACAGAGCGGGCCCGGCAGGTGGTCGTCCTCGCCCAAGAGGAGGCCCGGACCCTCAAGCACAACTACATCGGCACCGAGCACATCCTGCTCGGCCTGCTCCGTGAGGAGGAGGGTCTCGCCGCGCGCGTGCTCGAGTCGCTCGACATCACGGTCGAGCGGGTCCGCGCGCAAGTCGTGCGGATCGTCGGTTCCGGCGAGGAGGTCACCTCCGGGCAGATCCCGTTCACCCCGCGAGCCAAGAAGGTGCTCGAGCTCGCGCTTCGCGAAGCGCTCTCCCTCGGCCACAACTACATCGGCACCGAGCACATCCTGCTCGGCCTCGTCCGCGAGAACGAGGGCGTCGCGGCGCGCATCCTGCTCGACTTCGATGCCGACTCCGAGAAGATCCGAAACGAGGTCATCCGCATGCTCTCCGGGCCCGGCGGCCGACGCCAGGGCTCCGGGGCGAGCTCGGGTGAGGGCAAGAAGTCCTCGAAGCTGCTCGACCAGTTCGGCCGCAACCTGACCAAGCTCGCCTCCGAGGGCAAGCTCGATCCGGTGATCGGCCGTGAGACCGAGGTCGAGCGGATCATGCAAATCCTCGCCCGGCGCCAGAAGAACAACCCCGTGCTGCTCGGCGAGCCCGGGGTCGGCAAGACTGCGATCGTCGAGGGGCTCGCCTCGCGAATCACCCGCGGCGAGGTGCCGGAGCTGCTCAAGAACAAGCAGATCTACACGCTCGACCTTGCGGCGCTCGTCGCCGGCTCGAAGTACCGAGGCGAGTTCGAGGAGCGGCTGAAGAAGGTGATGAAGGAGATCACCCAGCGCGGCGACATCGTGCTCTTCATCGACGAGCTCCACAACCTCGTCGGCGCCGGCGCCGCCGAGGGTGCGATCGACGCGGCCTCGATCCTGAAGCCGGCGCTCGCGCGCGGCGAGCTGCAGACGATCGGCGCGACGACGCTCGACGAGTACCGCAAATACCTCGAGCGCGACTCGGCGCTCGAGCGGCGCTTTCAGCAGGTCAAGGTCGGCGAGCCGTCGATACCCGACACGGTGAAGATCCTCGAGGGCCTCCGCGAGCGCTACGAGGACCACCACAAGGTGAACATCAACGACGACGCGCTCGCCGCCGCCGCCGAGCTCGCCTCCCGCTACATCTCCGACCGCTTCCTCCCCGACAAGGCGATCGACCTGATCGACGAGGCCGCCTCGCGGATGCGGATCAAGTCGATGTCCCAGCCGCCCGTCTACCGCGACCTCGAGGAGGAGATCGAGGAGACCCGGCGCGCCAAGGAGGCCGCGATCGAGGCCCAGGAGTTCGAGAAGGCTGCGAACCTGCGCGACAAGGAGCGCCAGCTGACGAACCGAAAGCGTGAGCTCGAGGACCAGTGGGACTCCGGCGAGGCAAGCGAGCGGCCCGCCGTCGGCGAGGAGGAGATCGCCGACATCGTCTCGATGTGGACCGGGATCCCCGTCTTCAAGCTGACCGAGGCCGAGACGAAGAAGCTCGTCCGCATGGAGGAGGAGCTCCACAAGCGGGTGATCGGCCAGGACGTCGCGATCGAGGCGGTCTCGAAGGCGATCCGCCGCTCGCGCGCCGGGATCAAGGACCCCAAGCGCCCCGCCGGCTCGTTCATCTTCCTCGGCCCCTCCGGGGTCGGCAAGACCGAGCTCGCGCGCACGCTCGCCGAGTTTCTCTTCGGCGACGAGGACACGATGGTCCGGATCGACATGTCCGAGTACATGGAGAAGCACGCGGTCTCACGGCTGGTCGGCTCGCCGCCCGGATACGTCGGCTACGACGAGGGCGGCCAGCTGACCGAGGCCGTGCGCCGCAAGCCGTACTCGGTGCTGCTGCTCGACGAGATCGAGAAGGCTCACCCCGACGTCTTCAACATCCTGCTCCAGATCCTCGAGGACGGGCGGCTCACCGACGCCCAGGGGCGTACGGTCGACTTCCGCAACACGATCGTGATCATGACCTCGAACATCGGGGCCAAGGACATCGCCAAGAACGTCTCCTTCGGCTTCTCGGTTTCCGACGACGAGGTCGGCGCCTCCTACAAGGACATGAAGGAGCGGATCATGGGCGAGCTGAAGAAGGTCTTCCGCCCGGAGTTCCTCAACCGGATCGACGAGGTGATCGTCTTCCACAAGCTCTCCAAGGAGGAGATCCGCGAGATCATCGACCTGCTGATCGCGCGGGTCCGAGCCCAGGTCGCCGAGCACGAGCTCCAGCTCGAGCTCTCGGACGAGGCCAAGGACCTGATCGCCGAGAAGGGCTGGGACCCCGCGATGGGCGCCCGCCCGCTGCGCCGCGCGATCCAACGCTACATCGAGGACCCGCTCGCGGACGAGGTGCTGCGCTACGGCGCCGACGCGATCGAGTCCGGCACGACGGTGATGGTCGAGCGCTTCGAGGCAGGCGACGCCGAGGACATACCGCTGAAGCTGAAGATGGTGAAGCCGAAGAAGCGCGCGGCGAAGAAGAAGGAGGAAAAGGAGCCCGTCGGCGTCGGCGCCAAGAAGGGCGACGGCGGCGACGAGGGCGGGGGCGAGGACGACTCCCCGCCTCAGGCCGACGCACCCGCCGACGCCGGCTGATCTTCACCCCCGAGCCGCCGGCGCCACCTCACGTTTGGCGGCGTCCTCCCACGCCGAGCGGGGGATAGACGTCGCTCTGCGGCATGAATGCCCCGCTTGGTGCAGCGGAGCGGCGCCCGAGAGAACGCGTTCATGCACCCGTGAGCGTCCCCCGCACGCGTCCTGCACGTAACGGCGTTGAGCCGTCGGCCCTCGCCCCTAGGATCGGCCCCGTGGCGCGCTCCTCATCGACCTACGACTGTCAGTCCTGTGGTCACAGGGCGCTCGCGTGGTCGGGGCGCTGTGCAGGGTGTGGGGAATGGAACACGCTGGTCGAGTCCCGCGCGGAGCCCGAGAGATCGGCCGGCGGTTCGCGCAGACGCGACGGGAAGCGCTCCGCCGGCGGGACCCCGGTCCGCCTGCGCGACGTCTCGGCGCCTCGGGTGGCGCGCCTCGGAACCGGGATCGCCGAGCTCGACCGGGTCCTGGGTGGTGGGCTCGTCCCTGGCTCGCTCGTCCTGCTCGGCGGCTCGCCGGGAATCGGCAAGTCCACCCTCACCGGGATGGCGCTCGGCAATCTCGCGGCCGCGGGCCACGAGGTGCTCTACGTCTCCGGTGAGGAATCCCCCGAGCAGGTGCGCCTGCGCGCCGCACGGCTCGGCGAGGCGGCGCTGTCCGTGCCAGCGCTCGCCGAAACGTCGCTGGAGGCCGTGCTCGCGACGCTGGAGACGGAGCGCCCCGCGGCGTGCGTGATCGACTCCGTGCAGACGCTGCATGCCGAGGGGATGAGTGGCGCGCCGGGATCGGTCGGCCAGGTGCGCGAAGCGGCGAGTGCCGTGATGGGCGTCGCCAAGCGCCTCGGCTGCGCCGTGATCCTCGTCGGCCACGTGACCAAGGAGGGCGCGGTCGCCGGGCCACGCGTGCTCGAGCACCTGGTCGACTGCGTGCTGCTCTTCGAGGGCGAGCGCGAGCGCAGCTATCGGACGATCCGTGCGCTCAAGAACCGCTTCGGGGCGACGAGCGAGGTGGGGGTCTTCGAGATGCGCTCGGGGGGCCTGGTCGAGGTCGCCGATCCCTCGGCACGCTTCGTCGGCGAAGCGAGCGGTGCGCCGGGGTCTGTCGTCCTCGCCTCGATGGAGGGGACACGACCGCTGCTCGTCGAGGTGCAGGCGCTGGTCGCGCCGACCGAGATCGTCCCACCGCGGCGCGTGGCAAACGGAATCGATCGAAACCGTCTCGCGATGGTGCTCGCGGTGCTCGCCCGACATGGCGGCCCGTCGCTCTCAGGCGCAGACGTCTTCGTCAATGTCGCCGGCGGGGTTCGGGTGGATGAACCCGGAGCCGATCTCGCCGTGGCGCTCGCGGTCGCCTCCGCGCACCGCGGCGAGCCTCTCGCCGACGAGGACGGGCGGCCGCTCGCCTGTTTCGGCGAGGTCGGTTTGACCGGGGAGCTGCGGGCTGTCGGTCATGCGGAGCGTCGAGTCGCGGAAGCGCTCAAGTTCGGGCTCGGCCCCGTGCTGGCGCCCGCGGGAGGCGAGCGGCTCGACGGGATCGAGCCGGTGGCGAGCCTGCGGGCAGCCCTGCGAGGCGCCCTCGGCACGCGCCCTTCGGCCCAGCCAGCACGTGCCGCTTGACAGAGCGGTATCCGAGCTATCCACACGGAATTGGGCGCGAAGCGCGAGCAGCAGGGCTTTTGCCATCATGGCTCGGTCGATGGCGCCGCACTCAGGGGATGAACTGACGGAGTTGGAGGCGCGCCAGGACCCGCGGCTGCTGCGCGCCCTCGACATGGTCGCCCCGGGGACGCCGCTTCGCGAGGGAACCGACAACATCATCCACGCCCGGACCGGCGGGTTGATCCTGATCGCAGAGGCCGAGGATGTCTCCTTCCTCTTCTCCGGCGGGCTGCGCCTCGACGTCGACTACACGCCCGGGCTGCTCTACCAAGTGGCGAAGATGGACGGTGCGATCGTCCTCGACCCGGGCGCCAGCAAGATCAACTGGGCGAACGTGCAGCTGATGCCGGACCCGACGATCCTCTCGATGGAGACGGGCACGCGCCACCGCACCGCAGAGCGGGTCTCGAAGCAGACCGACGCCCTCGTCATCGCGATCTCCCAGCGCCGCGACGTCGTCTCGCTCTACGTCGACGGGATCAAGTACATCCTCCAGGACATCCCGACCGTGCTCTCGAAGGCCAACCAGGGCCTCGCCACGCTTGAGAAGTACCGCGCTCGCCTTGACCAGGTCGCCGCGCGGCTGACCGCGCTCGAGTTCGCAGGGGGCGCCGCCCTCTACGACGTGCTCTCGGTGATCCAGCGCGCGGAGCTCGTCACCCGGATGTCGACCGAGGTCGAGCGTTACATCATCGAGCTCGGCACCGAGGGCAGGCTGATCGAGATGCAGCTCGAGGAGACGGTCGTCGGCGTGATGGCTGACCGTGCGGCACTCGTGCGCGACTACTGCGCGATGGATTCCGAGCCCGCGATCGAGGGCGTGCTGAGCGAGCTCGCCGAGCTTCCGCACACCGAGCTGCTCGACTTCGGTCGACTGGCCGAGCTGCTCGGTTACGACCGCAAGACCAACACACTCGACTTCCCTGTTGCGCCGCGCGGCTACCGCGCGCTGTCCAACGTACCGCGCCTGCCGCGCCTGGTGGCGCAGAAGGTGGTCCACCAGTTCGGAGATCTGGAGGCGCTGATGGGCGCCTCCGACTCCGAGCTCGAGGCGGTCGAGGGCGTCGGCGAGGCCCGCGCAAAGGAGATCCGCGAGGGGCTTCGCCGGCTACACGAGGTCGACGTCATCGACCGCTACGGGTGAACACACATCGGCCGCCGTCGAGCGGCCGCTACACGTGAGGAGGCAGACATCCAAGATCTAGCTACCGAGGAGTCCGCGGAAGCCGAGGCGGCAATCGAGCTCGCGCCGGTCAACTGCGAGTTCGAAGAGAGCGACAATGTCGTCTATCCCCATCACGGCGCCGGGGTCGTGATCAAGAAGGAATCACGCGACATGATGGGCGAGGCCAAGGAGTATCTGACGATCAAGATCCTCCACAACGACATGACCGTGATGGTCCCCTGCGACAACGCGCACATCGCCGGGCTTCGGCGGGTGATCAACGAGGAGCAGGTCCAGCGCGTGATCGACGTGCTCACCGGCGACGTCTCGGAGATGCCCAAGAACTGGAACCGCAGGTTCAAGTACAACCGCGAGAAGATCAAGACCGGTGACGTCTACGAGCTCGCCGAGGTCGTCCGCAACCTGGCGATCCGCGAGCACGAGAAGGGCCTCTCGACCGGCGAGAAGCAGATGTACACGCGGGCGAAGAAGATCCTCGCCTCCGAGTTCATGTATGCCCTCGACAAGGACGAGGAAGGGGCCGAGGCCTTCATGGACGAGCTGCTCGAGGAGCGCTTCGGCGCCAAGGCCACGGCCTAGCGCCGCCGCGCGAGGCCACTGGCCGCGCAACAAGCAACGGCGCTGATCGCCGCCGCCGGCTCCGGAGAGCGACTCGGAGCCGGCGGCCCGAAAGCGCTGGTGGAGGTCGCCGGCAAGCCGCTCGTCCGCTGGTGCCTGGAGGCGTTCGCCGCCGCGCCGGGCGTCGAGCGCGCGGTGATCGCAGCACCCTTGGGGCGCGAGGCTGAGCTGGCCTCGCTCGCCCCCGAGAGGCTCGCCGCGACCGCGGTGGTCGGTGGAGCCACGCGCGCCGAATCCGTCGGCAGAGCGCTCGAGTTGGTCGACACCGAGCTGGTCGTCGTTCACGACGCGGCTCGGCCGCTGCTCACGCCGGCGCTGATCGAGACGCTCCTCGCCCGGCTCGACTCGGACCCGGAGGCCACGGGCGTGATCGCGGCGGCGCCGCTGACCGAAACGGTCAAGCGGGTCGGGGACGACCAGGTGATCGAGCGGACCGAGAGCCGCGCGCAGCTCTGGGCCGCGCAGACGCCGCAGGTGTTCCCCACCGAGGTGTTGCTGGCGGTTCACGCCGCCGACCCGGAGCGAGCGTCGGCAACCGACGACGCGATGCTCGTCGAGCGCGCTGGCGGCCGCGTCCTGGTCGAACCGGCGCCGGGCCCGAACCTCAAGGTGACGACGCCCGATGACCTGCGCTTCGCGGCCCTCGTCCTGGGCGATCGCCACCGCGAATCGAACTGAACCCCAGGCTCTCCCGCTCAGCGAGACCGAGACGCGCCGGAGGTTCGCTCGCGTGCCCGTGTCTCGGCGCCATCGTGAGGTACCAGCACCCAGAGCAGCGCGGCGGTGAACGCGAGCGTGCCGAAGGTGAGCGCGGTTCCCATGTTCGGAGCGCCGAGCAGCTCGGCGAGCACGGTGGCGATCGTGAGGGCACCCACCAGAAGCGCCAGATCGGTGCCCGTTCTAGCCATCGGCAGCCCGCCTCCCCGGTGTTGGGGCCGGGCCGCGGCGGCTGCGCCCGAGTGGCAGGCCGGCGGCCTCGCGGGCCGAGTCGTGCAGATGGGCGCGGCGGCGGCGCTGGTAGAGACGGCGCTGGAGGTAGAGCGTGCCGATGCAGGCGAGCAGGATCGCCCCCAGGTTGAGCGCGAGCTGCTCCATCGCCCCGACCCATTCCTCACCGTCGCCGAGCGCCGCAGCGACGCCGATGTTCGCCGCCGCGGGGATCGTCGTCACCGAGATCAGCACCCCGACCAGCGCGCCGGACTTGGCGTTGGTCAGCGAGAGCACCCCCGCCATCCCGGCGAGGAAGGCGACGATGACGCTGAACTCGTCCGGGTTCGAGATGAAGTCGGTGAACGGATGCCCCTTCTGGGAAAAGGTCTCGGCAATGACGCCGGCGCCGTCGAGGGCGAGTGTGAACAGGAAGGTCATCGTGATCCCGAGCGGGAAGCCGACGAGCAGGGCGACCAGCGAGCGGCGTGCGAGGCCGACGCGCTTCTGGACCGCGGCCACGCAAAGCCCTGCGATCGGCCCGAACTCCGGCCCGACGACCATCGCGCCGATGATCAGGATCAGCTGGTCGGTGAGGATGCCGACCGCTGCGATCAGCATCGCCAGCACCATGAAGGCGAGAAAGCTGGCCGACATCTCGACGTTCTCGGAGGTTCGCGACTCGACCTCCTCCCAGACGACGGCGTCCGAGGGCGCCCCCGCCGCCGCGCGCTCGGCGCGGTCGGCGGCGTCGGAGATCTGCGAGTCGATGTCCTCCATCGCGATCGATCCCTCGTGGTGCACCTCGAGCTCGCGCAGGTCCGAGACGATCACGCTCGCGTCCTCGCGGGCGACGTCGCAGAGGATCACGTCGCCCTCGGGCTTTCGGGCGGCGCCACGCAGGTAGATCAGGTTGCAGACCGACGGGCTGCTCTCGAGCAGGTCGACAGCGTGCTCGGCCTGGTGGCTGGGAGCCACGATCCGTAGGTGGACCATGCGCGGGTAGCGTAGGCGAGGTGCTCACGGACTACCACGTCCATCTGCGCCCCGACGAGCCGGGGACTGGCGCGGAGGCCTTCTTCACCGGCGAGAACGTCGACCGCTACCTCTCCGCCGCGGAGTCCGCCGGGATCGAGGAGCTCGGCGTCTCCGAGCACGTCTACCGCTTCACGCAGGCGCTCGAGATCTGGGATCACCCGTTCTGGCAGGAGACCGCGGTCGACGACCTCGCCGGCTACTGCGAGTTCGTCCGCTCGACCCCGCTGCGGCTCGGGATCGAGATGGACTACGTGCCGGGACGCGAGGAGCGGATCGGTTCGGTGCTCGACTCATACGAGTTTGACTACGTGCTCGGCTCGGTCCACTTCCTCCGCGATCTGGCGGTCGACCACGAGGGCTACGACGTGTGGAAGAGCGTCGGCGACCCGGACCGGGTCTGGCGCCTCTACTTCGAGACCCTGGCCGAGGCGGTGCGCACGGGCCTCTACGACATCCTCGCGCACCCCGACCTGGTCAAGGTTTGGGGCGCGGCCCGCCCGCAGCCGACGCGCGACCCTCGCTTTCACTACGAGCCGTTGATCGAGGCGATCGCCGAGAGCGGAATCGTGGTCGAGGTCTCGACGGCGGGGTGGCGAAAGCCGGTCGCCGAGCTCTATCCGGCCGACGCCTTCGCCGAGATGTGCGTCGAGGCCGGCGCGGCGTTCGCGCTCTCCTCCGACGCCCACGTCCCCGAGCACATCGGTCATTCCTACGAGCGCGCGGTCGAGGTGATGCGCGGCTGGGGGGTCGAGGAGGTCGCGGTCTTCGAGCGCCGCGTGCGGCGCATGGAGCCGCTCGGCTGAGCATGGCTCCGCGTGTGGGCATCGGCTACGACTCGCATCGCTTCGAGCGGGGTCGCCGGCTGGTGCTCGGCGGGGTCGAGATCGACCACGAGGCCGGGCTCGGCGGGCACTCGGATGCCGATGTTCTGACCCACGCCGTGATCGACGCCGTGCTCGGCGCGGCCGGCCTCGGCGACCTCGGCACGCACTTTCCCCCGAGCGAGGAGCGCTGGCGCGACGCCGATTCGCTCGACCTCCTTCGCTCGGTCGTCGGAATGCTGAGCGGGCCGGTGGCGAACGTCGACGCGACGCTGATCTGCGAGTCACCGCGCCTTGGCGCCCACAGGGCGGAGATGGAGCGCAACCTGAGCGAAGCCCTCGGCGCACCGGTGAGCGTCAAGGCGACCACCAACGAGGGCATGGGCTTCACCGGCCGCGGCGAGGGGATCGCCTGCATGGCGGTCGCGCTGGTCGATTCGCAATGAAGATGGGCGATCGCTCGCCCGCGCAACCGCGGCTGAGGCCCCTGGCGGGTCGCGGTCCTGTGTCCTCGGGCTCGCCTTTGCCGCCAGCAAAGGCTTTGCCCTGCGTCCTTGGACCGCTCGGCCAGGCGCGTCCCCGCGGTCACGCGGCCTCGCAATCGACCATCTAGGCTTCCGCGCCGTGAAGATCAGCGAATTGAGGGAGCTCGCGGCTCGCATCCCGGGCAACCCCGTCGGCAGCCCTGCCGACGGGGCGTTCCTGGTCCGCACGCTGAGCGAGGCCGGGGTGATCCAGCCGGTGCGCCCGGACAAGCTGGCGCGGATGGCCGCCACCTATGCGCGCTGGGGCAACAACCCGGCCACGGCCTCGGCGCTCGCGGCGATCCGCCACCCGGACGAGACCTACCTGACGGATGAGCTCGGCGACCTCAGCTTCGCCGAGGTCGACGCGCGCGCCAACTCCCTCGCCCGGGCCCTGGCCGAGCGGGGGATCCGGGCCGGCGACGGGATCGCGCTGATGGCGCGAAACCACCGCGGCTTCGTAGACGCGACCCTCGCCGGCTCGAAGCTCGGCTGCTCGATCCTCTACCTGAACACGATGTTCTCCGCCCCCCAGCTCACCGAGGTGATGGACCGCGAGGGCCCGGCGGCGCTGATCTACGACCAGGAGTTCTCCGGCCTGCTCGCGGGGGTCGGCGAGGGGGTCAAGCGCTTCGTCTGCTGGCACGACGACGAGGACAAGGCGCCTCAACAGCGGCGCGGCGCGGCTGACGCCTCGCGTGCCGAGGACGAGCGGATCGGCGAGATGATCGACGCCACGAGCTCCGAGCCGCTCACCCCCCCGGGCGAGGACCCCCGCTTCGTGATCCTCACCTCGGGCACGACCGGGACGCCGAAGGGCGCGCAGCGAGGGTCGCCATCGGGGCTAGGGCCGCTGGCCGGCCTGCTCGCGGCGATTCCCTACCGCTTCGGTGGCCGGATGGTGATCGCGGCGCCGCTCTTTCACTCCTGGGGCTTCAACCACTTCGTGATCTCGATAACGCTCGCCAACTCGATCGTCCTCAAGCGCAAGTTCGACCCCGAGGGGACGCTCACCACCGTGGAGGAGTCCAACGCTGACGTGCTCGCCGTCGTCCCGGTGATGCTGCAGCGCATCCTCGCCCTCGACTCGGAGACTCTCGACCGGCACTCGCTGCCGAGCTTGCGGATCACCGCGGCGAGCGGCTCGGCCCTGCCGGGCGAGCTGGCGACGAAGTGGATGGACCGCTTTGGGGACACGATCTACAACCTCTACGGGTCGACCGAGGTCGCATACGCCACCGTCGCCTCCCCCGAGGATCTGCGCGCCGCGCCCGGCACCGCCGGGCGCCCGCCGCACAAGACGGTCGTCCGGATCGTCGACGAGGACGGCAACGACGTCGAGCCCGGCAGGACGGGCCGGATCTTCGTCGGCAACGAGATGGCCTTCGAGGGCTACACCGGCGGCGGTGGCAAGGAGGCGCTCGGCGACCTGCTCTCCTCCGGGGACGTCGGGCACTTCGACGAGGGCGGGCGCCTGTTCATCGACGGCCGCGACGACGAGATGATCGTCTCCGGTGGCGAGAACGTCTTCCCCCGCGAGGTCGAAGACCTCCTCGCAGACCACGAAGCGGTCGACGAGGTCGCCGTGATCGGCGTCGATGACGAGGAGTACGGTCAGCGGCTCAAGGCCTTCGTCGTGCTCGTCGACGGCAAGCAGCTCTCCGAGGAGGAGGCGCGCCAGCACGTGAAGTCGAACCTCGCCGGCTACAAGGTCCCGCGCGAGTTCGAGTTCCTCGACTCGCTGCCCCGCAACGCAACCGGCAAGGTCCTCAAGCGCGAGCTCGCGTAGCTACGCGGCACGCGGGTACGGGGGCCGCGTGAGCACCCTCGACGGGCTTCCCGGCCGCACCCTCTCGCCCTGGCTCGATCTCGAGGAGCCCCCAGCGCGCCCGGCCATGGCCGGCAGCGAGCGGGTTGATGTGGCGGTGATCGGCGCCGGCATCGTCGGGCTGGCAACCGCCTACGCGGTCGCGGAGCGGGGAGCGAGCGTGGCGCTGATCGAAGCCCGCCGGCTGGGCCACGGCGTGACCGGGAACACCACGGCAAAGCTCTCCTCGCTCCACGGCCTCACCTACGGGACGATGCGCTCCCAGCATGGGGGAGAGGTGGCCGCCGCCTACGCGGCGGCGAACGAGGCCGGGATCGCGACCGTCTCACGGCTTGTCGACGCGCACTCGATCGACTGCGATTTCCGCCGCAAGCCGAACTTCACCTACGCGGAATCCGCAGGGGACCGTGATCGGATCGAGACGGAAGTCGAAGCGGCCTCGCAGGCGGGGTTGCGCGTTTCCTTCACCGAGGAGACCGACCTGCCCTGGGGTGTCGCGGCAGCGATCCGCTGCGAGGAGCAGGCGGAGTTTCATCCGCACCGCTTCCTGCTCGCGCTCGCCGCGGAGCTCGAGTCGCGCGGGGTGCGGATCTTCGAGCACAGCCGCGCGACCGGGGTCAACGGCACAACGGTGGCGACGGACGGTGGGCGGATCGAGGCCGAGCACGTAGTGCTCGCCACCCACATGCCGTTCCTCGATCGCGCGGGCTACTTCGCGCGGGTCCATCCGGAGCGCTCATACGCGCTCGGGCTTCGTCTCGCCGGCGCCGCGCCGCAGGGGATGTACATCTCGACCGAGCAGCCCTCGCACACGATCCGTTCCCACCCGCTCGGCGACGGCGAGCTCGTGATCGTCGGCGTCGAGTCGCACAAGACGGGCCAATCCGACGCCGCCGAGCGCTATCGATCGCTCGAGCGCTACGCGCGCGAGCGCTTCGAGGTCGAGTCGGTCGAGTACCGCTGGGCGGCGCAGGACAACATGCCCGCCGACGGACTGCCGATGATCGGCAAGCTCTGGCCGTTCTCAGACCGGCTCTGGTGTGCGACCGGGATGCGCAAGTGGGGCCTCGCGATGGGTGTCAGCGCCGGCGAGATCCTCGCCGACTCGATCGACGGCCGAGCGCACCCGTGGGCCGAGGTCTTCGACCCGAATCGCCTGAACCCGCGCGCGTCGGCAAAGGACCTGGTGCAGGAGAACGCGAACGTCGGCGCGCGCTTCGTCGTCGACCGGCTGACGAAGCGGGCATCGCGGGATCAGATCGAGCCGGGCGAGGGAGCCGTGGTCGCAGACGGGCTGCGCCAGCTGGCGGTCTACCGCGACGAGTCTGGCGGCCTTCACGAGCTCTCCGCCCGCTGCTCGCACCTTGGCTGCATCGTCAACTGGAACGGTGGCGACAAGAGCTGGGATTGCCCCTGCCACGGCTCGCGCTTCGGGCCGCAGGGTGACGTGATCCATGGCCCGGCCGTGCGGCCGCTGCCCCCGGCCGACGACTGACCGAGAGGAGATGAGATGCCGCCACGTGGAGTGAAGAAGCGCTCGAAGCGCGACCGCCAGTACGAGGCGATCAAGGAGAGCGTCGAGAAGCAGGGCAAGTCGGAGTCGAAGGCCGAGGAGATCGCGGCGCGCACCGTGAACAAGGAGCGCGCGCGGTCGGGCGAGGCGAAGACCACCTCGCGGAGCTCGGTCGAGGACATCTCCTCCGGCCGGCGGGGCGGCCTGCGCTCCGGATCCGGTGGGCGCCGGGGGCGGACTCGCGAGCAGCTCTACAACGAGGCCCGCAAGCTCGGGGTCGAAGGTCGCTCGAAGATGAGCAAGCGCCAGCTTCAGGCCGCGGTGGACAACAAGAAGCGCTGAGCAGCCCCGCTACGCTGGGCACAATGCCCAGCGTCGACCCCAGCGAGCACGACCGGTTCTTCCTATCGCAGCGGATCCGGCCGATGGTCAACCAGTACGAGGTCTCGACCCTCGGCGCGGACGACGCCTCGGCGGGCGAGGCCGTGTGCTTCGTGGAGCAGAAGCGGATGAAGCTGAAGGAGGACCTGCGGGCGTTCACGGACGACTCGAAGAGCGCCGAGCTGTTTCGGATCAAGGCTCAGCAGGTCTGGGACCCTCGCGCCCGCTACGACATCACCGACTCGGGCGGACAGCAGGTCGGCCAGCTCGCCAAGGTGTTCGGCAAGTCGCTGCTGCGCTCCACCTGGCGCCTGCACGACGCGAGCGGCGAGGAGATCGGCTGGGCGCGCGAGCGAAGCCTGTTCGTGGCGCTGTTCCGGCGCCTCGTGGGCTTCATCCCGTACGTCGGCGGCTTCGCAGACTGGCTGCCGATCCCCTACCACTTCGACTACTACGTCCAGGACGAGCGCATCGGCGGGCTCGAGCGGATCATCGGCGTCCGCGATCGCTACCGGCTCGACGTCTCCGGCGACGCCGAGCGCAAGCTCGACCGCCGGCTCGTGCTCGCGCTCGCGGTCGGCATGGACGCGCTTCAGGCCCGTTAGAGCCGGACGTTCACCACCGCGCCCCGAGGCGCGGCAGGAAGAAGGCGAGGATCGACCGTCGCCCGCAGCCCGGGCAGCGGTGGAGTGGCTCGACCGGTGTCCCGCAGCGGCGGCACTCGGGCTTGTGGGGGACGATGCCCTTCATGGACGCGGTCGCGGCTCAGCTTGCCGCCGCGCCCTCGCGCTCGCGCCGCCGTCTCGCGGCCTCGGCTCGCAGGCGCTCGTGCTCGACCTGGCGCTTGAGCTGTGAGAGCGAGCGGCGCAGGTGGCTGCCGAGGGTAGGCGAGGCCACCCACTCGGAGAGCCAGCCGACCAGGCCGGCGCCGGCGACGCCGTACTGGAAGCGAAGCTCGACCCGGGTGCGCCCGTCACGGGTCTCGCGGAGCCTGAAGCGCCCACGCTGGTCGACTCCCGTGAGCGAGGACCACGCCATGTCGCGACCGGGGTTCCACTCGACGATCTCGATCAGCCCGCCGACCTCGGCCGAACCGACCCGGATCAGCATCCGGTAGCGCGCGCCGAGCCCGGAGCGCTGTTCACCCTGGACCTCCCAGCGCGTGACGCCGGACATGAAGTGGAGGTAGTTGCCGGGCTCCTCCAGGTACTCCCAGACGAGCTCGGGGGGAGCCGAGACGACGATGGATTCACCGAGCCTCACGGCGAGCTAGCCGATCACGGGGAAGCGGCGCTCGGCGGCGAGGCCGTTGAGCGTCTCCTGCATCACGCGGGTGACGTGGTCATAGACCTCGTCGACGTCGGGTTCCGGCCCGAACTGCTCGCGCAGGTCGATCGGTGGCAGGACCTCGATCGTGATCTTCGCGGGCAGCGGCAGGTGCCCGAGCAGGTCGCCTACGTTGACCCCCCAGGGGAGCGCGAGCGAGATCGGCAGCACCTTGAGCCGCAGGCTTCGATCGACCCGCAGGAGCTTTGCGAGCCAGGCCCCGCGGCTGAGGAAGAGCGCCGTCTCCTGCCCGCCGACGGTGACCACCGGGACGATCGGTGCGTTCTCAGCGAGCGCGAGCTTGATGAACCCCTTGCGCCCGGCGAAGTCGACCTTGTGCCGCTCCCAGCTCGGCCGGTGGACCTCCCAGTCGCCGCCGGGGAAGACGAGCACCGCCGCCCCGCTTGCAAGCGCCCTGCGGGCGTGCTCGTGAGAGGCCGCCATCGTGCCGTAGCGCCGCAGGAAGGGACCTACGGGAGAGGCGAGCACGAGGTTGTGGGCGAGCTGGTAGAAGGCCCGCTCGACGCCGAAGTAGGTCGAGAAGGCGAGCGGCAGGATCACCACCTCCGGCGACATGTTGCCGCCGGAGTGGTTTCCCACCAGGAGCACCGGCCCCTGCTCGGGGACGTTGCCCATGTCGCGCACCTCGGCGCGGTACCAGAGCGTCGCCGCGAGCCAGGCGAGCGGGAGGTTCTCGCGGATGTAGTCGGGGTCGCGGTCGTCGAGGTCCGCGGTCAGCTGCTCCTGCGCCCACTCCGCCGCGCGTCCCAGCAGGCCGCCGGCGATCGTCTTGCCGGCCTCCGCGACGCTACCGCCCACACGGGTGAAGGCTCCTCCGGCGCGGGTGGCCGCACCGAGCGGGGCGAGACGGTCGGAGAACGCACGGCTGTGTACCTGCGTGGCGTGCGAGCTTCCGCCGTTTTGCGTCGCCCGCTCGCCGAACGTCGCCGGGTCAGCCATCGACGAGGATTCTAGACTCAGCCAGCAGCGCGGCGGGCGAGGCCCCGAGCGGCCCGGCCGCGGCGGCGCAGCGGCTTGGCGGCCGGGGAGCCCGCGCTCGCGATCCGCTCGCAGATCAACGCGTTCGTGCGCTCCGGGAGCTCTACCTGCGGGACGTGGCCGCAATCCGCGAGCACGACCTGCTCGGCGTTCGGGATCGCCTTGGTCACGTGGCGCGCGAAGCTGGCAGGGATCAGCTTGTCGCGATCGCCCCAGACGAACAGCGAGGGTGGCTCCAGCTCCTTGAGGCGAGTCCAGAGGCCTTGATCCCCGTGTGGCTCGTCGAGATAGATGTTGCGCGCCGCGGTGTGGAAGGCGACCCGCGCGGCGCGAGAGCGGTAGGTGCGACAGAACTCGTTCACCGCGACCTCCGCCGCGGCCGGGTCGAGCCGGTCGGGCTGCGCGAAGAGCGCCCAGAAGGAGGCCTTGACCCGTGCCTTGAGCAGCGGGTGGGGAATCGCGGCGAGCTCCGGGCGCAGCAGCCTGACGATCGGCAGGAACGCGCGGCTGCGGCGCAGGAAGGCGAGGGCGGGGGCGAGCAGGCTGAGGCTCGCGACGCGCTCGGGGGCCGCGAGGCCGAGCTCGAGCGCGATCCGGCCGCCCATCGAGTTGCCGACCAGGTGCGCGCGGTCGATCGCGAGCGCGTCCATGTAGCCACGCACCGCATCGGCCATCCAGGGGGCGTTGTATGGAGCGCGGGTCGGCTTGCTCGAGGAGCCGAAGCCGGGGAGGTCCAGTGCGTGGACGGTGTGGGCGGGGGAGAGCGCGGCGACGGTCTCGAAGAACGAGGCCTTGCTCGAGCCGAGGCCGTGCAGGCAGATCACCTGCTCGGGGCCGCCCTCGGCGATCAGGGTCGAGAGCCGCCCGGCAGCGGTCTCGACCTCGTCGATGCGCAGCAATGGCTCGCGGCCGCCGGGAAGGCGGAACAGACCCTCGAAGGCGAGCGCGAGGTCGAGATCGCCCTCGGCGGAGAGTCGGCGCTGCGAGAACGCGTCGAGTCCGGACATCCGCCCCTCGCGAAGCGCGAGCCAGGTTGCCGCGTCCGTGCGGATGACGACGTCGGGCTCGCGAGCGGGGGAGAGGTGGACCTCGCAGCGATCGCCTCGCGTGCGCACCTCCCAGGTTCGCCCCACGTCTCCGAGCCGGATTTGGAAGGTGGCATCGAAGGATGCGTCGGCGCCCCGGTAGCGCTCCGGCAAGGAGGCGAATGCTTCGCGGGCTCGCTTCGACCGCTGCTCGGTCAGCGAGGCCGCTCCCTGCCCTTGGAGCGTCCTCATCGGCATCCGCAGCTTACCGACCCCACCGGCAGCGCCTACCCGGTTTGCCCGCAAATAGCATGGAACGGTGCGAGAGATCCGGATCCGAGACACGCTGAGCGGCGAGCGAACGCCGGTCTCGGCAGACGGGTCGGGGCCCGTGGGGATCTACGCCTGCGGGCCGACCGTGTACTCGCGGATCCACGTCGGCAACGCGAGGCCCTTCGTGATCTTCACCCTGCTGCGGCGCTTCCTCGCCCACGAGGGCCTCGAGACGACGCTGGTGATCAACGTCACGGACATCAACGACAAGATCTACGCGGCCGCCCGAGATGCCGGTCTGAGCTCTTCCGAGCTCGCCGCCGAGATGACGCGGCGCTACATCGAGGACACCGATCGGCTCGGGATCGGCCGCCCAGACGCCGAGCCGCTGGCGACCGAGACGATCGCCGAGATCGTCGCGCTGATCGAGGATCTGATCGCCGCCCAGCACGCATACCCGTCGGGCGGCGACGTCTACTTCAGTGTCCGCAGCCTGCCGGGCTACGGAAAGCTCTCGAACCGCGACCCCGCCGAGATGGATCAGGGCGAGGAGGCCGGGAGCGCTTCACTCAAGCAGGACCCGCTCGACTTCGCCCTCTGGAAGGCGAAAAAGCCCGGCGAGGACACGGCATGGGACTCGCCCTGGGGCGAGGGCCGCCCCGGATGGCACATCGAGTGCTCGGCGATGGCCGAGAAGCTTCTCGGCTTGGACTTCGCGATCCACGGCGGCGGCTCCGATCTCGTCTTCCCCCACCACGAGAACGAGATCGCACAGACCGAGGCGGCGCGTGGCGCGCCCCTGGCGCGGATCTGGATGCACAACGGGATGGTCCGCACCGAGGCCGAGAAGATGTCGAAGTCGCTCGGCAACGTGTTCCAGCTCTCCGAGGCGCTCGATCGATTCGGACGCGAGGCGCTGGTCGCCTACCTGAGCTCCGGCCATTACCGCCGGCCGCTCGAGTTCTCCGAGCGAGCGCTCGAGGAGGCCGCCGCGCGGGTCGAGCGGCTGCGGAACTTCGCCGAGCGCGCGGAGGGGGCCGTGCCTGAGGCTTCGGGCGAGGCATTCCTCGATGGGCGCCGGGAGGAGTTCCTCGCCGCGCTCGCCGACGACTTCAACACCCCGCGCGCCTGGGCTGCGCTCTTCGAGATCGTCGCCGAGGGCAACCGCCGCGCGCTCGCGGGCGGCGCCGGCGTGCTTGCCGAGCTGCTGCCGCTGCTCGGCCTCGAGTCGGTGCTCGACCCGGCCGCGGAAGCCGAAGATGCGGAGGCGGAGCGGCTGCTGCACGAGCGCGAGCGGGCGCGCGCGGATCGCGACTTCGCGCGCGCCGACCGCTTGCGTGAGGAGCTCGGAGCGCGCGGCTGGGACGTGCGCGACACGCCAGAGGGCCCGCGGCTTCGGCGCAGATGAGCGAGATCGTCTACGGCCGCCGGCCCGTGGCCGAAGCAGGGCGAGGCCGCCGGCGGGTGCGGCGGGTCTGGACGAGCGAGGACACCGGGGCGGGGGAGTTGACGAGGCTCGCGGGCTCGCCCGACCACCAGGGCGTCGTCGCCGAGGTCGATCCGTACCCCTACGCGGACCCCACGACCCTGCTTCGCCCCTCCGATGCCCTCGTCGTCGCGCTGGACCAGGTCCAGGATCCGCGCAACCTCGGCGCCGTCTGCCGCTCGGCGGAGGTCGCCGGGGCAGCGGGGGTCGTCGTCCCGCAGCGGCGCGCGGCGGCGATCACGCCGGCAGCCTGCAAGGCCTCGGCTGGCGCGGTCGAGCATCTGCGGGTCGCCCGGGTTCGCAACCTGGCGGACTGGCTTGCGGGGGCCAAGCAGAGCGGAGCATGGATCTACGGGGCGGAGGCGGGCGCTGCGACGGCACACACCGACGCCGACCTCAGCGGGCGGGCGGTGATCGTCCTGGGGAGCGAAGGGGCGGGCCTGCGTCGAAGGGTGGCCGAGGCGTGCGATCTGCTCGTCTCGATCCCGTCGCGGGGGCGCGTTTCGACGCTCAACGTCTCCTCGGCAGCCGCCGTGCTGCTCTTCGAGGCGATGCGGCAGCGCAGCGCCGACGGGTAGCAGCACGCCCGGACGGGGGCGGAGAACTGCAACGCATCTTGCGGTCTCGGCGAGACCGGTTGACAGAAGTCCGCCGCGCCGCATACACTGCGCGCCAGTAAGGGTGAACTAAAGGTCGAGCTTCGACCGGATGACCGCCCGAGCATCAGGGCGCCCAGGGGAGGTACGGGCGCCACCGGTTCCAACCAAAGATGGAGGACCTGTGGCAGCACCGACCCCGAATCTCGCCGTTTCGGCACCCGCGCTCGCCGGCACCGCACGCACTCCCCGGCGGACTGACTCTCAACCGGAGCTTGAGGATACGTACCTCGTTGCGCTGGCAAAGCGCGGCAGCGCCGACGCCTACGACCGGATCGTGCGCCGCTATCGCGGCTTCGTCCGGCTCAAGGCGTCCTCGTACTTCCTGCTCGGCGGGGGTCCCGACGACCTGATCCAGGAAGGGCTGGTCGGCCTCTACAAGGCGATCCGCGACTTCCGCACCGACCGCGAGTCGAGCTTTCGCAACTTCGCCGAGCTCTGCATCACGCGGCAGATCATCACCGCCGTGAAGACCGCGAGTCGCAACAAGCACGCCCCGCTCAACCAGTACGTCTCCTTCGCGCAGACGCCGACCGCCGCCGGCGATTCCGAGACGACGCTCGAGGACGTCCTTCCCGGGCCGATGAGCGAGGAACCGGCGGAGCGCGCGATCGCGAGTGAGGAGCTCGCGGCGCTCGTCTCGTGCCTCGGCAGCGTCCTCTCCGACCTCGAGAGCCGCGTCCTCTCCCTGTATCTGGACGGGAACTCCTACGAGCTGATCGGCGAGCGCCTCGAGTGCGACACGAAGACGGTTGACAACGCGCTGCAGCGCGTCAAGCGCAAGGTCGCGACCCACCTCGGCGGCCGCGAGGTGCTGGTCTAGGATCGCGCCAGCGCCCGGGTAGCTCAATTGGTAGAGCACGGCTCTTGTAAAGCCGGGGCTGCGGGTTCGAGTCCCGCCCCGGGCTCTTGGCCGAGAACGCGTTCACCTGGCGCGACGCCGAGCGGACGATCC
>Ga0136632_10000003_pt1 | contig 65690 bp, 67 predicted proteins | sample AntDrymUQ6112106_2_FD_104670 | JGI IMG/M metagenome (GOLD analysis project Ga0136632, IMG submission 104670) | Polar desert sand microbial communities from Dry Valleys, Antarctica - metaG UQ611 (21.06) | ecosystem: Environmental > Terrestrial > Soil > Desert | place: Antarctica: Dry Valley...
GCCGATCGGGCGGCCGAACTGCTTTCGCTCCTTGACGTAGGCGAGGGCGTCGTCGAAGGCGCGCTCGCCGATCCCGAGCATGATCGCGGCGAGGATCAGGCGCTCGACGTTGAGGCCGGCCATCAACTGGGTCCATGCCTGGTCGACCTCGCCGAGCACGGCGTCGGCGGGAGCCTCGCAATCGGTGAGGTAGAGGTAGTTCGTCTCCCGGCCGCCCATCGTGTCGATCGGCTGGATCTCCATCTGCGGGTTGTCGGTGGGGACGAAGATCATCGAGAGGCCCTCGTGCTTCGACTCGCCCTTGGTCGTCCGGCAGACGACGAGCACGTGGTCGGAGATCTGGGCGTTCGAGCAGAACACCTTCTGGCCGTTGATCACGTAGCCGCCGTTGACGCGCTCTGCGCTCGTGGTCAGCGAGCCGACATCCGAGCCGGCCTCGGGCTCGGTCATCGCGATCGCCTCGACCGAGCCGCCGGCGATCCCGCCGAGGATCTCCTGCTTTTGCTCCTCGGTGCCGAAGCGCTCCACGGCGCCGGCGACGATCAGCGTCGTCCCGTAACCACCGATCGGCGCCAGCCCGCGCGAGGTCTCCTCCATGAACAGGCAGGCGTCGACCATGCCGCCGCCCGAGCCGCCGTAGGTCTCGTCGATCATCACCCCGAGCCAGCCGAGCCCGGCCATCTTCTTGTAGATCTCGTCGGAGTGGGCGTGGGCGTAGCCGTCGGTGAGCCGCTCCCGCTGCTCGGCGGTGCCGGTCTCGCGGCGGCAGAAGTCGCGGATCGAATCGACGAAGTGGCGCTGCTCGTCGCTGAGGGTGAAGTCCATGGCGCGGGAATCTACCGCTCGCGGCATCCGCCTTTTTGCGAAGCTCCGGCGCCTTCAGCCGGCGACGATCGCTGACGCCCAGTCGTTCATCGAGCGGACGATCGACAGCGCCCGGGCACGATCGAGCGCCGGCACCTCCGCCTCATAGCGGAAGCGGACCGCCCATTGAGTGAGCTGCGCGAGCTCGTCAGTGGCGATGGGAGCCTCGAGGCCCACCGATTGCGCCAGCTCCACTAGATACTCAAGATCGTGGGTGCGCTCGTACTCTGCGCCTCGGGCGGCGAGCGCTGCCTTCAACGACTTCTCGACCGCCTGCTGGGCATGGAAGCCGAGGATCGAGTCGTCCACCTCGCTCGGGATCAGCACGGTGAGTGCGGCGAGATCGCCACTCGCATTGCCGAGCAGAAGCCGCGCGAGGTCAGCGGGACCGTTCGGCAACGACCTTCCCTTCGCGTAGAGCGGCGTTCACGATCGTGTTCTTCACCTCGCCCCAATCCTCGGCGTCCCGCTCGCTGACGACGATCACATCGATCGGGATGCCGAGGCCACGAAGCTTGGAGCGAAGCCGAACCGACTCCTCGAAGCTCGATTCCACGTCTCGTTCGACGACCAGGAAATCGACGTCACTGCCGGAGCGAGCGTCCCCGCGCGCGTGAGAGCCGAACAGGATCACCCGCGCGGGGGGGCGAGCGGCCTCGGCCAGAAGGCCGGCAGCATGTTCGATCTTCTCCTCGATCGTCACGGGCTGACCGTATCCGAGGATCCGGCGCGGCGCCTCGCTAATCGCCGAGAGCGGCGTCGAGCTTCGCCCTCAGTGAGGCCGGGTCGACCGCGGGGAAGCGATAGAGCTCGTCTTCGATCTGCGTATGGAGCTCGCGCAGGAGCCGGGGCTCGACCAATCCCGTCTCGAGCATCGCCCGCACGTCCTCGAGGTCGAGGTCGAAGCCGCGCTCGATCTTCGAGAGCGCTTGCGAGTAGAGATCGAAGTCGAAGACCTCGAGCTGGCGCTCGCGGAAGCGATAGCGGGAGCGCTCCCGCCACCCCGGCAGCTCGGGGAGGAAGTCCGCCGGGGAGGCAAGCTCGATGTTGATGTCGAGCCTCTCCTTGAGCTCGGAGATCGCCCGAAGCAGCTCCTCGGACTCGGGCTCGATGCGCACGTCGACGTCCACGGTGGAGGCGCGCCAACCCTCGAGCACGGCCGTCGCGCCACCGGTGAGATAGAGCCTCGTCGGCTTCTTCGTGGCGCGGCCGAGCTCAGTCGCGAGGGCGCGGATACGCTCGACGTCAGCGGGCTCTCGCATGCTCCGCCGCGCGCGCGAAGCTGACGATCCGGCGAACGATCGCGTTGTAGCGCGAGTGGGCGCCTCGAGGATCCTCTCCGGCCAGGCGCTCGTAGAGGTCGTGCGATGCCGGCCGAGCTGACACGCTTGCCGGGACCTCGACCCCCGCATCGCGCAGACGAGCGGACGCCATCCCGACAGCGGCGGCCGCGACCGTCTTCCGACCGGCGGCCAGATCCTCGACGCCCACGCTGACGATCTCGGCGCCTGGCAGGCCCTGGTCGACGTCACCCAGCTTCACGCCAGGATCGTAGAGCGCCTGCCGGGCCGCTAGCGCTCGCAGCCGCGCGCGATGTCGCGGCCGTGGGCGACACAACGGTCCTTGCCGCCGCCGCCGCGCAGCTTGTCCCGTCCGCCGTTGCCGCGCAGCGTGTCCTTGCCGCCCTGACCGGAGAGCTTGTCCGCGCCGGCGCCGCCCTTGAGCTTGTCGTTCCCGGTGCCGCCGCCGGCGCGATCGGGCCCACCGCCGGCCTTGACCTTGTCCTCGCCCGAGCCGCCGGCGATCCGATCCTTGCCGCCCTTCGCGCAGATCAGGTCGTTGCCGCCACGCGAGCGGATCTTGTCCTTGCCTCCGCGGGCGACGATCACGTCGCGCTTCTTCGTGCCGATGATCTTGTCGTTCTTCCTGGTGCCGACGAGCGTCGCCTTCCTGCCCAGGCAGCGGCCGGCGCGCTTGCCGGCGCGCTTGCCGGTTGCGCAGGCGGCCAGGTCGAGTGTCTTCCTCTCTCCGCGGTTGATGAGGATGTCCTGCGTGACACGCGTCTCACCGTTGTAGGTGCACGTGAAGCGCCAGGTCTCGGTCTTCGGAGGGACGTACGTCTCGGGTCCTTCGGCGGTGATCGACCCTGTGTAGGGCTCGCCGCCCGCCCAGTTGATCATCCGGACGACGTACTTGCCCCGCTGGAGCTGGCCGTCTGCCGTCTCCGGCGAGACGATCGTGCTCGCCTCCTCGGTGGTCAGGCCCTGAGCGGACTGTCCGACCTGAGCGCTGTCGGGCTCGCCGACCGAAGTCCCGTCGCCGTTGGTGTCGATGAACACCTTGAAGTCCCAGTCGCTCGCCGGCGTGCCCCACTGGGCCTCCACGACGATGCTGTCGACGTCGGTGCCGGGCGTGGTCGGGATCTCGAAGGCATGATCGTTCCAGCAGTTCGGATCCTCGGTCTCGAAGTCGGCGCAGCCCACCGCCGGCACCGTCGTGGCGCCGCTGCCCGAGAAGCTCGCTCCGCTGATCTCAGGAGGCGGCCCCGCCGCAACCCGGCCGCGAGCCTGGGCGACGAGCGGGCGGGTCGACGGGTTGGTGTGCCAGTCGAAGTTGCCCGAGTCCGGGACCTTCATCGCCGTCTCGAGGTGGTCCTCGAAGGACGCCGGGTCCTCGACCGCGGTCGGCGTCTGGAAGGTCTTCTCGATCTTCAGGATCGCGCCGGCCGGCGCCTTGCCCTCGAGCACCGAGTGCATTTGCGGGTTGGCGGTCGCCTCCTGCATGATCAGGTAGGCCTCGCTGTTGCCCTCGCCGCCGACCGCCTGGGCGTCGGGGCTCGTCCCCTCCCATTCCGCAACGACCTCCTCGAACGGGGGATGGAAGTTGCCGATGCAGTCCTTGTTCGCGGGATCGGGCTCCTCGGGGTCGACGCGGTTGCAGCCGATCTCGAAGGTGAAGCCCAAGCCGCCGGTCGCGTAGTAGCTCCAGTCCTCGGTCGTCCCATGGGTGTCGTAGAGCTCGTAGCCGTGCTGGCTCAGGTAACCGTTCTCCGCCGCCATGGCGTCGCCGAGCGCCTTGTAGGCCGGCTCGTCGACCGAGTTCCCCTGAGCCGCGGCCCCCGGCGGGCGGAGCACGAGGTTGGAGAAGGTGTGGTTGGTGATCAGCGTCGTCACCTGGCGCGCCGCGATCAGCTCGCGGACGTTCTGGGTCTCGGGCTCCGAAAACGGCTTCGGGCCGTGATAGGTCTGGGCTTGCGGACTCGGGCTCGCCCCCGGGCCGCCCCAGAAGCCGCCGTAGTTTCGGTTCGGGTCGACGCCGAACTCGGCGAGGCCGACCGAAGGCTGCGCGCAGTTGCCGCCCTCGCTGTCGTCGGCGAAGCGGCAGTTCTTGCGCCGGTACTCGTTCGGCGACATCGCGAAGTTGACGATGTCGTCGCCGCCGCGCCCGTCCGCCGCGCCCTGCTGCTGACCGGCCTCGCGGGAGGCGTTGAAGCCGTCGGGGTTGATGATCGGGATCACGATCGTGCGCGTCCGCTCGACCAGCGGAGCAATGCGCTGGTTCCCCGACTTGTAGCCCTTGATCAGCTGGTAGGCGGATTCGAGCGTGTGCTCGCCGGCCGGCCACTCGCGGGCGTGGTGGACGCCCATGTGGAGGAAGACCGGCTTGCCGTCGCGAACGTTGTCCACGTCGGTGGTGATCTCGATCCCCTCGACCGTCCGCCCCTCCCAGGTCTTGTGCTTGAGGGTGATCGGACGGACCAGGTTCGGGTTCTGCTTCGCCAGGTCCTTCATCTCCTGGGTGTAGTGGAAGTAGCGCCGGTAGGTGTCGCGGCCGCTCGGCAGCGAGCTGCGGGTCGTCTGGCGCGCGTAGCTGCGCTCGGCCGTCCGATCGCGGACGCTCTGGCGTCCGAGATTCGCGACGTCGATCTCGTAACGGAGGCCGGCGCGCTCGAGCGCCTCGCGGTCGTCAGGCCCATAGAGGACGACCTTCACCCAATCCTTCCCTGCGCCCTCGGCCGGGTCGAGCCCGAGGGTCCCGAGGGTGTCCTTGTCCTGGCGTGTCGGCGTCTTCACCGTCGCCAGCGAGACCTTCTCGACCTCGCCCTGCTCGACCGCGTCGGTCTCGACCGTGAGCTGCGCGCCCTCGCCCTCGCCGGAGATCCGGCAGGCCTGGACGGTGAGCTCGGTTGGATCGAGCACGTAGCCCGACGCGACCTCGCTGGCGCCGCTCGAGGTGGACGCGGCGACGACCTCGCCCGCGCTGTCGAAGACCACCAGATCCCAGTCCGAGCCCGCCGGGCCCTCGAGCCGAGCGTCGACGACGCCGAAGGAGGCACCGGAAAGCGGGGGGCCCGCGGTGGTGACCGAGTCGACCCCTGCGGCGCCCTCGAGCTCGCGGCTGTAGCAGCGCCGATCGACGGCCTCCGCGACGGAGACGACCGAGGTGCCCTTGTCGGAGCCCTGGGCCCGGGGCGCGTCGGCGCCGAGCCCCAGAAGCGCAAGCAGCCCTGTGAAGGCGAGGGCGAGGAGGCAGAACGCCGCCCGCTTGCCGCTCGAGGTTGAACCGATCGCCTGTGAGCCTTCCCCCAGCCTCAAGTCAAGTCTCCCCACGTTTGCCCGCTGGCCGTCGGAGAGCATCTTGGCACCTTCGGGCGCGCGGGTCCACCGACAACCGTCGAACCGGCGCAAACTCAGATTAAGGGTGTCAGAATCGCGCGCAAATGAGCTCAGCCACCCGCCGCGCCCTCGGCGCCACCCTTGCCCTGACCACCGCGCTCGCCCTGCCGGCGGGCGCTCAGGCCCACGAGCTGGATCACCCGGCGCCGGGCTTCTCGCCCGGCGGCCCGCCGTCGAGCGACGTCAACTCCGGCGGCCCGGGAGCCGAGTGGAAGCTGATCGAGACGATCTCGACCGGCAACCCGCACACCGACCTCGACTTCTTCACCCAGGGCGGCGATACCTACGCCTCGGTCGGCACGCTCGGGATCGGCCCGAACGCCGGTGGCCAGAGCGTCGTCCAGCTCACCAAGGGCGGCGAGGTCGATCCCGGCTTCGTCTCCTCCCAGCCCTCGGCAGCCTGCATCAGCAACCCGGCCGCGGCGCTCGGCCTCCAGCACGACGTCGAGGCGACCCCGAAGGGCACCGCGATCCTCAACACCACGAACCCGTTCGCCGTCCGCACCGACGCCCAGCTCTTGATCGACGCAACCGATGCCGCAGGACGCTGCCACGACCAGGGCGTGCTCGGGCTGCAGAACGCCCCCCGCGGCGGGCTCGAGATCGTCGACGTCACCGACATCGCCGACCCGGTCGAGATCGGCCTCACCAGCCACATCGGCCAGTCGCACACGGTCAACATCGACCCCAAGCGACCGCACATCGCTTACTCGGTCACCTCCGACTCGGTCGCGGTCAACGCCGAGGGCCAGCGCCAGAACGAGGTGCCGACGCACTCCAATCGCTTCAACCTCGACGGCTTCGAGGTCGTCGACCTCTCCTCGTGCATGAACTTCCCGGCGGGCACGAGCCTCGACGCGAAGCGCGCGGCCTGCCGCCCGGTGGTCTACCGCTACCGCTATCCGACAACCGAGATGGCGCTCGGGCACACGCTGAAGAACGCGGTCTACGGCTGCCACGAGCTCGAGCTCTATCCCGACGACCGCCTCACCTGCGGCGGCGGCAACGCGCTGCTCGCTTTCGACATGAGCGGCGCCTTCGACGACATGGGCACCCCGACCGACTTCACCGACGACAAGCCGCGCGGCACCCCCTTGCCCTGCAAGACGCGCCCGAGCTCCTCGGCCGGATTCTTCGCGACGGGGGCCTCGGTGATCGACTGCGTCGACGGGACCAACGACACGGCCCCCGGCCCGGGTGGTGTCGGCGCCAACGAGGACCTGACCGTTCCCGGCTGGCTCGCGCAGGGCGCGCCGTCGCTGACGGGCGTCGAGTACCTCGGCAGCGTCCACCACCAGGGCCGCGGGGCGGGCAACCCAGCGGTCCCGGCCTACGACTCGACCGAGGACATCGACTTCAACCACGAGGCCGAGTTGAGCGGCTCGGGCCAGCACCTGCTCGCCACCGACGAGCGCGGCGGCGGCGTCGTGCCCCCGGGCGCGACCTGCACTCCGGCGGGCGACAACACGGCCGGTAACGGCGGCGTCCACTTCTACAAGACGAGCGCGCTCAGCACGACGCCGCCGGCCTCGGCCGAGGAGGCCCAGCAGGCCTACGCGAAAACGCCCGACGGCGAGAAGGCGATCTATCGCGCCCAGGTCCGGACCAAGGCGCAGGCCACGGTCTGCACCGCCCACGTCTTCCAGCAGATCCCGGGCGAGAACCGGATCTTCATGGGCTGGTACTCGCAGGGCACGCAGGTGATCGACTTCGTCGAGGAGGCCAACGGGAGGATCCGCTTCGCTGAGGCGGGCTGGTTCATCCCCGAGAACGCCAACACCTGGACCTCTCACGTGTTCAAGACCGAGCAGAATCCCGACGGGACGACGACCTATTACGGCGCGACCGGCGACTTCAACCTCGGCGAGGCAGGACGCAACTCGATCGACGTCTACAAGGTCACCCTGCCGCCCGCCCCGAGGGCCGTCGACGCCGGCGGCGGGCCCGCCGGAGGCCGCTGCTCGCAGAGGATCCTCGGCACGAAGTCCAAGGACACCCTGCTCGGCTCGATCGCCGGCGATCGCATCAACGGGCGCAAGGGCAACGACCGGATCAAGGGCCGCGCCGGTGAGGACTGCCTCAAGGGCGGCGCCGGCAAGGACCGGGTCGGCGGAGGGGGCGGCAACGACACGGTGAGCGGGGGCACCGGCAAGGACCGCGTCAACGGCGGTGGGGGCAAGGACGAGCTCAAGGGCGGCGGCGGCGGCGACCGCCTCAAGGGCGGCGGCGGCAAGGACGAGCTGCGCTCGAAGAAGGGCGGCCGCGACCGGGTCAATTGCGGCAAGGGTCGCGACATCGCGATCGTCGACAAGCGCGACAAGGTCTCGGGCAACTGCGAGAAGGTCCGGGGCGCGCGGCGCTAGCCCCGCCGCACGCTAGTTCGCCTCGTCGGCGAGCTGCTCCTCGAGCGCTCGCAGGAAGTACCCGTAGCCCCAGGCGAGCTCGAAGGCCTCGAGCCCGGCGTCCTCGATCCTCCCCTCCGGCCCGGTCCACGAGCCGTCCTCGCCACGGCGAACCGCAAGCTCGAGCGTCCGATCGCGAAGCCGCAGTCGTTGCATAGCGAAGGCCTCGGCGAGGCCCGGGATGCCCTCGGCTTCGCCCTCGGCCTCGCCCGCTCCGACGCCGTCGCGCGCCATTCGGGCGGCCTCGGCTGGCCAGGTCTCCCGAGTGAGCGAGGGCTCCGGGGCCGGCTCGTCGGCGTCAGGTTCCTCCTCGGTCGCTGCTCCTCCGTCGTCCTCGGCTTCCGGGTCGGTCTCCGCCATCTCGCTGGCCTCCTCCTCCTGAGAGGAAGTGAGGCCCCGTTCGCTGTCCCAGGCCAGGTAGCCGATCGTCGCGCAGGTGACGAGCGCGTCGAGCGCGAGCTCGGAGGAAGGCCGCTCGGTCTCGTCGGGGAAGAGGGCCTCGGGGGCCTCGAGCAGGTGCTCGTCGGCCACCGGCGGAAGCTGGTCCTGAACCAGCCGCTCCTCGATCTCCTCAACCGCCTCGAGGATCCAGCGAAACTCCGCTCGCGGAGCGATCGATCCTGCGCCTTCCGCGGCTACGCCGCCTAATCCCGCACTGCGGCCGTAGCGCTGGAACCTCTCGAGGAAGCTCATTACCCCTACCCGTGACCCCGTCCCAATCGGGCCCTACTGCCCATAGCTCACCTTCTGCGGCGAGATCCGGACCTTGATCCGCTCCTCGCCCGGCTGGCGGAACGGGTACTCGTCCTCGCCGAGGTACCTCTTCATCAGACTCCTCCCACTGCCGCTTCGACTCTCGAGAGCCCGGAAGGGGACTCGAACCCCTGACCCCCTCCTTACCATGGAGGTGCTCTACCAACTGAGCTATCCGGGCGCTCGATCAGCCTAGCCACTCGGCCGCGCCTGGCGACGCTCGACTGCATCGAAGGGATTCGCTTCCGTTGGCCGGGGGCTAGGGCGCAAGGCCGTGGCGCAGCGCGGCGGCGATCGGGTCCATCGCCTCGCGGGCGCGGCCGCCGAGGCCTACTACGTTGATGAACCCGTGCACGAGGTCGCTCTCGCGCCGCAGGGTGACCGGCACGCCCGCCTCGCGGAGTCGCTCGGCGTATGCCTCACCCTCGTCGCGGAGCGGGTCGAAGCCGGCGGTGACGACGTGCGCCGGCGGCAGCCCGGAGAGATCCTCGGCGAGGATCGGCGAGGCGCGCGGGTCGTCGCGGTCGGCCGCCGAGGAGAGGTAGTGATCGGTGAACCAGCCCATCTCCTCGTCGGTGAGGAAGAAGCCGGTGCCGAACAGCTCGTGGGAGCGCCGTCGCGAGGAGAGATCGATCACCGGGTAGATCAGCGCCTGGAAGCTCGGGCTCGGCCCGCCCTCGGCTCGCGCGAGCTGGCAGACGACGGCGGCGAGGTTGGCGCCGGCGCTGTCGCCCGCGACCGCGACCCGGTCGGGATCGGCGCCGAGGCGCTGTGCGTTGTCGCGAGCCCAGCGAAACGCCGCGTGGGCGTCGTTTACCGCCGCCGGGAAGGGGTGCTCCGGCGCGAGCCGGTACTCGACGGAGAGCACCAGCGCCGGGACCTCGCGAGCGAGGAAGCGGCAGGGCTGATCGTGGGTCTCGAGGTCGCCGAGCACGTGCCCGCCGCCATGGAAGTAGACGATCAACGGCTGCATGTCGGCGGTCGGCGCTGGCGCGTAGAGACGCGCGCTCAGCGGCCCGGCCGGGCCCGGCAGCTCGAGGCTCTCGACCCGCGGCAGGTCGATCCGTTTGCCGGCGAAGACGCGTGCGTCGCGCCGGCGGCGCGCACGGGCCTCGGGCACGGGGATCAGGTCCGAGCCGCCGCTCAGCTCCGCCAGCCGCAGCGCGATCTGCACCTGCGGGTGAAGCTCCTGGCCGTCGATCCGGACCGGCTTGCCGGCCAGGCGGCGGACGAGCGGCGCCGGGAGCCTGAGGATGAGCGAGGCGGCCGCGGCCTCGAAGCGCTCGCGTGGGCCCCGAGGGCTTAGCAAGCTAGTCGCCTTCGCCCGCGGCAAGCGCCCGTTCCACCGCGTCGGCGAACGAGTCGACCTCCTCGGCGGTGGTGTCCCATGAGCACATCCAGCGGACCTCGTCGCGGCGCTCGTCCCAGACATAGAACGGAAGCGTCCCGGGGAGCTCGGCGAGCAGGCGGTCGATCGCCGGGCGCTCGAGAACCGCGAAGACGCCGTTGGCCTCGACCGGGTGGGTGAGCTCGATTCCCTCGAGGCCGGACACGGCATCGGCGAGCCGGCGGGCCATCGCGTTTGCATGGCGGGCGCTCTCGAGCCACAGGTCACCCTCGAGCAGCGCCTCGAACTGGACGGCGATGAAGCGCATCTTCGAGGCGAGCTGGCCGAGCTGCTTGCGAGTGAACTCGAAGTTCGAGGCAAGCTCGGCGCGCGTGAAGACGACCGCGTCGCCGAGCAGCATGCCGTTCTTCGTCCCGCCGAAGGAAACGACGTCGACGCCGGCGTCGGTGCTCAGCGCTCGAAGCGGCGCGTCGAGCGCGGCGGCCGCATTGGCGAGCCGCGCGCCGTCGAGGTGGACGAGCATGCCGAGCTCGTGCGCGGCGTCGGCGATCGCGCGGGTCTGCTCGAGCGTGTAGACGGTGCCCAGCTCGCTCGCCTGGGTGATCGAGACGACGCGCGGCTGGACGTGATGCTCGTCGCCACGGCGGCCCTCCCAGCGGCGAACGTCGTCCGGTACGAGCTTGCCGTGCTCGGTCGCAACCGTAAGCAGCTTGGCGCCCGTGAGCCGTTCGGGCGCGCCGCACTCGTCGACGTTCAGATGCGCCGTCTCGGCGCAGATCACTGCCTCGTGCGGCCGCGTCAGGACGTCGAGCGCGGCGATGTTCGCGCCGGTCCCGTTGAAGACGAAGAAGGCGCGCGAGCCGGCGCCGAAGTGCCGCTCGAGGGTCGCCTCGGCGCGCGCGGTCCACTCGTCGGCGCCGTAGCTCGGCGCATGGCCACGGTTGGCGGCCGCGATCGCCTCGAGCACCGCGGGATGGGCGCCGGCGTGGTTGTCGGAGGCGAAGCCGCGCGCGTTCAAGGATGGAGCGCGAGGCGCTTGCCGTTCATCTTCGCCGCCGCGTCGGAGCAGAGGTAGGCGATCGCCTCGGCGATGTCCTCGGCCGAGGTGAAGCTGCGAAAGGGCTTCTCCGGGCTCTGCTCACGCATCTGCGGGGTGAGGATCGCGTTGACCACGAGCACGTTGGCGGTCGCGGCGCAGTCCGCCGCGCGGAAGGAGTCGGCGAGGGCGAGCGTCCACGTCTCCGCGGCGGCCTTGGTCGCGGCGTAGGCGGCGTTGGCGGCCTCGGGCGCCTGCGCCTGCGAGGAGGAGACGAGCACGAAGCGGCCGTGCTGGCTCTCGGCGAGCGCGTCGTGGAAGGCCCGGGTCGAGTTGACCACGGTGCGGAAGAGGAGGTTCTCGAGCCAGTCGAGATCGGCGAGGTCGAAGCTCTGAAGCGGATCTCCCCCGCGCCAGCCGCCGACGAGGTGGAGCAGGCCGTCGACGTGGCCGAAGCGCTCGCCGATCGAGCTCGCCCAGCTTCGGGTCGCGTCGGGATCGAGCAGATCGACGACCCGGGTGTCGATGCGCTCGCCAGGAAGCTCGAGCTCGCCGGTGAGCTCGTCGAGGCGCTCCTGGGCGACGTCGGTGAGCGCAAGGCTTGCGCCAGCGGCAGCGAGGCTCCGGCAGACGGAAGGCCCGAGTCCGCCTGCGGCTCCGGCGATCGCGATCACGCGTCCCTCGAGCGAGCTCATCGCCGCCACGCTACCCGTCGTCGCGACGTTCCGGGAGCTTGTCCCGGCGCCGGGTCAGCAGGCCGACGAGCACGATCGCACCGATGCCCCCGCAAGTGCCGAAGAAGACATCCTCGGCCGAGTGCCTGGCGTTGGGGTTGAGGCCGGTGTCGATGGCACGGTCGCCAACCCACTCGGCCGCCTCCCAGACCCCGGTCAGCGCGACCACGCAGGCGAGCGCCGCGAAGGGCCAGAGCTCCGCGGTGAGGCGGGGGCGGAAGGTCAGCGCCAGCGCCCAGCCCGCGAGCGCGCCGCCGGCGAGGTGGGCGAGCGCGCTGGTCTTCCGCGAGCTCGCCGGGGGGTCGATCCAGACCATCCAGAGGATCGCCGCGAGGCCGAGTCCCACCGTCAGCAGCGCGGGGCCTGAGACGCCGGCGAGGCGACCGAGCATCAGGCCGGTGAGACAGATCGCGCACATCAGCACCGCGGCGCCGTTTCGCTGCGAAGCGAACGCCGCGGCGGCGGCGGCGAGTACCCCGAGCGCGATCAGGAACGCGAGCGTGTCGAGCTCGCGGCGGAGTTCCATCGGCCTAGCCTAGATCGCCCCGGTTAAGGCGATCCCTGGCCGACGGATGGTGCGTGCCCGACGGGCGACGCAAGTGTCGGCGCGAGCTTCGCGGCGAGCTGGGCGTAGAAGAGCGAGAGCGGGAACTCGTCGTCGCGGACGAGGTCGACGAGCTGCTTCGGTTCCTCCACATCGGGAAGCTCGCGGCGCTGCCTGGCCCAGACGGAGCTCTCGGCCGGCGGGACGTAGGTCGCGACGAGCTCGTGGGCGGCGATCCACTGCGAGAGCTTCGAGCGGTCGATGCCCGAGTGGTAGAGGTCCTGGACGCGCTCGCGAAGCGCCTCGACCCCCGTCCCGATCCGCTCCCACTCGATCCGCAGGCGGTTGTCCGTCCAGTGCAGATAGCCCTCGCGGTGCAGGAACGCGAACAGGAGCTGTCCACCGAGCCCGTCGTAGTTGCGCACCCGCGAGCCCGTGATCGGGAAGCGGAAGAGGCGGTCGAAGAGGATCGCGTAGGTGACGTGGCGAGCGAAGGCGAATCCCTCCGCCTCGAGCTTTGCCGCCTCGGCGAAGGCGGTGAGATCGCAGCGCAGCTCCTCGAGCGAGTACATCCAGTACGGGGAGCGCTGGCGGACCATGAACGGGTCGAAGGGCAAATCGCCGCGCATGTGGGTGCGGTCGTGGATCAGGTCCCAGAGCATGAAGGCCGACTGGGAGAGCTCGGGCGAGGCGAGCAGGCACGCGGCGTCAGGCGGCAGGTCGAGCTCGAGCGCCTGCGCGGCGGCGCCGCAGACCCGCCGAAAGCGCTGCGCCTCGCGGTCGCAGAAGATCGCGCCGAAGTGGAGCTCCGAAGGACGCTCGGCGGTCGAGAAGGTCTCGGGAAAGAGGACCGCGCACTCGGAGTCGTAGCCGGAGGTTCGATCGACGAAGGTGACGGGAACGAACTTGGGGTTGTCATAGCGGGACGCCTCGAGCTCGGCGATCCATTGCGGCCATGGCACGCGGACGATCAGCGCCTCGAAGCAGACATCGCGCGAGGCGTTCTGCTTGTACATCGGGAACACGCAGAGGTGCTCGATCGCGTCGCGGCGCTCGTGCTCGGGGCGGAACGCCTCGAGCGCGCGCATGAAGTCGGGCTTGGTGAACCCCGCTTCGGCCCAGGCGTGCAGGTCGGCGGCCAGCGCCTCGATGTAGGAGTGCTGGTGGGGGAAGCGGGGCTCGAGTGCCTGCGCCGACTCCGCGATCGCGTCGGTGAGCCGGCGAAGCACCGCTGTGTCGTGGTGGGCGGTGTCGACCGAGCCGTTGGGGAGCTGGAGCAGGCGCAGCTCCTCGGTTGCGGCCTTGAGACGCAGCCAAGCGGGGGCGCTTGCGGCCGCCGACGTGGGGTTAGTGTCCGGGGCGGCGAAGGCGCACTCAGCGACCCAATGGAGGAGGTTCAGCCACAGCTCCTCGTGCCCGAGCTCGCCGATGCAGTCGTCTCCGAAGAGGTCGGAGTCGGCGAGCGCGACGACGCGACCGGCGCCGTGCTCGACCGCGGCGGCGAGCGGTGCCCCCGGGATCGTCGCGGTGGGATGGGCCCGCGCGAACACGCGGGCTCCGTTGCGCGTCGCGAGCGTGCCCGCCCGGTAGAAGCAGGCGGCGCCGACGCGCGCGAGCAGGTCGGAGCTCGCGGGCATCGGGGGCGTCGCCTCGAGGTCGGCGAGCACCCAGGAGGGGGTCTCGCCGAGGTGGTGTGAGTAGTCCTGCAAGGTGACGTTGTCGACCCCTATCCCGAAGCGGTCGAGGAGCTCGTCGATGTTGTTGCCGTACTTCTCCTGCTCGGTCTCGGCGAGCACGACGAGCCCGCCGCCGGCGGCGACGAAGGCCTCGATCGCGTCGAGCTCGGTCGGCGAGAAGCGGGGCTCTCCGCCCCCCACGGTCGCTTCCCACTTCGGGTCGGAGGGGTGTGCGATGACGAGCGCGGCGGCGTCGGCGAGGACGTCTGGCGTCAGCGGCCCCTCGGTGTGAGCGGCGACGACGAACTCGCGATCGGTGAGCAGCTCGGCGGCGCGGGCGAGCGAGGAGTCGCCGGGGTGTTGGGGCTGGAGCTCGGTCGCGAGCTCCCCGCGGATCGTCCAGGCCTCGGAGTGCGCCTCGTCGAAGAGCACGCGCGCGAGGCGCGGATGCGTGGCTGGCGGAGGGGTGGGCATGAGTGTTATCGAGGGTACGGGCGGGCTTGTGCGTAGTCAATGCCGATACACGGCGGCATGTGCGCAATAATCCTGCGTGTGGATGCGACGGATCGGCGTATTCTTGCGTTGCTGGTCGAGGACGGGCGGCGCACGTATGACGACATCGGGCGGCGGGTGCGCCTCTCTGCGCCGTCGGTGAAGCGCCGGGTCGATCGGCTACGTGGATCCGGCGCGCTGCGCGGCTTCACGGCGGTGGTCGACCACGCCGCGCTCGGCTGGGACACGGAGGCGTTGATCGAGCTCTTCTACCGGCCCGGGACGACGCTCGACGAGGTCGGGCGCACCCTGCGCGAGCACCCCGAGGTGGTCGAGGCGTGGAGCGTGACCGGCGAGGCCGACGCGGTGGCGCGGGTGCGGACGGAGGGCAACGCCGACCTCGAGCGGCTGATCATCGACCTGCAGCGAAACGGTCTCGTCGAGCGCACCCGCTCGGCGATCATCCTCTCGCGGCTCGCGCAGCACTGAAACGTCACGAAGTCGTTTCGCGTCCTGCACAGCGTGCGCGCCACTCGTTCGGTTTGCGAACGTACGTTTGTGTCGTGAGGGATCGGCTGATCAACCGCCGCCAGCAAGGCGACCTCGGCGAAGCGTCGGCGATCGAGTGGCTCACCCGGCTGGGCGCTACGGTTTCGCTGCCCCTCGGCCACAGCCCGAACTATGACCTGATCGCAGAGATTCACGGCACGCTCACTCGGGTGCAGGTCAAGACCTCGACCGCGACCGTGGTTACACCCAGCGGCGATCAGCGGTACTCGGTCCACATTGCCACGAATGGGGGAAACCGCAGCTGGACTGGGGTGACCAAGAGATTCGATCCGTCGCGATTCGATGTCCTCTTCGTCGTGGTCGGCGACGGTAGACGCTGGTTGATCCCTGCCCGATCCATTGAGTCAGAGACCAGCATCACCCTGGGAGGGCCGAAGTACGTCGACTTCGAGATCGAAGCCGGTGTCGATATTGAACGCCTCGTTTACGGCGACGCGAAGCTCGCCTTAGAATCGAACGCCGGCCGGGGGAGCGCCGGAGTAGGAGAGCCGGGCCGGTCTGTAAAATCGGTGCCTGAGTTGCTGAGTGGGTTCGATTCCCACCTCCCCCACTTTTCTCAATCCTCTTCCCGCTTTTCTGAATCAACGTTGCCGCCGCCGCGGTTCAAGGCCTCGAGGTACGAGCGCAAGGCCGGCAAGCATGGTGAAGCTGTGATCAACCAGAAGCGTCGCGTGACGCTTCCTCAACAGGCGCTCTTGGCGGCCGGACTCCGGGACGGGGACCGGGTGCGGGCCACCGCTGACGGCCCGGGGCGGATGCTCTTGCAGAAGACTGGCCTCCCGATATGGGCCGAACCACCCCGATAGCAGGGTCCGCGGAGACGGCGAATCTCCGACGCGGTGGGTCGCCCCGGGGGGCGCGCCGAAGCCGTCCGAACGCGAAGACGCCGCCCGGGTGGGGCGGCGCCGTCGCTCGATAACCGGTCCAGCGGGAGGATGGGTCCCGCTGGCGCCGGGTGCTAGTCGCGATCTCTTGAAATCGTGTCCTTCACCTTGTCGGAGGCGTCCCCCACGGCGCCCTTCACCTTGCCGGTCGCCTGGTCGACCTTGCCTTCGCGCTGGAGGTCCTTGTCTCCGGTCAGATCGCCGACCGCTTCCTTAACGCGGCCCTTCGCATCATCGGTGTTCTCGGGCATCGTTCCCTTTCGTCGCTGATCGAGCGCCGCGCTGGGCGGCGCAAGAGTTCAACTTCCCGCTCGCGGGAGACTGAAACGCGGCGCGTCAGGCGAGCTCGCGCAGCCGCTGCGCCTCGGGGAGCTGCTTGAGCTTCTTCAGCGTGTTGTTCTCGATCTGCCGGATCCGCTCGCGCGTGACGCCGAAGGCCCGCCCCACCTCCTCGAGCGTCAGGGGCTCGTGGCCACGCAGGCCGTAGCGCAGCTCGATCACCTGGCGCTCGCGCTCGGGCAGCGCGTCCAACGCGCGCTGGACGTCCTCGCGCTGGAGGTTCTCCGTCGCCGCTTCGAACGGCTCCTCGGTCGCCTCGTCGGCGACGAAGTCACCCAGCTCGGACTCGTCCTCGTCGCCGACCGGCTTCTCGAGCGAAACAGGCATCTGCGCGACGCGGAGGATGTCGCGCACCTCGCGCACCGAGATCTTGAGTTCGGCCGCGATCTCGTGCGGCTCGGGCTCGCGGCCGAGACGCTGGACCAGCTGGCGCTCCACGTGGGTGACCCGGTTCAGCTTCTCGACCATGTGGACGGGTATCCGGATCGTCCGCGCCTTATCGGCGATCGCGCGGGTCACCGCCTGGCGGATCCACCAGGTCGCGTAGGTCGAGAACTTGTAGCCGCGGCGGTGATCGAACTTCTCAACCGCGCGGATCAACCCCAGGGACCCTTCCTGGATCAGGTCGAGAAACGAGAGGCCGCGACCGAGATATCCCTTCGCGATCGAGACGACGAGGCGCAGGTTCGCCTCGACCATGTGGCGCTTGGCGGCCATGTCGCCGCGCTCGATCCGCTTCGCGAGGCTGATCTCCTCGCCCGCGGTGAGCAGCTCCACGCGCCCGATCGAGCGCAGGTAGAGCCGCAGCGAGTCGAGGCTCGGCTCGATCGTGAGGTCGAGCTCGGGCTTCTTCGGCTGGTCGGGCTGGCCCTCGCCCTTGGACTCCTTGTACGCGGTCAGGCCATCCTCGGCGATCACGTCGACGCCGTGCTCGATCAGGTGGGAGTGCAGGTCCTGGACCTGCTCCTTGGTCACCTCAACCTCCTCGAGCGTGCCCGAGATCTGCTCGAAGGTCAGGTAACCGCGCTCGCGGCCCTGGGCGATCAACCCGCGCAGCTCCTCGGAGTCGTGAAGAGCCTTCTCGCCCTCCTCGGTTGTCCCCTGAGCGTCCGCCTCGACCCCTGTGGAGCCGAGCAGCACGTCCGCGTTTTCTGCCAACTCGCCCGTCCTCTCCTCTAACCCCGGGCGGCGCTGAGTATACGCCTGTATCGCGCCGAAAACGCAGTGTGCGACCCTTATCGAGATGAGCGAGTCGTCACAGGTTCTCGCCTCCGCGACACCCGACGCCCAGTCGGGGCGCCCGGCGACCGAGGTCAGCCTGACGCGGGTCGGCGTGCGCGGCGTCGAGAAGGTGATCAAGGTCGAGGGCCGGCTCTACTTCGCGGAGCTCGAGTGCTTCGTCGACCTCAACCCGCGCCAGGCCGGCGTCCACATGTCGCGCTTCGAGGAGGTGATGGACGAGGCGATCGACGCGGTCGTCCTCGGCGAGACGCTGCGCGCCGAGATGCTCGCGGCGCAGATCGCCCGCCAGGTCCGAGAGCGGCAGGGCGGATTGCGTGCCGAGGTGACGATCGCGGCGCGCTACCCGGAGACGGTCCGAACCCCCGTCTCGGGGCTGGAGACCCAGGAGATCTACACGCTGTTGGGGACCGCGGTCGCATCCGAGCGCGGCACCCGGACGCTGACCGGGGTCGAGGCCCACGGGATGACGGCATGTCCGTGCGCCCAAGGCCTACTCGCCGCGAACGCCCGCGAACGCCTCGCGCAGGACGGGTTCACCGATGACGAGATCGAGCGCGTGCTCGACGCGGTCCCGGTCGCCACCCACAACCAGCGCGGGATCGGATGGCTTCACCTCGGCTGCGCCGAGGGCTCGGAGCTCGAGATCGACGCGCGCGACCTGCTCCGCCTGGTCGAGGCTTCGATGAGCGCGGAGATCTACGAGTTGATGAAGCGCTCCGACGAGGCGGCGGTGGTCGAGAAGGCCCACCGCAACCCGCGCTTCGTCGAGGACGTCGTCCGGGAGATGATCCGCCGCGTCGCCGAGGCGTATCCGGGGCTCGGCGAGGACGGCTTCGTGCTCGCCCGCCAGGAGAACCTCGAGACGATCCATCGCCACTCCGTCGTTGCCGAGCGCTCCGGCCTGCTCACGGAGATCGCCCGCGAGCTCGAGAGCGGCGAGCACTCCGCGCACCACACAACGAAGCGCGAGTGGCTGGAGGCGCCTGGCGGGTAGGCGCGGCGCGCGTCTAGCGCTGCTTCGCGGCCAAACCGGAGGACTGGGTCGCCGGCGCGGGCTCGCTGACGTGGCGGCGCAGGCCGAGGAAGTAGTCGGCGCCCGAGATCACCGTCATCGCAAGCGCGGCGTAGAGCAGCAGGTCGACCCACAGAGGCGAGGGGTCGAAGGCGATCAGGGCGAAGATCGCAGTCACCTGGAGCAGCGTCTTGATCTTGCCGAGCCAGCTCGCGGCGATCACCGCGCCCTGCTCGGCGGCGAGGCTGCGAAGGCCGGTCACCGCCAGCTCGCGGGCGATGATCACCATCGCCACCCAGGCGGCGAGGCGATCGAGGGAGACGAGCGCGACCAGCGCCGCGACCACCAGCAGCTTGTCGGCGAGCGGGTCCATCAGCTTGCCGAAGTTGGTCACCTCGCGCCGGCGGCGCGCGATGTAGCCGTCGACCCCGTCGGTGAGCGCCGCGAGCGCGAAGACAACCGCCGCGATCACATCCCCGTCGGGCGTCTCGCCGAGCAGCGCGACGACGAGCACCGGGACGGCCAGGATCCTGATCAGCGTCAGGACGTTCGAGACGTTCACCGGGAACATCTCTCGGAGTATCACCGCTCGGGTAGGTTCACCCGCGTGGCGGTCGACTACGTCTACCGGCTCGAGCAGCCGCACATCTCGGGGCAGCTCGCCAAGGTCTGCCAGCGGATCGCCGACGCGAACGGCGTGATCGGGGACGTGGTCACGATCCAGATCGGCCGCGAGCGCTCGATCCGCGAGATCTCGATCGAGGTCCGAGATCACGGCCAGGCCCGCCGCGTCGCCGGGATGCTCGGCCAGCTCGATGGCGTCGAGGTGATTTCCTTCTACGACCGGGCCCTGCAGGCGCACATCGGCGGCAAGCTCGAGATGCAGGTGACGAAGCCTGTGACGACCTTCCAGCAGGTGCGCGACATCTACACGCCCGGCGTGGCGCGCGTCTGCACCGCGATCGCCGAGGAGCCCGAGCTCGCCAACCGCTTCACGATGATCGGCCGCACGATCGCGGTCTGCACGAACGGGACCCGGGTGCTCGGGCTCGGCAACATCGGGCCGGTCGCCTCGATGCCGGTGATGGAGGGCAAGGCGCTCTTCTACCGTCAGATGGTCGGCCTCTCGGCGATTCCGATCCTGATCGACGCCGAGGAGGTCGACGCCTTCGTCGAGACCGTGTTGCGGATCGCGCCGGGCTTTGGCGCCATCCACCTCGAGGACATCCGCGTTCCGGACTGCTTCGAGATCGAGCGGCGATTGATCGAGGAGCTCGACGTGCCGGTGATGCACGACGACGTCCACGGCACCGGCGTCGCGACCCTCGCCGCGGCGCTGGCCGCGTGCGCTCAGGCCGGAGTCGAGTTCAGCGAGGCGAGCGTCGGGCAGATCGGCCTCGGGGCGGCGGGCTTCGGGATCGCGGCGATGATGGTCGCCGGCGGCGCACGGAGGGTCGTCGCCTCGGATCCCGACGAGCGCTCTCACGAGCGCGCAACGGCGCACGGGATCGAGACGGGCTCGTTCGAGGAGGCGCTGGCATGCGACATCGTCGTCGCGACGACCGGGGTGCCGGGGCTGATCAAGCCCGAGCAGGTGCGCGAGGGGCAGATCGTCTTCGCGCTCTCGAACCCCGACCCCGAGATCTCCCCCACCGAGGCGCTCGCCGCCGGCGCCGCCTACGCCGCCGACGGGGCCGCGGTCAACAACGTGCTCGGCTTTCCCGGCATCTTCCGCGGCGCGCTCGCTGCCGGCGCCGATCAGATCACGACTCAGATGAAGCTCGCCGCCGCGCGGGCGATCGCCGGGCTGACCAAGGAGTCCGAGCTCGTGCCGGACGCGCTCGATCCCGAGGTCCATGCCCGCGTCACCGCCGCGGTGCTCGACGCGGCACGCAACGAGGGCCTCGACCGCCCCGACCGCGTCCCGGCCGGGCTCTAGGCCGGTTCGGTCGAGAGCTCGCGGGCGCGGGCAAAGACACCGTCGAGCATCGACTCGGTGAGCTTGCCGGTGAACGTGTTCTGCTGCGAAACGTGGTAGGAGCCGAGCAGCGCGTAGGGGCCGATCGCAGCCTCGGCGCCGTGGCCGAAGCGCGGTTTCGGCCGGGGCGTCGGATGGCCGTGAGCGGCAAGCGCGCGAAGCGCGCCGTCCCAGGCGAAGGCGCCGAGCGCGAGCAGCACCGTCGCCCGAGGGAGGAGGCGCAGCTCCTCGACCAGGTAGGGAAGGCACGTGTCGCGCTCCTCGGGCGTCGGGCGGTTGGCGGGCGGCGCGCAGCGGACGACGGCGCTGACGTAGGCGTCTCCGAGGCGCAGGCCATCATCGCGGTGGACGGAGACCGGCTGATTCGCATAGCCGGCGCGATGCATGGCGGCGAACAGCCAATCGGCGGAGCGATCGCCGGTGAAGACCCGCCCCGTGCGGTTTCCGCCGTGGGCGGCGGGTGCAAGGCCGACGACGACGAGCCGCGCGAGCGGGTCGCCGAAGCCGGGCACCGGACGTGCCCAGTAGCGCTCGCCGCGATAGCGGGCGGGCGGGTTCGCGGCGACCTCCTCGCGCCAGGCTACGAGCCGCGGGCACAGCGCGCAGCTCGATACCCGGCCGGCGAGGCGCTCGAGTTGTGCCGCGGCATCGGACATCTGCCTCGGTAGGGTGCCGCGAATGCCTCGGCTCACGCGTCGTCGCCTTCTTGCCGCGGGCGGCGCCGGCGCCGCCGCGAGCGCCCTCGCGGCATGCGGAACGAGCGAGCCCGAGAGCGAGCGCAGTGCAGAGGGGGACGCCGGGCTCCTGGCGGACGCGGCGCTGGCGGAGAAGGGCCTCCAAGCCAGCGCCGAAACCGCATCGGGGAAGCTCGAAGGCGAGGAGGCCGCCCTGGCCGCGGCGATCGCAGGATCCTCCACGAGTCGTGCCGCCGCCGTCAGCGACCTGCTCGAGGCGGCCGGGGGTGAGGAGCCCGGGGTCGGGGGCTCCGGCGGGGACACCCTCGCGGCGGTGGCGGACGCGGCCGCCGGCTCGATCACCGCGTATCGCGAGGCAGCCGCGCTGCTTTCCACGCCCGAGCTGCGCGAGGCGATCTTGGAGCACGTCACCCAGACAGCTGCCGAGCTCGCCACCGTCCGCGGCCTGATCGGCGAGGAGCCCTCGCCATTCGCGTTCGTCACCGGCGGGTCGGAGGAGCCCTACGAGGACACCGACTTCGACCCGACCGAAGACTCATGAGGATGAGGACCCGGCGCGAAACGCTTCACCGCGCTGCCGGCCTCGGAGCAGCGGTCCTGCTGCCTTCGCTGTTGCGCCCTGGTGCCGCTCGAGCGCAGTCAACCGAGGAGGAGGACCTCCGCGACTTCCTCGAGCAGGCGATCGAGGTCGAGCAGGACTCCGTCCTGGCATACGGCACCGCCCTCGAAAGCCCGAACATCGACGCCGGCGTCAAGGGCACCCTCGAGCTGCTGCGCGACCAGGAGCAGGCGCACGCGAACGCATGGCGCAGCGCGCTCGACTCGCTCGGCTTCGAGGCGCCGGACCCGCCCGGAGACCCAGCCGATTCCGAGGAGCTCGAGGGTCTCGCGGAGCTCGAGAAGTCCGACGAGCTGCTCGCCTTCCTCGCCGAGTACGAGCAGACGCTGCTCGCCCGCTACCTCGACCTCGCGCCGCCGCTCGAGAGCGAGGACCTCTCGCGAACCTCCGCCGAGGTGATCGCCAGCCACGCTCAGCACCTCGTCGTCGTGCGCAGCGCGCTCGGCGAGGATCCGGCGAAGGTGCTCGAGCGGGTCGCCCGTGGCTGAGCCGGCGCCGGGCCCGGCCCCGCGCCCGGCCTCGGCTTCGCGCTCGGAGCTGATCCGCTGGATGGGAATCGAGGATGCGAACCACGTCGGGTTCGTGCACGGCGGGATCGTGATGAAGATGTGCGACGAGGTCGCGGCGATCGCCGCCATGCGGCACTGCGGAGGGCGGATCGTGACCGCCGGCATGGATCGGATGGCGTTCGTCGAGCCGGTCAAGCTCGGCGCCCTGGTGAGCTGCCTCGCCACCGTGAACGCGGCCTGGCGCACCTCGATGGAGGTCGGAGTCCGGGTCGAGGCCGAGAACCCCGCGACGGGCGAGCGACGCCACACCTCGACCTCCTACCTGACCATGGTCGCAATCGACAAGGAAGGCAAGCCGACCCCCGTCCCGCAGGTGAGCGCCGACGGCGAGGATGAGCGCCGCCGCCAGCAAGACGCCGAGCTTCGCCGAGCGAACCGGCTCGCCGAGCGCGAGCAGGTCCTCGCTCATCGCGGCAGCCGCGGCGGCACGTAGCCAGGCCTCGCTCTACGCTGAGCCGAGCGCCATGGCAGACACCGCCGAGCTCCGCAAGCTGGCGATCGTCCCGGCCCTGAACGAGGCGGGGATGGTCGCCCGGGTGATTCGTGACATCCGCCGTCACGCGCCCGACTTCGACGTGGTCGTCGTCGACGACGGCTCCGCCGACGCTACCGCCGCCGAGGCCGAGGCCGAGGGCTCGGTCGTGATCCGCCATCCCTACAACCTCGGGATCGGCGGCGCGATGCAGTCGGGCTACAAGTACGCGCTTCGGTACGGCTACGACGTCGCCGTTCAGGTCGACGGCGACGGCCAGCACAAGCCCGAGTACCTGCCCGAGCTGCTCGCCGCTTTGCACACTGGCGAGGACGAGGCGGACATGGTCTACGGCAGCCGCTTCCGCGGCGATCCCGGCTACAAGGTTCCGCTCGGCAGGCGGATCGGCAACCTGATCTTCTCGCTCGTGCTCTCGGCGATCACCCGCCAGCGAATCACCGACCCGACCTCGGGCTTTCGAATGACCAACCGGCGCGGGATCGAGCTCTTCGCTCGCGACTATCCCCACGATTACCCCGAGGTCGAGGCGCTGCTCATGCTCCATGCCCACCGACTGCGGATCCACGAGGTGCAGGTGCGGATGAACGCGCGTGGCTTCGGGCGCAGCTCGATCGACTACCCGCGCAGCGCCTACTACATGGTCAAGGTCCTGCTCGCGCTGTTCGTCGGGCTCTTCCGTCGCCGTCCCGTGCCGGTGGAAGCGACGGCGAGCGAGTCATGAAGCGCCTCACCGCGCTCCCGCTCGCGCTCGCCTGCCTGCTCGCCACCGTCGCGCCAGCCGGTGCCGAGACGCTAAGGGTGACGAGCAGCGCCGAGGACGGCCCGGGCTCGCTCGGACAGAAGATCCTCGAGGCCGGCCCCGGCGACGTGATCGTGCTCCCGCCCGGCTCCTATCCGCTGACCAACGGGGACACCCTGATCGAGCAGGGCAACACGCTGCGCGGAGCCGGCGTCGAGGCGACGACGATCGTCCCCACCGGCGGCGGTGGGGCGCTCGTCGACGACGCCGTGACGGTCGAGGACGCGAGGGTCGCCGACGCCCTGCAGCCATCCGACGAGGAGGGATCAGGGATCGAGCGCAAGGCCCAGATCGTCGCCCTGATCGCGACGCTCGCAATCTTCCTTGTCGTGCTCGAGCTTGTCCGGCGCCGGCGCCTGGTCGAGCGCTACGCGCTGCTGTGGATGGGCGCCGCGGTCGCCCTGCTCGTGCTCTCGATCTGGACCGACCTGCTCGGCGAGATCGCCGATGCGATGGGCATCCAGGAGCCGGCGAACGCGATCTTCATCCTCGCCTTCGGGGTCGTCTTCGTGCTGCTCCTGCACTTCTCGGTCGCGACCTCCCGGCTCGGCGAGGAGACGAAGATCCTCGCCCAGGAAACGGCCCGCCTCGACCTCGAGCTGCGCGTCGCGCGGGGGGAGGCTCCGGGATCCAACGGCGCGGGCTCAGCGCCGCCTGGCGCCGAGCAGGACGAGCACGATCCGCCAATAGCCACGCAGCGCGACGGCTAGCGGACGGGAGCGCCCCGCGGCCCCGAGGTACGCGGAGCCGAGCTCGGGAGTGAGGGCCCGGGCGAACTCATCCGCTCCGATCGCCCGCGTGCCCTGGACCTCGCGGCGCTCGCCGAGCAGGCGAGGCAACGCCGAGGCGAGCTCGCCCCAGGCGCGGAGCTTCTGCGGCAGCCAGCCCCGCACGGCGGCCACGGCGAGCAGGGCGAGCTCCGTCGCCAGCAGGGCCGGGGCGAGCAGCGCCAGCAGAGCGCCGGGATAGGTTCGGATCAGCGTCGCCCAGCGATTTCGCTCGAGATGAGCCCACTTGGCCGGGCCCTTGGCGAATTCGTAGTCGTGATCGACGCGCGCCGCGGGCTCGACCCCGAGACGCCCGCCGGCGAGCCGCAGCCGAAGCGAGAGGTCGACGTCCTCGTGGTAGAGGAAGAAATCCTCCGCCATCCCGCCAACCTCGAGGTAGGCCCGCAGTGGGATCGCGAGGCAGGCGCCGGAGACGAAGCCTGGCTCGGGATTCGCGCCTACCGAAATGTCCGGCCTTTTCGGTGGGTCGCCTCGCCGGTTTGCGTGGGGCGCGCCGATAGCGACCACGGGGGTCACCGGCTCGCCTGCCCCGCCGGCCCAGGCGATGCCGGTGAAATGGACCACCCCGCCGCGGGTGTTGACCAGCCGTCCGCTCTCGGAGGTGACGAGGCCCTGCCAGGCGACCCATCCGCGCCCGTCGAGCAGCGGTCGCTCGATCGCGTCGCGCCAGCCCTCGGCGGGGACCGCGTCGGGGTTGAGCAGGCAGAGCAGCTCGCCGCTCGCCGCTTCGGCGCCGCGGTTGCAGCCCGCGGAGAAGCCGAGGTTTGCGCCGGTCTCGATCACGACCGCGCGGGGGGGCAGCTCGCGCACGAGATCCGGCGTCCCATCGCCCGAGGCGTTGTCGACCACGATCAGCTCGTCACCCTCGCGGAGCTGGGAGGAGAGCGCCAGCATCGTCGGGGCGATCGCCGGGCGCGAGTTGTGGGTGACGATCACGACCGAGAGAGTTGGCATCTGCCCGATAATCCCAGTCGAGGCATCCGATGAAGCATCTCCTGCGCCCGATCTTCGACCGCGTCGTGATCAAGGAGCTCGAGCCCGACCGGGTTCGTAGCTCCGGATTGGTCGTGCCGCCGGGTACCCACGAGCCGCCGCCTCAGCACGGGATCATCCTCGCGATCGGTCCCGGCCTCGACTGGTGGGAGGCCGCCGGCGTGCGGATGCCGGTCAAGCCCGGCGACCACGTCGTCTTCCCTGCCTCGGCGGGGGCCTGGGTCGAGGTCGAGGAGGAGAAGCTCCTCGTCTGCCGCGTCGGCGAGCTGCTCGGAGTGCTCGAGGAGATCGACACCTGCCCCTACTGCGGAGGCAGGGGGCTACCGGGCGGCGACGCCTGCCCGGTCTGCGGACGCGAGGAGAGAGCCGGCGAGCGGACTTGAACCGCTGACCCCTTCATTACGAGTGAAGTGCTCTACCAACTGAGCTACGCCGGCGGGGATGGGCCGATTGTAAGCGCGGCTCAGCCTTCGGCGAGCTTGTAGCCGACCCCGCGCACGGTGAGCACGAGCTCCGGCTCCTGGGGGTCGCGTTCGACCTTCTGGCGCAGGTTCGAGATGTGCACGTCGCAGGCGCGCACGTCGCCGGAGAACTCCGACTGCCAGAGCTCCTCCATGATCTCCAACCGGCTGAAGACCTGTCCGGGGCGCTCGGCGAGCAGGCGCAAGACCTGGAACTCCGAGCGGGTCAGGTTGGCCGGTTCGCCACGGATCGCAACCAGGTGGCGGGCGAGGTCGATCCGCACCGGGCCCGCCTCGATCATCTTCGCATCGCCGACCGAGCTCGAGCGGTCGAGCTCGCGGCGGCGCAGCTGGGCGCGTACGCGGCCGATCAGCTCACGGACGCTGAACGGCTTGGTCACGTAGTCGTCAGCGCCGACCTCGAGCCCGACGACCTTGTCGACCTCGGCGTCCTTTGCCGTCAGCAGGATGATCGGAACCGGGCTGCGCGAGCGGACCTCGCGGCAGATGTCGAGCCCGCTGCGCCCCGGCATCATGATGTCGAGGATCAGCAGGTCGAAGCGAGGCTGCTCTCCGACGAGCTTGCCGTCGGCGTCCTCGCCGTCGACCGCAACCGTGACCTCGAAGCCCTCCTGGGAGAGCGCATAGCCGACGGCGTCGCGAACCGAGGGTTCGTCGTCGGCGACGAGGATCCGGCTGCTCATGCGTTGCTCACGTAGCTCATGCGTTGCTCACGCTACCGGGGTCGGGGCGGGCCTTGCCGCTCGCAGGTGCACCCAGAACGTACTGCCTTCGCCAGGCTCGGTGGAAACGCCGATCTCGCCACCCATCACGTCGACCATCCGGCGCGCAATCGAGAGCCCCAGGCCGAAGCCCTCCTTCTCGAGCGAGCCCGCGCCGCGGTAGAAGCGCTCGAAGATCCGGTCGACCTCCTCGGACGCGATCCCGGTGCCGGTGTCGGCGACCTCGATCAGCACCTCGCCCTCACCGTCGGCCCCGCCTTCGCCTCGCCCGCGTCGCCCCCGCAGGCTGACGCGGCCGGGTGGCGGCGTGTGCTTGAAGGCATTCGTCAGCAGGCCGATCAGCACCTGACGAAGCAGCACCCGGTCGCCCTGGGCGACGAGGTCGGAATCGAGATCGAGCTCGAACTCGATCCCCTCGGGCGCGCTCACCACCTCGCATGCCTCGCGCATCACGATCGTCACGTCGAAGGCCTCGGTGCCGCCCTCCCCGACCGCCTCCATTCGCGCCAGCGTGAGCAGCGACTCGGTCAGGCGGCTGATCCGATCGGCGTCCTCGGAGAGCCGGGCGAGAAAGTGATCGCGCGCTCCGGGATCGTCCTTCGCCCCGCCGAGGAGGACCTCGATCGCGCCGGAGATACCGGCGATCGGGTTGCGCAGCTCGTGCGCGGCGTTCGAGACGAACTCCCGCTCGGCCACCTCGCGGCGGAGCTCCTCGGTGCGATCGCGGACGACCGCGAGCACGGCCCCCTCGGCCGGCAGCTCGCGCGCGTTGACGGAGTAGACGCGGTCGCGAAACGAAAGCGCGTCATGCTCACTCGAGCCGCGCCGCGAGGCCCGGCGAAGCCAGGGGATCAAGGCTGCGATCGCCCGTCCGTCCGGTCCGATCAGCTCATGCGCGGCGGCGTTCGAGTACCGCACCTCGCCGTCGGCCTGGACGACCATCACCGCATCGGATAGCGCCTCGAAGATCGCCGAGAGGCGGTCGCGCTCCTCGCGTAACGCCCCGAAGGTTCGCCGCAGCGCACCGCGCATCCTCTCGAGCGCGCGCCCGAGGTCGGTGATCTCGTCGCGTCCACCGGTGCCCTCGAGCGGCTCGTCGAGGCCACCCTCGCTGATCCGGGCGGCGCTCTCGGCAAGGCGCTTGACGCGCGAGGTGATCGCGCTCGCGATCAGAAAGCTGATCAGGACCGCGACGATCACCGCCACGCCGAGCGCGGTGATCCTGTCGTCGCGCGCCTCCTCGGCGGCCCGAAGCGCATCCGCCACCTCCGGCGAGCGGGTGGAGCGCGCGAGCACGGCTCCCGCGATGCGGCCGTTGCGGAGGATCGGCAGCGCCACCACGGTCGCCCCGCGAGGGCGGTCATCGACCACGCGTGTGCCGATCAGCGACTGCTGCACCGCACGCTTGGCGCCGTTCACCTGCGCCAGCACGACCCCCTCGGAGACCTTGCCGGTGAGCAGGGTGCCGTCGGCATCGAAGACCCAGGCGGCGTAGGTGGGGTCTGTCGAGCCTGCGAAGGTGGGCCTCGTGTCGGCGTGCGGGCGCTGGCCGATCGCGTCGGCGACGCCCACCGTTCTCCCCACGGCGAGGTCGGTGAGCTCGCGGTCGGCCTCTGGCTCGCCTGTCTCGTTGGCGAGCAGGTAGGCGAGACCGGCTGTGATCATCGCGACGGCGGCGAACGCGAGGGCAAGGTAGAGCCGGACGCCGAACGGCCGCCGGCGGCGAGCGGTCGCCATGAATTCCAGTCTAAGCCGCGAGCAGGTACTCGAGGCGGAAGAGGAGGGCCTCGAGCGCGAGCTCCTCGCCGACGTTCACCCGCAGCCGCCGGCGCGTGTCCATGACCAGCTCGGCGGCTCGCCGCGCGCGTCGCGGGTCGATCTCCCCCGCCTCGACGAGCCGCTCGACGCGGTCGGCGTTCAGAGCCAGCTCGGGCGCATGCTCCCCGATCGCGGCAAGGTCGCGGAGCAGCGCGGCGATCAACCCGAGCGCGAGGTCGAGGCTCTCGGTGCGCGCCCTGCGCCCCGAGCGCTTGGCGCCCTCCTCGGCCTCTCGCGAACGCCGGCGCGCCTCGCGCTCGTCGCCCGCTTCGCGCTCGGCCGCCGACTCGGCAAGGGCGCGAAGCTCCGCGGCGGCCCGCTCGCCGGCCGCGTCCGAGGCCTCGACGATCGCGCGCCGCGCCGTCCCGGTCGGGGCCCCGGCGGCGGCCGCGAGCACGCACGCCTCGGCAGCTTCGCGAAGCGCGCGGCCCTCGGCAAGGAGCAGGAACACGGCGCGCTCGGGGTCGCCGTCGGCGAGCCGAGCGACGGCGCGAAGCTCCTCCGGCGGCGCGACCTCCTGCCCGCGCCCCGCGAGGAGGTCTCGAACACGCGCCTCGACCGCCTCGGGCGCGAGGCGGGCGAAGCGGACCGCGCGGCAGCGGGAGCGCACGGTCTCGAGCAACGCCTCCGGCTCGGCGCTGATCAGGATCAGGTGGGCGAACGGTGCCGGCTCCTCGAGCGTCTTCAGCAGTGCGTTCTGGCTCTCCTCTGCCATCGCGTCCGCGGCCTCGATCACGAAGACCCGCCGCTCTCCCTCGAACGGGCGAAAGGCGGCGAGGGCGATGACCCGCTCGCGCACCTCTTCGACCAGGTGCTGGGTGCCCGGCGGGCGGATCCAGGCGAGGTCGGGGTGCGGCGAGGGGTCGGCGAGCGCGCGGCGCCGGGCCTCCTGCGGGTCAGGGGCCCCCTCGGCGAGCAGCTCAGCGGCAAGCGCTCGGGCCGCGGCGCGCTTACCGGAGCCGGGCGGGCCCGCCAGCAGGTATGCGTGAGAGGGGGCGCTCGCGGCGGCCGCCAGAGCAAGCCGCGCGGCCGGCTGTGCGGCTGTCGCGGCGGCGATCGCCTCGGGGGCCTCCGCGAGCACGCTCACCGACGCTCCCCCACGGCGGCCAGCACGCGGGCGTGGACGTCCTCGGGGGCCTCGCTGGCCTCGACGGTGACTATCCGGTCGCTGTGGCGGGCGGCAAGCCGGTCGTAGGCCTCGGCCACACGCCGCTGAAGCTCCTCGCCCTCCGACTCGAATCGGTCGGCGCCGTCGGCCTCGCCCGCGGCGAGGCGCTGCTGCCCGCGCGCCTCAGCCGACCCGGGATCGATCCGCAGCAACACGGTGAGGTCCGGCACGCATTCGCCGACGACGAACTCGTTGAGCTGCTCGACGAGCTCGACGCCCAGCCCCCGCGCCGCGCCCTGGTAGGCGGCGGTCGAGTCGATGAACCGGTCGCAGACGACATCGCGCCCCGCCTCCATCGCCGGCCCGATCACCCGGGCGCAGAGCTCGGCCCGCGCCGCGCAGAAGAGCAGCAGCTCGGCTCTGGGGTCGAGCTCGAGGACCGGGTCCTTGAGCAGCTCGCGCATGCGCTCGCCGGCCTGCGTGCCGCCGGGCTCGCGCAGGACCAGCGTCTGCGGGCCGAGCGCCTCGGCGAGCAGCGCCGCCTGGGTCGTCTTGCCGGAGCGGTCGATGCCCTCGAGCGTGACGAACACGCGGGCTACTTCGGGCGGCTGCCGGCCCGCTTCGTGCGCGCGGTCCCCGCCGGGGGCTTCTTTCGCGGCCGCCCGCGACGCGCCCCGTTCGAGCCGCCGCTGGAGCGGGCCGTAGCCCGGCTCGCCCCGTCCTCGGCGCCTGCGCCGTTCTCCCCCACCGCGTTCTCCCCCGCCGCCTTCGCCGCGTCGCGCGCCTGCTTGGCGGCCTGGCGTTCGGCGCGCTTCTCGCGCATCTCGATCATCGAGGGGCAGTCGTCGTTCAGGCAGAGCTTCCAGGGACGGCCGCGAAAACCCTTCACGGTCAGCCGCGGGCTCTGACCGCAGATCGAGCATTCCTCCTCGAGACGCCAGAGCTCATAGCCGCGGCCGGGGAGCGGGCCCGAGTTGCGGCATGAGTCCGCCGCCTCGGGGTCGTCGCGGTTGTATCCCTCACAGCCCCAGAAGCGCTTGCCGCCCTTGAGCTCGATGATCCGCAACAGGTTCGGCGAGCCGTCCTCGTGCTTTCGGCCGGCCTCGGGGCAGACCTTGCAGGGGCCGAGGAACTTGTCGCGGTCCATCCCCGCCCAGATCCGCTCCTTGAGCTCGTCCCGCTTGCCCTCGAGGTCGCTGGTGGTCGAGTGGAGCATCTCGCGGCTGATCCGCAGCACGTCCTCCTTCGAGGCCTTACCGGCGGCGATCAGGTCCATGTCCTGCTCGAGCTCGGCGGTCATCTCGGGCGTCGCCATCCGCGGCACGTAGGAGTTGAATGCCTCGTACATCGCGATCCCCGTCTCCGAGGGCTCGGGCGGGTTGGAGAACACGTAACCGCGGTCGTAGAGCTTCTGGATGATGTCGGCGCGGGTCGCCTTGGTACCGAGGCCGCGCTCCTCCATCAACTCGATCAGCTTGCCCTGCGAGATCCGCGATGGAGGCTGGGTTTCCTTGTCGACCAACCAAGGCTCACCCTCCAGCTCGAGCTCCTGCCCCTGCTCGAGCTTCGGGATCTCCTCGTCCGCGGAACGGGCGTAGGTATAGATCCGCGCAAATCCGGGATCGACGACCACGGAGCCGCGGACGAAGTAGGTCTCCGAGCCCGCCTCGATGTCGGCACGGGTGGACTCGGTGATCATCGGCGGGGAGAACGTGGCGAGAAAGCGCCGCGCGACGAGCTCGTAAACGCGGCGCTTGGGCCCGTCGAGCGCACCCGGGTAGACGGCCTGGGTCGGGTAGATCGGCGGGTGGTCGGTGGTCTCCTTCTTGCCGCGGGTCGGAGTGAGCTGGCCTTTGAGCAGCGGCGCGGCCGCCTCGAAGTCGGGCACCCGGACCAGCGCGGAGACGAGCTCGCGCGTGTTCAGCGAGGAGGGGTAGACGGTGTTGTCGGTCCGCGGGTAAGAGATGAAGCCGTCCATGTAGAGGTCCTCGGCGATCCGCATCGCGGCAGCGGGGGTGATCCCAAGCCGGCTCGAGACGTCGGTGGTGAAGGCGGTCGTGTTGAGCGGGGTCGGCGGCTTTCGGGTGTTGCGCCGCGAGCTCACCTCCTTGACCGCACCGGGGCTCTTCGTTGCCGCGAGCGCCGCCTCGGCTTCGGCCCTCTCCCAGAACTTGTCGGTCGCGTGGTGTGCCTCGAAGGCGCCGTCGGGGTGCGAGAAGCGCGCGAACAGCTCCCAGAAGGGCTTCGACACGTGAGCGCGGCGCTCGAGCTCGCGCTCGACGATCAGTGCCAGGGTCGGGCTCTGCACCCGCCCGACGGAGAGGAAGTTCGAGCCGAAGCGCCGCGTCGCGAGCGAGACCGCGCGGGTCAGCGTCGCGCCCCAGATCAGGTCGATGTCCTGACGCGCGGCCCCCGCGTAGGCAAGGTCATAAGACAGCTCGTCGAGCTCGGAGAAAGCGCGCTCGATCTCCTCGTTCGTGAGCGCCGAGTAGCGAGCGCGCTTGATCGGCGGGCGAGCCTCGAGCGCGCCGTCGGCGACCTCGGGGTTCACCTCGAGGATCTGCTGAAGCGCCTCGAGGCCGATCAGCTCCCCCTCGCGATCGTAGTCCGTGGCGATCACGATCGAGTCCGCGTCCTTGGCGAGCTTGCGCACGGCCTTGACCACGTTCTTGTCGGTCGGCTCGGGGACGAGCTCGGCGTCGATCAGCTCGTGGAGGTCGGTCTCCTGCCAGTTCGAGTAGCCCTCCGGGAAGGCGACCCCCATCACGTGCCCCTTGAGGCCGACGGTCATCTGATCGCCCTCGGAGTCGCTCCAGGTGTAGAAGGGGACCTTGTAGGCGGCGTCGGCCTTCGCGGCTCCGCCGGAGAGGATGTCCGCGATCTTCTTCGCTGAGTTGTTCTTCTCGGTGACGATCAGCCGCATGGGGCGGCGAGGGTAGCAGGGGGTCTGGGCGTCCCCTGGGGGCTCGGAGCGAGGCGCGAAGCGCCTCCCGACGCGCCCTGGACGTCCGTTCGACCCCCGAGGATCGCCCATCAACCAACCCCGCTATGCGGTCGATGTTCGGGGCATGCGGGCGCGGCTACCCCTCACATCCCTGCTCGGGGCTCTGCTGATCTCGTCTTCGCTCGCCGCCGCGGCGTTCGCCCAGGAGGCGGTCATCTGCACGACGGCCGAAATTCAACTCGACGAGTCCCCTACCGACTTCGAGAGCGGCAACGACAAGGTCGACCTCGGCAAGGGCAACGACAAGGCCCAGGGCGGCAGCGGCCGGGACGTGCTCAACGGTGGCAAGGGCGACGACCTGCTGGTCGGGGGAAGCGGCCGCGACACGCTGATCGGCGGTTCCGGCAACGACATCCTCTGCGGCGCCGGCGAGGGCGACCGGATCCGCGGCGGCAAGGGCAACGACGAGGTCTACGGGGAGGAGCGCGACGACGTCGTCGAGGGCGGACCTGATGAGGACTACGTGCTCGGCTCCCAGGGCGACGACCGGGTGATCGGCTGGGGCGGGCGCAAGAGCAACCCGACGACCGACGGCGAGGACCGAATCGACGGCGGCCACAACAACGACCGGGTCGAGGGCGGCGGCGAGGACGTGATCCTTGGCGGCAGCGGCGAGGACCGGCTGGTCACGGTGACGCCCGAGATAACGCCGCGCGAGTTCGATGGCAACGGCCAGGACGACATGATCTTCGGCTCGAACGGAAACGACACGATCTCGGGCGGGGAGAACGGCATCGACACGCTGTTCGGGGGGCTCGGCAACGACACGCTCTTCGGCTTCGGCAACGACGATCACCTGTTCGGCGACGAGGGTGACGACCGCCTCGAGGGCGGGGTCGGCAAGGACGACATGCACGGCGGCGCCGGCGAGGACGTCTGCGACGGCGGCGACGGCGAGGACAGCGCCGAGGGCTGCGAGCAGACGCCGGACGTCGCGTAGCGCGAGCGCCCGTTCGGGGCTCCTCTACGCTGTTCGGGATGCCGGCCCAGGCCTACCCAGGCAAGGAATGCGTCTGCCAGCTGCGCAAGGGGATCTGCGATCAGAGCTGCGTCCGGGGCATGCTCGAGACCCCGCTCTACATCGCCTGCCTGCGGCTCGCTGGGCGCAACTGCCTGGTCGTCGGCGGCGGCGCGATCGGGCTCGAGAAGGTAGAGGGCCTGCTCGCCTGCGACGCCGCGGTGACGCTCGTCGCCCCGCGGGCCAACGAGACGCTCGCCGAGCTCGCGAGCGAGGGAACGATCACCTGGGAGCGCCGCGAGTACGCGCCCGCGGACCTCGACGGCAAGTTCCTCGCGATCGCGGCAACCGACGACACCGACGTCAACATCTCGGTGTACGAGGGGGCCGAGCGCCGCGCGATGCTCGTCAACGTCGTCGACGTGCCGCCGCTTTGCAACTTCATCCTCCCCGCGATCCTCCGTACCGGCCCACTCGCGATCGCGATCTCCACCGCCGGCGCCTCGCCGGCGCTCGCGAAGCGGATGAAGCGCGAGATCGCCGAGAGCTTCGGCGAGCCCTACGCAGCGCTCGCGGTGCTGCTCAACGAGGCGCGCGGCTGGGCGAAGGCGACGCTGCCGACCTATATCGACCGCAAGGAGTTCTTCGAGGGGATCGTCAACGGGGAGCCCGACCCGGTCGAGCTCCTGCGCGAAGGGCGCGAGAACGAGGTCCGGGCGCTGATCGAGACCGCCAAGGGGCGCCACGGCGCGGCGGTCGGCTCCTGACGCGCCACCGCCCGCCGGGGCCGTGCGCCGCGCGCTGATCGTCCTCGGCGCAATTGCGGCGAGCGTCCTCGCCGTGGCGCCGGCCGGTGGGGAGCATGAAGCGCGGGCGCCGCGTGCAGAGTTCCGGATCCTCCTCTACAGCGAGCCCGATTCCTTCCATCACGCGGTCGGATCGGTCCCGGCCGCGGAGGCGGCGATCGAGGAGCTGGGAGCCCGCCATCGCTTCGGGGTGGCGGCCAGGACGAGCCCGGTCGTGTTCCGAGCGCGCGTGCTGCGCCGCTACGACGCCGTCGTCTTCCTCAGCCCCGACGGCGAGATCATGAATGACGACCGGCAGGTCGCATTCGAGCGCTTCATCCAAGGTGGCGGCGGCTTCGTCGGCGTCCACGCAGCGTCGCTCGCCGAGGCCGACTGGCAGTTCTACGTGGACCTGATCGGGGCCCGGTTCGTCTCCCATCCGCCGATCCAGCAGGCGACCGTCCGGCTCGATGATCGCCGCCACCCCTCGACCGAGAGGCTGCCACGGCCGTGGGTTCGAACCGACGAGTGGTACGAGTTCGATCGCAACCCGCGAGGTGACGTCCATGTGCTCGCGAGGGTCGACGAGTCGACCTACGAGGGCGGCGGGATGGGCGCCGACCACCCGATCAGCTGGTGCCAGGGCTTCCGGGGCGGGCGCGCCTGGTACACGGCCATGGGCCACACGCCCGAGTCCTACTCCGAGCGGGGGTTCCGCCGCCACCTGCTCGGCGGCATCCGCTGGGCGGCAGGCGACGCCCCCGGCGACTGCCGGCTTCGCCAACGGGTTCACCGCACCTAAGCCGGCAGCGCGTAGAGCGCGATCGCGGCGAAATGCGCGGCGGCGGCGGCGATCACGAGCAGGTGAAAGAGCTCGTGGTAGCCGAAGACGGCGGGGCTCGGGTCGGGGCGCTGGCGCGCGTAGATCACGGCACCGAAGAGGTAGAGGACGCCGCCGCCGGCGATCAGCAGGCCGGCGATCGGGCCGGTCTCGGCGATGATCGCGGGAAAGCCGACCGCCCCGATCATCCCGACCCCGACGTAGACGAGCGCAGCGACCCACTTCGGCGCGTCGATCCAGATCAGCTCGACGATCGTCCCCGCGAGTGCCCCGGCCCAAACGGCGATCAGCAGCGCGGTCGACAGCGGTGGCTCCATGACCAGCAGCGCGAATGGCGTCACCGTCCCCGCGATCAGCAGGAAGATCATCGCGTGGTCGAGCCGGCGCATCCAGCGCCGTGTCTCGGGGCGGCGCCAGTCGACGCGGTGATACAGGGCGCTGACGCCGAACAGGGCGGAGAGGCTGACCGCATAGATCGCCACCGCGATCCGAGCCTCGGAGCCCCTGGCAAGCACGATCAGCCCGGCCCCGAGGAAGAGCGAGACGAAGAAGGCGTACTCGTGGGAGACGCCGCGCAGGCGGGGCTTCACCTTCGCGAGCTGGTCGGCGGCGGCGGCCTTGGCGTCGGCGAGCTGCTCCGCGGCGGCGTCGCGCGCGCCCGCCATCACGTCGAGCGCCGCGTCGCGGCGCTCACCCATCGCGTCCAGGGCGGCATCGCGCCGCTCGCTAAATCGCTCTCGCGTCACGCGCTTTGTCTCCGCGGCGACTCGCGCATCTGGGCGGGAGGGTACAGCGGCGACTCGCCTGCCACGCCGAGCGGGGGATTGGCGTCGCTATGCGACCTCAATCCACCTTTCGGCGGCGGGAGCATTTCTTTGCCCCCTATATGTAGTGGCTCGCTGAGTTCGTGGGACCCTGGGGATAGTATGATCGGCGGAGTGGAATGCCCGCGCTGCCAGTCGTCGAGCCGAGTGCTCGATAGTCGTCGCGCCGAGGATGGCTCGGCGGTGCGACGCCGTCGCTCTTGTCCTTCGTGCTCGCACCGATTCACCACCTTCGAGCGTGCGGCGTCCGAGCCGCGCTTCGTCCGCAAGCGAAGCGGCGAGCTGCAGCGCTTCGACCGCGCCAAGCTCCGCGCCGCCCTGCTCCGTTCGACCCACAAGCGCCAGGTGAGCGCGACCGACGTCGAGTCACTGGTCGACCGGGTCGAGCTCGCCGTCGATGCGGCGGGGAGCGAGCTGGGCGCTGAGCGGATCGGCGAGCTCTGCCTCGAGGGGCTCGCCGACCTCGACCAGGGCGCCTACCTGCAGTTCCTCGGCACGCTGCCGAGCTCGACCGCGGATTTTGCGGGCACCGCGCCGGGCCTTTCCGTCCGCGACGGTGGGCAGCATGCAAAGTTCCCCCCCAAGCCCCTGGGCAGACCGTAGACGAGGAGAGAGAAGATGCCGGAAAGCGCTGCAAACACCGCGAATTCACGCGAGACGGGAGTGACGGTCGCGCGGCGCTGGACGACGCCGGGCGTGCATCCCTTCGACGAGGTCGAGTGGGAGCTCCGCGACGCGGTGATCGGCGATCCGGCGGCCCCTGCGTTCGAGCAGCGCGGGGTCGAGTTCCCGAAGAGCTGGTCGCAGAACGCGACCAACATCGTCGCCCAGAAGTACTTCCGCGGCCGGATGGGATCTCCCGAGCGCGAGAGCTCCGTGAAGCAGATGATCGGCCGCGTCGCCGGCACGATCGCCGGCTGGGGGCGTGACGGCGGCTACTTCGCCTCCGAGGAGGACGCCGACGCCTTCGAGGCCGAGCTGACCCACATCCTCCTGCACCAGAAGGCCGCCTTCAACAGCCCGGTCTGGTTCAACGTCGGATTCGAGGAGCATCCACAGTGCGCAGCGTGCTTCCTGCTCTCAGTCGAGGACACGATGGAGTCGATCCTCGACTGGAACACCAAGGAGGGCATGATCTTCCGTGGCGGTTCAGGCTCGGGGGTCAATCTCTCCAAGATCCGCAGCTCGAAGGAGCAGCTCTCCAAGGGCGGCTTCGCCAGCGGACCAGTCTCTTTTATGCGCGGTGCCGACGCCTGGGCTGGGACGATCAAGTGCCTCGCAGAAGGCTCGGAGGTCCAGACCGTCCGGGGCGTGAAGCGGATCGAGGAACTCGCCGAGGGAGATCAGGTGCTGACGCGCTTTGGTCCCCGCGACGTGCTCGCGGCTCATTCGAACGGCGTCAAGCCGTTGGTCAAGGTCAAGACGGAACTGGGCAACGACATCGTTTGCACAGCGGAGCATCGATTCCTGGTCCGGGAAAGCACCGGAGACCTGGTCTGGCGGGAGGCGAGAAGCATCGCCGAAGACGATTATCTGGTGCTCGACTTGGGCGAGGCCGAGTTCGGCGAGCTTCAGCACCTCATTCCCGTCTCCCCGGGTCACCACAACGAGCGAGAGCTGGTGATGCCGCAAGTGCTTCATCCGGCCTTCGCTCAATGGCTTGGGTGGATATTCGGCGATGGCAACATCACCGAGCGGCCCGGCACCAAGTACGTCGGGGTCCAGATTGCCGATGCGGACGACGATCTCGAGGCGCGCTACCGGGAGCTGGTCGAGAGGACATTCGGCTTCGCCGCGCACCTTTTCGCCAATCGCCGCACCGACAAGAGCGATGCGTCGCAGTCGATCCGTCTCTGCTCGTCGCAGCTGATTCGGTTCTTGAGAGCGAACGACCTCGCCAAAGGAAGGGCCAGCGAGCTTGGGGTGCCCGACGCGATCAAGTCGTCGCCCGCCGATGTGCGAGCAGCATTCGTCAGCGGTCTGTTCGAGGCGGACGGGGGAATGTCCAACGGGTATCCGCAGCTGTCGACCGTGGCGGAGCGGTTCGCAATCGAGGTCCACCGGCTCTTGCTGAGCCTTGGGATTCCGAGCAAGGTGCGGCGCGCCGACGATCGGTCTGGGGCGTTCGGCGCCAAGCCGCTGTTCACGGTCCGGATCGTGTCCTTGGCTGGGATCGCGCGGTACCAGCAGTTCGTGGGCTTCATCTCGTCGCGCAAGCGGCGCGCTTTGGACGCGGCCGTCCAGCGGAAGACGCGAAGCCCCTATGAGACCGATTGGGCGCTCCCTCACGCGGAGGGTGAACTCGATCGCCTCTGGCAAGGTGGCGACGCGAAGTTGCGGCGGGCCCTCTCTCCGTATTGCCGCTACGCCCGGCCCCGTACCCTTTCAGGCCTGCGGGCAACCTCGTTGCTCAATGAGCACTTCACGCTCTCCGGAACGATCGTCGAAGAGGCCGCGAGCCCGTACGCGTACTACACGCGTGCGACGGTCGAACCCGCAGGTACAGGGCCGGTCCACGACATCACCGTTGATGGGGCGCACGAGTATCTCGTCCATAACACGGTGACTCACAATTCGGGCGGCAAGACCCGTAGGGCCGCCAAGATGGTCATCCTCGACGTCGACCATCCCGACATCGAGGACTTCATCTGGTGCAAGGCGAAGGAGGAGAAAAAGGCCGGAGCGCTTCGTAACGCCGGCTTCGACATGTCGATCGACGGCGAGGGCTTCACCTCGATTCAGTATCAGAACGCCAATAACACGGTTCGCGTCAGCGACGAGTTCATGCACGCGGTAGAGGCGGGCGAGAACTGGGACCTCACCGCTCGCACGACGGGTGAGCCACTCGAGACGGTTGACGCGCGTGGTCTGTTCCGCCAGATCGCCGAAGCGGCATGGGCCTGCGCGGACCCAGGCATTCAGTACGACACGACGATTCAGCGTTGGCACACGTGCCCGAACTCAGGGCGGATCAGCACCTCTAACCCCTGTTCCGAATATCTGCACGTCGACGACTCAGCGTGCAATCTGGCATCGCTCAACCTGATGCGATTTCGACACGACGACGGAACCTTCGCTGTCGATGATTTCGAGCATGCGATCGATGTCGTGTTCCTCGCCCAGGAGATCGTCGTCACTCCAGCCAGCTATCCGACGGAGAAGATCGGGGAAAACGCACGAGCGTTCCGCCAGATCGGTATGGGCTACGCGAATCTAGGCGCCTACCTGATGGCCGACGGCCTCCCCTATGACTCGGACGAGGGTCGAACGGTGGCAGCTGCGATCACCGCTCTGATGACCGGACGTGCTTACCGGCAATCTGCCCTGATCGCGGCCAGTGCGATCGGGCCGTACGACCGTTACGAGGAAAACCGGGACCCGCACAACAACGTGATGCGGCTGCACCGCGACGCGGCCTACGAGATCGATGGCTCATCGAGCCGGGACGTTGATCTGCTCGACGCTGCTTGCCGGGCGTGGGACGAGGCGGTCCAAATCGGAGACGATCACGGCTACCGAAACGCGCAGTCGGTGGTCATTGCTCCAACGGGGACCATAAGTTTCTTGATGGACTGCGACACAACCGGGATCGAGCCCGACTTCTCGCTTGTCAAGTTCAAGGAGCTGGTCGGCGGCGGGCAGATGACGATCGTCAACCGCACCGTGCCGATGGCGCTGCGGACGCTCGGCTACTCCGACTCGGTGATCGATCAGATCGAGGCCTACGTGAACGAGAAGGGCACGATCGTCGATGCGCCCGGGCTGAGGGATGATCACCTCCCGGTATTCGATTGTGCAGTCGGCGAGCGCTCCATCTCGCCGATGGGCCACGTCCGCATGATGGCCGCGGTTCAACCGTTCACTAGCGGAGCGATCAGCAAGACGATCAACATGTCCGCGGACGCGACTGTGGAAGACATCGAGGACGTCTACGCCCAGGGCCACAAGCTCGGCCTCAAGGCACTCGCGATCTACCGCGACGGCTCGAAGACCGCGCAGGCGCTTCGCACCGACGCCCAGGACACGGAGGAAGCCGAGGCGCCGACGGCCGAGCCGGCCCCCGCGCGGCGCCGGATGCCGCGCGAGCGCGAATCGATCACCCACAAGTTCTCGATCGCAGGGCATGAGGGCTACATCACCGCCGGCAAGTACGAGGACGGCAAGCTCGGGGAGATCTTCCTCACCGACATCGGCAAGGAGGGCTCCACCCTGCGCGGGATGATGAACGCCTTCGCGACGGCGATCTCGCTCGGCCTCCAGTACGGGGTGCCGCTCGAGGTCTTCGTGAAGAAGTTCTCCTACATGCGCTTCGACCCCGAGGGGATCACCACCAACCCCGAGATCCCGTTCGCAAAGTCGATGCCCGACTACATCATGCGCTGGCTCGCGAGCCGCTTCGTCGAGGACATCGACGAGCTCGAGGACCTCGGCATCCTCACCGCGGAGGTCAGGGCGCGAAAGGAGGCCCAGCTCGCGATGTTCGCCGAGGAGGGCCCGGCGCCCTCGAACGGCGGTGGGAACGGGACCAGCAACGGTCACTCGAAGGGCGCCGAGTCCACGCAGACGATCCACCAGCCGGGCAAGACGGTGGCCGCGGCGGAGGCGATGACCGACACTCCGCCGGTCGTCCCGGCGCAGATGCGCGGTGGCGACCTCGGCCCCGCCTGCGAGCAGTGCGGCGGGATGATGCAGCGCACCGGCTCCTGCTACACGTGCTCGAGCTGCGGCAACAACACCGGCTGCGGCTGAGCTGAGCTAGGGCCGGACGGCGCGAGATGCCGGACCCGTCCCCTGAGCGCATGCCCTCAGACGTCGCCGGCGCACAGCCGGCAGACGCCGGGCCGCTCGGCGAGCCGCGCTCGGGACGGGGAGCGCGGGCGAGCTGGCGCTCCTCCGTGTACGGGGCGACACTCGCCCTGCTTCTGACCGGTGTCTGGTTGATCGTCTCGCCGGTCCCGTTCAGCTATGCGGAGCAGCTCAACCCGGTGATCTGCGGAATCCTGATCGTCGCCCTCTCCGTGCTCCAGCTGCTCGCGGGCGGGTCCCGCGCGATCAGCGCCGCGACCGCGCTGATCGGCCTCTGGCTGATCGCGAGCCCGATCGTCTTCGACGAGGCCACACCCGAGATGACCAACCTGATCGCGCTCGGCGGGATCGTCGAGATCCTCTCGCTCCTGATCGTGGCGAGCGACGCGGAGGGGTCGAGGACCTCGCGGACGTAGGGCGACCGGCCTCTAGTGCATCTAGGGAGCGACCGGTACGCCCGGGCTGCCGAAGAGGAAGAACCAGATCGTGCAGACGATTCCGACGAGGATCGTCGCGGTGACGAGCAGGTCATCGAGCGTGTGGGTGTTCTGCCCTCGGCGAAGCCGCTCTGCGGAGAGGCTTCGGTTCCAGTCGTGGCGGGCCGGACCGCTCGTGGGCTGCAGGCGCTCCTTGATCCAGGCGAAGACAACCGCGAGCAGCGAGTAGGAGAGGATGATCCCGAACAGCGTCACGCCCAGACCAGCGAGCGAGGGCGCCGTGCCCCCCTGGAGCTGAGAGCCCACCCAGACCCAGAAGAAGGGGATCCCGGCGCCGAACCCGAGGATCAGGATCACCGCTCCGAGCAGCTTCAGTGGTTTGACGACGACGCGCATCCGGTCAGCTTAGGGACAGCTACCCGTGGCTCTGCCGCTTACCCTGCGCTGAGAGAGCTTGGCTACGGTGTTCGCCCGAGGAGTTGACCAGGAGGCCCGATGAGCGAGAAGCTCGAGAAGACCGATCAGGAGTGGCGCGAGAAGCTCAGCCCCGACGAGTACCACGTGCTTCGCGAGAAGGGCACCGAGCGAGCCTTCACCGGCGCCTATTGGGACTCAAAGGAAGGTGGCATGTATCGCTGCCGCGCCTGCGGGCAGGAGCTGTTCAGCTCGGAGACGAAGTTCGACTCGGGGACTGGATGGCCGAGCTTCACCGAGCCGGTCGAGGGCTCCGCGGTCGAGACCGAGGAAGACCGCAGCCTCTTCATGCGCCGCACGGAGGTCCTCTGCAGCCGTTGCGGCGGCCACCTCGGGCACGTCTTCGATGACGGCCCCGGGCCGACCGGGCAGCGTTTCTGCATCAACTCCTGCTCGCTCTCGCTCGAGCCCGAGCCCGAGTAGGAAGGGCTCAGGCCGGGATGCGCGTCGGCGCCCCGGCAGCGACGAGCGCCTCCGGCAGCTCGACGGAGCCGTCCGCGCGCTGGCCGTTCTCGATCAGCGCGACCAGGGTGCGGCCCACCGCGACCGCGGTGCCATTCAGCGTGTGCAGGTGGCGAGGGGGCGCCCCGTGCCCCGCCCGGTAGCGGGCGCCGAGCCGCCGCGCCTGATAGTCGGTGGTGTTCGAGCACGAGGTGAGCTCCCGATAGCGCTCCTGGCTCGGGATCCAGGCCTCGCAGTCGAACTTGCGAGCCGCCGGCGCGCCGAGGTCGCCGACGGCGATGTCGACCACCCGGTAGGGAAGCTCGAGCGCGGCGAGGATCCGCTCCTCGATCGCGAGGATCCGCTCATGCTCGGCGGCCGACTCGTCCGGCTCGACGAACGAGAAGAGCTCGACCTTGTCGAACTGGTGCACGCGGAAGATCCCGCGCGTGTCACGCCCCGCGGCCCCCGACTCGCGACGGAAGCAGGTTGAGATCCCCGCATAGCGCAGAGGCACCGAACCCGCCTCGAGGATCTCGCCGGCGTGAAGCGCGGCGAGTGAGACCTCGGAGGTGCCGACGAGGTAGAGCTCGTCGCGCGGGACCTCGTAGATCATCTCCCGCTCACCCGGGAAGAAGCCTGTCCCGTAGAGGGGCTCCTCACGCACGAGCACGGGCGGAACGACCGGCTCGAAGCCCTCGGCTCGCACGAGATCGACGGCGAAGCGGATCAGCGCCAGCTCGACCATCACCAGATCGCCGATCAGGTAGGCGAACCGCGAGCCGGCCGCGGCCGCGGCCTTCGGCATCTCGATCCAGCCGTGCCCGGCGCCGATCTCGAGGTGGTCGCGGACCTCGAAGTCGAAGCTCGGGCGCTCGCCGACCTCCCGCAGCGTGACGGCATCCTGCTCGCCACCGTCGGGTGCCCCGGGGTCGGGCAGGTTCGGCAGCGACGCGGCGAGCTCGTCACGACGCGCCTCGACCTCGTCGAGCTCCCTCGAGAGCTGCTTGAGCTCGGCTGAAAGCGCTCGCATCCGCTCGATCACCTCGCCTGCCTCCTCCCCGGCGCGCTTGCGGGCGGCGATCTGCTCGGAAGCCTCGTTCTGCCGCGCGCGCATGCCCTCGACCTCGGGAAGCAGGGCGCGGCGGCGCTCGTCGACCTCGAGCAGCTCGTCGAGCGCCTCCGCAGCACCGCGCCGCGCGAGCGCCTCCCGCGCCGCGGCGGGCTCGTCGCGGATCTGCCGAAGGTCGAGCGTTGTGGCCCCTGGCGGAGGCTAGGAGCCCGAGTCCGAGCCGGTTTCGCCGGGCCGCGCCGGGCGCTCGATCTCGGAGCCGGCGTTCTCGGCGACGAACTCCGCAATCGCCTCGGCCTGCTCGCCGACGACGATGTTCTGGGGCATGATCGCCCCGGAGAAGCCGCCGTTTCGGATCGCGTAGAGGACGTCCTCGACCGTCTCCGTGCGCTCGTCGAGGTTCGGGCCCTGATTTCGAAGCGCACGGTTCGCCGATCCCTGGGCGCCGACCACGTCAAGCGTGTGACAGCCCGAGCAGCGCTCGGCGAAGAGCACGGCGCCCTCGCGCATCGGGTCGCTCTCGGCAACGTCGATGCTCTCCGTACCGCACGCGGCGAGCGCCAGGGCGGCGGCCAGCGAAACGCTCGTGATCAGGGCGGGACGCACGCGGGCGGCATCATACTTTTCGTGAGCACACCATCCCCCGACGAACTGCGCCGCGCCATGGCGCGGGTCCCGGCCGCGGTCGCGATCGTCAGCGCGCCGGGCACCGGCGGCCCCGCCGGGGCGACCGCGAACGCAGTCACCTCGCTCTCGCTCGACCCGCCGCTGATGCTCGCCTGTCTCGACCGCGGCTCGCGAACGCTCGCCCTGATCGAGGCCGCGGGGCGCTTCGGGATCTCCTATCTCGACGCCGACGGCGAGGGCCTCGCTCGCGCCTTCGCGACCAAGGACCCACACGAGGAGAAGTGGCGCGACGCCCCCCGCGTCGAGCACGGGGGGGTCCCGATCATCGACGGAGCGCTCGCGTGGATGGCCTGCGAGCTGCGCGACCTCCACGAGGGCGGCGATCACGTGATCGCGGTCGGCGAAGTGGTCGAGCTCGGCTCACGCGACGCGGACCCGCTGGTCTTCTGGGCAGGCGGCTACCGCCCCCTGGGCGAGGACGGCTGACGCGCGGCTTCAGCGAGCTGAAAGCCGAGCCGCTCGACGCCACGGGTGGTGTTCGACAGAACCACGACGGCGGAGCCGGCGCTGGGAACGAATCCGGCGAAGCTGCAAAATCCCCAGGTGCCGCCGTTGTGCCAGATCACGGTCGGCCGACGACGACGCTCGAGCACCATCCAGCCGAGCCCGAGGGACGTTGCACCTCGCCGCTTGCCGAGCGGGGTGTGCGCCAGCTGCAGAGCAGGGCCTGGCCGCTCGGATGGTGGATCGAGAGCCGCCTCGAGGAAACGCATCATGTCCTCGGCGTGGGAGCGCAGGCTGCCGGCGGCCGGCATCAGGTCCTCGATCGCCGGCCGCGGACGGCCGCGACGTGAATAGCCGCGGAGGAGTCGCGACTCTCGCGATTGAACCTCGACCCGGGTCTCGGCGAGGCCGAGCGGGCTTCGAGCTCGGCATGGAGCTGCGGATTCACCGGAAGGGGTACTAGCAGCGGTCTCCTAGCGGCGCCACTGCAGCATCCGGCCGCAAGCCCGAAATTGGCTACCGCTTCTCGTCCGACATAGTTTGCCCCGGGCTACTCAACGGCATCAGACGGTGCGTCGGTGGCGCGAATCGGAGCCGGGATCAGAGCCGCTCCTCCGACGACGAGACAGAACGCGAGCATCCGTCCGGTGATCTCCAGTGCCCCGCTGCCCACCGGATCGCGGAAGACGAGAATGCCGCCGATGATCGCGGTCAGGTTGGCAGTGACCGAGGTGAGCGCGATGACCTCGACACCTGGCCCCAGTTGCAAGCCGCGGGCCGAGGCGTAGAAGGCAAACACCGAGGCGATCAGTGCTGCCAGCGTCCACGGGCTGATCAGCTCGAGCACTCCGCTCGCAATGTCGTCAGCCAAGAACTTGATTGCGATGTCAGAGACGCCGAAGAGGGCGCCGGCGGCAGCGCCGAGGAGCATGCCCTGCGCTGCCGCCGGGACGCGCCGGTGCGTCGACGCTGCGGCGACCGTCACGCCGACGACGAGGACGCCGCATTCGACCGCGATCAAAGCAGCCGGTGCGTAGGCCGGTGGGTCGCCGGTGTCCGGCCCCGAGGTCAGGCCGATGATCGCAAGCCCGGTCGCCGTGACGATCACGCCGGCCCACTGGCGATGCCCGAGCGAGAAGCCAAAGAAGCGCTCGGCGAAGACGGCAAGGAACACCAATCCGCCCGAGAGGACGGCCTGCACGATCGATAACGGCGCCAGGGCTAGCGATCCGACGTGAAGGACCCAGGCACCGACAGCCACCCCCCAGCCAACCGCGAACCACCTAGAGCGAAAGAGGTCGGTGGCACTTCGCAGCGGGTGCCGCACCTGCACAGGCGGCGCAGCGACCGCGCCGCGGTGCTTGAGCAGAAAGCCGATGCTCGTTGCGACGGCACAGGCGAGTGCGAGTGCGAGTCCGGCGATCACGCGGGAGATACTCCCCTAGATCTACGCAGGTGTCGGCTGTCGGCGCAGGATTACGGGACCGCGGCAGGATCAGTGCTCGACCCCGGGAAGCGCCTCGGCGAAAGCGGCGAGTGCCTCGGAGCTCACGGCAGTGCCAGTGTGAAAACTCGAGCGGTCGCCGGGGCCGTGGTGCCCTCAGAAGGCTGACTAGAAGAGGCCGCCGCTGGTGCCTGCCGCGCGCAGGGCGAGGAAGAGGACGAGCAGCGCGGAGAGCGCCATCACGCCCGTCTCGCGGCGAGCGATCGCGAAGGCGACCGCCCGCTGTCGCTCGCGGGGCAGGGAGTCGAAGTCGAGTCCGGTCAGCTCGTGCTCGGTGACGCCGGCGCGAACGCCCTCGGCAAGCAGCGTGACGAGCAGCGGCAACAGCCCGTAGAGGACGTGCAGGCCGCTCGGGGGTTGGCTTCCCGCGAGCAGCAGGCCCATCCCGAGCAGCACCTGGACAACCATTGCGGCCTGTGCGATCCGCAGCGCGTACCAGAAGCCGACGCTCGGCTCGCGCCGAAGCCACGCCGCACCGCCCCAGGCGCCAGCGAGCAGGTTCGTCGCCAGCACCGCGACGCCGGCGATCAGATGCGCCGTCTGCACCGCTGGATACCCGCCCGAAAAGGTCGGGATCTTCCCATTCTGATGCGGAAAATCACTATGTAGCAACCTGATACAAAGTCGAGTAGAACTCTCCCGAGTCAGCAGATGCTCAAGAGCTATCTCCCAGTCCTCGTCTTCGCCGGTCTCGGCCTGCTCGTGGGCTCCATCTTCGTCACCTTGAACATGCTGATCGGTCGGCGGCGAACCGCGCGGGCCGCCCATACAGATCCCTATGAGTGCGGCCTGCCGAGCGAGGTCTCCCGCACCTTTCGCTTCGGCGTCAGCTTCTACATGATCGCGATGCTCTTCATCCTCTTCGACATCGAGGTCGTCTTTCTCTATCCGGTCGGCGTGATCCTCAACTCCGCCGACTCGGTCTTCGTCCTCGTCGAGATCCTGGTCTTCGTCGTGCTGCTGTTCGTCGCGCTGATCTACGTCTGGCGCCGGGGTGCCCTCGATTGGAGGTGAAGCGCGACAAGCTCCGCGCGCTCTCGCCGCTCGCCGAGCCCGGCTCGCTCGACCACCTGCGAGTGCGCCAGCTTCGCGCCCGGGACCTGCTGCGCGGCGACCTCGACGACGGTGAGCTCGCAGAGCACGTCGAGCAGTCGATCCTGACTACGACCCTCGACAACGTGCTCAACTGGGCGCGCTCGAACTCGATGTTCCCGTTGACCTTCGGGCTCGCCTGCTGCGGGATCGAGATGATGTCGATGGTCTCGGCGCGCTACGACATCGCGCGCTTCGGTGCGGAGGCCTTCCGCGCCTCGCCGCGCCAGGCCGACTTCATCATCCTCTCGGGCCGGGTCTCGATCAAGATGGCGCCGGTCGTCCGCCGGCTCTACGACCAGATGCTCGAGCCGCGCTGGGCGATCGCGATGGGCGCCTGCTCCTCCTCGGGGGGCATGTTCGCCAACTACGCCGTCGTCCAGGGCGCCGACAAGTTCATGCCGATCGACATCCACATCCCCGGCTGCCCCCCGCGCCCGGAGGCGCTCCTCTACGGCTTCACGAAGCTCCAGCGGATGATCCAGGGCAACCCGGATCAAGGTTGGCGGCGCCGCTACAACGCAGTCGGGACCGAGGAGTGGGCGCGCGACGACGTGATCGCCGGCCAGCCTTCCGAAGCCTCCGAGGCCGCCTACGCGCGTGCGCGCCAGTCGGTCGCGCGCACCGCCGAGGGGACCGGCCCCGACGGGGCCGGAGGTGGCGAGGGCGAACTGCGGGGCACCGGGATCAGCTGATGCCGGACGCCCCCGGCCTCGAGCTGATCGCGCAAGAGCTCGGCGACGCGCACGAAGGCTCGGTGCTCGGCACCTACCACGAGCACGGGCAGGCCTGCCTGATCGTCGATCCTGACCAGATCCTCGCGGTGCTCGCCTGGCTTCGCGACACCCCGGGACAGGAGTACCGGTTCCTCGCCAGCGTGCACGGCGTCGACTACCTGCCCGCCGAGCCGCGCTTCGGCGTCGTCTACGAGCTGCTCAACCGCGACCGCGTCGAGCGCGTTCGGGTGCGTGCCGCGCTTGACGATCCCGGCGGCGAGGAGCTTCCCTCGCTTGCGTCCTGCGTCAAAGTCTTCCCGACCGCGGACTTCCAGGAGCGCGAGGTCTACGACTTCTTCGGGATCCTCTTCGACGGCCACCCGGACCTGCGCCGGATCCTGATGCCCGAGGGCTACGTCGGCTGGCCCCAGCGCCGCGACTTCCCGATCGGCGGCGAGCCGGTGGTCTTCACCCACAACGAGCGCCAGGCTCCGGGGTGGTCCCATTGAGCACCGGGACGCGGACGCCGGGGGCGCGGCCCACCGGCGGGGACGTGATCGCCGGCACGAACGCCGAGGTGATCGGCGCAAGCCCGATCGAGCGCACGGCGGCGGGAACCGCGTTCGAGCCCGAGCAGGAGCTGATGACGATCAACATGGGCCCGCACCACCCGGCGACCCACGGCGTCCTGCGCCTGCTGGTCAGCCTCCAGGGCGAGGAAGTCCTCGACCTGAAGCCGATCGTCGGCTACGTCCACACAGGGATCGAGAAGTCCTGCGAGGACCAGAGCTATTGGAAGGTGATCCCGTTCGTCGAGCGGATGGACTACCTCTCCTACTTCTTCAACATGCAGGCCTTCTGCGGCGCGGTCGAGACGATGCTCGCGCTCGAGATCCCGCCCCGGGCCAAGTACCTGCGCACGATCCACCTCGAGCTCAACCGGATCCACTCCCACCTCGTCTGGCTCGGGACCGCGGCGCTCGACCTCGGCGCGATCTCGATGTTCTGGTACTGCTTTCGCCAGCGCGACAACATCCTCGACCTATTCGAGATGTCAGCCGGTCAGCGGATGCACACCCGATACTTCCAGGTCGGCGGTGTCTTCGAGGACATCCCCGCGGGGTTCGAGCGCAAGCTGCGCAGCTTCTGCGAGGAGATGCCCTCGCGGGTCGACCAGTTCGAGGCGCTGCTCGACCGCAACGAGATCTTCCTCAGGCGCACTAAGGGGATCGGGATCGTCTCCCGCGAGCGCCTGCTCGAGCTCGGGGTCACGGGCCCGCTGCTGCGTGCAGCCGGCGAGCCCTGGGACCTGCGCAAGGTCCATTCCTATCTCGCCTACCCCGAGCTCGACTTCAAGATCCCGGTGGGCACGGTCGGCGACGGCTACGACCGCTACCGCGTACGCATGCAGGAGATCCGCGAGTCGGTGCGGATCATCGAGCAGTGCATCGACGGGCTGCCCGAGGGGCCGTGGATCGCCGACGACCGCAAGGTCGTGCTGCCCCCGCGCCACGAGCTCTCGACCTCGATGGAGGCGCTGATCCACCACTTCAAGCTGGTCACCGAGGGCTTCCGGGTCCCGCCGGGCGAGATCTACTACCCGATCGAATCCCCGCGCGGGGAGCTCGGGGCCTTCGTGCTCGCGGACGGCTCGGCGAAGCCGGCCCGCGTGCACTTCCGCGACCCCTCCTTCGTCAACCTGCAATGCCTGCGCGAGATGTGCGTCGGCGGCTACGTCGCCGATTTGATTCAGAACCTCGCGATGCTCGACCCGATCCTCGGGGGCATCGACCGGTGAGCTTCGAGGACGGCGCCCAACCCGAGCACCTGATGCGGCCGACCGACGAGCTCTCCGCCGCGCAGCGGCGCGAGCTGATCGCGAGCATGCGCCCGGAGGACGCCGAGGGCGTTCCCGAGCTCCACGAGGTCGACGTCCCGCCGGAGCTGCGCGAGCAGATCGAGGAGGCGATGGCGCGCTACCCACAGCTTCGCTCGGCCGCGATCCCCGCCCTCTGGGCAATCCAGCGCCGCTACGGGTGGTGCACCCCGGACGGGATCCGCCAGGCCGCGGCGGTGATGGGGGTTACCCCTGGCTACCTGCAGTCGGTGGCGAGCTTTTACGACCTCTTCGCGACCGTCCCAATCGGCCGCCACAAGGTGCTCGTCTGCCACAACATCTCCTGCTGGATGAACGGCGCCGACGATCTGCTGCGCTCCTTCTGCGATGCGACCGGCGCCGATCATCACGACGCCGACCACCACGGCGCGACCTCTCCCGACGGAGAGTTCTTCGTCAAGGGGTTCGAGTGCCTCGGCGCCTGCGACATCGCGCCGATGGCCTCGATCGACGAGGCCTACTACGGGCCGCTCTCGGGCGAGGATGCGCTCGCCGCCGTCGAGGCGCTGCGCTCGGGCGCCGAGGTGCTGCCCGAGAAGGCGCTGTCCAAGCGCCAGGCCGCCGGCGGACCCGAGCCCGAGCCCGACCCCCGCATCGCCGAGGTCGAGAGTCGATGAGCGCCGAGACCCGCCTGCTGTTCCGCAACATCGACGAGCCGGGGCTCGCCGGGATCGACACCTATCGCCGACTCGGCGGCTACCGGGCGCTCGAGCGCGCGACGGGCGAGATCGAACCGGGCGACCTGCTCGAGTCGCTCGAAGGCTCGGGCCTTCGCGGCCGCGGCGGCGCGGGCTTCTCGATGGGCAAGAAGAGCTCCTTCCTGCCGCGCGGGGAGATGGAGAAGTACCTGTGCTGCAATGCGGACGAGTCCGAGCCGGGCACCTTCAAGGATCGCGAGCTGATGCAGAAGAACCCGCATCAGCTGATCGAGGGCTGCGTGATCGCAGCGCTCGCGGTGGGTGCGACCTACGCCTTCATCTTCATCCGCGGCGAGTACTGGGAGATCGCCGACCTCCTCGACCGTGCGGTCGCCGAGGCCCACGAGGCCGGCTTCGCCGGATCGGATGTGCTCGGCTCGGGCTGCCGGGTCGAGATCGTCGTCCACCGCGGCGCCGGCGCCTACATCTGCGGCGAGGAGACGGCGCTGCTCGACTCGTTGGAGGGCAAGCGCGGCAATCCGCGCCTGAAGCCACCCTTTCCCGCGATCCAGGGCCTTTACGGCGGCCCGACGCTGATCAACAACGTCGAGACGCTCGCGAACCTGCCTCACATCGTCAACAACGGCGCGGAGTGGTTCACGCAGTTCGGCTCCGAGCAGTCGCTCGGAACCAAGGTCGTCTCGGTCTCCGGCTGCGTCCAGCGCCCGGGCAACTACGAGATCGAGCTCGGGATCCCGGCGCGCGAGATCGTCTACGGCCTCGCGGGCGGCCCACCCGAGGGCCGCCGCGTCAAGGCCTGGTTCCCCGGCGGCTCGTCGGCCCCGGTATTGACCGAGGCGGAGCTCGACCTCCCCTACACATTCGAAGCGATGGCGGAGGCGGGCTCGATGCTCGGCTCGGGGGCGATCATCGTCGCCGACGAGACCGTCTCGATCCCGGAGCTCGCGCTGCGCACCGCGCGCTTCTACCAGCACGAGTCGTGCGGCAAGTGCACGCCCTGCAGGGAGGGCACGAACTGGACGGTGAAGATGCTCGAGCGCGTCGCCAACCGCGAGGCGACGCCGATGGACCTGGAGATCATCTCCTCGGTGCAGGAGAACATCATCGGCAACTGCCTCTGCGTGCTCGGTGACGCGATGGCGATGCCGGTTGGCTCGATGGTGGCGAAGTTCCGCTCGGAGTTCGACGAGCTGCTCGAGCGGCAGGCGGTGCTCGCCGCGTGAGCCCCGAACGCGAGCCGGTGACGCTGGTCCTCGACGGCGTCGAGGTGCGCGCCCCGGATGGCGCGATGCTTGTCGACGCGGCCAAGGGAGGCGACGTCGAGATCCCGGTCTTCTGCTACGAGCCGAAGCTCGGCCCGCCGGTCGGGGCCTGCCGGATGTGCCTGGTCGAGGTCGAGGGGATCCCGAAGCTCCAGACGGCATGCTCGACGCCGGTCCGCGACGGGATGGTCGTCTATACGCGCACCGACCGCGTGATCGAGGCCCAGAACGCGATGGTCGAGTTCCTGCTCGTCAACCACCCGCTCGACTGCCCGGTCTGCGACAAGGGCGGCGAGTGCCCGCTGCAGGACATCGCGATGGGCTGGGGCCCGGGGCGCAGCCGGATGAGCGACCCCAAGCGCCATTTTCGCAAGCCGGTGGCGCTCTCCCCGCTGGTGCGGATCGACCGCGAGCGCTGCATCCTCTGCTACCGCTGCGTGCGCTTCTCCCAGGAGGTCGCAGAGGACGAGCAGCTCCAGCTCCTCCAGCGCGGCGCCTCGAGCTACGTGGGGACATTCGACGACCGCCCCTACATCGCTCCCTTCCAAGGCAACATCATCGACCTCTGCCCCGTCGGCGCTCTCACCTCGGAGGCGTACCGCTTCCGCGCCCGGCCGTGGGAAAATGAGGGGTCGGGGTCCGTCTGCACGCTCTGCCCCTCGCAGTGCAACGTCAACTTCACCGTCCGTGACGAGCGGATCCAGCGGGTGCTGGCGCGCGACAACCCCGCGGTCGACGACGGTTGGCTCTGCGACAAGGGACGCTTCGGCTTTCAGATGATCTCCTCGGAGGAGCGGATCACCGAGCCGCAGGTCGGCGGCTCGCGTGCCGGATGGGACGGCGCGCTGGACGCGGCGGCCGAGCGCCTGCGCGGGGCGGGCGGCCGCGTCGCCGTGGTCGTCGGCGGGTCTAGCTCGAACGAGGAAGGCTACCTGGCTCGGCGAATCGTCCGCTCGCTCGGGTCACCGATGATCTCGACCACGGACGGGATCGAGGCCGGCGCAGTGGCGGGGCTGGCGACCCCGGGCATCGCGGCTGCGACGAGCGACCTCGACCGCGCGGAGTCGATTCTCGTGATCGGCACCGATCCGCTTCACTCGATGCCGATCCTCGACCTGCGGATCCGCAAGGCCGTGCGGCGCTCAAACGCCCGGCTCGTCGTCGCCTCCGAGCGCCCGACCGCGCTCGACGGAGGCTCGACCGAGTCGGCGCGCTACGCGCCCGGCCAGGCGGCGGCGTTCATGGCAGCGCTGGCGGCTGAGCTCGGCGAGGATCCGGCTCCGCAGGGCCCGCACGCCGAGGACGCGGCCCGGATCGCAGGGGAGCTTCGGCCCGGGAGCACGGTGGTCGTCTGGGGCGAGCGGCTCGCGGGCGAGGCCGCCGCAACGGAGGCGCTGCTGCGCTGCGCCGAGGCGCTCGACGCCTCCGCGGAGGGTGCCGGGCTGATCGGCGTCCCCGATGGCGCGAACGGACGCGGGCTACGCGAGGTGGGCTGTGCCGGGAGCCCGCTCCCGGACCCCGAGGCGGATGAGTTCGACGCGATCCTGCTGCTCGGAGCCGATCCGCTCCGCGACTTTTCCGACGGCCCGGCGTGGCGCAAGGCCCTGAACGGCGCGCGCGTGATCGCGGTCTCGATGTTCGAGAACGAGTCGACCAAGCTTGCTGACGTGGTGATTCCGGCGGAGGCCTATGCGGAGAAGGAGGGCACGGTCACCCACCCCGACGGGCGCCTTCAGCGCCTGCGCCCCGCGGTGCCGCGCCCCGGCCAGGTGCGGCCGGTCTGGCAGGTGCTCGTGGAGCTCGGCGAGCGGGTGGGCCACGAGACCGGGCTCGGCTCAGCGGCCGAGGTGCTCGAGGCGATCGCGGCCGATGTCCCGTTCCTCGCCGGACTCACCCACGAGGAGATCGGCGCCAAGGGCGTGCGCTGGCCCGAGCGCGAAGCGGCCAAGACCTTCCCAACTCCGCCCCCCAGCGCCGAACGGCGGATAACGATGGATCGTCCAACGAAATCTGCCGCTCGGCAGGCCGGGGGCGCCGAGGAGGGGCTGCGGCTCGGGACCTACCGGGACCTGTGGGCGGGGGAGGTGACGGAGCGCAACGCGGCGCTCCGGTTCCTCGCGCCGACCCAGGTGATCGAGCTTGCGCCGGCGGACGCCGAGCGGCTCGGGATCGCGGGCGGCGAGCGTGTCACGGTGAGCTCGAACGGCACCAGCCTGAGCGCGCGCGTTGCGATTCGCGCGCGGATGCGCCCCGGAGCCGCCTTCCTGATCGAGGGCACCGCCGAGGAAGGCGCAAATCTCCTCGGCGGGGCCGAGACCGTCCAGCTCACCCCCGACGGGGGCGGCGGATGACGCCTCTCCCACTCGCCGACGTCGGCTTCGCGGAAGCGAGCTGGATCATGGTCGTCAAGTCGATCCTGATCTTCCTCGGGGTGTTTCTGATCGTGCCGGTGCTGACGGTCGTCGAACGCAAGCTGATCGGGCGCTTCCAGCACCGCTACGGGCCCAACCGCGTCGGTCCGGGCGGGGCGCTTCAGCCGCTCGCCGACATCCTCAAGCTTGCCGGCAAGGAGATGTTCCGCCCCACCGCAGCGGTCCCGTTCCTCTACGCGATCGCTCCCGCGCTCGTGATCTTCTCCGGGATCACGACGATCGCGATCCTGCCGTTCGGCGACGTCAAGGACGGAGTCGGCTTCTACGGAATCGACGTCTCGATCGGCGTCCTCTACTTCTTCGCCTTCGGCTCGATCTCTTTCTACGGCCTCCTGCTCGCCGGCTGGTCCTCGGGATCCAAGTACAGCTTCCTCGGCGCGATGCGCGCCGCCGCCCAGCTGATCTCCTACGAGGTCTCGATGGGGCTCGCGCTGCTCGGCGCGATCATGATCGCCGGCTCGCTCTCGATGACGGAGATCGTCTACGCCCAAGACGATGTCTGGTTCATCGTTCCCCAGATCCTCGGCTTCCTGATCTTCATGGTCGCCGGGCTCGCGGAGACGAACCGCGCGCCGTTCGATCTCCCCGAGGCCGACGCCGAGCTCGTCCAGGGCTACCAGACCGAGTACGGCGGAACGCGCTTCGGCTCCTTCCTGCTCGCCGAGTACCTCGAGATGTTCGTCGTCTCGGGGATCGCCGCAACCTTCTTCCTCGGCGGCTGGATGGGCCCCGGGCCGAGCTGGCTCGACCCGTTCTGGATGGTGACGAAGATCCTCGCCCTGATCTTCGTCTTCATCTGGGTCAGGGCCACGGTGCCACGGCTTCGCTACGACCAGCTGATGAGCCTCGGCTGGAAGGTGCTGCTGCCGCTCGCGACCTTGAACGTGCTGGTGACCGCGATCCTGGTGGTGGTGCTGTGAGCGAGGAGTTCCCGTATCTCTCCAAGGCCGACGAGGAGATCGTCGCCGTCCAGCGGGGCCCGGAGCCTGGCGGCGCGGCCGGGGCCTACCGCAGCTTCGGTGAGACGCTGCGCGGGCTGAAGACCACCTTCGCCCGGCTCGTCGAAGGCCCGGTCACGATCCAGTACCCGGAGGAGAAGACGCCGGTTTACCCGCGTTTTCGCGGCCGCCACAAGCTCCACCGCTTCGAGGACACCGGGCTCGAGAAGTGCGTCGGCTGCTCGCTTTGCGCCGCCGCCTGCCCCGCCGACTGCATCCGCGTCGTCGCGGCGGAGAACGACCCGGCGGACCGCGTCTCCGCCGGCGAGCGCTACGCCGCGGTCTACGAGATCAACCTCTCGCGCTGCATCTTCTGCGGCTACTGCGAGGTCGCGTGCCCGTTCGACGCGATCACGATGGGCCACGAGTACGAGCTGGCCGACTACAACCGCGGCGACCTGATCTTCACCAAGGAGATGCTGCTCGCGGAGTCGATCGAGCGGGCGCCGTTGCGGCGGGAAGGCGAGTGAGCCCCGTGGCTGAGTCCGAGGAGCTGCGGCGCTTTCGAGAGGCGTATGAGCGCTACATCGAGATCTTCAACGCAGGCGAGTTCGAGCGCGCATTTTCCGGCGTTTCCGAGGACTTTGAGCTCCACCTCCCCGCGGGCGGACCGGAGCGCACGGTCCGAGGCCGTGAGGCGACCGTCCGCTTCTTCCGCGAACTGCGCGCCACCCTGGATGACTGGCGGATAGAGGCGAGCGAGTTCCATCAGCTGGGCCCCGAGGTGTTCTTGGTCGGCTTGGAGGCGTCCGGCACCGGCCATGCCAGCGGCGTGCCGACGACTACCCGCACGTGGGAGGTCGACGAGACCGAAGCCGGGCGGGTGGCCCGCGGGCGCCAGTTTCGCGACCGGGAGCAGGCGCTCGCCACCGCCGCCGGGCTCGTGGGGAACGACGCCGACTGATGGAGGCGGTCGCGTTCTTCGCGGGCGCGCTCGGGGCCCTGGGGGGGGCGGTCGCCGTGATCGCGCTTCGCAACCCGTTCTACAGCGTGCTCGCGCTGATCGTCCACCTGATCTCACTCGCAGGGCTCTTCCTGCTCCTGCACGCCGAGTTCATCGCCGCCGCCCAGATCGTCGTCTACGCCGGCGCAGTGATGGTCCTCTACCTGTTCGTCTCCGCTTACGTCGGGGCGGTCGAGGAGCCGATCTGGGAGCCGATCGCGGGGCAGCGGCTGCTCGGGCCGCTGCTCGCCCTGGCGCTGTTCGTCGAGGTCTCGATCGCCGTGATCGGCACCGGGCTGAAGGCGATCGAGGCCGAGGGCGCAACTGTCCAGATCGGCTTCGGCTCCCCCGCCGCGATCGGCGAGCTGATGCTCGAGAAGTTCCTGATCGCCTTCGAGGCAGCCTCGCTGCTCCTGCTGATCGCCGCGGTCGGCGCGATCGTGCTCGCCGGTCGACCGCGTGAGCTCGAGCGCGAGAGCGGTCCCGCAGAGGCCCGATAGATGGACATCACCTGGTATCTCGTCCTCTCCGGGCTGCTGTTCGCGATCGGTGCCTGCGGGGTGCTGCTGCGGCGCAGCCCGCTGGTGATCCTGCTCTGCCTCGAGCTGATGCTGAACGCGGGGAGCCTGGCGCTGATCGCGTTCTCTCGCGCGCACGACAACCAGGATGGGCACGTGTTCGCGATCGTCGTCATGGTCGTCGCCGCCTGTGAGGTAGTCGTCGGGCTCGGGTTGATCGTCGCCATGTTCCGCCGCCGCCTGCCGCTCGACGTCGACCAGATCCGGGTGCTGCGGGGGTGAGCGCGAGCGACTTCGCCTGGCTCGTCCTGCTCCTGCCGCTGGCCGGGAGCATGGTGATCGCGCTCGGCTGGCGTGCGCTACCGGGCAGGACCGCTGGGTACCTGGGGACGGCTTCGATCGGGCTTGCCTTCGCCTGCTCGCTCGGCGCGCTGATCTCGCTGCTCGGCGAGCCTCACGACGCCCGCCAGATCGCCGACTCCCTCTACGACTACGCCTCCGCGGCGAGTCTGGAGATTCCCCTCGAGATCCTCGTCGACCCGCTCTCGGTCTTCATGTGCCTGGTCGTCACCGGCGTCTCGACCCTGATCCACCTCTACTCGGTGGCGTACATGGACTCCGACGCCGGCTACCGGCGCTTCTTCGCGCTGCTCAACTTCTTCGTCTTCTCGATGCTGGTCCTCGTCCTCGCCGGCAACTTCGTGGTCCTGATCGTCGGCTGGGCCTTCGTCGGCTTCGCCTCCTACGCCCTGATCTCGTTCTGGTACCGGCGCGAGACCGCTACCCGCGCCGGGATGAAGGCGTTCGTGATCAACGTCGTCGGCGACGTCGGGCTGGTGATCGCCGCGTTCCTCGTCTTCCGCGAGCTCGGCACCTTCGGCTTCCTCGAGAGCTTCGAGGCGGCGCGGGAGACCTTCTCGACGAACGAGGGCACCGTCGTCGCGATCTGCCTGCTGATGCTGGTCGGCGCCTTTGCGAAGTCCGCGCAGCTCCCGCTCCACACCTGGCTGCCGGACGCGATGGAGGGGCCGACGCCCGTCTCGGCGCTGATCCACGCCGCGACGATGGTCACCGCCGGCGTCTACCTGATCGCCCGCATGTTCCCGTTCTTCGAGCTCGCCCCGACCGCCGCCGACATCTCCGCGTTCATCGGCCTGGCGACGCTAGTCGTCGCGGCGACGATCGCGCTCGTGGTCACCGACCTGAAGCGGATCATCGCCTACTCGACGATGAGCCAGATCGGCTACATGGTCGTCGGCGTCTCGATCGGCGCCTATGGGGCCGGGCTCTTTCACCTGATGACCCACGCCTTCTTCAAGGCGCTGCTGTTCATGGCGGCCGGCTCGGTGATCGCGGCGATCGCGGGGCGCCAGAGCATCGACGGGATGTCGGGCTTTCGCCGCGCCCTGCCGCTGACCTCGGGCCTCCTGATCGTCGGCGCGCTCGCGCTCGCCGGCTTCCCCGGAATGTCCGGCTTCTTCAGCAAGGACGAGATCCTCGTCTTCGCCGCCGAGCGCGGCGGGATGTACTGGATCTTCGCGATCGGCGGCTACGTAGCCGCGTTCCTGACCGCGTTCTACGCCTTCCGGATCGGCTTCCGGGTCGTGCTCGGGGAACCGTGCCCCGAGGCTCGCGAGCTCGAGCGCGGCCACCTCGCCCACGCCGATCCGGTCAACCCGCTCACCGGCGAGCCCGAGGACACCGAGGTCGGCTTTCCCGGCCCCGAGCACCACATCGCCGAGCGGGCGCGGCCGATGGCGATCGCGATGGGCGCGCTCGGCCTGCTCTCGGTGATCGGCGGAGCGCTCCAGATCCCCGGCGTGAGCGCCGGGCTCGAGCACTTCTTCGAGCCGACCTTCGAGGAGTCGGCGTTCCACGAGGTGATCCCCTCGAGCGGATCCGCCTGGCTCGGGCTGGCGGTCGGGGGCGCTGTCGCGATTGCCGGCATCGCCCTTGCCTACCTCCTCTACGTCGCGCGCCCGGGCGTCACCGCGCGGCTCGCCGAGCGCCTCTCCGGCGTGCACCGCTTCCTCTTCAACCGCTGGTACTTCGACCAGCTTCAGGACGCGCTCGTCTACCGTCCGCTCGTCGGCGCCGGGCGGTTCGCGAACGCGGTCTTCGAGCGCTTCGTCGTCAACGGGATCGTCCAGGGCACGGTCGGGGTGGTGCGTGGCGCGGGCAGCGCCGTCCGCGGCGCGCAATCGGGCTTCGTCCGCGGCTACGCGCTGCTGCTCGTCGGTGGGTTCACGGCGCTGGGTGTCTACTTCCTGGCGGCGGCGAGCTGATGCTGAGCGTGCTGCTCTGGGCCCCGCTGGCCTTCGGGATCCTCTGCCTAGTGGCGCCTCGCGGCGCCGCGAGGTGGGTCGTCCTAGCCGGCTCGCTCGCCGCGCTCGGGATCGCGATCGGACTCGCCGTCGACTTCGAGTCCGCCACCGCGGGCATGCAACACGCGGTCGAGAAATCCTGGATTTCGGACCTCGGCGTCTCCTACTCGCTCGGCGTCGACGGGATCAGCGTCTTCCTCGTCCTGCTCACCGCCTTGCTGTGGGCCGCGGCGACAGCTTTCTCGGCGCTGCGCGCGTATCCGCTGGGCGACGACCGCTCGCGCTTCTACTACTTCCTGCTCGCGCTCGCCGAGACCGCGGTGCTCGGCGCCTTCCTCGCCCAGGACCTGCTGCTCTTCGTCCTCTTCTTCGACCTGATGCTGATCCCGTTCTTCTTTCTGATCGGGACCTTTGGGGGCGAGGGGAGGATCGCGGCGACGACGAAGATGATCGTCTACACGCTCGTCGGCTCGCTTCTGATGCTGGTCGCCGCGATCGCCACCGCGATCCTCACCGCCGACGGCGGCGAGCTCACCTTCTCGATCGCGACGTTGCGCGAGAGCCCGCTGCCCGAGGGAAGCCAGGAGTGGATCTTCTGCTTCTTCGCCGCGGCCTTCCTGGTCAAGATGCCGGCTTTCCCGATCCACGGCTGGATGCCGGACGCCTATCGGGCGGCGCCGCTGCCGGTCCTGGTCCTGCTCTCGGCGGTGCTCTCGAAGGTCGGCGCCTACGGATTCCTGCGCGTCGTCTTCCCGCTGTTCCCCGAGGCGACGGTGACCTTCCAGGAGCTCGTGCTCGTGATCGGAGTCGCCTCGATCCTCTACGGCTCGGTGATGGCGTTCACGCAGACGAACGTCCGGCTCGTCGCGGGTTACTCCTCGATCGCCCAGCTCGGCTTCATCACGATCGGGATCTTCAGCCTGACCACAGACGGGGCCGACGGCGCGGTGCTGCAGATGGTCAACCACGGGCTCGTGGTCGCGCCGCTGTTCCTGATCATCGCGATCCTCTACGAGCGCACCCGGACCGAGGACCTGCGCGAGATGGGCGGCCTCGCGACCCGCGCACCGGTGCTCGCCGCGCTCTTTCTCGTCGTCACGATGGCGACCCTGGCGATCCCGGGCTCGGCCAACTTCATCGGCGAGTTCTACATCCTCAACGCCCTCTTCCAGGAGAAGATTGTGTACGCGATCGTCGCGGCCGCGGGGGTGGCGCTGGCGGCGTTCTACGCATTGCGCCTCTACCAGCGCACGATGCACAACCGCCTTCCCGCCGGCGCAATCTCTCGAGAGATCGCGCCCCGCGATGCGCTCGTGATCGCGCCCCTCGTCGCCTGCATCGTCGCGCTCGCCTTCTATCCCGGGCTGATCCTCGAGCGAGGAGAGGCCGCGGTTGAGGACAAGGCGGCGTCAATCCGGACCCCTGTCACCGCCTCCGGTCCCGCCCCATGACCTTCACCGCCCCCGAGATCGACTACGCGGGCATCTCGCCGATCATCGCGCTCACGGTCGGGCTCGTCGCGACCCTGCTCGGCGGGCTCGTCTCCGGCGCGCGGCGGCAGCGCATCGTCGTCTCGGCGCTGGGATTCGCGACGCTCGCCGCAACGGCCGGCCTCTGCGTCTGGCAGTGGGGCGAGCAGAAGGATCTCGTCGCCGGGGCGCTGCGGCTCGACGACCTGGCGCTCGCGGTGAGCCTGATCGTGATCGCCTGCGCGGCGTTCTGCATCCCGCTCTCGTGGCGCGAGGAGTCTGTCGACCGCCCCGTCGGAGCGGCCGGCCACGGCGAGTTCCAAGCGCTCCTGATCTGCTCGGTGCTCGGGATGGTGCTGATCGCGATGGCGCAGAACCTGATCGCGTTCTTCGTCGCGCTCGAGCTGCTCTCGATCCCGCTCTACGTGCTCTGCGGATCGGCGCTGCGGCGCTCGGAGTCGCTCGAGTCCGGCCTCAAGTACCTGATCATCGGCTCGCTCGGCTCGGCGACCCTGCTCTACGGGCTCGCCTTCGTCTACGGCGCCTCCGGCTCGACCGACTTCACCGCGATCGCGGCGGGCATCGGCGGCTCGTTGGTGGACGACCCGCTGCTCCTGATCGGAATCGCGCTCGCCGCGACCGGGCTGGCGTTCAAGCTCTCGATCGCGCCCTTTCACCAGTGGACGCCCGACGTCTACCAGGGAGCGCCCACCCCGGTCACGGCGTTCATGGCGGTGGCGACCAAGGCGGCCGTGTTCGCCGCGGTGGTGCGCTTCTTCGAGGTCGCGCTCGGCCCCGCCGTCGAGGACTGGCAGCCGGCGCTCGCCGCGCTCGCCGCCGTCTCGATCGTCGTCGGCAACGTCGGCGCGCTCGGCCAGGACTCACTCAAGCGCCTGCTGGGGTACTCGGGCGTGGCGCAGGCGGGCTACATGATGGTCGCCGTCGTCGCCGCGAACGAGGCCGGAGTCTCGGCGCTCGTCTTCTATCTCGCCGCCTACGCGCTGATGAACCTGCCGGCGTTCGCCGTGATCGCGATCCGCGAGCGCGAGACGCCGTTCGGCGACGACATCCGCTCCGTCGAGGGCCTCGGCCGGGAGCGGCCGTGGCTTGCCGGCACCCTGACGATCTCGATGCTGGCGCTGGCCGGGCTGCCGGGAACGGCGGGCTTCATCGGCAAGCTCTTCCTAATCGAGGCTGCGGTGGACGGCGACTACACCTGGCTCGCCGTGTTGATCGCGATCGGGACGATGATCTCGCTCGCCTACTACCTGCGGGTGATCGCGGCCGTCTGGATGCGGCCGGCGGTCGAGCCGGGCGACCATCCCGGGGCGGTCGCGATGCCGGCGCTGGCCGGAGGATCCCAGGAGGCCGACGAGGCTGCGCGAGGCACGCGCTGTCCGTTGATCATCGGGCTCACCCTCCTCGCCGCCGCGGCCAGCGTCTTCTTCGGCGTCATCCCCTCCCCGCTGGTCGAGTGGGCCGAGAAAGCCGGCGCGGCAATCGGCTCGCTCGTCGACTGAACGGGCTCAGGCGGATTCAGGGCCGAGCCGGTCCAGCGCCCGGAGGACCGCCTGGGTGTTCGCCCGGATCTGCTCGCGCTGATCGTCGATCTCGGCCGACATCTTGGCCCCGAACTCCTGGAGACCGGCGATCATCTCCGCGTTGATCCGCGCGTTGTGCTCGAGCAGCTCACGGAAGAAGCTCTTCTGCTCGGCGTCGCGCGCGTTTCGCCACAGCCTCCACTCGGCCTTCTGCGCCTCGAACCAGGCCGCCCACTCGGCGTCGCGCTTCTCCAACCACGCCTTTGATTCGGCCCTCTGCTGCTCGAGCCAGGCCGGCCGCTCGGCATCCGAAGCCATCTCGTCCATTCTGCCAGTCTCCCGGCGCGCGGCAGGCGCGCCAATCGCGCCGGCTCCGTGAGGAATGCGCGCCATCCGGCGGGCAGCGCGAGCTGCGGGCAGCGATACTGAGGCGATGGTCGCCAGCGACAACGTCGAGCGTTACCGCGAGGCGCTCGAGGCCTGGAACCGGCGCGATCTGGTCTGGATCCTCGAGCAGGCCGCCCCGGACCTCGAGTTCCACACCGCGGGGATCTTTCCGGGCGTCGAGCCGCTCTATCGCGGCCGCGAGGGGATGGTCAAGTTCTGGACCACGTTCATCGAGGAGCCTTGGGCGCTCTTCCGGCTCGAGGTCGACTCGCTCGAGGCGGCCGGCGAGGATCGCGTCGTGGCGCTGATCACCTTCCACGGCACCGAGCGCGAAAGCGGCGAGGAGGTCACCCTGCGCTACGCCCATCTCGCGAGCTTCCGGGGCGAGGAAGTCGCGCGGATAGAGGCGTTCGACGATTGGGGCGCTGCACGGCGAGCGGCCGGCCTCGCGGCCTGAGCGCCGCCCCGCGCGCAGCAGCGACCGCCGCGCGTGGCCTGGATAGTCCTCGCGATCGTCGTCTCGACCGCGATCGGCGTCTGGGCCGAGCACCGGTTCACCGGGGACGCCGGGCCCGGGGCACGACGGGCGCTGATCGTCGTCCTCTACGCCGTCCTCCCGCCGGTCACCTTCTTCAATCTCGTCGGCGCGGATCTGAGCGGCGATGCCGGAGCCGGGATCGTGCTCGGCCTCGTCTCGCTCGCCCTGCTCGCCCTGCTCGCGTGGGCGATCGGCGACCGGCTCCTGGGCCTCGAGCGCCCCTCGACCGGGGCGCTGATCTCCTGCGAGCTGGTCGTCAACACCGGCTACCTAGGGCTCGCCGTGGTCGCCGCCCTGCATGGCTTCGACGCGCTCGGGGAGGCCGTCGCCTACGACATTCTCGTCTCCAGCCCGGCCCTGCTGCTCGGGGCGTTCGCGGTCGGCGCGGCGTTCGGGGAGAAGGCGGGGGAGGGACCGCGCCAGCGCCTGATCGCGTTCCTGACCCGCAACCCCCCGCTCTACGCGGCGGTCGCAGCCCTGCTCGCGCCCGACTCGTTCGCTCCCGAACTGGCGGTAGACGCATCGCGGATCGCCGTCATCGCACTGCTGCCGCTCGGCTTCTTCGCGGTCGGCGCGACCCTCGCCGAGGATGCGGAGGAGGGCCGGATCGGGCTGCCGCCGCGCTTCGACCGCCCGGTGGCTGTCGCCGTGGCGCTGCGGCTGGTCGCTGGTCCGGCGCTGCTCTTCGCGCTCTCCGCCCCGCTGATCGAGCTGCCCGAGACCTATCTGCTGCTCGCGGCGATGCCCTGTGGCCTGAACACGATGATCGTTGCCCATGCCTATGGGCTCGACCTGCGGATCGCCGCCGGGGCGATCGCCTGGTCGACGGCGATCGGAGTCGGGGGTCTCTGCGTGCTGGCGCTCTCGAGCTGAGATCCTGAGCGGGTGCTCCACCACGTTTCGATCGAGCTCCCGACCGAAGCGCTCGAGGCATGCACTGAGTTCTTCGCGCTCCTGGGCTTTCGACGGGTCGAGTCCCCCGAGCCGCTGGGTGGGAGCATCGTCTGGGTCGAGCGGGCCGCCACCCAGATCCACCTGATCGGCACCGAGGGAGCCAGCGTGCCGGCGCTCGGGCACCCCGCGGTCGTCGTCGAGGACTTCGAGGCGACGCTCGAGCGGGTGCGCGCGGCCGGCCACGAGGCGCAGGAGAGCCGCGAGCTGTGGGGGTCGCGGCGCGCGTTCGCGATCGCGCCGGGCGGGCACCGGGTCGAGATGATGGAGGCGCCGCCGCCGGCGACGGAGGCGTGAGCTCCGCCGCGACCCGCATCCGGCGCTCGGCCTAGGATTCCCCGCCCGTGCGCTACCCGGTCGAGAGCTACACGCCCGCGGAGCGAGCGCTCCTCGAGCCCCACTTCACGAACCTCGACCGCCCCGTCTTCTGCCTGGTCAACCTGCCGGAGACGGTCAAGGGCGCGCTCTTCGCCCGCTACTCGCGTTACCCGGGCACGCTTCGCCGCCTCTACCTCGACGAGTTCGCGGCCGACACCCCGGCCGGATCGCGGCCCTTCGACGGGGCCGAGGGAGAGCGCGCGGCGGGCCTCTACGAGCGAGTCTTCATCGGCTACGGCGACGACTCGATCGCCCAGGTCGGCGGCGCCCACGTCGCCTGCGAGTGGGTCTCCAACGTGCTCACGAAGATCCTCCAGCGCGGCCGGCTCGCCGCGTACCTCGAGCAGTCGACGCGCTACATCCCTTACGACCAGCCGCTTCCCGAGAGCGCCGGCGGCGGCTATCGCTTCTACTCCGATTCCGAGCTCGGGCCGCAGTACGGCCGCGCGATGGAAGAGCTGTTCGCGATCTACTCGCGCTCGCTCGAGACGCTCGGCCCTTGGGCGGCGGAGCGCTGGCCGCGCGACGACGGCCAGCCCGAGGGCGCCTGGCGGAGCTCGATTCGCGCCAAGTCGCTCGACTTGCTGCGGGGCTTGCTCCCCGCCGCCACGCTCAGCCATGTCGGCATCTACGCCTCCGGCCAGGCCTACGAGCAGCTCCTGCTCCGCCTCGCGGCCTCGCCTCTGCCCGAGGCCCGCGCCTGCGGGGAGATGCTGCTGGGCGAGCTCCAGGTCGTGATGCCCAGCTTCGTCGCCAGGGTCGACCGGCCGGACCGCGGCGGCCAGTGGGTCTCGCACCTGCGCGAGCGCCGCGAGGCAACCGAACGCGCCGTCGCGCGGCTCGGGCTCGACCGCCGCGAGGGCGCGACGGTGCCCTCGGTCGAGCTCGTCCACGTCGACGGCAGCGAGGAGGACCTGCTGGTCGCGTCGCTGTTCGAGTCGTCCGGCCGCTCGGAGGCGGAGATCCGCCGGCGCACCGCGGCGCTCGACCCGATCGAGCGCGGCGAGCTGATCGCCGAGCTCGCCGGCGAGCGCGCGAACCGCCGCCACCGCCCGGGCCGGGGATGGGAGCGGGTGCGCTACCGCTTCGAGATCGTCTCCGACTACGGCGGCTTTCGCGACCTCCAGCGCCACCGGATGCTCACCTGCCAGTGGCAGCGCCTCGGCCCCGACCTCGGTGCGGGCGTTCCAGAGGAGGTGCGCGAGGCGGGCGTCGGTGGCGAGTACGAGCGAGCGCTCGAGCTCTCGCGCCGGGAGTTCGAGCGCCTCGAGGCGGCAGGGCTCGCCGACGCCGCGCCCTACGCGCTCTGCCTCGGCTATCGGATCCGGTACGTGCTCGACCTCAACGCCCGCGAGGCGATGCATCTCTGCGAGCTGCGCTCCGGGCGCGAGGGCCACCCCACCTACCGCGCCGTCGCCCAGGCGATGCACGAGCGGATCGCCGACGTGCATCCGGCGATCGCGAGGGCGATGCGCCACGTCGACTCCTCGACCGAGCCGCGCCTCGAGCGGATCATGAGCGAGCTGCGCACGCACCGCAAGCGGCTTGCCGCGGCCGCCCAGCCGGACGCTCCGCCCGGCGTCTCCTCACTCGGCTAGCTCGAGGCGCGGCTCGGTCGAGGAGTCGACGTGGCGCATCGCCCTCGCGATCGCCGGATGCACGTCGGCGATCC
>Ga0136632_10000004_pt1 | contig 63890 bp, 67 predicted proteins | sample AntDrymUQ6112106_2_FD_104670 | JGI IMG/M metagenome (GOLD analysis project Ga0136632, IMG submission 104670) | Polar desert sand microbial communities from Dry Valleys, Antarctica - metaG UQ611 (21.06) | ecosystem: Environmental > Terrestrial > Soil > Desert | place: Antarctica: Dry Valley...
ATGCCGGAGGAGGGACTCGAACCCCCGACACGCGGATTATGATTCCGCTGCTCTAACCAGCTGAGCTACTCCGGCGGGGTGGCGAATCGTAGCGGCGGGGTCGGGCTCGTTTCGCGCGTCGCGGGGCGGGAAGCGGGAGTACCAGGCCCGCGAACGAGGAGGAGCGATGAGCGAGGAAGCACCGCGAGAGGTCGGCGACATTCCGCTGGGGCGCGAGGGTGACGAGAACCCGCAGGGCGCTGACCCGGATCCGCGCGATACGAACCCGGAACGGCAGGGGCCAGAGGACCCGGGACCCAGTGACGCTCCGGATGGACACCGGGCAGGGTCCCTCGGGCCCGCCACCGGAGTCGATTCCCGGCGATTCGGGCCAGGTGCCGAACCCGCAGCAGAACTAGCCGGCTGACCGGCTACACGGTTCGCCGCGGCGCGAGCGGTCGGTAGCGTCACTCGGGTGAGCGATCTCGCGCGTGCCGTCACGGCCGTGATCCAGGACTGCCTCGGCGTCCGCGAGGGCGAGCAGGTGCTCGTCGTCGCGAACCCGGTGTCGATCGGACTTGGGGAGCGGCTGCGCGCGGAGGCGATGCGCGCCGGTGCCGACGCCGTGCTGGCGCTGATGGCCGAGCGGGCCTCCCACGCCGCCGAGCCGCCGGACCCGGTCGCGGCGGCGATGGCGAGCGCCGACGTCGTCCTGGCGCCGACCGTGCAGTCGCTCTCCCACACCGCCGCACGCAAGGTGGCGAGCGAAGCGGGGGCGCGGATCGCGACGCTGCCGGGCGTCACCGAGGAGGTCCTCGCCCGGGTGATGGGCGCCGACATGGACGGCCTCGAGCGCAAGGGAACCGCGGTGGCCGATCGCCTCACCCGCGGCAGCGAAGCTCGGATCACGTGCGCGAACGGCTCCGACCTGCGCATCGGCCTCGGCGAGCGCGAGGCGATCTCCGACGCGGGCGAGCTCACCGCCCCCGGCGCCTTCGGCAACCTGCCCTGCGGCGAGGGGTTCATCGCGCCCCTCGAGGGGACAAGCGAGGGCATCCTGTTCGTCGACGGGACGATCGCAGCGGTCGGGATGCCTGAGAACCCGATCGAGCTGCGGGTCGAGGGCGGCAACCTCGTCGCGGCCTCGGGCCCAGAGGGCGAGCGCCTGCTCGAGCTCCTGCGCGCCGCAGGCGCGCGCGGCACCAACGTCGCCGAGCTCGGCATCGGCACGAACGAGTGCGCGATCCTGACCGGCAACCTGCTCGAGGACGAGAAGGTCCTCGGCACCGCCCACGTCGCCTTCGGCGCCTCCGCGGCGATCGGGGGCACCGTCCAGGTGCCTGTCCACCTCGACTGCGTGATCCGCACCCCCACGGTCGAGATCGACGGCGCGCCGATCGTCCGCGCCGGCGAGCTGCTCGTCTAGGCCCATCGTGCTGCTCGCCGTCCCGAACTTCTCAGACGGCCGCGACCGCGCGGCCATCGACGCGATCAGCGAAGCCTTCAGTCGCGACGCCGAGCTCCTCGATCGCCACTCCGACGAGACCCACAACCGCACGGTGCTCACCCTCGCCCCGATGCCGGACCGGCTCACGAGCACGCTCCTCGCCGGCGCCCGCGCCTGCCTCGAGCGCATCGACATGCGCACCCACGAGGGCGCCCATCCGTGCGTCGGCGCGCTTGACGTCTGCCCAGCGGTCTGGACGGCGACCCGCGACCGCTCCGGCGCCGGCGAGGCGGCGATCGAGGTGGCGATCGCGATCGGCGAGCTCGGCGTCCCGGTATTTCTCTACGGCGAGCTCGCTTCCGACCTGCGGCGCGCTGAGCGTGCCTTCTTTCGCGGCGGCGGTTTGCCCGAGCTCCGACGGCGCATGCTCGAAGGCGAGCTCGCGCCGGATTTCGGTCCGGCGGAGCCGCATCCGAGCGCGGGGGCGACGCTGATCACCGCGCGGCCGCCACTCGCCGCCTTCAACCTGCTGCTCGACACCGCCGACACCGAGGTCGCGCGAAGCGTTGCCGGCGGCCTTCGCGAGTCGGGGGGTGGGCTCGGTGGGGTGCGAGCGATGGGCGTCGACCTCGCGGGTCGCGCGCAGGTCTCCACCAACGTCCACGATCCCGTCGCGGTCCCGCTCGGCGTGGTGATCGACCGGGTTCGCGTGCTCGCCGCGGAGCATGGCGCTCGCCCGATCGAGGGTGAGGTCGTGGGTCTCGTCCCCGAGGCCGCGGTTCGCGACCTGCCGGACGACCTGGACCTCCCCGGCTTCGACCCCGAGCTCCACGTGATCGAGCGGCGAACGGCGCGGCCCCCCCGCTAGCCTCTTCGCCGAGATGGCCCAGACGAAGAAGCGACGCAAGCGAAAGCGCCGCGGGACCCAGAGCGGCAGCATCAATCGCACCCGCCGGGCACGGCCGCGCTCGCGCGAGGAGGCGAAGGCGCAGGCGCGCCGGCGCGCGCAAACGAAGAAAGAGCGCACGCCGACCTGGACCGGGGCGTTTTGGCGCGGCCTGCTCGGGGCGGCGATCTTCTTCGCGATGACGCGGTTCGTGTTCGGCGAGACGACGGGCCGCGCGCTCGGGCTCTCGGCGGTGATGCTGGTCCTCTACATCCCGCTCAGCTACTACATCGACCGCTTCTTCTACCGGCGCCGGCTGAAGCAGGAGCGCGAGCAGCGCGCGGGACGCTGATGGACGTCCGCTCGTTCACGGTTGGGCCCGTCGCCGAGAACTGCTTCATCTTCCGCCGCGACGGCTCCGACCGCGCCCTGATCGTCGACCCCGGCGACGAGGCTCCGCGGATCCTGAAGGCCGTCGACGACCTCGGGCTCACCGTCGAGGCGGTCCTGCTCACCCACTGTCACTTCGACCACATCGGCGCCGTCGCGCCGGTCGCGAAGGCAACGGGCGCGCCCGTCTACTGCCCCGAGATCGAGGTCCCCGTGCTCGCCGACATCATGGCCTTCGTACCCTGGCCGGGTTTCGGGCCGTTCGAGAGCTACGAGGCCGACGAGACCGTCGCCGGTGGCGAGCGGCTCGAGCTCGCGGGGCTCGAGATCGAGGTGCTGTTCACCCCCGGCCACAGCCCCGGGCACGTCACCTACGCGGTGCGCGAGGAGGCGGCGCTCTTCTCTGGCGACGTGCTCTTTCAGGGCTCGGTCGGTCGGACCGACCTGCCCGGCGGAGACTGGCCGACGCTGCTCGAGTCGATCCGCTCCCTCGTCGACGGCTTTTCCCCCGAGACGGTCGTCTACCCGGGGCACATGGGGAACACCACGCTCGGTGCCGAGCGCGCGACGAATCCCTTCCTCGCCGAGCTCGCCACCAGCGACTAGCCTCGCGTCCGTGAGCGAGCAGATCAAGGCCCCGCGGGGGACGTTCGACGTCCTTCCAGCCGAGTCGCCGGCCCGCGCTCGCCTCCACGCCGCGGCCGCCGGGGTCCTCGAGCGCGCCGGGTACGGGCGGATCGAGACGCCCGCCTTCGAGAGCACCGAGCTCTTCGCCCGCGGTGTCGGCGAGTCGACCGACATCGTCACCAAGGAGATGTTCTCCTTCGCCGACCAGGGGGGGCGCGAGCTCACCCTGCGCCCGGAGGGCACCGCGTCGATCTGCCGCGCCTATGTCGAGCACGGCATGCACAAGCTCCCGCAGCCGGTGAAGCTCTGGTACCTGGGCGCGTTCTTCCGCCACGAGCGCCCGCAGGCGGGGCGCTTTCGCCAGTTCGCCCAGCTCGGCCTCGAGGCGCTCGGCACCGAGGAGCCGCTCGCCGACGCGGAGGCGATCATCCTGCTCGACGAGCTCCTGCGCGAGCTCGGGGTCCCGGGTGTCCGCCTGCGCCTCGGGAGCCTCGGCTCGCGGGCGACCCGGGCGGCATACCGGGAGGAGCTCCTCGCGTATCTGCGCGAGCACCGGGACGAGCTCCCCGCCGAGGCCCGCGAGCGCTTCGAGCGCAACCCGCTGCGCGCGTTCGACGCCGACGACGAGCGCACCCGCGCCGTGATAGCCGAGGCGCCGCGGCTGCTCGACCGCCTCGACGGCGAGGACTCCGAGCATTTCGAGGCCGTCAAGTCCCTACTCGACCAGGCGGGGGTCGCCTACGAGCTCGACGGGACGCTCGTCCGCGGGCTCGACTACTACACCCGCACGGTGTTCGAGTTCATCTCCGACGAGCTCGGCGCCCAATCGGCGCTCGGCGGCGGCGGGCGCTACGACGGCCTGGTCGAGGAGCTCGGCGGCCCTCCGACGCCCGCCGTCGGCTGGGCCGCGGGGGTGGAGCGCATCCTGCTCGCCCTCGGCGAGGAGCCCGCCGCCCCCGCCGCCGACGTCTTCGTCGCCGCCGCGGACGGTGAGCGCGCGCGGGCCCTTGCGCTCGCCACCGAGCTGCGGCAGGCCGGCATGCGCGCGGAGCTCGACCTCGCCGGACGCTCGCTGAAGGGGCAGATGAAGCACGCCGATCGCCTCGGCGCGCGCCACGCGGTGATCCTCGAGGGCGACGGCTCCGCGCAACTTCGCGACATGGCGAGCGGGGAGCAGCGCGGGCTCGACCTCGCGCGGGTCGCCGAGGAGCTCTCACGATGAGCGCGCCGCCGCTGCGAGCGAACGAGTACCGCGACACGTGGTGCGGGCAGGTGCTCGCCGAGCGTGTGGGGGAGACGGTCCGGGTGGCGGGATGGGTCCACCGCCGCCGCGACCATGGCGGGCTGATCTTCATCGACCTGCGCGATCGCACCGGGCTCGTGCAGCTCGTCTTCAACCCCGCCACCGCCGCCGAGGCTCACGAGCTCGCCCACGGGCTGCGCTCCGAGGACGTCGTCAGCGTCGCCGGCGAGGTCGTCCGCCGCGCCCCGGAGACGGTCAACCCCGAGCTGCCGACCGGCGAGGTTGAGGTCGGCGCCGGTGAGGCGCGGCTGCTCGCGGATGCCGACACGACCCCGTTCGAGATCGAGAACTTCTCCGGCGAGGTCGGCGAGGAGATGCGGCTTCGCTACCGCTACCTCGACCTGCGCCGCGAGCGCATGCGCGAGGCGATCGAGATGCGCCACGCGGTCTCGGCGGCGATTCGTGACTTTCTGCGCGCCGAGGGCTTTTTCGAGATCGAGACGCCGATGCTCTCGCGCTCGACCCCGGAGGGCGCGCGCGATTTCCTCGTCCCCTCGCGCCGCGAGCCCGGCGCCTTCTACGCGCTGCCGCAGTCGCCGCAGCTCTTCAAGCAGCTGCTCATGGTCGCGGGCTTCGAGCGCTACTTCCAGATCGTGCGCTGCTTTCGCGACGAGGACCAGCGCGCCGACCGCCAGCCCGACTTCACCCAGCTCGACATCGAGTTGTCCTTCGTCGGGGTCGAGGACGTGCTCGAGCTGAACGAGCGCCTGCTTGCTGCGGTATTCGAGGCGGTCGGCGGCCCGGCGATCGAGCTGCCGCTGCGCCGCATCCCGTACGACGAGGCGATGGAGCGCTTCGGCAGCGACCGCCCCGACCTGCGCTTCGGCCTCGAGCTCACCGACCTCGGCGAGGCGCTCGCCGGGACCGAGTTCAAGGTCTTCCGGGGGGCGCTCGAGTCCGGCGGCGTCGTCAAGGGCCTCAACGCGGGCGCTCGCGAGCTGGCGCGCTCCGCGCTCGACGGGCTAATTGAGCGCGCCCAGGCGCTCGGGGCGAAGGGCCTCGTCTGGGCGTTTCGCGAGGGCGAGGGTTGGCGCTCGCCGACGGCGAAGTTCCTCAGCTCCGAGGAGCTCGCGGCGCTCAACGAGCGCCTGGGGGCCGGGGAGGGCGACCTGCTGCTGCTCGTCGCCGACGCCGAGCCGGTCGCCAACGCGGTCCTCGGCCAGCTCCGCCTCGAGCTCGCCGAGCGCTTCGAGCTGATCGACCCCGCCGCGGAGGAGTTCTGCTGGGTGGTCGACTGGCCGATGTTCGGCTGGAACGAGGGCGAGTCGCGCTGGGATCCGCTCCACCACCCGTTCACCGCACCGGAGGGTGAGTTCGACCCCGAGCGCCCCGGTGAGATGAGAGCCCTCGCCTATGACATCGTCTGGAACGGCCAGGAGCTCGGCGGCGGCTCGATCCGGATCTCCGAGTCCAAGCTGCAGGAGCGGGTGCTCGAGACGATCGGGATCGCACCCGAGGAAGCCCGCGAGCGCTTCGGGTTCCTGCTCGAGGCGCTTCGCTATGGCGCGCCGCCCCACGGCGGGATCGCCTACGGACTCGACCGGATCGTCCAGCGGCTCACCCGCGCCGACTCGATCCGCGACGTGATCGCCTTCCCGAAGGCGGCCTCCGGCTCCGACCCGCTCACCGGTGCGCCCGCGCCGGTCGACGAGGCGCAGCTTCGCGAGCTCGGGCTGAAGCTTTCCGCCCGCCGCGGCGGATAGGTTGCGCGGCATGGAACGACTGCGCGAGTTCCTGGTGATTCACGACGACACGCCCCGCCGCGGCCTCAGGGTCCTCGCTGGACTCCTGCTCCTCGTCGGGATGATGCTGGTCTTCGTCCGGCGCAGCAGCCTCGGCGACAGCTGGGGTGACGTCCCCCTGCTGCTCGTCCTGCTCGCTCCGTGCGTCTTCCTCTACGGGATTGGCCTGCTCGCCGCTCGCGAGGACGCCGAGACCCGTGGCTGGGAGAGCGTCTACGTCGTTGCCGGCCTGCTGCTGATCCCGCTTGTCGGCTTCCAGTTCCTCGAGGTGATCGACGGCAACGAGAACGCGTCGCTGAACAGCGTCTGGATCTTCGGGCTCACCGCGGCGGCAGGTGTCGTGGCGGGGCTGCTCGCCGGGGTGCGCTTCGCGCTGCTGGCCGCGGGGCTGGCGGCGATCATCGTCTGGCTCGCGATCTTCGATGAGATCCTCGAGGACGGGGTCGGCGCCGACATCGGGACCTTCCGCGGGCTGCTGGTCCTGATCGCGTTGATCCTGCTCGCGGCGGCGTTCTTCGTCTGGCGCCGCGACTCGCACCGGGGCTTGGACGAACGTGTCGAGCGCCACAACGAGGCATCGGTCGGCAGTCACGGTGAGGCACACCGCGGTGGAGCGCTCGGGCGTCTCAGCGAGCTCGGCCGTCCGCTCGACCGCGAGCTCGCCCGCGGCGCGGAGATCGTCACCGCCGCGGGAGTCGCGGCGGTCACGGCCGGCGCGATCAGCGTCGCCTCGGTCACCGCCCTGATCCCGTTCGCCGAGCCGCCGGCGCTCGAGGCGAGCCTGTTTTGGGACGTCGAGCTGATCGTCGCCTCGATCGCGTTGATCGCCTTCGCGGCATGGTCGGGTACCCGCGGACCGGGCTACGCAGGCGCTTTCGGCCTGCTCTTCTTCATCGCCATCGTCGGCCTCGACCTCGACGACTCGAGCCCGGCCGGCAAGCTCATCGGCTGGCCGCTGATCCTGCTCGTGCTGGCGGCGCTCGCCTTCGTCGCGAGCCTGGTCCCGGGTTTGGGCACGGATCGGTTCGCTAGGCGCGACGGCGGGGACGACCCGGCCGCTCCGGCGGCGGTCGCAGCCCCGCCCCCGGCACCCCCCGGCTCGCCGGGCGAATCGCGCTAACCGCCGGTCGGGACTCAAAGCGCCAGTGCTCAGCCGCCGACAGGAGGGTGACTGCTACCGTCCAGAAAGGGCTCGAGCTTGTACGCCAGCCGCTCGTATTGTGAGCCAACACAATGTGCTTGGGAGTCGGTTTCCGGCGGGTCCCATCGGGTCTCGTCGGTAGACACCCACCTGTTCAGTCAGGTTCTCAGGCCGAGTGGTAACGGCAAGCTGGGGCCCCTCTTTCTCTCCAGGGGAGGAGTGCCGTGCGCAAGTCGCTGAACGAGAACCCCGCCGTTCAGGCGGCCCTGATCGCGGTCCTCGGGATCGTCTTCGCGTTCATCCTCTTCACCAGGGTGCTGGGAGGCGGCGGAGGCGAGCAAGCCCCGGGGGCTACCGAGAGCCCTGCGTCGACCGCACCCTCCGCAGCCCCGGCGCTGTCAACGCCGGAAGCAGGTGCCGCGCCGGCCGCCGCGGCTGAGCCGGCCGAAGACCCGCTCGCCGCCGCTGCCAGCAAGGGCGCGTTCGTCGCCGGGCCCGGCCTGCCTCAGGAGGTCGTCAGCGCCTACGCGGACGGCAAGGCCATCGTCTTGCTGATCACCCGCGCGAACGGAATCGAGGACCGCCGCATCGGCGAAGACGTGGATCGCCTCCGCTCGCGCAGCGATGTCGCCGTGTTCACCACCAGTGCCCGGGGGATCGCCCGGTTCTCGCGGATCACCAACGGGGTGAGCGTCGAGCGCACACCCGCGCTTGTCGTTGTTCGCCCACGCCGCGCATCCGAGGGCGGCCCCCCGCTTGCCAGCGTGGGCTACGGATTCCGCGGCCCGCAGAGCGTCCAGCAGGCGGTGCGCGACGCCCTCTACGAGGGCCGCAGCGACATCCCCTCCTACCCCGAGTAGACCAGTCGGAGGCGGCTCCGCCGCGACCCAGCTCTACCCTTGGGTCAGCCGGGCCGGACCGGCCGATCGACTATGGACACGGAGGCCTTCCAGCACTACCTCAGCGATCGCTGTCGCCTCGTCGCTCCGCGCTTCGACGGCGCCCTCGACGACACCTTCGACGGCGCCGCCGGCGGTGCCCCATGCGGTGACGTGATCCGCGTCTCGCTCGAACCGGATCGCGGTCGGCTTCGCGCCCGCTTCGCCGCCGAGGGGTGCGCGGCTGCCCGTGCGGCCGCAGCTGCCGTCGCCGAAGCGGCCGACGATGTGGAGCCGCTTGCCGCCGCGCGCATCGATGCCGCGACCGTCGAGGAACGCCTCGGCGGCCTCACGTTGCAGGGTCGCCACGCGGCGGAGCTCGCGGCCGATGCCCTGCACCGCGCGCTCGCCTCGCTCGCCGGCTCGAGGCACGGACTCGCCGATCCTCCATCCGGTCGCGAGCGGGTGCTCGTCGCGCTCAGCGGGGGCGTCGACTCCGCGGTGGCGGCGCTTCGCGAACGTGAGCGCGGCGCCGAGGTCGTCGCCGTGACGCTCAAGCTGTGGGCAGACCGGCGCACCGATGCGGCGAAGAGCTGCTGCTCGCCGCTCGCGGTGCTCGGGGCACGGGGCCTCGCGCACTCGCTAGGCGTCCCGCATTTCACCCTGGACCTCGAGGAGCGCTTCCGGGCCGGCGTGGTCGAGCCGTTCGTCGCGGGCTTCCGGGCCGGCACGACGCCGAACCCGTGCGTCGCCTGCAACGGGGAGCTGCGGATCGACGCGATGCTCGAGCTCGCCCGTCGGCTCGGGTGCTCGCGGCTCGTCACCGGCCACTATGCGCGGATCGCGGATGACGGCGGCGGGCCGCTGCTGCGCGCCGCGGCCGACCCCGCGAAGGACCAGAGCTACATGCTCGCCGCGCTTCGCCCAGAGGCCCTGCGCAGGCTCGGCTTCCCGCTCGCCGAGCTGACCAAGCCCGAGGTCCGCGAGCTCGCCGCCCGCGCCGGGCTTCCTGTGGCGGGCAAGGCCGAGAGCCAGGACCTCTGCTTTCTGGCAGGCGAGGGCAAGCTCGCCTTCCTCGCCCGTCACGGTGGCCTCGCCGAGCGCGAGGGGGAGATCGTCGATGGCGCCGGCGAGGTCCTCGGGCGCCACCGCGGCCACCACGGGTTCACCGTCGGCCAGCGGCGGGGGCTCGGCGTCGCGGCGCCCGAACCGCTCTACGTGCTCGCCACGGACGGCGCCCGAAACCGGGTCGTGGTCGGGCCCCGCGAGGAGCTCGCGAGACGCACCGTCCGCGTTCGCGAGGCGACGCTTCACCGTGCCGGTGGCCGGGTCGACCGCGTGCGCCTGCGCTACCACGCAAAGCCTCTCGGCTGCGAGCTCGGCCCTGTGCCGGCGGGCGAGCACGAGCGCCTCGAGCTCGAGCTCGCCGAGCCGGCCTTCGGCGTGGCTCCCGGGCAGACCGCGTGCCTGCTCGACGGCGAGCTCGTCGTCGGGCACGCGACGATCGCCTGAACGGTAGGTTCGGCGACTCGTGAAGTCCGACGAGATCCGCGAGACGTTCCTCTCCTTCTTCGAGCAGCGTGGGCACCTGCGGGTGCCCTCGGCGTCGCTGATCCCGCCTCCGGAGGACACCTCGACGCTGCTCACGGTCGCCGGGATGCAGCCGTTCAAGCCCTATTTCGAAGGGCGTGAGGCTCCGCCGCGCCCGCGGCTCACTTCCGCGCAGCGCACCTTCCGCACCGTCGACATCGACGTCGTCGGGACGACCAAGCGCCACCTCACCTTCTTCGAGATGCTCGGCAACTTCAGCTTCGGCGACTACTTCAAGGCCGAGTCGATGGCCTTCGGCTGGGAGCTCTCGCTCGACGGCTTCGGCTTCGACCCCGAGCTGATCTGGGTCACCGTCTTCGAGGGCTCCGATGAGCTCGGGATCGGGCCCGACACGGAGTCGATCGAGATCTGGCGCTCGCTCGGGGTGCCGGAGGAGCGGATCGTGCGCCTGCCGGCTTCGGAGAACTTCTGGCAGGCGGGGGCAACCGGCCCCTGCGGGCCGTGCTCGGAGATGTACATCGACCGCGGCTGCGAGTTCGGCGCCGACGACGAGCGCCCGGGCGACGACACGGATCGCTACCTCGAGTACTGGAACCACGTATTCATGGCCCACGAGCTACACGAGGACGGCTCGCTCACCAATCTGCCGCAGCGAAACATCGATACCGGGCTAGGGCTCGAGCGGATGGCCGTGATCCAGCAGGGGGTCGACTCGGTCTTCGACACCGACGGCTTCGCGCCGCTCGTCGCGCTCGCCGAGGAGCTCTCCGGCGCCCGCTACGGGTCGGAGGCGAAGGTCGACCGTGCGCTTCGGATCGTCGCCGACCACTCACGCGGGGCCGTGAACCTGATCGCCGACGGGGTCGTGCCCTCGAACGAGGACCGCGGATACGTGCTGCGCCGGATCATGCGCCGGGCGATCCAGCAAGGTCGCGTGCTCGGCCTCGAGCCGCCGTTCTTCGAGCGCTTCGCCGAGCGCGCGATCGAGCTCCACGCCGGCGCCTATCCGCAGCTCGCGGCCGAGCGCGAAAGCGTGCTGCGCTGGGTTCGAGACGAGGAGGCGAGCTTCGGGCGCACGCTCGACCGCGGCACCGAGCTGCTCTCGCGCCTGATCGCCGAGGCCAAGGACCAGGGGACCTCGTGGATCGAGGCTGCCGACGCCTTCCAGCTTCACGACACCTACGGCTTTCCCTACGACCTCACCCGCGAGCTGCTCGCCGAACAGGGCCTCGCGGTCGACGACGAGGGCTTCGACGTGCTGATGAGCGAGCAGCGCGACCGCGCCCGAGCGGGCGGTGGCGCCCCGGCGCCCGACCGCCACGAGGCGGTCGTCGAGTTCGTTGCCGCAGTGCGTCCGACGGAGTTCGTCGGCTACGAGGAGCTGCGCGCGGAGACCGTCGTCGCCGCAGCGCAGCCGCTCGGCGACGATGCCGAGGCGTTGCTCGTAAAGCTCGAGCAGAGCCCGTTCTACCCCGAGGGCGGCGGCCAGGTCTCCGACTCGGGCGTGCTGCGCTGGGGCGGCGCCGAGGCGCCGGTCGAGGACGTCTACCGCGTCGGTGGCGACCAGGCACTGCGCCTCAGGCCTGGCGACCGGGGACTCGGGACCGGCGAGCGCGTCAGCGCTCAGGTCGATCGGGAGACGCGTCACGCGACGATGCGAAACCACACCGCGACCCACCTCCTGCACGCCGCGCTTCGCGAACGGATCGGCACCCATGTCCGTCAGGCGGGCTCTGCGGTGCGCCCCGACAAGCTGCGCTTCGACTTCACCCACGGCGCGCCGCTGTCGGCCGAGGAGGTTCGCGACGTCGAGGAGCGGGTCACGGGCTGGCTCAAGGCCGCCGGGTCGGTGCACGCGATGCAGATGGAGCGACCCGAGGCCGAGGCGCTCGGCGCGATGGCGCTGTTCGGTGAGAAGTACGGCGACTGGGTGCGGGTGGTCGAGGTCGAGGACGTCTCGCGCGAGCTCTGTGGCGGCACCCATGTCTCGAACACGGCCGAGATCGGCATCTTCGCGATCGTCTCCGAGGGCTCGAGCGCCGCGAACGTGCGCCGGATAGAGGCCCTCACGGGCCCGGCCGCAATCGACTTCTACCGCGCGCGAAGCGACGAGCTCGCCGAAGCCGGTGAGCTGCTCGGCTCGCGCCGCGAGGCGCTAGCCGCGGCCCGCCGAGCGGCCGAGCGGCTCGCTGAGCTCGAGGCGCAGATCGCCGAGCTAGGACGCCGGGAGGCAGCCGACGAGGTCGAAACGCTGATCGCCGCAGCCGCCGACGTCGCGGGGCTGAAGCTCCTAGCCGCACGGGCCAGCGCCCCCGACCCGAGGACCCTCCTCGAGCTCGCCGATCGCGTCAAGCAGAAGCTCGGTGACGCCGCGGTGGTGCTCGGCGGGGCGGGGGAGGGCAAGGTCGCCCTGGTCGCGAGCTTCAGCTCCTCCGCGGTCGAGCGCGGCCTTTCGGCGGCCAGCGTCGTGCGCGAGGCGGCCGGGATAGTCGGCGGCGGCGGTGGCGGGCGCGACGACGTCGCCCAGGCCGGCGGGCGCGATCCCGAGCGCCTCGACGAGGCGCTCGCCGCGGCGCGAGGCGCGATCGAGCGCGAGCTCGGGGCTTCGTCCTAGCGCATGCGAATCCTGGCCGTCGATCACGGGCGTGCCCGAGCAGGTTGCGCCGTATGCGATCCGTCTGGGACGATCGTCACCCCGCTCGCGGTGGTCGAGCCGCCTGAGCCGGTGCGTGTCGCCGCGCTCGCGATCGAGCAGGGGGCGGAGCTGATCGTGCTCGGGCTGCCGGTCTCGCTCGACGGTACCGAGGGCGAGCAGGCCGCCGCGGTGCATGGCTTCGCCGTCGAGCTCGCGAAGGCAACCGAGCTCCCGATCGAGACCTACGACGAGCGGTTGACCACCCGCCTCGCGGAGGCGAGCGCCCGCTCGGGCGCCCGCGCCCCGGCCGATGCGCTCGCGGCCGCACACCTGCTCGAGAGCTACCTGCAGGCGAAAATGGCGAGGCCGAGCACGTGAGCGAGGACTGGTTCGATCCATTCGCCGAGGACGTGGTCGCGCGCGATCGCGAGGCGCGACGCTTCGAGCGCGAGGCGCGACGCCGCGCGCGGCAGGAATCCGTTGCCGGCAAGGTGCGTGAGCAGGGGTCGTCGGCCGCCGCCCCACCACCGGCTCCTCCGCGGCCCGAGCCGATGGCTCGGCACGAGTCCCCACCCGCTCCCGGACCGGCACCGTCCGGCGCAGGTCAGCCGTCGGCACAGCCGGGAACAGGTGGAGGCGTCGACAAGCTGCTCGTCCGCCGGCTCGTCGCGGTGGCGCTCGTGCTCGGCGTTGCGGCGCTGCTCGTTTTCGGCGCCGTCGAGGCGCTCGACCGGATCGGCGGCGAGGATCAGGCGCCGGCGCCCCCGCCGCCGAAGCTCAAGGTCGAGGAGCTGACGATCCCGGAGGGGCTCGACCGCCGGCAGATCGCCGATCTGGCGAAGGAGGCCGGTTTGCGGGGCGACTACGTCGAAGCGGTCGAGCGGTTCAAGGGGTTCGACCCGGCCAGGTACGGCGCCGAGGACCCCCCAAATCTCGAGGGGTTTCTGTTTCCGGCGTTGTATGAGCTCGAGCGCGACGCGAAGGTCGAGGATCTCGTCGCCAAGCAGCTGGACGCGCTCGAGCAGAACCTCGCCGAGGTCGACTTCTCCTACGCCAAGTCGAAGAACCTGAATGTCTACGACGTGCTCAAGATCGCCTCGATGGTCGAGCGCGAGATCCAGGTGCCGAAGGAGCGAGAGCTGGCGGCGGCTGTGATCTACAACCGCCTAGCCGCCGGCGACACCCTGGGGATTGACGCGACGATCCGCTACGAGGACCAGAACTACGACGAGCAGCTCACCGAGTCACGGCTCGCCGAGCCGACGCCCTACAACACGCGCGTCAATCCAGGCCTGCCACCGACCCCGATCGGCAACCCGGGCCTCGCCTCGATCGAGGCCGCCGCCAATCCGGCGAAGAGCGACGTCTACTTCTTCGTCGTCAAGCCGGGGAGCTGCAACGAGCACGTGTTCGTCGAGACCGAGGCGGAATTCGCCCGGGCCGAGGCCTCCTACCAGGCGGCGCTGGAGGCCGAGGGCGGCTCGCCGACCGAGTGCTGAGCGAGCGCTGATGCCTCGCCTCGCCGTTCTCGGCCACCCGGTATCTCACTCGCGCTCGCCGGCGATGCACGCGGTCGCCCTCGCCGAGCTCGGGCTCGCGGGAGACTGGAGCTACGAGGCTATCGAGGTCGCCCCGAGTGACTTCGAGGCGCTCGTCGGCTCCCTACCGCGGCGCGGCTTCGCGGGCGTCAACGTGACCGTCCCGCACAAGCTCGCCGCCCTGGCCCTCGCTGACAGCGCCTCCGAGGCGGCCGGCGCGATCGGCGCCGCGAACACACTCAGCTTCACCGCCGCCGGCGTCCGCGCGGAGAACACCGACGCAAGCGGCCTGCTCGCGGCCCTGCCGGAAAGCCCGGCGGGCAGACGCGCGCTCGTGCTCGGCGCCGGCGGCTCGGCTCGCGCGTGTGCATGGGCGCTTCGCGAGGCTGGTGCGAGGGTCTCGATCTGGAACCGCACCGCCGCGCGCGCCAAGCGCCTCGCCGCCGAGCTGGACGTGGTGCAGGCGCATCCGAGCGCGGGCGGTTGGCGCTGGGAGCCCGATGACTTCGACCTGCTGGTCAACGCGACGACGGTCGGGCTGGACGAGGCGAGCGCGCCCGGAGCCGGATCCCCGCGGACCGCGTTAAAGCGCGTCCTCATCGATGCCGATTCCCTAGAGACAAGGCACATCGTGGTGGATCTGGTCTACGGAGACTCGCCGACACCGCTCACCGCGCTCGCAAGGCAGCGCGGAGCGCAGGTCGTCGACGGTCTCGAGGTCCTCGTCCACCAGGGAGCGGCCTCGCTGCGCATCTGGACCGGCATGGACCCCCCGGTCGAGGCGATGCGCAGGGCGGCTCGCGCAAGCTAGGTAGATCAGATGCCCACCGACAAGCGCTCCGGTCACCTGAGGCCCGTCCCGGACGAGGCCGATGCGACCGTACTCGAGCACGAGCACGAGCACGAGAGCGCCACCCCCGGGCTGACGCCGCCGCTCGGCCGGGGCAACTCGTCGATGTTCCTCACCGACGTGATCGTCGAGCTCGGCTATGCACCGCGCGATCGAGTCGACGAGGTGATCAACGAAGCTCGGACTGCCGGGCAGTCGACCGAGCAGCTCCTCCTCGAGCAGAATCTGATCGACGCCGACCAGCTCTCGCGCGCGATCGCCGAGCGCTACGGCCTTCCCCACGTCGACCTCTCGAGCTACCACGTCGACATGGGGGCGGCGAACCTGCTCTCGGTTGCCGCGGCGCGCCGCTATCAGGCGCTGCCGGTCGGCTACCTCAACCCCGAAACGCTGATCGTCGTCACCGCTGATCCCGCGAACGTGCTCGCGATCGACGACATCAAGATGATCACCGGCCTCAGCTGCCAGTTTGCGGTCGCGGCCGCAGATGACATCGAGGGGTTGATCCGCAGGCTCAACACACTCGAGACGGCGGTCACGGAGGCCGTCGACGAGGAGGCCGAGGGCGAGCTCGGCGAGGTCGCCGAGCTGCGCGAGTCGGCCGGCGACGCACCCGTCGTCAAGCTCGTCTACTCGGTTCTCGGTCAGGCCGCCGAGGAGGGCGCCTCCGACATCCACTTCGAGCCGGGCGAGGACGACATGCGGGTGCGGTTCCGCGTGGACGGCGTCCTCTACGAGGCCGCGCGCGTGCCGAAGCGGATGGTCTCCGGCGTCGTCAGCCGGATCAAGATCATGAGCGAGCTTGACATCGCCGAGAAGCGCCTTCCCCAGGACGGCCGGGTGTCGGTCAACGTCGAGGATCGAAAGGTGGACCTGCGAGTGACGACGCTGCCCACGCAGCGCGGCGAGGGAGCGACGATTCGCATCCTCGACAAGGAGCAGGCACTTCGAAGCCTCGACGACCTCGGCATGGGCGGCGACGGCCGCAGCACCTTCTCACGCGCGGTGGCCAGGTCTCACGGCGCGGTGCTCGTCACCGGGCCGACCGGCTCGGGGAAGTCGACAACGCTCTACGCGGCCCTCGACGAGCTCAACGCGGTCGAGAAGAAGATCATCACCGTCGAGGACCCGGTCGAGTACCGGATCGACGGCATCAACCAGATCAACGTCAACCGCAAGGCGGGGCTCAGCTTCGCCACCGGGCTGCGCTCGATCCTGCGCGCAGACCCGGACATCATCATGGTCGGCGAGATCCGAGACGCCGAGACGGCGCGGATCGCGATCGAATCGGCGCTCACCGGCCACATGGTGATCTCGACCCTGCACACCAACGACGCGCCGGGCACGATCACGCGCCTCGCCAAGATGGGCATCGAGAGCTTCCTCACCGCCTCGGCCGTCGAGTGCGTCGTCGCCCAGCGCCTGGTGCGCGTGCTCTGCACGAACTGCAAGCGGCGCACCGTGATCCCTCAGCAGGCCCTTGTGGATGCCGGCTTTCGGGTGGGGACCGACGTCGAGGCCTACGAGCCGGTCGGCTGCGGTCGCTGCACCAGCTCCGGATACAAGGGCAGGCTCGGGATCTTCTCGGTGATGAGGATGAGCGACGGGATCAAGGACATGACTATTGGCGGAGCATCGGAGGCGGAGATCACCGCCGTCGCCCGCAACGAGGGAATGTCGACCCTGCGCGAGGACGGGCTGGCCAAGGTTCGCGCCGGCGTCACCTCGGTAGCCGAGGTGGCTCGGGTCGCCTCCTGAGCTCGCCCGCTGCGGCCGCTGCGATTGCCTACGGGTGCGGCAGAGGCAGCGAGTCGAGGAGCGGGCCGAGCTTCGCGCGGCCCTTCTCGGTGAGGGCGTAGCGCGCCTGCTCGTAGCCGCCCATCTCGTCCCAGTTGCCGTCGGCGGCAAGCTCCATCTCGTAGCGGCTCCTGGGAAGCGGGACCTCGCGGCCGTCCTCTTCCTCGCGAAGAAGGTAGATCCAGGCGCGGATCGTGAGGTCGGTGAGCAGCTCGCGGCCCAGCGCCCGCGGATCGGCGTCGTCGTCCATCCGCTCAGCCACTCGGAGCGCGACGCAGAAGTTCGCGCTTCCTTGGGCCGCGCAGCCGAGCACCAGGCCGAGCAGCTCGCGCTGGGTGATCTGCCTGGTCTCCCTGACGGGGGTCGCGCTCACCATCGCCTCCTCTTCATCGAGATGCGAGGCCGGGAACTTGAATCCTTCCCGCGCAAGCGAGCGTTCGCCCGAGCTCAAGCTTCGGAGGGCGCCTGACGAAGAACTGGGCGTGAGCCTCGATTTCGCCAACGTCCTCACCCGCATGGTCGAGGTCCGCGCCTCCGACGTCCACCTCACCCCGGGCTTCCCGCCGGCGGTGCGGGTGCGAGGCCGGATCGTGGGGCTCGAGGACTACCCACCGCTCGGCCCCCAGGACACGCGCGAGATCGTCTACTCGATCCTCAACGACTCGCAGCTCGGGCAGCGTCGCCTCCGGCGTGCCGATCCTGCAGGTGATCGAGATCTCCGGGGTGACCGCGGGCAACGCGGTGGTCCAGGAGGCGATGGTCGACGTCTACGAGTCGGTCAAGGGCGGCGGGACGATCGCCCGCCCGCTCGAGCACAACGATGTGTTCCCGGCGATGGTCTCGCACATGATCTCGGTCGGGGAGGACTCCGGCCAGCTCGAGAAGATGCTCGAGAAGGTCGCGGACTTCTACGAGGCTGAGGTCGACGCGAAGGTCAAGGCGCTGACCTCGCTGATCGAGCCGGTGATGATCATGTTCGTCGGCGGCGTGGTCGGCTTCATCGTGATCGCGATGTACCTGCCGATCCCCAGCCTCTACGACAGCATCCGTTAGCCGGGGCCGACCTCGAGCCTCGCGATCACTCGGCCGCTGCCGGCGAGGCGGATCGCGTAGCGGCCGGCCTGCGGCGGGGCGAGCTCGAGCGTCGCGGGGTCGTACGGGCCGAGGTCCTCGAGCACCCCGAGCCGCGGGATCTCGACCTGCCGCACGCGCCGGGAGCGGATCGTGAGCTCGAGGAAGTCGCCCGCTGCGAGCCTGATCACCGGCGGGCGCGGCGCCTCGGTGCCCAGCGTGCGCTCGAGGATCCGGGAGCTCGCGCGAGTCTCGGTCCGCGTCGCGGAGCTCGTGGTGCGCTCGGTGGGCGGAGGCACGGGGATCAGCGCTGCGGCGAGGATCGAGACCCCGAAGAAGACGAGCAGGATGATCAGGAGCCGTCGCGCCGCCACCGGCTCAGCGTAGTCGCGGCCCGACAACGTGGCGGCGGGCGGCGCTCGCGCCTACCAGCAGATCCAGTCCGACGTGGTCGACGGCAGCGTCGCCCAGGTCAAGGGCGCGACGGCGCCTCCCGCGGCACCCTCCCAGCCGATTCCCTACACGCTCTCGGACACGCCGTGCGCCCCGGGCGCCAACCCACGCGGTGCACCCTCGAACCATCTGGCCCACAACACGCTCGGGTCCTGCTCCTCGGGCGTCCAGAGCGGCGCCACGCCCGGCGCCCCCGACCGGCTTTACAACGCCGAGAGGAGCCCGGTGCCGAGCTCGCAGACTGGGAGCTTCGACTTCTCGACCGACGTGATCACGCAGGCGCCCGCGGACGAGGGCCTCCAGACCCCGGTGCAGCCGAAGCAGTGCGAATACGCCCCCAGCCGCTCGACCGCCGGGCTCCAGGTCCACCGGTGGGTGACGGCGCCGGTGACGGGAGGCGACCTCGTCCTCGACGGCACCGCGAGCCTGACGCTCTACTCGAAGACGATCAACGCCGCCCTCCACACCGCGAAGCTCTGCATCTGGCTCTTCACCCGCGAGCCGACCATCACCGGCGGCGAGGCGGACAACCTGATCGCCGACCCGAGCGCGGGGACCTCGTACTTCACCTACTCCTCGGGACTGCAGAACTGGAACGCGGGCCCGGGTTGGGGGGCGCCCTACCAGATCCCGCTCAGCTTCGAGGAGCTGCGCCTCGAGCCCGGCGACCGCTTCGGCCTCGCGATCGCAGTCGACTCGGCCGGCACCCCCGGCGAGGCCCTTCAGTTCCGCTACGACCACCCGGGGCAGGACAGCGTGCTCCAGCTCTACACGACGACGAAGGCGACAGCCCCCAACTGACCCGCGGCAGGCGTAGTCGAGGCGCCGTCGAAGGATCCGCCCGATGCCAGCAACCGCCGCGATCCTCTTTCTCGCCGGGGCCTTGATCGGCAGCTTCGTCAGCGTCGTCGCCCACCGGCTCCCGCGCGGCGAGCAGTTCGTTCGCGGCCGGTCGCGCTGTCCCGCGTGTGGCGCCGAGATCGGCGCCCGGGACAACCTCCCGGTGCTCTCGTGGCTGCTCCTGCGGGGCAGGTGCCGAAGCTGTGGCGAGCCGATCTCAGCGCGCTATCCGCTCACCGAGCTCGGCCTCGGGGCGCTTTACGCGGCCACCTGCCTGATCCTCGGCACCGAGGACGTTGCCGAGCTCGCGCTCGGATTGGCGCTCTGCACGGTGCTGGTCGCGATCACGGTGACCGACCTCGAGCTGCGGGTGATTCCCAACGCGATCGTGCTCGCGGGCGCCCTGGTCGCGGTCGCGATCGTCGCCGCGACCGACCTCGCGAGCCTCGACGAGCGCGCGATCGCTGCGCTGATCGGCGGAGGAGCCCTTTTCCTGCTCGTGCTCGCCTACCCACGCGGGATGGGCATGGGCGACGCGAAGCTGGTCGCGATGATGGGGCTCTATCTCGGCCGGGCTCTGGCGCCCGCGGTGTTGATCGGCTTCGCGGCCGGGGCGCTCGTCGGGGTGGTGCTGATCGCGCGTCGGGGCGCGCAGGCGCGAAAGCAGGCGGTCCCCTTCGGCCCCTTTCTCGCTCTCGGCGGCGTGATCGGGCTCTGGGTCGGCGACGAGATCGTCGACTGGTACCTGGACGAGTTCTTCCCCTCCGGGTGAACGATTCGGGCCAATCGTCCAGTCCCCCGGCGCGAGTGCTTCAGGACCCGCGCGCGTCTGCCGACAGACCGGGGGATGGTTTCCGCCACGAAGCTGATCGCGCTGCTAGGCGCGCTGGCGACGTTCTTGCTCGGCGGCTCGGCGAGCGCCCATGGTTCCCGCACCTCGCGGCCGATCTCCACGTCACCACCTACGTCGCCCCGGCGGACCAGGGTCTGACCGCCGGCGCGACTCCGAGCACCCCGCCCGGCGCGATCCCGGCGCAGCCCGTCCCGGTGGCGGCGCCATGAAGCGCGGGCTCGAGACCCCGCAGTTCCTCAAGGACATCTACGGCGATCTTCGCGATCGCCGTCTGCTCCTGCCTGTCGTGGGGCTGATCGTGACGGTCGTCGCGGTCCCCTTCCTGCTTGGCGGAGACCCGGCGCCGGTCCCCTCGGCTCCCGCGACGGCCAACGTGCCCTCCGACGCCACAGAGGTCCGCTCGGCGGTGCTCGTCGAGCAGACCGGGATCCGCAACTACCGCAAGCGCCTCGAGGCATTGCGGGAGAAGAACCCCTTCAAGCAGCAGTTCGAGATCGAGTCGCCAGACACCTCGGTACCAGTGGGCGAGGCCGGCAGCTCCGAGGCCGGAGACCCCTCGATCTCGCTCTCCGGCAGCGAGTCCCCGCGACTTCCGAGCCGCTCACGCCGTCCGGCTCCGACACCTCGGACCCTTCCTCGGTCGGAGGGGATCCTTCGGTCTCCTTCGGTCTCCTTCGGCGGCAGTCCCGACTCCACGACGCCATCCGAGCAGCCGACCGAGGTGCGCGAGGTCGAGACGGTGATCTCCTACGAGGTCGGTGTCGAGGTCGGTCGTGCCGGAGAGCTCGAAGCTCGCGACTCCGTGGAGCGCTTCGAGCCGCTGCCCTCCGAGCAGGCGCCCGTGGTGATCTACGTCGGCGTCAGCGAGAACGGGAAGCGCGCCGGTTCCTCGTCTCTCGCGACGTCACCGAGACGAAGGGTGACGGCGTCTGCACCCGCTCGAAGGCCGGGGAGTGCACGCTCCTGACCCTGAAGGTGGGCGAGGAGCGCGAGTTCCTCTACGGCCCTGACGCCGAGCGCTTCCGATTGAAGCTGCGCTCGATCGCCGTGGTGGAGCAGCCCGCCGAGTAGGAGCGCGGCGGCCGGCCGGGGCGCCCGCCACTAGCCTTGGCGCGGATGGCGTTCAGGTTCACAACCGCGGGCGAGTCGCACGGACCCGGCCTCGTCGCAATCGTCGAAGGGCTGCCCGCGGGGCTCGAGATCGACCGTGCACGGATCGACCGCGAGATGGCGCGACGCCAGCTCGGCCACGGCCGCGGGGGGCGGATGAAGATCGAGAGCGACGCGGTCGAGGTCCGGACGGGGATCCGCCACGGGCGCACCCTGGGCTCTCCCGTGGCCCTGCTGGTCGCGAACCGCGACTACACGAATTGGGAGGAGCGGATGAACCCGTGGCCTGTGGAGGTTGAGGTCGAGGAATCCCACCTGCCGCGGCCCGGCCATGCCGACCTCGCCGGGTTGCTGAAGTACGGGCACCGGGACGTCCGCAACGTGCTCGAGCGCGCGAGCGCCCGCGAGACCGCGGCCCGCGTGGCCGCCGGGGCGATCGCGAAGGAGCTCCTGCACGCGCTCGGGGTCAGCGTCCACAGCCACGTGCTGCGGATAGCCGGCGTCGAGGCCCCGGCACCCGACGACCTCGGACCCGGGGACTTCGCCGCCGTCGACGCCTCGCCGGTCCGCTGCCTCGACGCTGAGGCGGGGGAGCGGATGGTCGCCGAGATCGATCGCCTCCGCAAGGCGAACGAGAGCCTCGGGGGGGTCTTCGAGGTGCGCGCCTTCGGCCTCGTCCCGGGGCTCGGTTCCCACGTCTCTTGGGAGGAGCGCCTGGATTCGCGCGTGGCCCAGGCGATCGTCTCGATCCAGGCGGTCAAGGGCGTCTCGGTGGGCGAGGCGTGGGAGGTCGCGGCGAGCCCCGGCTCGGAGTCCCACGACGAGATCTTCTTCTCCGAGGAGCGCGGCTATCACCGCGAAACGAACCGGGCCGGCGGCGTCGAGGGCGGGATGTCGAATGGCGAGCCGCTCGTCGTGCGCGGCGCGCTGAAGCCGATCTCGACCCTGACCAAGCCGCTTCGCTCGGTCGACACCGAGACCAAGCAGCCCGCGCAGGCGATGCGCGAGCGCACCGACTCGACGGTCGTCCCGGCCGCCGCTGTCGTCGCCGAGTCGATGGTCGCCCTCGCGCTCGCGCGCTGCTACCGCGAGAAGTTCGGCGGCGACCACATCGATGACGTTCTCGGCGCCGTCGAGGCGTATCGGGGGCGGATCGATTGGCGTCGCTGAGCCCGGATCAGGCGCCGACTCTCGTCTTCATCGGGTTCATGGCGGCGGGCAAGTCGCGCGCTGCCGCCGCCGTGGCCGAGGCGCTGGGGGAGCCCTGGGTGGACTCCGACGAGGAGTTCGAGCGGGTCCATGGCTCGATCCACGGCGCCTTCACCTCCGAGCGCGGAGAGGCGGCCTTCCGCGCCGCCGAGCAGGAGGTCGTCCTCGAGTTGCTCGAGCGAGGACCGAGCGTGCTCGCCCTCGGCGGAGGAGCGATCGAGTCGCCCGCCGTCCGCGAGGCGCTCCACGGCCACGTCGTCGTCTGGCGCCGGGTGAGCCTCGAGGAGGCGCGCCGGCGGGTCGACCGCGGCTCGGCCAAGGCCCGCCCGCTCGCTGCCGACCACGACGCCTTCCGCGAGCGCTTCGAGCGCCGCGAGCCGATCTACGCCGAGCTCGCCACCGCGATCCTCCCCGAGGGCGACCGCGGGCTGCCCGTGCGAGCGGCGCCCACGCTCGCCGCGCTTCGCCGGCTCCCGGACGTCCGCATGGCCTGGGCCGCATCCGCCTCGGGCGAGTACCCGGCGTTCATCGGGCGCGGCCTCGTCGGCTCTGGCTTCTGGCCGCTCGAGGGTCGCCGCTACCTGATTACCGACACGGAGGTCGGTCGCCGCTACGGCGAGGCGATCGAGCCGGTCGCGGGGCGGATCGAGCTCGCGCCGGGGGAGCAGGCGAAGACGCTCTCGGAGGCCGAGCGCGTCCTGCGAGAGCTCGCGAGCCTCGGCATGACACGCTCCGATCACGTGGTCGCGCTCGGAGGCGGCGTCGTCGGCGATCTGGCCGGGTTTTGTGCCGCGACCTACCAGCGCGGCGTCCCCGTCGTCCAGGTGCCGACGACGCTCGTCGCCCAGGTCGACTCGGCCTACGGTGGCAAGACGGGGGTCGACATCCCCGGGGCCAAGAACTACGTCGGCGCCTATCACCAGCCGGCGGCCGTGCTGGCCGATCCCGAGGTGCTCGCGACGCTGTCGCGCGAGGAGCTCGCGGCGGGCTTCGTCGAGGTGCTAAAGACCGCGCTGATCGCCGGCGGGGTGCTCTGGGAGCGGGTGCGATCGATTGAGCAGCTCGACCCCGCGGAGCTCGACGACGTGATCTTCGCCTGCGCGCGCACGAAGCTCGAGATCGTCGCCGAGGACGAGCGCGACGCCGGGCGCCGCCAGGCGCTCAACCTCGGTCACACGGTCGGGCATGCGATCGAGGCCGCCTCGGGTTACAGGCGTTATCGCCACGGCGAGGCGGTCGGCCTCGGCCTGCTGGCGGCGCTTCGCCTCTCCGGCGCGGACGGCCTTCGCGATCAGGTCGAGGCCGCGCTCGAGCACCACGGCCTGCCGACCAGCCTCGACGAGGGGACCGGCCTCGAAGACGTGCTCGAGGCCATCGGGCGCGACAAAAAGCGCGACCTCGACGGGGTCGGGTTCGTTTTGCTCGAGCACCCCGGCGGGGCGCGGTCGGGCGCGCGCGTGGATGCCGCTAGCGTCCGGGCCGCCGTGGAGGAGCTGCGCTGAGTCCGCTGACCCGCAACCGCGTCGAGGTCATGCACGGCGTCAACCTCGACATGCTCGGCGCCCGCCCCTCCGAGCACTACGGGACCCTGACGCTCGACGAGCTCGAGCGCCGGGTCAAGCGCGACGCCGCCGAGCTCGGCCTCGAGGTGCGCTTCTTTCGCACTAACCACGAGGGGGAGTTCGTCGAGCACCTGCACCGGTTGCAACGTTTGGCCGACGCCGTACTGGTCAACCCGGGCGCGTGGACGCACTACTCCTGGGCGATCCGGGATGCGCTCGAGATCGCGGCGCTGCCCTCGGTCGAGGTGCATCTCTCCGACCTCGCCGCGCGCGAGGACTGGCGCCGACACTCCGTGCTCGAGGGACTGGTGCTCGAATCCGTCTCGGGTAAGGGTCTCGCCGGCTACCGGGAAGGGCTCGAGCGTCTCGTCCGCGAGCTCGAGCGATGAGCGCCGAGCGCGCCGCCGCGCTCGCCGCGCTCGCCGCCGAGAAGGGCGTTGATCAGCTCCTCGTCGGAGATCTCGTGCGCCCCGGCGATTCCGGCCCCGACGCGATCGCCAACATCCGCTGGCTCACCGGCTTCACCGGCACGAGCGGGTTCGCGATCGTCGGCGCGGATTTGGCCATCTTCCTCACCGACTTCCGCTACGTCGAGCGCGCCGAGCGCGAGGTCGGCGACTCCTTCGAGCGCGTGATCGCCGAGGCGCGGATGCTGCCCGAGCTCGCCAGCAGGCTCAGCGGCCGAGTCGGCTTCGATGACGCCGCCACCAGCGTGCGCTCGCTTCGCAAGCTCACCGAGGAGGTGGGGGAGGGGGTCGAGCTCGTCCCCGTGAGCGGGGTGGTCGAGCGGCTTCGCCGGCGCAAGGACAGGGCTGAGCAGGAAGGGATCGCTGAAGCGGCGCGGCTCGCCGACGATGCGTATGAGTGGGTGCTCGGGCAGGGCCTCGCCGGGCGAACGGAGCTCGAGGTCGCGCGCGCGGCGGAGGCGCGGATCCGCGAGCTCGGCGGCGAGCCGGCTTTCCCCGCGATCGTCGGCGCAGGGGAGAACGGCGCATTGCCCCACGCCGAGCCCGGCGAGCGCGAGATTCGAGCAGGCGAGCTCGCCGTCTGGGATATGGGAGCGAAGCTCGACGGCCTCTGCTCGGATTGCACCCGCACCTTCGCCGTCGGTGAGGTCGGCGAGGATGCGCGAGAGGTCTATGACCTGGTTCTGTCCGCCCAGGCTGCCTCGCTCGAGGCGATCCGGCCCGGGCTCGGTGGCGCCGACGCGGACGAGGTCGCCCGCGCGATCATCCGCGAGGCGGGCCACGGCGAGCGCTTCGGGCACGGCTTGGGGCACGGGGTCGGGCTCGAGGTCCACGAGGCGCCGCGGCTCGGGATGCGCTCCGAGGACACCCTCGCGGAGGGCGACGCGGTCACGGTGGAGCCCGGCGTCTACCTCGCGGGCCGCTTCGGGGTGCGGATCGAGGACCTCGTGATCGTCACCGCCGAGGGGCATCGGAATCTCTCCTCCCTGCCCAAGGAGCTTCAGGTCGTCGAGTAGGCTGCGGGCGGTGGCGATCCAGGTCCAAAGCGACAGCCTTCGCGAGGGCGAGCGCGTTCCGGATGCGCATGCCTTCGGCGTCCCAGACGGCGAGGGCAAGGCGGCGGCCGAAGGCGGCAACAGGAGCCCACAGCTGCGCTGGTCGGGTGCCCCCGAGGGAACCGGCTCCTTCGCCCTGCTCGTCGTCGACCCCGACGTGCCGGCTGACGCCTCCGACGTCAACCAGGAGGGTAAGACCCTGCCCGAGGACGCGGAGCGAGCCGACTTCGCCCACTGGCTGCTCGTCGACATCCCGGCGACAACGACCGAGCTTCCGGAAGGCGCGGGCTCAACCGAGATCGTCGTCGGCGGCAAGCCGACCGGGCAGACCGAGCACGGTGTGACCGGCGTCAACTCCTACACCGACTTCCTCGCCGACGACCCCGAGATGAGCGGCGCCTACGGCGGCTACGACGGCCCGTTCCCGCCGTGGAACGACGAGCGTCTGCACCACTACCATTTCACCGTCCACGCGCTCGACGTCGAGAGCCTCGGGCTGGATCGGGACTTCACCCTCGACCAGGCGCGCCAGGCGATGGACGGTCACGTCCTCGACCAGGGCGAGCTGGTCGCGACCTACACCCTGAACGCCGACAAGCTCTGACAGGCGCCCCGGCCGGCCACGCGAGCGCGACGCGCGAGCGCTAGCGCGAGAGATCGACGTCGGCGTCGAGCGACTCGGCGAAGGCGACGACCAGCTCGACCACCGACTCGAGGTCGCCCAGGTCGACCATCTCGACCGGCGAGTGCATGTAGCGCAGCGGGACGCTGACGACGCCTGCCGGCACGCCCGCGCGCGAGATCTGGATCGCGTCGGCGTCGGTGCCGGTTCGGCGTCCCGAGCCTGCGACCGTGTATTCGATGCCAGCCCCCTCGGCCACCGAGCAGAGGAGCTCGAAGACCTTGGGAGAGAGCGTCGATCCGCGGCCGATCGAAGGGCCGGAGCCGAACGGATGGCGGCCGAGCTCCTTCTCCTCCATCCCGGGCGTGTCGGTGGCGTGGGTGACGTCGATCGCGATCGCGAGATCGGGCTCGAGGTGGAAGGCGCTCGTGCGGGCGCCGTAGAGGCCGATCTCCTCCTGCACGGAGGCGACCGCTGCCATTCGCCCGCGCAGCTTGCCGCGCTCGTTGACGCGGCGAAGCGCCTCGAGCGCGACGTAGGCGCCGAGGCGATCGTCCATCGCGCGGGAGACGAGGCGGTTGCCGTCGATCCGGACCGGATCGGCGGCGATCACCACCGGATCGCCGATCCGGACCAGCTCCAGGGTGCGGTCGCGGTCGGCCGCGCCGATGTCGATATGCAGGCCGCTGAGCTCGACCGCGACCTTGCGCTGCTCCTCCTTGAGCACGTGAATCGCCTTGCGCCCGATCACGCCGAGCACCTGCCCCTGCTCGGCCTGCACCTCGACCCGCTGGCCGACGAGGATCTGCGGGTCCCAGCCGCCGATCGGCTCGAAGTAGATAAAGCCCTTCTCGTCCACGTGGGTGACGACGAGGCCGATCTCGTCGATGTGGCCGACGACCGCTAGCAGGGGGCGGGCATCGGACTCCCCGATCATGGCCACCGAGGAGCCGAGACCGTCGGCCTGAAGCTCGGCGAAGGAGGCCGCTTGGCGCCAGACCTCGGCGGCGGGCGCCTCGTAGCCCGAGGGGGCGGCGGCCGCGAGCAGCGACTCGAGCAACTCGGGCGGGGAGGTGTCGGTTGGCGTTGCGCTCATCGTCGGCGGCGCAGCATAAACCCGGCGCGCTCTGGCCCTGTCGGTCGGCTCGATCAGCTACCGGCGAGCGACGATCAGCGCGTACTCGACCTCGACGACAGCCGCGTCGTCACCAGCCAGCACCTGGTGGGACGTTTTCGCCTTACCGGGATCGAGGTGGACGGCCCCTTCGGCTCGATCGTCGCCGTGCGCGAGGGCAAGATCGTGTCCGCGACGGGCTACGCGACGCCGGGTCAGGCAAAGAAGGCGGCGGGACTGCCCCAACCCGGGTCGGCCCGCTGAGGCCCGGCGCTACCCTCCGCGACCGTGATCTCCACCAACCAGTTCAAGAACGGCACGCACATCGAGGTCGACGGCGTCGTCTACCGGATCATCGACTTCCAGCACGTGAAGCCCGGTAAGGGTGGGGCCTTCGTGCGCACGAAGCTGCGCCGCGCCGAGGACGGGAACGTCGTCGACAAGACCTTTCGCGCCGGCGAGAAGTTCCGCCCGGTGCGCACCGAGACGCGCAAGATGCAATACCTCTACGACTCCGCCGACGCCGCTGTGTTCATGGACACGCGCTCCTACGAGCAGACGGAGATCGCCCGCGAGGCGGCCGGCGATGAGATGCGCTGGGTTCGCCCGAATGACACCGTCGAGGTGCTGTTCGTCGACGAGCGCCCGGCCGGCGTTCAGGTGGCGACCGCGGTCGACCTCGAGGTCACTCGGACTCAGCCCGGGCTCAAGGGCGACACCGCCTCGGGCGGCGGCTCGAAGCCAGCGACGCTCGAGACGGGAGTCGAGATCCAGGTACCCCTGTTCATCGACGAGGGCGAGACGGTTCGGGTCGACACGCGAAGCGGCGCGTACCTCTCGCGCGCGTAGGCCGCCGGGCTGCGGACGCGGGTAACGTGGACGCATGCGCCGCTCCGATCAGCGCCGTGATGCGGTCTTCGCGCTCTATCAGCGCGAGGTGACCGGGCGCTCGCTCGAAGATCTGCTCGCCGAGGCGAAGCCGTTCACGCGCGAGCTCGCCGAGGGCGTCGACGCGGCGATGGCGGAGCTCGACGAGGAGATCTCGCGCCTCGCCCACGGCTGGGAGCTAGACCGGATCGCGCGCCTCGAGCGCAGCATCATGCGGGTCGCCCTCTACGAGATGCGCCATCGCGAGCAGATCCCCGTCGAGGTGGCAATCGACGAGGCGGTCGGGTTCGCGAAGGAGTTCTGCGGGGCGGAGGCGCCGGGGTTCGTCAACGGGATCCTCGGCACGGCCGCCCGTGAGCTCTCCGAGGGGGCCGCGCCGCGGTGAGCGACGCGCTCGACGAGATCCGCGCGGCGGCGGCTCGGCTCGCCGAGCTCGCGGAGCGCCTGCGCGCCCCCGAGCTTCTCGACGAGCAGGTCGCGGAGCTCGCGCGCGAGGCGGCCGAGCTCGTCGGTCGCGCCGGCAACGAGGTCGACCGTGCGCTTCGCGAGGCCGCCGGCGACGAGCGCTAGCGAGAGGCGGCTCGGGTGTCCGCCTACCCGGACGATCTGCGCAAGCTGATCGAGTCCTACCTGACAAGGCTCCGCTTCTCCGACCGCCCGGCCACGCAGGGCCTTGAGGAAGCGATGCGCTACTCGCTGCTCGCCGGCGGTAAGCGGATCCGCCCGGTGCTCTGCCTCGCGACTGCGCGCGCTGGCGGGCTCGACCCGAACGCGGCGCTGCCCGCGGCGGCCGCACTAGAGCTGATCCACACCTACTCGCTGATCCACGACGACCTGCCTGCGATGGACGACGACGAGCTCCGACGCGGGCGCCCGACCTCGCACGTTGTCCACGGCGAGGATGTCGCGATCCTCGCCGGCGATGGCCTGTTCGCGGAGGCGATCCGGATCTTCTGCGAGCGCCAGGAAGGGGAGCCCGAGCGGGTGGTCCAAGCGCTCGGCGAGCTCGTCGCGGCGACCGGCGTGGGGGGGATGGTGGGCGGTCAGTACCTCGACGTGACGGCGGGGGACGGCGAGGAGCTCGACAGCGAGGCGTTGCGCGAGCTCCACTCGTTGAAGACGGGCCGGCTGATCGCGGCGAGCGTCGCGGTGGCGCTGATCCTCGCCGGAGCGGGCGAGGATGAGACAATCAGGATGCGGCGCTTCGCGGACGAGCTCGGCGTCCTCTTTCAGATCGTCGACGACATCCTCGACGTGACCGGATCAGACGAGGAGCTCGGCAAGCCGCGCGGCTCCGACGAGCGTCATGGCAAGCTCACCTACGTCAGCCTCTTCGGTCTCGAGCGGGCCCGCCGACTCGCCGCTGAGTCGCATGCCAATGCCCGGACGGCGCTTGCGGAGTCGGGCGCAGACACCCAGGACCTTGAGCTGATCACCGACTTCATCCACACAAGACAGAAATGACGCCACCCGACCGAAGTGAATCGACCGAAGGCGGCGCCAGCGCCCGGTTTCTGGACTCGATCTCCACCCCGGCCGAGCTCAAGGGCCGCTCCGACGAGGAGCTCGCGCAGGTCGCCCAGGAGGTCCGCGAGCTGATCATCGACGTGATCGGCGAGGTCGGCGGGCACTTCGGCGCCAACCTCGGCACCTGCGAGCTCGCGGTGGTCCTCCACAGCCTGCTCGAATCCCCGCGCGACAAGATCCTCTGGGACGTCGGCCATCAGGCCTATCCCCACAAGGTGCTCACCGGGCGCGCGGACCGGCTCGAGACGATCCGCCAGTACGGCGGCCTCGCGCCGTTCTGCTCGATCGCTGAGTCCGAGCACGACATCATGGGCGCCGGGCACGCCTCGACCTCGATCGGCTACGCAGTCGGCCTCAAGGAGGCGATGCGCCACGGGATCGGGGAGGACGGTGAGGTGGTCGCGGTGATCGGCGACGGCGCGCTCACCGGCGGCGTCGCCTTCGAGGCCCTCCACAACGCCGGCGGGTTGCAGAGCCCGATCGTGATCGTGCTCAACGACAACGGCATGTCGATCTCGCCGAACGTCGGGGCGATCGCCCGTTCATTTCAGCGCCTGCGCCTCAACCCGCGCCTCTACCACGCGCGCGAAGATGTCGAGGGGGCGCTGACCAAGCTGCCGCTCGGGCTCGGCAGGCAGTTCGGCAAGCTCGGCCCGGAGCTCAAGTCGGCGATCAAAGCCCACGCCGCGCCCGGACTCTTCTTCGAGGAGCTCGACGTCGCCTACATGGGGGTGATCGACGGGCACGATGTCGGCGCGCTGCGCGAGGCGCTCGAGGCCGCGTTCGAAGCCGACCGCCCGGTCGTGGTCCACATCCACACGGTCAAGGGCAAGGGCTTCGCTCCGGCCGAGGAGGGCGGGCTCGAGGGGATGGAGACCTGGCACGCGGCAAAGCCGGGCTCGATCGTCGCCCGCCAACCGGCGCCAAAGAAGCCGGCCGCGAAGCCGCCACTGACCCGCGGGGAGATGAGCGAGGGCGCCCGGCCCGAGGAGGCCGCGAAGCCCCCGCCCGCCTACACGTCGGTTTTCGGCGACGCGTTGGTGGCCGAGGCGAAGCGCGACCCCCGGGTGATCGGGATCACCGCCGCGATGGCCGGGGGGACCGGGCTCACCGCGCTCGAGAAGGAGCTTCCCGCTCAGTACTACGACGTCGGGATCGCCGAGCAGGACGCGGTCCTGTTCGCCGCCGGGCTCGCGATCCAGGGCGCGAAGCCCGTCTGCGCGATCTACTCGACCTTTCTGCAGCGCGCCTACGACCAGCTCGTCCACGACGTCTGCCTCCAGCAGCTCCCGGTCGTCTTCGCGATGGACCGCGCCGGCCTCGTCGGCGACGACGGGCCGACCCACCACGGCGCGTTCGACGTCTCCTACTTCCGCGCGCTGCCCCACGTGGTCGCGATGGCGCCGCGCGACGAGGCGATGCTCTGTCACATGCTGCGCACCGCGCTCACCCACGAGGGCGGGCCGGTCGCGCTTCGGTATCCCCGCGGGACCGCGGAGGGCGTGCCGCTCCCCGACCGCGCGCGGGAGATCCCGATCGGGGTCGGGGAGGTGCTTGCCGAGGGCGAGCGGGTTGCCCTGCTCGGGTATGGCTACGGCGTCCGGGTCGCGCTCGACGCCGCGGCGCTACTCGCCGAGCACAACCTCTCGGTCACGGTCGCCGACGCATGCTTCGCCAAGCCGCTCGACGAGGAGCTGATCGAGCGGCTTGCCGCCGAGCACGAGCTGGTGGTGACGATCGAGGAGAACGTGCTCGCGGGGGGGTTCGGCTCAGGGGTGCTCGAGCACCTCGAGGACGCTTTCGCGGTCAGGGATGAGGGCAGGGCCCGGGTGATGCGGATCGGGCTTCCGGACCGCTACGTCACCCACGGCAAGCCGGCGCTGCTTCGCGAGGAGGTCGGCCTCACCGGGGCCGCGGTCGCCGAGCGGGTCACGGTCGCGTTGGGCTCGCCTGCCATCGCCGGTCGCTAGGCCAAAGGCCTGAGCTGGGCTCAGGGCTCTGTGATCGCCCTCACACTCAAGACGCACATACGTTCGTATAGTGAAGGCACGATGAGAGCGATCTCCCTTCCCCTCCACGGCGCGCTCGAGATGCTCGCCGCGCCAGCGATCATGGCGACGCCGTTCGTGCTCGGCTTCGGCCAGGCCGCGACGGTGATCACCGTGTTGATCGGCGCGCTGCTGCTCGGGCTGTCGTTGCAGGCGGATGGCCCCGGCCGCGTGGTGCCGCCCTCTGCGCACGCCGGCTTCGACCTCTCGCTCGCGACTGCCGGCCTCGCCGCCGGCCTCGCGATCGGGTTCTCGACGGGGGAGTGGGTCGCCGGAGCCTTTCTGGTCGGTATCGGCGCCGCCCAGGTCGCGTTGACCGCATTGACGCGGTTCACCGTTGCCCGCGGCGCCTAGACGAGCCGACCTACCTCACACAGACAAAACAAACACATATCTCTCCTCCCTGTACCCCGAGGGCGCCCCGTTTCGGCGGGGCGTCCTCGTTTTTCCTCGCGCCCGGTCGGGCTCTTGCAACGCGTGCGGCGGCCATGCGCGCCTAGTGGTCGTCGGATAGGTTCTCTGCGACGGGCTTCGGTCCCCGGCGCAAGCACACCTGATGACCATCGAGGACACACCCCAGTCCGGCGCGTCCAGCCCGGACTCCGGCGAGGAGCCGCGCAGGCCCGAGGCCGGCGACCTCGGGTTGCCCGTCCCCGACCCAACCCCGATGCTCGCCTCGACCCGCGAGCGGATTCACAAGGTGCTGAGCGCGACCGACGAGGCGGCGCAGAGCATCCTCGAAGCCGCCAAGGTGGAGGCCGATGCGCACGTTCTCGAGACCCAGCGGCGCGTCGAGCAGCTCGCGCGCACGCGTATGGAAAAGCTCTCCACCGTGACCGAGGACCTGCTCGGACAGGCCGACAGGGTGCGCCAGGAGGTCGACAGCCTGCGCCGCGCGATCGAAGGCGCCACCGTGGCGCTCGCGGCGGACCTGGGCCTCGCGCCCGGAGAGGCCTCAGGCGGCCCTTCAGAAACGCCCGGGCCCGGCGCTGACGCATCATCGACGCCTTCCGGTATCGAGGTGGTGGAGTCGAGCTCGGGGCGCGATGGAATCGCAGCGCCCCCCGAGACCGGTCAACCGTCACCCGAGGCCCAGCAGACCGAGGGAGCGCGCGAATCCGGGCTGCCCTCGGAGGTGATCGAGATCTTCGTCCTCAAGATGCTGGCGACCGGCTCTGATCGGGCGGCGATCGAACGGCGCCTGGGTGACGAGTTCGGCGTCGAGGATCCGTCTGCAGTGCTTGAGCGGCTCGGGCTGGCCATGCCGCAGCCCGGCGGGCCGGCGTGAGCGTCGCTGACCAGCCGCCCAACCAGCCCGATTCCTGAGGCCGCGAGCACTGAGCCAGCATCGGGCGCGCTACCGTGCGCCCGATGCCGAGGAGAAGGCTCGACACACTGCTCGCCGAGCGAGGCCTCGTCGGCTCGCGGACCAGCGCCGCGGCCTCGGTACGCGCCGGACAGGTACGGATAGGCGCCGACGGCCCCTACGCGACCAAGCCGAGCCAGCTCGTGGCCGACGACGCCGAGCTCGTCCTCACGGCACCGCCACGCTTCGTCTCGCGAGGCGGGATCAAGCTCGAGAACGCGCTCGACTCCCTCGGGCTAGAGGTAAGCGGGCTGAGCTGCCTGGACATCGGCGCCTCCACCGGCGGTTTCACCGACTGCCTGCTGCAGCGTGGCGCGTCGCGCGTGATCGCGCTCGATGTGGCCCACGGTCAGCTCGATTGGCGACTGCGCAACGATCCCCGCGTCGTGGTCGTGGAACGCCGCAACGCGCGTGACTTGGAGCCCGGGGAGCTGACGCCGGTCCCGGACCTGACGACGATCGACGTCTCGTTCATCTCGCTCGGCAAGGTGATCCCGGCGGTGGCGCGATGCGTCCGCGCAGACGGGGAGCTGTTGGCCCTGGTCAAGCCGCAGTTCGAGCTCGGCCGCGGGCGAGCGCCCGGCGGCGTAGTCCGCTCGGCCGAGGACCGCCGCGACGCTCTTCGCCTCGCGGCCCGCGCCGCCGAGGCCGCGGGTCTCGCGGTCCGCGGTTTTGCCTCCTCGCGCCTGCCCGGACCGAAGGGGAACCGCGAGACCTTCCTGCACGCATCGCGAAGCCCGAATGAGGACGCGCTGGACGTAGAGGTCGCGATTCACGAGGTCGAGCCTTGAGCGCCCCGCCGGCCGGACAGGCCCCCGTGCGCCGGGCCGCGGTGCTCACCCACACCCACCCGGAGCAGACCGCCGAGGCGCTGCGAACGGCGATCGCCGCAGCGGAGCGCTCCGGTTGCGTCCTGCTGGCCGACGAGGAAGAGCTCGCTAAGCACGGGGACGCGGCCGCGGGGATCGAGACCCTCAAGGAGGAGGCACCGGACGTCTGCCTCGTGCTCGGTGGCGACGGGACGATCCTGAAGGCGCTGCGCGCCTACGCCCGCACGAGCGTTCCGGTCTTCGGGTTCAACTTCGGGACCGTCGGCTTCCTGGCAGCGGTCGAGCGGGAGGGCCTCGACGCTGGTCTCGCGGCGGCGCTGAGCGGCGAGTTCGAGGTGATGACCTTGCCGGCGCTCGACGCCTCGGTGGAGACCACCGAGGAGCCGGTGGCTCTTAACGACGTCTCGCTGATCCGCCGCCCCCACGGTCGCGTCGCCGAGCTCTCCTACTCGCTCGGGGGCCGTGAGGTCGGGCACGTTCGCTGCGACGGCCTCGTCGCCGCGACCCCGGCCGGTTCCACGGGCTACAACCTGGCCAACCAGGGACCGATCCTCGCCTGGGGGGTGAAGGGTTACGTCGTCTCGTTCATCGCGCCGCACTCGCTGACCGCGCGGCCGCTGGTGGTCGCTCCGGACGACGTCCTCAGCGTCCTCAATGCCGCCGGGCGGGAGCCGGTCGACGTGATGCTCGACGGGGCCCATGTCGGGGAGCTCGCAAGTGGCTCGCAGATGGAGGTCCGCTTCCGCGACGGTGTCGGGCGGCTCGCCCAGCTCCCAGGGGCGAACTTCTACCGGCGGATCAACGCCAAGTTCGGTTCGCTCGCCCACTGACCTCGCCGGCCCGTCGCCTCCGCGCGCGGGCGAATCCGTCGCCTCTCACCGCTACAACGGGTGGCGTGCTTCACGAGCTGCGGATCGAGAACCTGCTTTTGATCGAGGGCGCCGAGTTGCGTTTCGGCGAAGGCCTCAACGCGATCACGGGCGAGACCGGAGCCGGGAAGACCGTGCTCGCTCATGCCCTGGATCTGCTGCTGGGCGGCAAGGCGCGAGCGCAGATCGTCCGACCCGGGGCCGAGGAGACCTGGGTCGAGGGCGTGTTCGGGATCCCCGCGGGGATGCTCGACAACCCGGAGCTCACCGAGCTCACCGAACGCTTGCCCGAGGGGGCGGAGGAGATCACGCTCGGGCGCCGGATCGGCACATCGGGCCGCACGAGTGCCTTCATCGCCGGGCGGTCCGCCTCAGCGGCTGAGCTGCGCGCGCTCGGCTCGCGCCTGCTCGCCTTCTACGGCCAGCACGAGCACCGAAAGCTGGCCCTTGGCTCCGCCCAGCTCGAGATCCTCGACGGCTTCGCCGGCCCTGAGCATCTCGCGCGCAGGAGCCGCTACCGCACCGCGCACCGCGAGGTGACCAGGATCGCCCGGGAGCTCAGCGAGCTGCGCGAGCGCGAGGGGGCGCGCGAGCGCGACCTCGACCTGCTGCGCTTCGAGCTCGCCGAGATCGAGGCGCTCGCGCCAAAACCCGATGAGGAGTCTGAGCTGGTCGCCGAGCGGGAGCGCCTCCGTCACGCCGAGGGGCTGCGCGCGGGCGCCGCCGGAGCACTCGGCGCGATCGCCGGGGAGGCTGAGGACGGGGGCGGGGCGAGCGGCCGGCTCGCGGCGGCGGAATCGGCGCTATCGGGCGCGGGCGGGATCGACTCGCGCCTCGATTCGCTTGCCGATCGAGTCGGAGCCATCGCGCTCGAGCTCTCGGACGTCTCGAGCGAGCTGCGCTCCTATCTCGACGCGGGGGAGGATGAGCCTGGCCGCCTCGAGGCGGTCGAGGAACGCCTGGACGCGCTCGAGCGGTTGAAGCGAAAGCACGGCGGAACCCTGGACGATGTCATCGAGCACGCCGCGCGTTGCCCGGCGCTCATCGCGCGGCTCGAGAACGCGGGGGCGCTCTCCGAGCAACTCGAGCGACGGATCGCGGTGGCCGGGGCCGAGCGGGCGACCCTGGCAGACGCCCTCAGCGAGGCTCGTCGAGTGGCCGCCGGAGAGCTCGAGCGCCGGGTCGCCGCCGAGCTCGTCGAGCTGGCGATGGACGGTGCGCGACTCGAGGCAGAGCTCACGCCTCACCCCGACGGGCTCGGGGCCGTCGGGGCCGAGACCGTCGAGCTCCGCGTCGCCACGAACCCCGGGATGCCGGTCTCGCCGCTCAAGGAGGCTGCTTCCGGCGGGGAGCTCTCGCGGATCATGCTCGCGCTCAGCGGGCTTGCAAGCGACGGCGAAGCGCGGACGCTCGTCTTCGATGAGATCGACGCCGGCGTGGGTGGGAGCACGGCACGCGCGGTCGGCGAGCGCCTGCGCCGGCTCGCTGAGAGCCGGCAGGTGATCTGCATCACCCACCTGCCGCAGGTCGCGTCGCTCGCCTCCGCGCACTTCCGGATCGAGAAGAGCGCTGCCGACGGGCAGACGCGGGCGACGGTGAAGCGGGTCGGTGGGGAGGAGCTCGTCGCCGAGATCGCCCGCATGCTCGGCGCGAAGCGAAGCGACGACGCGGCTGAGCGCCACGCCCGGGAGCTGCTCGCGGCGGCATAGCCTGCCCAACCGAGCCCGAGGGCGCTTCGGCCCGGCATACGCGTCCTAGAATCGATCCCAATGGCGCTTCGCAGCCGGGCGCGCGCCTATCTGCGCGGGCCCGAGATCCACCCTCGCCCGCGGGTCGAGGCACCAATCCTCGGCCCCGTCCGCCTCGGGCGGCGAACCAAGGATCTGGTCAAGCGGCTCGGCTCCCAGGAGATCGCGGTGATCGATCACGCGGACCTCGACCGGATTGCCGCCGAGGACCTGGTCGGGACCGGGATCCGTGCGGTCGTGAACGTCGCCCACTCGAGCACCGGTCGATATCCAAACGCCGGGCCCATGGTGCTCGCCCGCGCCGGGGTTCGGCTCGTCGATGCGCCGTCGGCGCCGCTCTTCGAGGAGCTCTCCGACGGCGACGAGGTGCTGATCCAGGGGGGTGAGGTGAGCGCGAACGGGTCGGTGCTTGCCTCGGGGCGCACGATCGGGATCGCCGAGGCGAGCGAGCAGCTCGAGCGCCAGCGCGCCCGCATCGACGAGGCGTTGCGCGACTTCGCCGAGAACACGATCGAGCACGCGCGCGAGGAGGTCGAGCTGCTGACGGGCAAGATCGAGCTCCCGCCCGTGCGGACCGAGTTTCGCGGGCGCCATGCCCTGATCGTGGTCCGCGGGACCACCTACCGCCGCGACCTGCAGACGCTTCGCGCCTACATCGAGGACGCGCGGCCGGTGCTGGTCGGGGTCGACGGCGGCGCCGACGCGATCCTCGAGGAGGGCTTTCGGCCCGACATGGTGCTCGGAGACATGGACTCGGCCAGCGACGCCGTCCTGCGCTCCGGCGCGGAGCTCGTGGTGCACGCCTACCGGGACGGTCACGCCCCCGGCAGCGACCGCCTCGAGCTGCTCGGGGTGAGCGCGGTGCTCGTGCCGGCCCTCGGCACGAGCCAGGACGTGGCGATGCTGCTCGCGCACGAGAACGGCGCCGAGCTGATCGTCTCGGTGGGGGCGCACTTCAACCTCACCGAGTTCCTCGACAAGAACCGAGCCGGTATGTCATCGACCTTCCTCACCCGCCTGCGGATCGGCGAGACGCTCGTCGACGCAAAGGGGGTGAGCCGGCTCTACAACCCCGGCGTCAGCGGGCGCCAGATGGCGTTCTTCCTGCTCGCGTCGCTGATCCTGGTCGTGATCGTGGTGCTCAGCTCACCCGCGCTCGCCGAGCTCTTCGACCTGATCTGGCTCAAGATCAAGGTCCTGCTGAACCTCTGATGGGTTACTCGGCTCGGTACCACGCGGCCTCGCTGGCGGCCGTCTTCCTCGCCCTTGCGGTCGGCATCCTGATCGGGGTCGGACTCGGATCCGACGTCGTCTCGGGCACCGCGGAGGATCTGGAGCGCAGCCTCGGCGCGGATCTGGACCAGGCCCGCTCGGAGATCGAGGCGCTCGAGGCCGAGCTCGCGCGTGAGCGGGAGTTCGGCGCCGCCGTCTACCCGGCCGTCGTCGAGCGCAGTCTGCGCAACAGGCGGATCGCGCTGATCGGTCTTGGCGGCCTCAGCGACGAGTTGACCGACGACGTCGAGGCGGCTCTCGGGCCGGCTGGGGCGAGGATCTCCGCGGTGGCCGTCGTCCGCGAGCCGCCGCAACTCGACGCGCTCGCTGCGACCCTCGAAGGGCGCCCTGCTCGCGCTGTGTCGCGCGGGGAAGACGTGGCGCTGAGCCGGTACGCGCGCCGAGCCGCCCGCGCGCTGGTCAAGGGGACCCCCGAGTTCGACGAGCTCCGTGGCTCGCTGCTCGCCCGCTTCAGCGGCAGCCCGGGGAAGGTGGACGGCGCGGTCCTCGTCCGCGAGCGCCCCACCGAGCTCGAGCCGGGCGATGAGGTGACGACGGCGATGATCGAGGACGGCCTGCTTGCCGGGATTCGCTCGACCGACCTGCCCGCGGCCGGGGTCGAGCGCTCGACCGACGAGGTCTCCTCGATCGGGTTCTTCGAGTCGCGCGGCCTCTCCACCGTCGACAGCGTCGATCTTCAGGCCGGTCGCGTAGCCCTCGTCTTCGCGCTCCGCGGCGGCGCGCTCGGCAGCTTCGGCATTAAGGATTCCGCCGACGGCCTGCTGCCCGATCTGCTGGGGCGCGACTGATGGTCCCGTCCAACTGATGGCGGGCCGCTAGCGATGCTCGCCGGCCTGCTGCTCTCGGCGGCGCTTGCGCTGGCCCTGCTCGGGCCCTGGTTTCGCGATATGAGCGCGACCGGCCTCGTCCGTGAGAACTATGCAGATCGCCGGCCCGCGTTTCCCGCCGGCGCAGCGCTGATCGCCTGCTCGCTGCTGGCACTGGCGCCGCTCGCAGTGCTCGACGATCGCGCCGAGCTCGACCTGCTCGACCCGGAGTTGCGTCGATGGATCGCCTACGTGCTCGGGGTGGCGCTGCTCGGTCTGCTCGACGACGCCCTGGGGCGGGGCGCCGCCGCGGGCACGCCGCGCGGCTGGCGCGGGCATGGCCGCGCGGTGCTCGGCGGGGGCTTCTCGACCGGCGCGATCAAGGCTGCCGGGGCCCTCGCGCTGGCGGCCTACGCGGTCTCCGGGCGTGGCCGGGAAGGCCTCGATTACGTCGCCGACCTGGCGCTGCTTCTGCTCGCGACCAACCTCTTCAACCTGCTCGACCTGCGCCCGGGGCGGGTCGAGAAGGTCTTCGCCGTCCTGCTTGGCGTTCTCTGCCTCGGGGCATGGACGCTCGACCCTCTCGAGCTGCTCGGGGTCTTCATCGGACCTGTGCTCGTGGTCGGGGCGTTCACGCTTCGCGAGCGGGCGATGCTCGGCGACACCGGGTCGAATCTCGTCGGCGCGCTCGCTGGCATCTCCCTGCTGGTCACGCTGGGGGACGAGGACAGGCTGATCGCGCTGGCGGTCGTGCTTGGGCTGACGATCTACGGGGAGTTTCGGTCGATCTCGAAAGCGATCGAGAGCGTTCCGCCACTGCGCTGGCTAGACTCGCTCGGCAGAGTGAGTCGGGCGCAGAAGCAGCGATGAACCCGGGCGGGACGCGCTTCATCTTCGTCACCGGCGGCGTTGTCTCCTCGCTCGGGAAGGGGATCGCCGCGGCCTCGATCGGGCGCCTGCTCGTCTCCCGCGGCTTCCGGGTCCAGCTTCAAAAGTTCGACCCCTACATCAACGTAGACCCGGGGACCATGAGCCCGTTCCAGCACGGTGAGGTGTTCGTCACCGAGGACGGCGCGGAGACCGACCTCGACCTCGGCCACTACGAGCGATTCACCGACGAGAACGCATCGCGCGCCTCGAACGTCACCGCCGGAGCGGTCTACAACTCGGTGATCCGCCGCGAGCGCCGCGGTGATTACCTCGGCGCGACCGTCCAGGTGATCCCGCATATCACCGACGAGATCAAGCACCGGATCCTGATCGTCGCCGAGTCCCAGGCGGTCGACTTCGTGATCACCGAGATCGGCGGCACGGTCGGCGACATCGAGTCGCTGCCGTTCCTCGAGGCGATCCGCCAGCTCTACGCCGAGCTCGGGCCGAAGCGCTGCATGTTCATCCACCTCACCCTCGTCCCCTACATCGGGCACGCCGGGGAGATGAAGACGAAGCCGACGCAGCACTCGGTCAACGAGCTGCGTCGGATCGGGATTCAGCCGCACGCCCTCTTCTGCCGTTCGGACAGGGGGCTCGACCGCGAGATCCGCCGCAAGATCGCGCTCTTCGCGAGCGTCCCCGAGGAGGCCGTGATCTCGGCGCGCGACGTCGACAACATCTACAAGGTGCCGCTCGTCTACCGCGCCGAGGGCGCAGACGACCTGGTGCTCGACCATTTCGCGGTCGACGCTCCGGCCCCGGAGCTCGGCGAGTGGGAGGAGCTCGTCCGTCGAGCTGACGCCTGCACGGCGGCGACCCGGATTGCCCTGGTCGGCAAGTACGTCGGGCTCGCCGACGCCTACAAGTCCGTCGCCGAGGCGTTGACCCACGGCGGCTGGCATCACGGCATGAACGTCGAGGTCAAGCTCGTCGACTCCGAGGACTTCGACCCCGCAGCCCTCGACGACGTCGACGGCATCCTGATCCCCGGCGGATTCGGCGAGCGCGGGATCGAGGGCAAGATCGCGGCGGCGCGGATCGCCCGCGAGCGCGGCATCCCCTACCTCGGGATCTGCCTCGGGATGCAGATCGCGGTGATCGAGTTTGCCCGCCACGTCGCCGGTATGGACGGCGCGAACTCCGGCGAGTTCGACCCCGAGACGCCTTATCCGGTGGTCGACCTGCTGCCCGAGCAGAAGGAGGTCTCCGACATGGGCGGCACGATGCGACTCGGCGCCGACCCGGTGAAGCTCCACGACGCCACGCGGGCGCGGGAGATCTTCGGCGAGGCCGTGATCTACAAGCGCCACCGTCACCGCTACGAGGTCAACAACATGCTTCGCCGCCGGCTCGAGGACGAGGGGCTGGTCGCAAGCGGCACCTCGCCGGACGAGCGACTGGTCGAGATCATCGAGCTCCCCGAGCACCCGTTCTTCGTCGCCTCGCAGTTCCACCCCGAGTTCAACTCGCGCCCGACGCGGCCCGAGCCGCTGTTTCGCGACTTCGTCGGCGCGGCCGCGGAGCGGGGGCGCGCGCGGTTGAGCGACAACGGGGCAGTGACGGAGGACTCGGCCGAGGCGGAGCCGGCGGAGCCAGACGTTCGCGTCACCCGCAAGAGCTGAGCATTGGCGCTTTTCGGGTCGATAGGACCCGAAAGTCGCCAAACCCCTCCGTTTACTGCCCTGTCGCCGCCCGGATAACCTCGTCCGCGTGAGCGAGGATCGCCTGCTCGAGAGATTCGTGCGGCTCTGCGAGATCCCGAGCCCGACGGGCTCGGAGCGGGCGATCGCCGACGAAGTGCTTCGCGATCTGGGAGCGCTCGGCGTCGAGGCGGTCGAAGACGAAGCGGCCGGGCCGGCGCGTGCAGGCGCGGGGAATCTGATCGCACGGGTGCCCGGCGGCAGCGAGGGCTGGGTCGCGTTCTTCGTCCACCTCGACACCGTTCCCCATGAGGGGGAGATCGAGGTCGAGCTGATCGACGGGGTCTACCGCAGCCGCGGTGAGACGATCCTCGGCGCCGACAACAAGGCCGCGGTGACCGTGCTCGTCGAGCTCGCCGCGCGGCATGCGCGCGAGCCGGCGGCGGTCGGCCTCGAGCTCGTCTTCACGGTCGCCGAGGAGGACGGCCTGCGCGGCGCGCAGGCGCTCGAGCTCGGGGCGCTTCGCTCCCAGTTCGGATGCGTGCTCGATCACGCGAGTCCGATCGGCGAGGTGATCACCGCAGCCCCCACGTATCAGCGGCTGCTCGCCGAGTTTGAGGGAGCCGAGGCGCACGCGGGGATCAGACCCGAGGATGGGCACTCGGCGATCGAGGCCGCGGCGGCGGCGATCGGGGCGATGCGGCTCGGACGCCTCGATGAGCAGACGACCGCCAACGTCGGTGTGATCGAGGGGGGCACGGCCTCGAACGTCGTCGCCGGACGCTGCCGGATCGATGCCGAAGCCCGCTCGCTCGACGACGCCCGCGCGGCCGAGGCGACGGCCGCGATGCTCGACGCTTGTACCTGGGCGGCGAGCGAGCGAAGCTGCGACCTCGAGACCGAGGTCACCGAGATCTTCCGCGGCTACCGGCTCGCGTCGAGCAGCATGGGGCTGGGCATCGCACGTGAGGCGCTGGCGCGCTGCCGGCACGAGCCCCGCGAAACGGCCACCGGTGGCGGCAGCGATGCGAACGCGCTTGTCGCCCGCGGCTTTGACGCGGTCCTGCTGGCGAATGGCACCGAGGCGAACCACACCTCCGAGGAGTCGGTGGCCGCGGGTCGGATCGTCGAGATGCTCGCGGTCTGCGAGGCGATTGCGGCAATCGCAGGGGAGTCGGGGCGGTGCTGAAGCTGCGACGCGGCACGGTCGTCTCGGTGGTCCCGCTGGTCGTCGAGGTCGGCGGCGAGCACCGCCCGGCGTGGGCGGACGAAACCCTGATCGGTTCGCCGGCGGAGGGCGACGAGGTGATCGTCAACGTCGAGGCGCTCGACCTCGACCTCGGCTCGGGGGGCTTCGATCTCGTCCACGTCAACCTGACCCGCGGCCTCGACGCCCCCGGGGCGGAGGGGTCGCACGTGATGAAGCTGAACTACACCTCGCTTCAGCACCCGGTCAACCCGATCGAGGTCGAGGTCGACGCGCCGCTCGAGGGAGGCAGCGGCGAAGGTCGCGCTGCGTTCTCGCTGCCAACCCTCGTGCTCTCCCTGCACGGGCACCTGGCACCGGCCGCGTGGGCGGCGGCCGAGGCGGCCCCGGGGCTCCGCGTCGGCTTCATTCAGCAGGCCGGAGCGGCGCTGCCCGGTGGCCTCTCGCGTGACGTCGCGACCCTGCGCGAGCGAGGGCTGCTCGCTGGCCACGTCACAGTGGGGCCCGCCTACGGCGCCGAGCACGAGGCGATCAGCCTCGTCGGGGCACTCGACGCGGCTGCTCGGGGACTCGGGTGGGACGCGGGGCTGGTCGCCCCCGGGCCCGGGGTTCTCGGCTCGGCCTCGCGTTACGGTCACGGCGGCATGGCGGCGCTCGAGGCTGCGCACGCGGCGCTCGCGCTCGGCTTGCCGACGCTCGTCTGCCCCCGGCTCTCGAGCTCGGATCCGCGCCCCCGCCACCGCGGGCTCAGCCACCACAGTGCCACGGTGCTCGAGCTGCTGCTCGCCCCGGTTCGGGTGCCGGTCCCCGAGGCGGAGCTCGAAGGCTGGCCGCTGCTCGCGGCCGACGCGCCCGAAGGGGGATCGCCTCAGGCGGCGCTCGACTCGCTGGTCGAGATCTGCTCGGGCCGCCACGACATCGCGGTCGAGCGGATCGACCTAGAAGGTTATGCGGCGAGTGGGCTTCCGGACCGCACGATGGGCCGTCCGCTCGAGGAAGACCCGCTGTTCTTCGCCGCGCCGCTGGCGGCGGGACGGGCGCTGGCCGGTGCGGTGGGGGAGGGTCCTTGAAGCGAATCGCCTCCCGAGTCGAGTACGAGGGGTCGATCGCCACGGTCCGCATCGACGAGTTCCGCTACGCGGACGGTTCGACGGCTAAACGCCAGATCGTCACCCACCCGGGCGCGGTGGCCGTGGTCGCCCACGACGATGAGCACGTCTGGCTCGTGCGCCAGCCGCGGGAGGCGGTCGGCGAGGAGGCGCTGCTAGAGCTCCCCGCGGGCAAGCTCGACGTCCCCGGCGAACTGCCTCTCGACTGCGCCCGGCGCGAGCTGCTCGAGGAGATCGGCAAGCAGGCGATGCAGTGGCGGGAGCTGAAGCGCTTCTTCACCAGCCCGGGCTTCGCCGAGGAGGAGGTGATCGTCTACCTCGCCACCGGCCTCGTCGGCGTCGAGCACGAGCCCGATCCCGAAGAGCGGATCGAGATCGTCCCCTGGCCCCTCGCCGAGCTCGATCCGGCGATCGAGGAGTGCGCTGACTCGAAGTCCCTGATCGGGCTGCTGATCCTCCGCTCGCTGCTGCGGTAGCCGCGTTGCACCGGCAGGTTCGCCGGGCGCCCGCGAGAACCGTCCCCGCATGGCCGTCGTGGTCCAACGCCCCGAGCGGCCTCGAAGCGACGCGCGCTTCGAGGCGCACGTGCTCGACTTTCTTGCCTACCTCGAGTTCGAGCGCGGCCTGGCCCGCAACACGCTTGAGGCATACCGCACCGACCTGCTGCAGTTCGGTTCCTTCCTCGCCGGACGTAGGCGCGACGCCACCGAGGTGGAGCGCGCGGACGTCGCGGACTTCCTCGCCGACCTCGCCACAGGTGTCGCTGCGGACAAGGATGGCGAAGGTGGCCGCCCACCCTGCTCGCCGGCGACGATCAGCCGCAAGACGGCGTGCCTTCGGTCCTTCTACCGCCACCTGCGCCGCGAGGAGCTGATCGACGAGGACCCCACCGCGACCCTCAGCCCGCCGGCCAAGAGCCGCAAGCTGCCGCAGGTGCTCAGCCACTCGGACGTCGGCAAGCTGCTCGAGAGCGCTCGCGGCTCTGGGCCGATCGAGCTGCGTGATCGCGCCCTGCTCGAGCTCATGTACGGGTGCGGGCTGCGCGCCTCGGAGGCGGTCGGGCTCGACGTCGGCGACCTCGACCTGCGACGCAACTTCGTCCGCCCGCACGGGAAGGGCTCCAAGGAGCGGATCGTGCCGGTCGGCTCCCAGGCGAGCGCCGCACTCGCACGCTACCTGCGCTCCGGGCGCCCTGAGCTCGTAGGAAGCGAGCCGGAGCGGCGGCTGTTCGTCAACTTCCGCGGCGGGGCGCTCACCCGACAGGGCCTCTACAAGATCATCCAGCGACACGCCAAAGCGGTCGGCCTCGAGCAGAGGATGAGCCCGCACACGCTGCGCCACACCTTTGCGACCCACCTGCTTTCGGGCGGCTGCGACCTGCGCTCGGTGCAGGAGATGCTCGGCCACGCCGACGTCTCGACCACCCAGCTCTACACCCACCTCTCGCGCGAGCGGATCAAGGAGGTCTACTTCAAGGCCCATCCGCGGGCGACGGAGTAGCGCCTCGCCACGAACCCTGGACACCCCCGGACGCGCTAGCGGAGGAGGTGCCAGGATTTGCTCGTGCCCGAGCTCCCGGAGGTGGAGACGGTTCGCCGTCAGCTCGAGCCCGAGGTGATCGGGAAGCGGATCGCGCGCGCCGAGGTTCTCGACGAACGCTGGACGCGGCCGCGTCCGCCGGCCGAGACTGAGCGCGCGCTCGCCGGGCGCACAATCGCGGCGGTCGAGCGCCGGGGCAAGTACCTGATCCTCGGCCTCGATAACCGCTCGGCGCTCGTCATGCACCTGCGGATGACCGGCAATCTGCTGTTTCGTCCTGCTCGCTCGGGTTCTCTGACCGACCTGATGGAAACCGAGCGCCTCGGCGCCCCGCGCCTCTACGCAAGGAGCGCCGCCGTCCACCACTTGCGCGCCCGAGTGGTCCTCGACGACGGCTCCGAGCTGCTGTTCATGGATGCGCGCCGCTTCGGGCACGGGCACGTGCTGACGGAAAGCGAGATCGAGCCCTACTTCGCAGCACGCCTCGGGGTCGAGCCGCTCTCCGAAGGGTTCACCGCGGAGGGGCTGTGCGCCCTTGCCGCGAACCGTCGAGCACCACTGAAGTCGTTCCTGCTGAATCAGTCCGGGATCGCCGGGATCGGCAACATCTATGCCGACGAGGCGATGTTTCGCGCCCGCCTGCATCCGCTGTCTGAGGCCGGGTCGCTGAAGCTCGAGCACTGCGAGGCGCTTCGCGAGGGGATCGTCGGCGCGCTCGAGCTCGCGCTCGAGAAGCGCGGCTCCTCGATCGACGACTACCGCGACCTCCGTGGCGGGCGCGGCTCGATGCAGGAGGAGTTCCTCGTCCACACCCGCGAGGGCGAGCAGTGCCGCCGCTGCGGGGAGGAGATCCGCCGGGTCGCCGTCTCCGGGCGCTCGACCTACTTCTGCCCGGGCTGTCAGGTGCGCCTACGCGCCCGGCCGCGACGGCGGGCAAAGCGGCCGCTTCGTCCGGCCTGAGGATCAGGCTCTGCGGTCCGATGCGGGGCAAGTTCAAGACCGAGGCGATCGTGCTGCGCAGCATCCGCTATGGCGAGGCGGACCGGGTGCTCCACCTCTACAGCTCCACGAGGGGGCGGATCGGGGCGATCGCGAAGGGCGTGCGCCGTCCGCGCTCGCGCTTCGGCGGACGGCTCGAGCCGTTCTTCCGGCTCGATCTCGTGCTCCACGAGGGTCGTGGCGACCTCGCCACGGTGACCGCGGCGCATACTCTCGCTGCGCACCCGTACCTCAGGGCGAGCGGGCCGGCGCTCGGTGCCGCGGCCCGCGCCTGCGACGCGGTGCTCCGCCTGCTCGACGCCGAGCAGGCCAACCCGGCCGCCTACAACCTGCTCTGCCGTTATCTCTCGATCCTCGACGGCTCGGAGTCGATCGGGGGCGACGGTTCGGCAGACGGGGCGGCGGGCCTCGCCACTGCGCTCGCCTTCCGGCTCAAGCTGGCGCTCGCGGCAGGATTCGCGCCCGAGCTCGCATCCTGCGCGCGCTGCGGAGAGGCCTACGGCCTGCGCGGGTTCTCGGGCGCCGCCGGTGGGGTGGTCTGCTCGGCCTGCGAGCGCGACGGCTTCGAGCTCTCCGCCGAAGCTCACAACTTCCTCGTCGAAGCGCTTGGCCTACCGCTTGCGCAGGCGCCCAGCGCCGGAGCCGTCGCGATGCGCCAGGCCGAGCGCGCGATCTCGGCGACGCTCGAGCATCACGCGCACGTCAGCCTGCGCGCGGCCGCGTAGGTCCTTTAGGCTGAGCGCCGGGGGAACGAAGCGACGTCCGTCGCGGCGAGGAGAGGGATGACGAGGTCAAGGGTCGTCGCAGCGCTCTGCTCGTGCCTGCTGCTCGCCGTCGCCTCCGCGAGTGCCGCGGGGGGCGAGCCGCCGGCCGTCGACCTGAGTCGCGCGGGCGAGTGCAACTTCATCGCCGCGCAGGAGGGCAAGGAGTGCATGCTCCCCTTCCCCGACGACTTCCACACCGTGCGTGACAAGTCGACCCGCACGGGGCGCCGGGTCAGCTTCGGGGCCGCCTCGATGCCGCAGAACAGCTTCGGCACGCCGATCGACCCGGCTGACTACAACTTCAACGATGGCTTCAGCCCGGGCCAGACGGCGGTGGTGCGGGTGCCGGGCCTCGACAACCCCGCGGCGCTCGCGGCCACCGACCCGGTCGGCCTCGCCAACCTCGCCCGCTACAGGAACAAGAAGGCCCCCGTCGTCGTCATCGATGCGAAGACCGGCGAGCGCTGGCCGATCTGGGTCGAGATCGACTCCAACGCCGACAGCTCGGACGAGACCGCGGTGCTCATCCACCCGGCGGTCAACTATCACCAGAAGCACCGCTACATCGTCGCGATGCGAAAGCTCGAGAACGCGGCGGGGGAGAGGCTTCCGGCGCCCCCCGGGTTCCAGTACTACCGCGACGAGATCGTTTCCGAGGAGCCGGCGATCGAGGCGCAGCGAATGCGCTTCGAGCGCATCTTCAAGAACCTGCGCAAGGCCCGGATCCGGCGCGGCAACCTCTACCTCGCCTGGGACTTCACGGTCTCCAGCGACATCAACATCGCCGAGCGGGTCCTGCACATGCGAGACGACGCCTTCGCCCAGCTCGGCGACCGCAAGCTCGCCGATCGCAAGGTCAAGGGCGCCTCGCCGAGCTTCACCGTCTCCGGGGTGACCGAGCTCGCGCCCTGCGGAGCGGACGGTTGCGGGGAGGGCGAGAGCGGGGACGTCCAGCGGCGGATCGACGGCAGCTTCACGGTCCCCTGCTACCTCGAGCCCAATTGCGCCCCCCGGGGCCGCTTCGTGCTCGGCGAGGACGGCCTGCCCGCCCAGAACGGGACCTGGGAGGCCAACTTCCGCTGCATCGTCCCGCGGGCCGGTGTCGACGCCGACGGCGCGGCGACCGCGAGCCGCCCGCAGCTCTACGGTCATGGCCTGCTCGGGAACGCCCAGCAAGCCAGCTCCGAGGCTCAGACGACGCTCGCGCAGCGCCACGGCTTCGTGATCTGCGCGACCGACGAGATCGGCTTCTCCTCCTCGGATCTGCCGAACATCGCGACCAACATCGTCACCGACATGGGGAACTTCCCCGAGCTCACCGATCGCGTCCAGCAGGCTCTCCTCAACGAGCTCTACCTGGGCCGGCTGATGCTCCACGCCGAAGGCTTCGACAGCCATCCGGCGTTCCACCAGGACGCCAGCTCGCTGTCGAGCCCGTCGGTGATCAAGCGCTCGCGCCTCTACTACAACGGCAACAGCCAGGGCGGCGTCCTCGGCGGCGCGCTTACGGCGATCGCGCCCGACTTCACCCGGGCCTCGCTCGGCGTGCCGGCGGTGAACTACTCGGTGCTGCTCAACCGCTCGGTCGACTTCGACATCTTCGGGGCGATCCTCAACACGTCGTATCCGAGCAAGCTGCGCCAGCAGCTGGTCCTCTCGATGATCCAGATGCTCTGGGATCGCAGCGATCCGAACGGCTTCGCACATCGGATGACCGACAGGCCGCTGCCGAACACCCCCTCCCACGAGGTGCTCTTGAACGTCGCCTTCGGCGATCACCAGGTGACCACATGGCAGGCCGACGTCGAGGCGCGGACGATCGGTGCCAGGGCGCACAAGCCGATCGTCGATCCGGGCCGCTGGTCCGGCGTCAGGCAGCTCTGGGGCATCAAGCGGCTCCGTGCCCGTGACGAGCCTTACCGCGGTTCCGCGATCGTCTACTGGGACTCGGGTCCCCTGCGGGTGGATCCCGAGAACCCGGGCGAGATGATCGGCACGGACCCGCCGCCGCTCACCAACACGCCGAATCGCAGCGGCGAGGACCCCCACTTCGATCCTCGGATCGAGGAGGCCGAGCAGAAGATGGTCTCGAAGTTCCTGCGCCCGAACCGCAGGAGCAAGATCCCCGACACCTGCAAGGGGCCCTGCTACGCGGGCGGCTTCTCCGGACCCTGAGCGAGGAGCGCCGGACTTGATCGAGCTCGTACCGGCGCGAGGCCCTCAGGCCCTGGGCCTGTAGATGCGCTCGATCACGCGCAGCTGGAGCGCACGCGGGCTGAGGCGGGAGACGTTGTAGACGAGCCGCGGGACTCGACCCGGGACGAACGAGCGCCTGCCGCGCTCGAAGGAGTCGAGGGTCTCGCGGACGACCGTGCCGGCCTCGATCCAGGCGGGCACCGAGCGCTCGTCGCCCGCCACGTCGTGCCAGTCGGTGCGCACGGGACCGGGGTTGACGGCGAGCGCGGTGACGCCCGTGCCGGTGAGCTCGGCGTGAAGCGCATCCGTGAAGCTGCGCGCGAAGGCCTTGCTCGCCGCGTAGACGGTTGTGTAGGGGAGCGGCTGGAAGCCCGAGACGGAGGCGACGTTGATGACGCCGCCGCGCCCGCGCGCGACCATCGCGGGGAGGAAGGCGCGGCTCAGGCTGACGAGCGCCTCACAGTTGACTCGCACCATCTCGGCGTCGCGTCCCGCATCGATCTCCCAAAAGCGGCCGAAGGTGCCGAAGCCGGCGTTGTTGACGAGCAGCTCGACCTCGACGCCGAGCTCCGCCACGCGCTCGGGCAGCGCGTCGGCCTCGCTCGCCAGATCGCAGGGCACGACTCGGGCCTCGCTCGGCAGCTCGGCCGCGAGCACCTCGAGCCGCTCGGCCCGGCGCGCGACGAGGACGAGGTCGTGTCCGCGCTGCGCTAGCTGGCGGGCGAACTCCTCGCCGATCCCCGACGAGGCTCCCGTAACTAGCGCGGTTCCGGGCACCGTCTCGCGCGCTTGCGGGCGGTTTCGCGCACGAGCTCAGCCTATTCTCTGGCGGAATTGACAGTTTCCCCCTCTCATGCCGCCGACGTCTCGGCCGAGCCTCTCGAAGCGCGGGTGCGCGCCTGGGAGGCTGAGTTCCTCTGGAGCCTCGCGACGGCGAGCTACCCAGCGGTTCGCCGAGAGCCCGAGCCCGACAGCCCGATGCGGACTCCGTTTCAGCGCGACCGCGACCGGATCGTGCATGCGAAGGCCTTCCGGCGGCTGAAGCACAAGACGCAGGTGTTCATCGCCCCCGAGGGCGACCATTACCGGACCCGGCTCACGCACACACTCGAGACCTGCTTCATCGCCCGCACGGCGGCGCGCGCTCTGGGTCTCAACGAGGACCTGACCGAGGCGATCGGGCTGGGACATGACCTCGGCCATCCGCCGTTCGGGCACATCGGTGAGGAGGCGCTCGACGAGGCGCTTCGCGCGCACGGCGGAGCCGGGTTTCGCCACAACGTCCACTCGCTGCGCCTGGTCGACGTGCTCGAGCGCGACGGATCCGGGCTCAACCTGACCGAGGCGGTGCGCGACGGGATTCTCAACCACACCGGCTCAGGACGCCCGGCGACGCTCGAGGGGCGGATCGTCCGGCTCGTGGACCGGGTCGCCTACATCAACCACGACATCGACGATGCGGTGCGCGCCGGGATCCTCGGCGAGGACGACTTGCCGAGCGAGGAGATCGCGCTGCTCGGGCCCACGGGCTCTAAGCGGATCGACACCCTGGTGGGCGACATCGTCAGCGCCTCGCGTGAGGCCGGCGACATCGCGCAGTCCGAGGAGGTCGGCGGCGCGATGCTGCGGCTGCGGAAGTTCATGTTCGAGCGCGTCTACCTCGCGCCCGCGGCGCGAAGCGAGGGCGAGCGGGTGAGCCGAACCCTGCGTGGCCTCTTCGACCACTATCTCGAGCATCCTGAGCTCGTGCCGCCCGGTGGCGCGCCCGAGGCCGATGGGCTCCAGCGGGTGACCGACTACGTCGCGGGGATGACCGATCGCTTCGCGATCGCCAGCTTCCGGCGGCTCGCGCTGCCCGAGGAATCGCGGCTGTGAGCGGGGAGCGACTGGCAAGGAGCCTTGTGTCAGCGCGAAGCGCGAGGTGGGGGTTGTGAGCCGCTTCACGGGCGAAAGCGTCGAGCGGGTCAAGGAGGCGGCCGATGTCGTCGAGGTGCTCTCGGCCTACACCGAGCTGCGGCGTACGGGGACGCGCTTCACAGCGCTCTGCCCGTTTCACGATGAGCGCTCGCCCTCGTTCTCGGTCGACCCGCAGGCGAAGCTCTACCACTGCTTCGGCTGCGGGGTGGGGGGCGACGTGATCAAGTTCGTCGAGGAGAAGGAGGGACTCTCGTTCCCGGACGCCGTCGAGGCGCTCGCCGAGCGCTACGGGGTCGAGCTCGACCGCGAGCAGGAGGATCCGCGCGCCGAGGAGCAGCGCCGAAAGCGCGGGCGGCTGGTCGAGCTGCTCGAGCGCACCGCGGCCTTCTACACGCACTTCCTCTGGGACGCACCGCAGGCGCGGAAGGCGCGTGACTACCTCGCCTCGCGCGGGCTGGGGGAGGAAGCGCTGGGCGAGTTCGGGGTCGGCTGCGCTCCCGGGACGTGGGACACGGTGCTCGTCCGCGGCCAGCAGGCGGGTTATTCCGTAGCGGAGATCGAAGCGGCCGGGCTCGTCTTGAAGAGCCAGAAGGGGCGCGGTCACTACGATCGGTTTCGCTCGCGGATCGTGTTCCCGATTCGCGACGCGCGCGGGCGCATGCAAGGCTTTGGCGCGCGGGCGCTGACTGCGGATCAGAAGCCGAAGTACGTCAACTCGCCCGAGGGCGAGCTCTACTCCAAGCGCCGCACGCTCTACGGAATCGAGCGGGCGCGCCCGGCAATAGCGAAGGCGGAGCGAGCCGTGGTTGTCGAGGGCTACACCGACGTGATCGCGTGCCACCAGGCGGGGATCACCGAGTCGGTGGCGATCATGGGCACGGCGATCACTCCCGAGCAGGTGCGCCTGCTCGCGGCGTATGCCGAGCAGGCGGTGCTGGCGCTCGACGCGGACCGGGCCGGGCGCGAGGCGATGCTGCGGGCGCAGGTGGTCGCGCAGGGCAAGCGGTTGCGCCTGCGGGTTGCGCGGATGTCGCCTGGCGAGGACCCGGCCGACCTGCTCGCGGGCCCGGCGGAACTCGCTGGCCGAGAGAAATTCACCAAGGCGCTGGAAGGATCCGAGGACTTGATGATGTTTCACGCTCGCTCGGTTCTTGAGGACGGGGACCTTGCAACTCCCGATGGTCGGGACCAAGTCCTTGCGGAGCTCGGTCCGATCATCAAGTCGATGGGAGACTCCGTTGAGGCAACCGAACTCAGACGGATGCTCGTGGATCGCCTGGATACGAGTCCGCAGATCATTGCCCGCCGAACTGGCGTCGCACCTGCTTCGTCGGACGACGTGAGCCAGGACGAAGAGCGCCGCATGCTGTATTCGCAACGCGAGCGACGGGAACAAGCCTTGCTCGCGATGTGCGTGCGATCCCCGGCCGACGGGCGCGATTTCCTCGAGCGGCTGCGCCCCGAGCACTTCTCGGCCCCGGTAGCGGCGCGGGCGAGGGGTTGGCTGATCGATCACCTCGAGGAGCCGACCCAGGGGCTGCCGCGCGAGGACGAGGAGCTGGTCTCCTACATCACCGAGATCACGATGCGCGCGGAGCGCGAGCCCGCCGGCCGCGAGGCAATGGAGCTCAGCCTGCTCGAGCTCGACCTCGGCCAGGTCGACGACGAGATCGCCTCTGCCGAGACGGACGGCGGCGATCCCCCGGTCGAGCTCCAAAAGCGCCGCGCCGAACTCACCGAACGCATCGCCCGCGCCGGCGGCTGAGCACGAACACACGTTCGTTTTCCGTCCGGCCCGGGTGAGACCATTCCGCCATGGATCGTGAAGCGCTGAGGGCCTGGCTCGACGACGGGCTGTCCCTAGAGCAAATCGGTGCGATCGTTGGTCGCCACCCTTCCACCATTGCCTACTGGCTCAAGAAGTTCGCGCTGGTGGCAAATGGACGATCGAAGTACGCGCCTCGAGGAGGTGTGTCCCGCGATGAGCTGGCGCGGCTGGTTGACGCTGGAGAGACCCTGGACACGATCGCAACGGAACTAGGAGTCAGCGTGCCCACGATCCGATACTGGATCGTTCGCCACGACCTCCCGCGTCCACACGTTCAGCGAAGGCAAGCGATCGAGCGAGCTCTTGACGAAGGCAGGCGAACCATGTTGCGCGATTGCGGACGCCACGGGTGGACCGTGTTCGTGATCGAGAACAGCGGTCGGACCAGGTGTCGTAGGTGCAGGATGGAGCGGGTGGCCGCATGGCGGCGTCGCGCAAAGGCGCGGCTGGTGGCCGAAGCTGGCGGAGCTTGCCGGCTTTGCGGCTATCACCGCTCCCAGGCTGCTCTGCAATTTCACCACCTCGATCCGTCGAAGAAGTCCTTTGCGCTCTCGCGGCGTTACCCGGTCGATGGCGGCGCTTCGGGCTGAGGCCGCAAAATGCGTGCTCCTATGCGCGAACTGCCACGCCGAGGTGGAGGCGGGCTACACCAAGCTCGAGATGTAACCAGACGCGCGCAAAAACTCTCCCGGGTGGACTCGAACCACCATGACTTGATTAACAGTCAAGCATCTTGCCATTAGATGACGGGAGACTGTGCCGCCTGATTGTAGAAGTCAGCGGTTCGGACTTTCAGCAAGGCGTTCAACCGCCTCCGCGCCGCGCACCGCGCCCTCGTTCTCCCGCCCCCATGCGGCGATTTCCTGCGCCCGCGCCGCGAACCGCGGCTCCTCCAGCAGCCGCCTGACCAACAGCCGCAGCGCACCCGGTCGCGTCAGCCGCCACGGCAGGGTCAGGCCCGCGCCCGCCCACTGCGCCCTTGCCCCGTTCTCGACCATGTCGCCGCCGGCCGGGCAGCAGAGCACCGGCACCTCCGCGCCCAGCGCCCGCGCCACCGTCCCGTGCCCGCCGTGGCAGATCACCAGATCGGCGGCGGCCATCACCTGCGAGTAGCTGAGCCAGTCGACCAGCACCGCGTTCGCGGGCGGCGCCGGGAGCGGCACGGTGGGCCGGTGGCGGTTCGTCGTCGCGATCACCCGCACCGGCTCCTCGGCCAGCGCCTCCAGCGCCACCCGCAGCAGCCTGCAGTCGGGGTCCTGCGCAGTCGACGGCGCCACCAGTACCAGCGGTTCGCGACCCTTGGGTAGCTCGACGTCCTCGAATGGCAGCTCGAACCCCACCGGCCCGATCACCCGCACATGCGCCGGCCAACGCCGCGGATACTCGAGCTGCGGAAACGTTCCGACGAGCGCCAGCTCGGGCGAGATCCCGCCGTGCAGGCGCTGCGTCGGGGGCAACCCGACCATCGCCCTCGAGAGGTTGAGGTCCGCCCGGCCCTGCTCGAGTCCTGCGATCAGGACCGGCAGCGCCCGCCGCCAGAACGCACGCCCCGGGCTCGTGCGCGCCGGCATCGCGCCGAATCCGAAGAACGGCAGGCCGGCCTCGTGCACCGGATACACGTGCGGGATCAGCGTCGCCCACCGCACTCCCGCCCGCTCGGCAGCGAGCGCCGGCGCCTGAGTGAGGATGTCGCTGACCACGACGTCGAAGCTCTGCTCCTCCAGCCACGGCAGCAGCGCCACCGCCGCGTCGCCCGCCGAGGGATGGTCACGCGAGCCTGGTGGGGGAGGGGGAAACGTCATGTATTCCTCGGCGGCCGTGAAATGAAGTCCCTGCGCCTCGACGGCTTCCCCCCAGCGCTCCCAGGTCTCGACCCACACATCGTGGCCGCGCTCCACGAGCGCGCGAGCGAGGCCGATCGCGGGGAACGCGTGCCCGGCATCGCCGAAAGCCGCGACGAGGACGCGCCTGCAAGATCCGTTTCCCGCTCCCGGCCGTCGCCGGTTCTCGAGCCCCACGTCGAACACCATTCTCACGATGCGAAGCCGACGCGGTGATCCCACCCGCTACCTGCGCGCCGCCGTCGACCGCCTTCCGTCCCGGACCAAGGAGGCGATGCTGCGCGGCATCGATGTAAACCGGATCGTGGTCGGCGTCTACGTCGACCCGCGCTCCGGCGGCATCTGCCCGATGCTCGCCGCGCACCGAAACGGCGGGCGCACCGACGTCGCCTCCTTCGCCCGCGCCTGGGACGAGTACACCGGGGCCAAGCGCGCTCGCCGGGCAACGCGGCGCGAGGTCCGCACCCTGCGCTTTCTGCTCGAGCAGAGCCTCGGCGGCGACCCCGAGCTCGACCGCACCCCGATCAGCGAGCTCGCCGCTCAGATCCGCGCCGAGCGCCGCGCGCTCGCCGCGCGCCGGCCGGGCACCGTCCCGCCAGTGGTACCGGAGCCGGACGACGCCGAGATCCGGATCACCCGCCGCAGCCGCGGCCGCAAGGACCTGCTCACCGCGCTCGAGGAAGAGCTCTCGCTCGAGGCGACAGGGCCAGTCGCAACCTAGGCGCGCTAGCGGACGTCCCGGGCGCCCTCGCGACGACGGCCCGCGCGGCCCGCTAGAGCGTCTCGCCCGGACGCATGAAGACGATCTCGGGGACGAGGCAGGCAGGTGAGGTGCGAAGCAGGAAGCGCACCGATTCGGCGATGTCCTCGGGGCGGATCATCTCCTCCTGGGCGACGTGCTCGCGGACGAACTCGGTCATCGGCGTGTCGACGAACCCCGGGCAGAGCGCCGTCACCTGGATGCCGTGCCCGTCGTTCTCCTTCTGGGTCGCCTGGCTGAAGCCGATCACCCCCGCCTTCGTCGCCGAGTAGACCGAGAGCCAGCCCTGCCCCGACTTGCCGGCGATCGACGCCGTGTTGACGATCAGCGCCTTGCCGTGCTCGGCCCCGGCCTCGCGCAGCATCGGCAGCGCCTCGCGGGTCGCGAGGATCAGCCCGCGCAGGTTCGCCCCGATCTGGATGTCGAGCTTCTTAGCGGTGATCGCGTCCATCGCCTCGCCGATCCCTACCCCGGCGTTGTTGACGAGCACGTCGAGGCGTCCGAAGCGCTCCCGGTGGGCGGCGAGGAGCTTCACGATCTCCTCCTCCTCGCCCATCTGCGCCGGCACCGCCTCGACCTCGATCCCCTCGTCGCGAAGGCCCTGAGCCGCGCCCTCGAGCTTCTCCGGGCGGCGCGCGGAGACCGTCACGCCGTAGCCGTCCTCGCCGAGCGCCCGGGCGATCGCCAGCCCAATCCCGCTCGAGCCGCCCGTGATCAGCGCCGCTCGCTCCGCCACCTCGAAACCTCCCTGGTCGTGAACCGACCCGCACCCTATCCGCGCTCCCGTGGGCCGGCCGGCCGGGTGCGGCACGGTGTCTCTCTAGGATCCGCCGCGTGCGACCCCACCGGCGAAACCGCGCCCGCGCGCTTCTCTTTGCAGCACTTTCGGCCCTCGCGCTCGCTGGGTGCGGGGACGAGGAGCAGCCGGTGGGCGAGCAGGCGAGCCGACCGGCGCCTAACGAAGCGAGCTTCCCGTCGCCGTCGGGCTCGCTCGAGGAGCTGATCGCCGAGACGGGGGAAAGCGAGCTCGTCGTCTCACCGGCCGGCCAGGTGTACACCGTGGGCCCCAACAGGCTCGGGTTCGGGGTCTTCACCGTCGGACGCGAGCAGATCATCGACGCCGAAATCGCGCTCTACGCGGCTCACGGCGCGACGGGAAAGGCGATCGGCCCATTCCCGGCCCGGATCGAGAGCCTCGAGACCGAGCCCGCGTTCACCGCCCGCAACACTGCCTCCGACCCCGACGCCGCCCGAGTCGTCTACGTCAGCGAGATCCCCTTCGACCGACCGGGGGAGTGGCGGCTCGTCGCCGTGGTCCGCGACGGAGATGAGGTCGAGGCGACGCGTCTGCCGAGTGTGGTCGCCGATCGCGACGACCGGGTTCCGGCCCCCGGCGAACCGGCGCCGCGCGTCCACACCCCGACCGCCGATGAGGTCGGCAACATCTCGGAGATCGACACCCGCATCCCGCCGGACTCGATGCACGAAGAGGATCTGCACGACGTCCTCGGCAGCGAGCCGGTCGTGCTGCTGTTCGCGACCCCGGCCCTCTGCCAGAGCCGCGTCTGCGGCCCGGTCGTCGACGTCGCCGAGCAGGTCAAGCGCGACCGCGACGAGGACGCCGCTTTCATCCACATGGAGATCTTCGAGGACAACACACCGCCCAAGCCCCGCCCCCAGGTCGAGGCCTATCGCCTTCCCACCGAGCCCTGGCTGTTCGTGATCGACGAACAGGGGAAGGTCGACACCCGGATCGAGGGCGCCTTCAGCATCGAAGAGCTGAACGCCGCACTCGACCGCGCCAGCGCGAACTGACGCCGGCAACCGCCCGATCCCGCGCTACCCTCGCCGCGCCCGGGCCGGTAGCTCAGTTGGTCAGAGCAGCGGACTCATAATCGTCGCGGCGAATCGGGCGGAATCCCATTTCACATGCGGGTTTCCGCCCCTTTTACGCGGCCTTCGGACGGTCTGCGTTCACGCCTGATTAGCGGCGATTCAGGCGGTTTCGGGCACTAGTGGCCAATCGTGTTGCGGAGCGGCGGGTTCATCAGCCGTCGAAGAGCATCCACCGCATCACGCTGGAACCGCCGAGGATCGGAGTAGCGCTGCCGCAGGTCCTTGTGCTCCGCCTGTCTCGGTGCATAGCGAGTCTCCTCTCGTTGGCTGCTGGTCGCAGCGATTATCTGCCTCAAGGCACCGGCATGCAACCCCCTCTCCGGCTCACTGCTGGGCCCGCCGAGGGGAATCGCAGCGCGGGCGCCTGTGAATCCGATTCTTGGCCCAGGCCCCCGAGATGAGCGCGTTACTCCGACAGTCCGGCGGCTTCGAGGGCCTCCTCGGGCGTCCGATAGACCACCGTGTGGACGATTTTCCCGTCGCGCACGGTCACCACGACTCCGAAACGGTTCGTCACCTCAGTACCGCTGCCCTTCCCCTCGCCCCTCTCGCGCAGCACGACCGCCACCCTGTCGCTTCCGGCGTCCAGCACGTCCTCGACCTCGAGCTCGTAGCGAGTCCAGGTCCCGAGCCAAGTGCGTACTACTTCGACCAGCGCGCGGTGTCCCAGGTGCACCGCGCCATCCGGCCTGTACTGGGTGTCGTCCCAGATGGTGTTCTCGGCGTAGGCCTCGAGCGAGGCTCCGTAGTCGCCGCGTGCGTAAGCAGTCCACGACGCCGTCACGACCTGCACGTTCTCCTGGGACATCGCCTACTCCGACAGTCCGGCGGCTTCGAGAGCACGCTCGCGGGTGAGGTGGCTCGACCACCGAGTGACCTTGCCGTTGCGAAGCGTAAAGACGTGGAAGAAGCGGTTCCAAACTTCGGCGTCACTTCCTTTCATTCGGCCGCCGTCATTAACCGAGGTCACCACGCATTCGTTGTCGGCGGCGATGACTTCTTCCAACGTGACCGTGAAGTCATCGAACATCTCGGAGTAGGAGCGAAACATTCGGACCGCCTCTTCCTGTCCCCGGCTCGGCGGCATGTCGGGCATCACGTCGGAGGCATCGAACTCGTAGTTGGGAGCGCCGAAGCCCACCGGCGGCTCTCCGGTTTCGTTGAGCGCCTCGTAGATGCGGCGCACGACCTCCACGTTCTCCTCCGACATCGCCTACTCCGACAGCCCGGCGGCTTCGAGGGCGTCGGCTTCTCGCACGAACAGCTGCCACTCCGTGATCTTCGCGTCGCGAATGGCGAAAACGAAACTGAACTCCATGTCGACCTCGATCCCGCTCTGCTTACCCCGTCCCCGGTTTCGCACGGTGGCGATGACCTTGCCGACGGGAGCGGCAGCAATCCTCAGGATCTCGACGCGAAAGTCCTCCCACTGCTCTGGCCAGACCGCGAAGGCCTCCAAGACCCCGCGGTGTCCGTGCTGCTGCGCAGGAATGCCAGGCACGTCGGAGACCTGGGTGATGACGATGTCTTCATCGGCCAGCCGCAGCACCGCGTCCATGTCGCCACGCTCGTACGCGGCGAAGGCGTTGCGGACAATCTCCACGTTCTCCTGCGACATCGCCTACTCCGACAGTCCGGCGGCTTCGAGGGCGGCCTCATGGTCGGTGTATTCGCGAACCCGGACAACGAGGCCCGTTTCGTCGATCTCCCAGATCTGAAAGAAGTCGACGGTCCCAGCGATCTTCGTTGCCCTTCCGACGGAATGTCCGCGCTGATGGACGAAGACTCGGCCCTGACAGGCGAAACGGAGATCCTGTGCGTGGACCTCCCAGTTCAGGGCGTCCCGAGTCTCCGCGAAGAAGTGGATCACGGCGTCTCGGCCTCGCAACACGCCGGTCTCAGGCAGACCCGGCAGCAGGTGCCACTCAACATCGAGCGCGAGGGTGGCGAATGCTTTCTCGAAGTCCCCGTCGTTGAACGACCTTTGAGCCTCGCGGTGGGAGCGAGCGAAAGCATCAAGAAACGGCTGCGACATCGCCCGCGCAGTATCTCGCGGTGGGGGTGGGGAGGGAACTCGACCGTGCCGTTCGGGACCGCCGAGGTGGGCCACGGCGCGCGCCTGAGGGCCATGTGTAATGCCCGCTGACGCCCGACAGCACTCGAATGTCACGTTCCGAGGCTCGGCTGCGGTCCTGCGCCGGATCGATCAGCTCGCCAAAGGCGTGGGACGAACCGCTCGCAGGCAATCAGAGCGGCGATCATGGAAGCGACCGTCCCGGAGAACCAATCTGCGGTCCCTGACGCCGCTGAGGCCCTGGTGCTGCTTGGAGAAGCGGCTCGAGCAGGGAGCGTCTCGGCGATGAAAGAGCTCTTGGCTCACCACCGTGAGCGCCGCCAGCAGGGAGGTGATGCGCTCTCAGCGGTGGACGAGTTGGCTGCGAAACGGGCTAGTCAGAGTGGCGGGGAGACTCGATGAGCGCTACACGTCATCGCCGGTCGTTGGGTCAAGCCGCAGCGGGGATGCGGCCCCCGCTACGCCTACTCCACGACCTTGAACTTGATCGTTCGCTCGGCCAAGACCGACGCCGGGACGGGCAGGGAGGTCGATCTACCGAGTGGACTGACGGAGGCGCTGAGCGAGTGGAAGGCGTACACGGCTCAGGGAGCGCCGGACGATCCGGTGTTCGTCACGCGCCGTAGGGCGCCCGCGACGAAGGGCGCCCGGCAGACCGTCACGAACGTCGATCACCGGATCAAGGCGGCGATCCGGGCTGCCAACCGCCGGCTGGCCGAGCTCGACATCGAACCGATCAGCGAGCGGGTCACGCCCCATTCGCTGCGCCGCACCTACGCCAGCCTCCGGGCAGCGGCCGGGGATCACCCCGTCTACATCGCCGAGCAGCTCGGCCACGAAGACCCCGGCTTCACGTTCCGGGTCTATCAGCGGGCGGTGAAGCGCCATGATCGACTCACCGGGAACTACCTCGCCGAGTTCGATCGAGCGCTCGAATGGGCACTAATGGGCACTAGCGGCGCTTCCAACGGGTCAGAGCCCCCCGCGGAGCGTGACCAGCGTTCGGCAGGAAACCGCACGGCAAAGCGATAATCAGCACCTGCGGGCCGGTAGCTCAGTTGGTCAGAGCAGCGGACTCATAATCCGTAGGGCGGAGGTTCGAATCCTCCCCGGCCCATCCCGAAGTCCCAGCAAGCAAGCGCTATCGCGCACCTGTGCTCCGGTGGTTGCTGCGGCACCGGGTGTCGAAGGGTGTCGCTGCTGGCCTTCCTCTGAAGGTTGGATGCTCGGATATGCGGTCTAGTCGGGCACGGCCTCAGGCGTGCTCAATCAGGCGTCAGGTGTGCGGACCTGGTAGGTGTGCGCGCCTGGTAAAGGGCCAGGGTGCCGAAGGCCGTGCGCAGGCGCGCGGTTTCGCCTGCGCCGCTCAGGCCGGCGGCCTCGAACAGGCGGGGGAGAGTGCCGGCGAGGTTCGCGCGGGTCGGTTCGCGACCGTCGAACAGACGAATCTGCCATGAGAGCACCCGCATCAGCAGATCGCGGGGTCGACCCCAGTCGGCAACGTGAAGCTCGCTGCCGGGGCGAAGGACGCGCGCGATCTCTGCGAGCGTCGCCCGCTTGACGTCGTCGTCCAAGTGGTGGAAGAACAGGGTGGACAAGACCCGGTCGAAGCTCGCGCTCTCGTACGGGAGCTCGTTCGAGCGTCCTTCGTCGAAGCGGACCTCCACGCCCGCGGCGTGCGCCTTCGCTTTTGCCTGCGAGAGCATCGCCGGGTCCGCGTCGAGCCCCACCAGCTCGGCGGCGGGCTGGGCCTGCTTGGCCATCAGGGCGAGGGTGCCGGTCCCGCAGCCGAGGTCGAGGACGCGCTCACCCGGCCGCAAGGCGACCTGCTCGAGCAGGCGGCGCTTGAACGTAGCTTCGCGCGTGGTCCAGCGGATCAGCGGGTCGTAGAGGCCGGTGAGCAGGCGAAATCGAAGCGCGGGAAGGTAGCCGGTCTCGGACATCGGACTAGACGCGGCGATCGAGCGACGGCGTGGACGCCTCTGTATACCCCATAGGGGTATAGACTAGACCCTGCGCGACAATCGTGCGTGAGCCTGGTCTCGGGCAGCCGTCCGATCGGTGTCGAGGGGATCCCAGATGAGCAATTCAGTCGAGACGGACCAGGCGGGCGAGACGTTCCTGTTCGCCGACCTCGCCGGCTTCACTGCCCTCACCGAGGCCCACGGGGACGAGGAGTCCGCCGACCTAACGAACCGGTTCTTCTCCTCCGTTCGTGAGCTCCTCCCCGGCCACGGCGCCGAGGAGGTGAAGACGATCGGCGACGCGGTCATGATCCGTGTGCGGTCTGCCGCCGAGGCAGTGAGGCTCGGGGTGAGCATCGTGCAGGACGTCGGTTCCCAGCACGGCTTTCCCAGCATCCGGGCAGGGATGCACACGGGGCCGGCGGCGGAGCGCTCCGGCGACTGGTTCGGCCAGACGGTGAACACAGCCGCCCGGGTGTCGGGGGTGGCGAGCGGCGGGGACGTCCTGATCACCGACGCCACGCACCGAGCGGCCGGGGAGCTGGAGGGGATCGAGTTCCGCGAACGGGGGCGCCAGGAGCTCAAGAACCTCGCCGACCCCGTGCTCCTCTACGTCGCGATGCCGCAGGGCGCGCGGACCGTGGACAGTCTGCCCATCGACCCGGTCTGCCGGATGGCGATCGCGCCCGATCGCGCCGCCGGGCGCATCACCCACCAAGCGTCGAGTACCACTTCTGCTCGCTCAAGTGCGCCAGCGCCTTCTCGACCTCGCCGCAGCTCTACAGCGGTGACGGCGGGCGGGTCGCCGGGGGCCTGGGCAGGCGGCGTGTCACGGCTTTGGTGCAGGGCGGCTCCTACATCGGCTTCGGAGCGTGGTCGCTTCTCGCCCGGGAGCACTACCGCAGAGTGCATCGAATCCAGCGCGACGACTGGGTCCTGAACGCACATGGTGCCTGGCTTGTGGCCGTCGGCTCCACCCTCGCGGCGGCGGCGCTGCGCCGGGGAGCCGATGACCCGACGATCCGGCTATTGGGCGCCGGTTCAGCCCTCGGCCTCGCCCTCAACGACCTCGTCTCGGCCGGCAAGCTGCCGCGTCCCTACGAAGCAGACCTCGTTTACGAGTTGGCCGTGCTCACGGCCTGGCTGCTGCCAGAGCAGCCTGCGGACTGAGACATTCGGTCCGGATGCCGGCTCAAGCCCGCTGGCGAAACCGCAAGAAGCGGCCGCGCGCCGAGCGCGAGCGCTCGCGCGCGAGCCACCCGAAGCCGCCGGCCATCGCGGCGTTCGCCGCGCCCGCGAACCAGAGGCCGGCGCGCGCGCCGGGGCGCGTGAAGGAGGCCGAGCGCGACCAGACGACGTCGGTGGCGAGCTCGGCGCCGCGCAGCCAGGCGAGCGCCCAGAAGTCCTCGGGATCCCCGCGGCGTTCAGCGACCGCGTGCGCGGCGGCATAGGTGAGCCAGATCGGCCCGCAGCGACGGAACAGATGCCGAGCGTCCGGGGAAGGGTCGGCGTGGCCGAGCGCGCGCAGGGTGAGGTCGGGCGCGAGCAGCGCGCCCGTGCCTAGCGCCAGGTCGAAGGCGATCATGTTGCGGTTGGTCAGCAGCAGGGCCTGCTCGGCATCCACAGGCGCGATCCAACCACATTCCGCGCCCGGGAGGAGAAGCGCGCGGCGAGGCGAAACAACCGGCCGTGAGCAAGACCGCGACCAAGACCCGCCCCGCCGCCCGAACTCGAAACGCCACCCACGCCACCCGACGCCGCGCCCCGGCTCGGCCGAACGGCAAGGCTCTCTCCGTCTACATCACCGAGCGCTTCGACGAGTTCTCGCGCTCCCAGAAGGACGTCGCCCGCTACATCGTCGACCACCTCGACGAGGCCGCCTTCCAGACCGCGGAGGAGCTTGCGCGCCGCGCCGACACCTCCTCCTCGACCGTGGTCCGCTTCTCCCAGGCGCTCGGCTTCGAAGGCTATCCGGAGCTCCAGCAGGCGGCGATCGAGGAGTACCGAAGCCGCGCCCCCGGCGAGGACGACTCCGCGCCGCTGTTCGACTTCGACCACTCCGAGTTCGAGGCCTCGCTTGCCGCCGACCACGCGAACGTCGAGGAGACGGTCCGCAACCTGACTCGCGAGCAGGTGGAGGCATGCGTGACGGCGCTCGGCTCCGCGCACCGGGTGATGATCGTCGGCATGGACCAGCTCGCCTTCTTCGCCAGCTACCTTCGCCATCTCCTTGCCCTGCTCGACATCCGCGCCGAGGTGATCGCGAGCCCGCGACAGGACGCGATCACCAGGCTCAGCAGGCTCGAGGACGACGCCCTCGTGATCGCCTTCTCCGCCGGTCGCGCCCACCCGATCGTGGTCCGCGCGATGAAGCTCGCCAAGCACCGTGGCGCCTCGACGATGGCGATTACCGACGCCACCCTGTCGGACATCGGCCAGCACTCCGACCTCACCCTCTATTACTCCTCGAACGGGCCGTCCTTCACCCGCTCGAACACCTCGCTGCTGGCCCTCGTCCAAGCGCTCGCGCACGGCGTCTACGCGCGCGACAAGGGCGCCTACAAGGACCGCATCCGCGCCTTCAAGGTGAGGTAGCGACCGGCTCGGGCGCCCCGGGGCGCCCTCTATATTGGGTGGATGGCCGAGACCGGCACATTCCGCGTCAAGCGCGGCCTCGCCGAGATGCTCAAGGGCGGAGTGATCATGGACGTGGTCACGCCGGTGGAGG